>WNFU01001593.1_pt1 | contig 38763 bp, 40 predicted proteins | sample 5400121 | NCBI WGS metagenome assembly WNFU01 (sample SAMN13153360, study PRJNA577476) | soil metagenome | isolation source: 100 cm soil or saprolite under grassland replicate 1 | place: USA:California | collected 2016-06-15
CAGGACTACGACAAGACCCACCGAACGAACAAATCTTTTCACTGCAGCCTCCTAGGTGATGTGATTCGGAAACTCTAGTACGAATTCACGCACTCTTTCAGATCGATCGTTGGGCCACAGGATCTCGTTCACGACTCCTCTGACGCACACGCGCGTGATACTAGGCTCCTGACGGGCAATGGTGGAGCCTCAAATGTCTCAGGAGGACGCGATATGAAGACCTCGCTCGGAATCTGGGCGCTTGGGCCCATGGTCACACGCTTCGTGCCTGCCGGTTACAAGCCGCAGAGGGTGGGCGAAACGACTGCCGAACGCGTGCGGCGAGCTATCGAAGGCCTCGGAGACCTGATCGACGGCTACGAGTTCCACTACCCGCAAGAGCTGTCGGAAGAGAACCTGGACGAGGTCCGCGACGCACTGGACGGACACGACATCTACTGCCTCGCGACCGGCCTGCATCTCGATCCCCGCTTCGGCCGAGGCGGTCTCGTGTCGCCCGACGAGGCGACGCGGGCAGAGGCACTGCGCCAGACGCTTGCAGCGATCGACTTCGCCGGCGAGCTCGGCGCGCACTTCATCATCTGGCCAGGGATCGAGGGCTACAACTATCCGTTTCAAACGCCCTACCGCGAGAGCTGGGCCTGGTTCGTCGAGGGAATCGGTCAGGCGGCCGAACGTTGCCGGGAGCGTGGGATCCAGCTTTTCCTCGAGCACAAGAACTCGGAGCCTGCGATGAAGATCCTCATGCGCAACGTCGGCATGACGCTGCACGTGATCCACAAGCTCCGCGCCCAGGGCCTCGACAACGTCAAGGTCAATATGGACTGGCAGCACCTACTCATGAACGGCGAGAACCTTGCGGAGTACGCGGCCCTGCTTGCCGCGGAGGGAGTGCTCGGCCATCAGCACGCGAACTCGGGCTGGGGGACCTTCGACGACGACAACATGGTCGGAGCGCTCGCGTTCATGGAGACACTCGAGCTTGCCGTCGAGCTCCGCCGTGCCGGCTACGGCGAGAACGGCGAACGACTCGGCTTCGATCTGTACCCGTATACGGAGGATGCTGTGGCGGCCGCACGGCGCAGCGTGCTGCAGTGGCGCTTCATCGACTCCGCCGCGTCGCGGATCGACGACGCCGCGCTGCAAGCGGCACAGACGCAAAAGGACGCCGTCGCCGCGTACGAGCTCGTCTACGCGGCACTCGGCGGGTGACGCAGCTCGTCGGTCTCGACGTCGGCACGACGGGCGTCAAGGCGCTCGCGCTCTCGCCCGAAGGTGACGTGCTCGCCCGGGCCGAAGAGAGCTACGACCTCTCGACACCGCACCCCGGGTGGGCCGAACAGGATCCCGAAGACTGGTGGAGGGCAGCCGAGCGGGCGCTGGCAGCGCTCGGGGGCCAGCCGACCGCGATCGGCCTCTCCGGCCAGATGCACGGTCTCGTCGTTCTCGACGATCGAGATCGCGTGCTTCGACCGGCGATCTTGTGGAACGACCAGCGGACGGAAGCGGAGTGCGTCGAGATCGAGGAACGGATCGGCCTCGCACGGCTGGTCCAGCTGACCGGAAACCGTGCGCTCACAGGCTTCACCGCGCCGAAGCTGCTCTGGCTGCGGCGCCACGAGCCGGACACGTATGCGCGGATCGCGCACGTGCTTCTCCCGAAGGACTACGTCCGCCTTCGTCTTACGGGCGAGCACGCGATCGACGCCGCGGACGCATCGGGCACCCTGCTGTTCGACGTCGCGGAGCGCCGCTGGAGCCAGGAGATGCTCGAAGCACTCGAGCTCGACCCGGCCTGGGTGCCGCGAGCGCTGGAGTCGCCGGAGGTCTCGGGCGCGACGGCGGCAGGCGTTCCGGTCGCCGCGGGTGCCGGCGATCAGGCGGCGGCGGCACTCGGCGTCGGCGTCGACCGGCCGGGACCGGTCTCGGTGGTGCTCGGTACGTCAGGCGTCGTGTTTGCGGCACTGCCGGCCTTCGCTGCCGATCCGCAGGCGCGCGTGCACGTGTTCTGCCACGCCGTTCCGGGTGGCTGGCACGCGATGGGAGTGATGCTGTCAGCAGCCGGCTCGCTGCGCTGGTTGCGTGACACTCTTGGAAGCGGGAGCGGCTATGACGAGTTGACCGCCGCGGCCGAGGAATGGCCGCCGGGCACCGAGGGGCTGACCTTCCTCCCCTATCTCACCGGTGAGCGGACGCCCCACGCGGACCCGCACGCCCGGGCCGCTTTCGCCGGGCTCACGCTCCGCCACGACCGCGGGGCGCTCGTCCGCGCCGTCCTGGAGGGCGTCGCCTATGGGCTGCGCGATTCGCTCGAGCTGCTGCGCGAGCTCGGGGTCGACCCGCGTGCCGGCCACGTTTCCGGTGGTGGAGCTCGCAGCGAGCTCTGGCTTCGCATCATCGCCTCGGTCCTCGGCCTGCCCATCCAGCGCACGGCCACCGACGAGGGCTCCGCATATGGCGCGGCGCTACTCGGCGGCGTGGCCGCCGGAGTCTTTCGCGACGTCCACGAGGCCGTCACCACGTGCGTCCGTCTGCTCGACCCGGTCGAGCCGGACCCTCAGTGGTCTGCCGCGTATGAGCGCGGTTACCGCCGCTTCCGATTGCTCTATCCGGCCCTTCGACCCCTGGAGGACGTATGACGACGCTCGACGCAGCGGTCAAGTGGGGGATCCTCTCCACGGCCCACATCAACCGGAAGGTCATTCCCGGCGCCCATGCCTCGGAGAAGGTCGAGCTCATAGCCGTGGCGAGCCGCGATCTCCGAAGGGCGGAGGAGTACGCGCGCGAGTGGGACATCGACCGTGCGTACGGCTCGTACGAAGAGCTGCTCGAGGACGCCGATGTCGAGGCCGTGTACATCTCGCTGCCGAACACGCTGCACACCGAGTGGTCGATCCGCGCGCTCGAAGCGGGCAAGCACGTCCTTTGCGAGAAGCCGATGAGCAGGCACGTCGGCGACGTCGAGGCTGCATTCGACGCGGCAGAGAAGGCGCAGCGAATCCTGATGGAGGCGTTCATGTACCGCCACAACCCTCAAACCAAACGGCTCAGTCAGCTCGTCGGCGAAGGGGCGATCGGGGAGTTGCGGCTCGTCCGCTCCTGCTTCAGCTATTCGCTGTACGACGCGGAGAACATCCGCCTGCGGACGGAGGTGGAGGGCGGCAGCCTGATGGATGTCGGCTGCTACTGCGTGAGCGGATCCCGTTTGCTCGGCGGTGAGCCCGAGCAGGTGTACGGCGAGCAGTTCCTCGGCGAGAGCGGCACCGACTGGGTCTTCACGGGCACGATGCGCTTCCCGGGCGACGTCTTCGCCCAGTTCGACTGCGGCACGGCCCTTCCCGAACGTGACGAGCTCGAGGCGATCGGGAGCGATGGCTCGCTCTTCCTCGACGATCCATGGCACTGCGTCGAGCCGGTGATCGAGCTTCGCCGCGACGGCGGGGTGGAGCGGATCGAGGTCGAGGCCGCCGACTCGTATCGGCTCGAACTCGAGAACCTCAGCGACGCTATCCGGGGCGCTACCGATCCTCTCTTGGGGCGGGAGGACGCCGTTGGTCAGGCGCGCGCAATCGACGCGCTCTATCGCTCGGCGGTAAGCGGCACGGCGGCTTCCTTGTAGCGCATTAGTGCAACAAGCGTCACGACGCAGAGCACGGTGAGGCCGAGGTATGAGACCGCGTCGGTGGTCGCGGCTGCGACCGCGCCACCGATCGCGGAACCGCCGGCCTGACCCGGCGCCCACGCGACATTGACCAGCGCGAATGCGTAGCCGTACTCGAGCCCGCTCTGCTCGGCCGCGTCCGTCACCAACGACATGGCCGGTGTCCAGAAGCTTCCGAAGGCGAAGCCGGCGCAGACCACGAGGAATGCCAGCAACAAGGCGTTGCGGGGCCAGGGCAGCAGCACCGCGACCAGGGCCGAGGCCGCCAGGGCACCGAGAAGCGGCGGTATGCGACCGCGCCGGTCGGAGATCCGTCCCAGCACCGGCGACCAGGCGGCTTCGAACGCGGCCGAGACGAGGTAGGTCGCGCCGACTGCGGCCGCGCCCCAGCCGAGGTCCGAGAGGCGCAAGGGCGCGAGGACGGACAGCGTCCCGAAACAGAGTGCGGGAAGCAGGCAGAGCCAGACGCCGGTCTGGATCGTCCGGTTGCGCCGGAGCGCATCGAACAGCATCCGGAGCGGTTGCGGGCGTTCGGGAGCCGGGGCGGGCGTGGCCGCGGCGGCGCCGGCGAGGACGAGCGCGAGCCCTGCAACCGCGCCGAACGCCGGCCCGGTCCCGGTGAACGATGCGACCGCTCCGAGCACGGGCCCGAAGAGAGCTCCCGCGATCGCGGCGCCGAAGGCGGACCCGATCAGCTGGCCGCGCCGGCCGGCCGGCGCGGCAGCGACGAGCCAGCTAAGGGCCCCGGTCCACGAGAACGCGCTCGAGATTCCCTGCAGGAAGCGCGCCAGGTCCAGCGTCCAGACGGAATCCGCCAACCCGAAAGCGACCGTCGTCAATGCGAGCAGCGAGAGCCCGATCAGCACGGTGGGCTTCACGCCGAGCCGCGCTGCGGCTATCCCGCCGGGAATGCCCGCCACCAGGGCACCTGCTGGGTACATCGCCTGCAACACACCGGCGCCGGCCTTGCCGAGGTGGAAGTCGTCGACGTAGTGCGGGAGCAGCGGTGTCAACGCTGCGAAGAACATGGTGTCGACGAGGACGATCGCCCCGGTCAGTAGCAACAGCCTGCGCACAGGCCGAGGCTAACCGCAGGAGTGTGTTTCAGGAGGAAGCCCAGCGAACTGGCTCCATAGGTGCATCATCTACGCTCCGTCTCGTGGACTTGCAACAGGTCGCACGGGGCTTGTGGCGCTGGGTACTGACGCACCCCGAGTGGGAGCCGCCGGAGCAGGAAGACAGCCCCGCGGACTGGCCCGCGGAGGTCGGTTGCGTGGCCTACGAGACACTGAACACGCTCGTGCTGATCGACCCGCTCGTCGTGGACGGCGATCATGCGGCTCTCGACGATCGCGCCGCGGGAAACGAACGCGTTGCGATTCTCGTCACCGTCAAGTGGCACGAGCGGAGCCGCGTGGAGCTGACCCGCCGCTACGACGCATCGCCTTCCGTGCCGGAAGGTGTCGAGGCGTTCGAGATCCCGGGTGCGGGCGAGACGATCTTCTGGATCCCGGAGCACGGAGCACTCGTCCCCGGTGACCGCATCCTCGGCGACCGGCCACCGGGCCTCCGCATGTGTCCGGAGTCGTGGCTGCGCCACCTCGGCGGCTACACGCAGGAGGACCTACGCGTAGGGCTGCGGCCGCTGCTCGACCTGCCCGTGGAAATGGTGCTCGTCTCGCACGGGGAGCCCGTGCTGCGTGACGGTCGCGCCGCACTGGAGCGTGCACTTTCATGACTGCAGTCGCATCAGTCGAGCGTGACCTGCGCACGGCTGTCGCCGCGGACGTCGTTGCGCCGACCGCCGCCTACCTCACCGACATGACCGAGGCGCGCGGACTGATCGGTCGCGCGGATGCGGTGGCGCTCCCGCGGACCCCAGAGGAAGTCGCCGAGGTTGTCGCGTGGTGTTACGCGCACGGTGTCGCAATCGTGCCGCGCGGCGGCGGAACTGGTTATGCCGGGGGCTCCGTCCCGCTCGACGGCGGAGTCGTCCTCTCACTCGAACGTCTCGACCGCGTGCGTTCGTTCGATCCGCTCTTCTGGCGCATCGAGGTCGAGGCGGGGCTTCGCACCAGGGAGCTGCGACGGATCGCACGCGAGGGCGGCCTGCTGTTCGCTCCCGATCCAGGCGCCGCCGAGCAGTCGCAGATCGGCGGCAACATCGCCACGAACGCGGGTGGGCCGCACGCGTTCAAGTACGGCGTCACGGGCACGTGGGTGACCGGACTCGAAGTCGTCGTTCCGCCCGGCGACCTCGTCCGGCTCGGTGGTCCTCTACGTAAAGACGTCGCGGGCTACGACCTCAAGCATCTGCTGATCGGATCGGAAGGAACGCTCGGCGTGATCACCGCAGCGTGGCTGCAGCTGACACCTGCGCCGGAAGCCGCTTGGCCCGTCATCGGATTCTTCGACGGCGTCTCCGGCGGTGTCGGGGCGATCGAGCGAGTGATCGGCACCGGTCTGCCCGTTGCAGCACTGGAGTACATCGATTCGGAAGCGATGCGGTACGGGAGCGCGACCTTTCCGGGCGAGGTGCCCGAAGGTGGATTCGCAGTGCTCGCTGAGGCAGACGGCTCGACCGACGAAGCGGCGCGGATCCGCCAGGACGTGCTCGACGTGTTCGGCGAGGACGCGCTGGCGCTCTACGCCCCCGAGGCGCCCCAGGAGATCGCAGCGCTGTGGCGCTGGCGCGACGGCTTGGCGCTCGTCGTGGATGCCCAGCGCGGCGGCAAGGCGAGCGAGGACATTGCAGTGCCGCTCGACCGCCTCGGCGAGGCGATCGAGGAGTCGCTCGAGATCGGACGGAGGCTGGGTGTGGCGGCGTGCTCCTGGGGTCACGCGGGCGACGGTAACCTGCACACGTCGTTCTTGCTTGCGGGGGACAAGCAGGAAGAGGTCGCGCTCGCACCGCGGCTTTCCGAAGAGCTCTTCGAGCTCGCGCTGCGGCTCGGTGGGACCATCTCCGGCGAGCACGGCGTCGGCTTCGTGAAGCGGAACTGGCTTGCGAAGCAACTCGGTCCTCGTGCGTTCGAGCTACACGGTGCGGTGAAGCGCGCGTTCGACCCGCAGAACCTGCTGAATCCGGGAAAGAAGGCTTGATTCAGAAACTGCTCGTCGCGAACCGCGGTGAGATCGCGTTGCGTGTCTTTCGCGCCGCACGAGATCTGGGGATCGCCACGGTCGCGGTCGTCGCGCCGGACGACAAGGGTTCGCTCCACGCGGGTTCTGCCGACCAGACGGTAGAGATCGCGAGCTACCTGTTCTCGGAGGAGAACATCCGTGCGGCGAAGCAGACCGGCGCCGACGCGATTCACCCGGGCTACGGCTTCCTCGCCGAGAACCCTGACTTCGCGGAGGCCGTAAATGCGGCCGGACTGATCTGGGTCGGGCCACCCCCGGAGGCGTTACGCACCGGCGGCGACAAGCTCGAGGCGAAGCGCATCGCGAGCGAGGCGGGCGTTCCGGTCGTGCCAACCGGTGAGCCCGAGGAGATCGGCTGCCCGCTGGTCGTCAAGGCCGCGGCCGGCGGTGGCGGGCGAGGGATGCGCGTCGTCCGGGAACCGTCAGAGCTCGACGAGGCGCTCGAGGCGGCGAGACGCGAGGCGAAGGCCGCCTTCGGGGACGATCGCGTTTTCTGCGAGCGCTACGTAGAGCGGCCCCGTCATGTCGAGATCCAGCTGCTCGCCGACGCGCACGGAAACGTGCTCGCGCTGGGGGAGCGCGAGTGCTCGATTCAGCGCCGCCACCAGAAGGTGCTCGAGGAGTCACCATCACCGGCAGTCGACGAAGCCCTCCGCAAGGCGATGAGCGACGCGGCCGTTGCCTTCGCGCGCGCGATCGGCTACGAGAGCGCGGGCACTGCGGAGTTCATGCTCGACGGCCGTGACTTCTGGTTCCTCGAGCTGAACGGACGGATCCAGGTCGAGCATCCAGTGACGGAGCTGGTCACCGGCGTCGACCTCGTGCAGGCGCAGCTGCGTGTCGCCGCCGGAGATCCTCTCGACGTGCGGCCCGACCCGCGCGGTCACGCAGTCGAGGTACGCCTCTACGCCGAGGATCCGCGGACGTTCTTCCCGCAGACCGGGCGCATCGCGCGGCTGCGTTTGCCGGAAGGGATCCGCGTCGACACGGGCGTGGCAGAGGGCGACGAGGTCGGCCTGGCCTACGACCCGATGATCGCGAAGCTGGTCTCGCATGGAACGACGCGCGACGAGGCGTTCGACCGTCTCCGCGACGCGCTGAAGGAGACGGAGGTGACCGGCGTCACGACCAACCTGCCGTTCCTGCGCTGGCTCGTCGCGCATCCCGTCGTGCGGGCGGGTGACACGACGACAGCATTCCTGATCGAGCATCCACCACTCTCCCCCGCGCCCGCGCGCGTGGCCGCCGCACCCTGGCGAACGCCATTCCGGCTGAACCTTCCGTTATCGGCATCGACGCCCCCGCCGGACGTAGACGTCCTCGCAGCGGACCACCGCGGTCCGGCCGGCGGGCAGAGCAGCGTCTCCGCTCCGATGCCCGGAACGGTGATCCGGCTCCTCGTCCGCACAGGCGACTCGGTTCGGGCCCGCCAGCCACTCGTCGTGCTGGAAGCGATGAAGATGGAGACGCCGCTGACGTCTCCGTACGACGCGGTCGTCATCGCAGTGCATGTTGCTGAAGGCGACCGTGTCGCAGGTGGAACCGTCCTCGTCGAGCTCGAGGAGTAGCTACTCCGTCGCCGGGGCCGGCACCGGCTGCGAGCTTCGCGCGTAGAAGGCGAGCACTGTGGCGATGCCGAGCACCATCACGACGAGCATGCCCCAGAACCAGCCGTTTTGGCCGACGGGCTTGACGACCATGTTCACGATCACCGTCAGGAGCACGATCAGCTCGCAGCGGGAGATCGTGAGAATGCGCCGGATGCGTGCCTGAACCGCCGGTGAGTCCGGGCCTTGCCGCTCGATGAGCTCCGCTATCCGGCCGCCTTCAGGGCCGAGGAAACCCGCACCTAGGACGAACGAGAAGACGAACGCGATCAGACCGAGAACGATCCAATTCTGGCTCCACGACCAATCGAGATTCACCATCATCGCGATCGCAGCGAGGACAAGGATCAGCGAAGCCGGGATGAAAACCCGCATGCCGACCACTTCCGTGTCCTTGGCGAAATCCGCCTGCCGCTTGCCGTCCCCTGTCCGGAGAATCCTGAAGGCATACGCCTGGATCATCGCCGCACCTCCGACCCAGATCACGGCGGTGATGACGTGAATCGACTTGAAGAAGGAGTACCAGGTCAAGGGCGGTCTTCTCTAGAAGATCTAGAAGAGCTTCTGCAACTTCATCGCAGCACCCATGTCGCCTTTGACCTTGAGCTTGCCGGTCATGTAGGCGCTGGTCGGGTTCTGCTCGCCGCTGATGATCTTCTCGAAGGTTTCCTCGGACGTTGTGATGACGGCGTCCGCGTCCTCCCCGCCCTCGGTGACGCTCACGTTGCCCTCCTCGACCTTCACCGTCCACTTGCCCGCGCCGTCGATGTCGAAGAGGTACGAGTTGGTCATCCCCGCGGTCTTCGACGCGTCGGCGCGGCTCTCGAGGCTCTCGAAGAATTCTTTGACGCCGGTCACGGCAGCAACCCTACCTCAGGCGCTGTTACAGGTAGCGCTCGATAAGCGCGTGCGAGAGCGCCCACTGCGTCCGCGCGAGCTTGACGCGGTTTCGCTCGAGCCGTGAGCCGTTGACGCCCTGGTCGCGCAGACGCTGACGCTCCGCAGTGAGGCCGGCGATCTGCTCCAGGAGCTCCTCGACGGTCGGGCGCGAGGGCCCGCGCCGAAAATGCGAGGGAGCAGAGGGCCGCAGCAGCGTTGCGCTCATCTCAAGGGTCATCATCGGCATTCGACGGTCAAAGCTGAACCGTGTTAGCCGGATTTCGTAAAGACACGGTAAAACCCTGCACCTCGGATACGATCGCGCCCCGATGGATGAGCTTGCGATCGAGGTCAGGGCGCCGGGAGAGGGCGAGTCCGACTCCCTTGCGATCCTCTTTCCCGAGGGAACGGTGGGCGCATTCTCGAACGGCACCCGTGAGCTGGACGGGCAGCTCACAGGCCGGCTACAACGACTTGCCGACAGCGGCGAGCTGAAGGGCGAGCTCGGGACGGCTGTCGTCCTGCACACGGATGGCGAGCTGAACGCAAGGCATGTCGTCGTCGCCGGAGTCGGAAAGCGCGACGAGCTCGACCTGGACGCCATGCGCACCGCGGCTTCGACTGTCGCCCAGCGGCTTGGGGAAATCGGTGGGACACTGGCCTGGCTGCTGGACGAGTCGCTCCCCCTCTCCCTCGAAGAGCAGGCTCGCGCGATCGTCGAGGGCACGATGCTCGGGTCCTACAGCCCCGCTCGCTGGAAGACACAGGAAAAGCCGGAAGCGCGCGTCGAGAAAGTCGTCCTCTACACCACGGCCGGGGACGGTCTTGCGGAGAGCGCGCGCCGAATCGCGAGCGTCGGCAAGTGGGTCAATGCCGCGAGAGATCTCGTCAACTCGCCGCCGAACGAGCTGACCCCCGAGGTGCTCGGGGCTCGGGCGGCTGAGCTCGCGGGGCCGAACCTCCAGGTCGAAGCGCTCGACCCCGCCCGCATCGACGAGCTCGGCATGGGAGCGCTCTCGGCCGTCGGCCGCGCGAGCTCGAACGGACCGCGCTTGATCGCCTTTCGTTACGAACCGGCGCGGGCGGCGCGCAAGGATCTCGTGCTCGGCCTCGTCGGCAAGGCCATCACGTTTGACGCCGGCGGCATCTCGCTGAAGCCTGCGCTGAAGATGCAGGACATGAAGGGCGACATGGCCGGCGGCGCGGCCGTGATCGCGGCAATGGGGGCCGTGGCGGAGCTCGAGCTGCCCGTGCGGATCGTCGCGGTAGTCGCCGCGGCGGAAAACCTCGTGAGCGGCGACTCGTTCCGGCCGGGCGACATCCTCCGCGCAGCGAACGGCAAGACGATCGAGATCACGAACACGGACGCCGAAGGACGGCTCGTCCTCGCGGATGCGCTGTGGTACGCGCGGCGCGAGGGCGCTACGCACCTGCTCGACCTCGCGACGCTGACGGGAGCGATGGAGCTCGCGCTCGGGGACTTCTATGCGGGCGCGTTCGCGAACGAAGAAGAGTGGATGGCCGAAATCCTGGCCGCAGCAAAGGTGAGCGGCGACCACGCCTGGCCCTTCCCGCTCCATCCACGCTATCGGCGCTACGTCGACTCCTCCTTCGCCGACCTGAAGAACTCCTCCGATCTCCGTCAGGGCTCGCCGGTCCTCGCCGCCGAGTTCCTGCGCGAGTTCGCCGGCGAAGGGCCCTGGGCACACATCGACATGGCCGGGCCCGGGTTCCTCGAGCGCTCGCGCGGCGACTACCTGACGCAGCGCGGCGGCACGGGCTACGGCGTTCGCCTGATCGTCGAACTTGCGCAGCGCCTCTCCCGTTGAACTTCGATCTCGACCAGGAGCACGAGCTCGTCCGCTCCACCGTGCGCGACTTCGCGGAGCAGCGGATCGCGCCCGTCGCTGAGGAGCTGGATCGCGAGAGCCGCTTCCCGTATGACCTGGTCGCCGAGCTCGCGGAGCTCGGGCTCATGGGCATGACGATCCCGCAGGAGTACGGCGGCGCCGGCACGGACACCGTCTCGTACGCGCTCGCGGTCGAGGAGCTCACGCGCATCGACTCTTCGGTCGCGATCACGGTCGCGGCGCACCACTCGCTCGGGACGCTGCCGATCTACTACTACGGCACCGAGGAACAGAAGCAGCAGTGGCTTCCCGAGCTCGCTTCGGGCAAGAAGCTCGCCGCCTTCGGCTTGACGGAACCAGGTGCCGGCTCCGATGCGGGCGCCACGCGCACGCGCGCGGAGCTGCGCGACGGTGAGTGGGTCGTGAACGGCTCGAAGATCTTCATCACGAACGCCGGCACGGACATCACCGCGTGCGTGACGATCACCGCGCACACCGGCAAGGACGAGATCTCCAACATCATCGTGCCGAACGGAACGCAGGGATACGAGATCTCGAAGCCGATGAAGAAACTTGGCTGGCGCGCGTCGGACACGCGCGAGCTGTCGTTCAAGGACGCTGCGGTTCCCGAGGCAAATCTCCTCGGACCACGGGGGAAGGGTTTCCAGCAGTTCCTCGAGATCCTCGACGGCGGACGCATCTCGGTCGCGGCGATGGGCGTCGGACTCGCGCAGGGCGCCTACGACCTTGCCTATGCATACGCGCAGGAGCGGCAGCAGTTCGGGAAGTCGATCGCGAGTTTCCAGGCGGTCCAGTTCAAGCTCGCCGACATGGCGACGGAGCTTGAAGCCGGCCGCAACCTCGTCTACAAGGCCGCGTGGCTCAAGGATCAGGGCCGCGACTTTGCGCTGGCGGCAGCCCAGGCGAAGCTCTACACGGGCGAGCTTTCCAACCGCGCCGTGAACTGGGCCCTCCAGATCCACGGCGGCTACGGCTACATGGACGAGTACGCGATCTCGCGTCTCTACCGGGACCAGAAGATCCTGGAGATCGGCGAGGGCACCAATGAGGTGCAGCGCATGGTCATCGCGCGGCACCTCGGCCTTTGAGCACACTGGCGTCACGTTTGCGTACCCGTGCCTGGCACCGGTACGACTCCCGGAAGCCGTGACGCCGCGCGGGCTGGCTGAGTTCCGCGAGCGTCTCGTTCCGTTTACGTACCCGTGCCTGGCACCGGTACGTTCAACGTGACGGTGGGTGGATCCTCGGAGCCGCGTTGAACGTCGTGTAGCTGTGCGTCATGAAGTGAGCCGGAGCGGTCATGCGCAGGCTCCGAGGAAGCAACGTGCGGCGGTCGAGGCGCAGCGTGAACCACGCCGGGCCTGTCGGCTTGAGGAACGACACGACGTATGTTGTCGGCGTTGTCTCGAGCAGGTACGCGTTCTGGACGTGGCCCGCCCAGATCGGGTCCGGCTGCGACGTCGGATCCTGAGGCGACGGCACCCATTTGCCGCCCCGCGCGCGGTCCCAGCGCCGTGAGCCGATGATGATCCCGTCCGCGCCGCCGCGAATTCGGTACTCGAGTCGGTCCGGACGCTCGAGCGTGAACTCGGCGACCACCTTGTTCCTGGGACTCGAGGCGAGCCGCTCCACATAGTCGACGCTCCGCAAGCTCCGGAACGCGTTCGTCGCCCGAGCGACGAGCGCACCGGCCGGGCGCGCCCGTGCGGGAAACCGGAAGACGAGCTCGCGGCTATCGACGGATACAGGGACCCTGCCGACGAACGTTCCGGCCGCGCCGTAGCAGCCGGACCCGCACGAGCGCGCGGCAACCCCGGCAATCGTCACCGAGAGCCCGTTCACGCCACGACCGTCGGGATCGAGGGCGACGAGCTCCGCACCGGGTGGGCGGACGGCCAGCGCAACGGCGAGGTCGCCACTCTCGCGGGCCTGCACCACCATTCCCTTTGCAGGAAGCGGCGGCGGGCCCTTCGCCGGTGCCGCAGACGCAACGGCAACTCGATCGCGTCCCGGTCTCAGGTCGGTGAGCAGAGCAACGGCCCCGATCAACCCGGCGAAGAGCATTAGCTCGACCGCAACGCTTCGGCGTAGCTTCTCGAACGACAGCCTCGGCAGAAGCCGGTAGCGATTCACCCAACCCACTGCGACGAGCGCCGCGAGCAGCGCCGACTTCACGATCAGCAGCCGCCCGTAACCGGTCGACCACAACTGCTCGAGCGAGCGCAGCTCCGCGAACGCGCTGATCACGCCGGTCGCGGCGAGGACTCCGACCGACACGAGCGCGACATTGGAAAAGCGGCGCAGGATCGGAGCCCGATCGCCCGAGCTCGTGAGTGCGAGCCCGAGCGCAACGAGTCCGCCGAGCCAGAACGACGCGGCCGCCACATGCAGGAAGTCGACCACGGGCTCCAGCGTCGGCCTGCCGCGGTCGAGCGAGTGACCCGCGAGCGTCGGCAACGGCAGCAACGCAAAGCCGGCGAGGAAAGGAAGCGGTTCGAGCCGCGGAAAGACGGGTACTACCGCAGCGAGGACGGCGCCCAGGCCTGCGATCACCGCCGCCACGGCCATCACGGTGCCGAAGCGCGTCGAGACCGAGACGGCGTGCGCCATGCCCGACACGCCGATGAAGACGAGCAGGAACGCCCCGAGCATCAGCCGCACGGGAACTCGTCCCACCGCAAACCGGAAGAACGCGGCGCCCACCGCTGTCAGGAGGCCCGCGAAGAAGAGCAGACGGGAGACGACGTCTTGCGCACTCGGACCGTTGTCAGCGGAGAGAGCAGCCTGCGGCGGAGCACGGCCCGCGCCCACGCCGAAGGCGACGACTCCCGAGAGCGTGTGGCCGTCATCGGAGAGGACGCGCCACAGCACCGTATAGTCGCCGTCTGCGAGGCCGGGCCGGAGAGGGATCACCAGGACGCGGCCCCCCGCGACCCGCGGTTTCCCGTCGAGCACCGACTCGCCCCCGTTGCGGATCGCCTTGACCCCGGACGCGAGCCGAACGTCATCGTCGAAGACAACGCGCACTCGGGTCGGTGCGCTCTTGAGCACGGCCCCATCACGAGGCGCGGTCCTGAGGAGTGTGGCATGTGCCCAGGCGGTCTCGGGGAGGGCCAGAGCGCAGACCAGGACGAAGAGGAGTGGGACCCGACCCGCCAACGCTTTGAGAAACCTAGTCGGACGCCCCGGCGTCCATGCGGTTCTCGTCACAGTCACCTAGGTATCCCTCCAGGGCACCCCCGGCGGCGTTTGGGTGGGCTGAATGACGGTCACATCCCTGGTTGAAGTGTTTCGAGAGGGGGTTGGGATGAGGCAGAAGGTCGGAATGAAGCAGGTCGTGACGGGAGCCCTGTTCGTCGCGCTGGTCGCTGCAGGCGCAGTGAGCGCGAGCACGGTCGCCGGCAGGGAGCCTTCGCAGGTGGTGAGCAGCAGCACATCGACGACAACGAGCACGACGACGACCACCACTACAACGAGCACGACCACTACGACAACCACGACCACTCCGCGGAAGATCACGATCTGCCACCACGCGCGCGGGAAGAAAGGCGCCGTGAAGCACGTGACGATCCGGATCAACCGCAGCGCCTGGACCGCACATCAAAAGCACGGCGACTCGATCGGGGCGTGCAACACCGCGACCGCGAAGAAGTTCCACAGTCGGCCCGCGCACATCAAGAAGTGGCACAAGAAAAAGAAGAAGTAGCGACTGAAAACAGGCTGGCTTCGCGACGGCCGGGGCACTTGACGCCCCGGCCGTACGCTGAGGGCTAGATCCCCCAGCCTCAACCCATCACTTCAAGAAACCTAGCGGCGCCCAGTGTTAGCTTCCGAGTGTGCTGTTTCGCCAGTTCGTCGACGACGATCTCGGCTGCGCCTCCTACCTGATCGGCGACCCCAGCAAGGGGGAGGCCTTCCTGGTCGACCCCGCGTACGCGATCGAGCAGTACCTCGAGGCGGCTGACAAGGCGGGCGTCCGCATCGTGCGGGTGCTCGAGACCCACACCCACGCCGATCACGTCTCGGGGCACGGGCGACTCGCGCTCGAGCACGGCGTGCCGACCTCCGTCCATCCGCTGGCCGAGCCCGAGTTTCCGTTCGAGCCGCTGGTGGACGGCCAGGAGCTGTCGGCCGGTTCCGTGTCGGTACGCGTGATCCACACGCCCGGCCACCGACCGGAGCACTGCGCCTTCGTCGTGGACGACCGGCTCGTTCTCACCGGCGATTCGCTCTTCATCGGCGATGCCGCACGACCTGACCTGGCCATCGAGGCGCGCAAAGGCGCCGAGGGCCTCTTTCATTCGCTGCAGCGGCTGACGCAGCTCCCGGACACGTACGAGGTTTATCCCGGCCACGTCGCCGGCTCGCTGTGCGGTGCGGCCATGAGCCCGGATCACTCCTCGACGATCGGCAACGAGAAGCGCACGAATGCGAAGCTTGAGTACGGCGACGTGCAGGCATTCATCAATGCAACGGCCTCTCTGTCGACCCCGCGACCCCCGACCACCGCCCGCGTCGTCGAGCTCAACAAGGGACCGTTCGTCGGTGCGTCTGGACAGCTCGAACACCTCGAAGACCCCGGCGTGGCAACCATCCTGGACGTTCGCCCCGCCGAGGCGCATGCCGCGGGACACGTTCACGGCGCGTTCAACGTTCCCGTCTCGGGCTCGTCTTTCGCGACCCGCGCCGGATTCGTTCTCGACCCGGACGAGCGAATCGTCATCCACGCCTCCGACAGCGCGGAAGCCGCCGAGGCGGCGCGCGGCCTGCGCGCGGTGGGCTTCCTCGAACTGGCCGGTTATGTCACCGAGGTGCGCGCGACGGAAACGTTCGTCCCCGTCGAGCTCGACGACCTGGAGCAGCTGCTCGAGCAAGGCGCCGTGCAGGTCCTCGACGTCCGGGAGAAGTCCGAGCGCGACGAGGCGTACATCCCGGGCTCGCTCCACATCCCCTTCCGGCTATTGCGTGGCTTCGGGACTGAGGGCGTGAACACCGAGAAGCCGGTCGTGACGATCTGCGAGTCAGGCATGCGGGCGAGCATCGCGGCCAGCGTCCTGACAGCGGCCGGCGTCGACGCACGTCCGGTGCTGCACGGTGGCGTGCACGACTGGCCCGGCGGAACGGTTTCGTTCAGGCGCTGCGGGTCAGGCTGACGCGGCGAGCAGCGCCTCGCCTTCACGGACGTACCGGCTAGCGCCGACCGCTCGATAGAACGCCAACGCTCGTCTCAGCTGCTCGTCGGCCTCGGCGCGTCGACCCGCGCTGACCATCTCTCTCGCCCCGGCACCCCGACCAGCGTGACGAGCTGGGGAGAGCTCTCCTGCGCGGCGCGCTCGAAGGAGTCGAGCAGCTGATCGAGCTCGCGCGAGCGACCGACGAGCGCCGCCACGGCCGAGACGACTTCTGTGCCGACTCGCGCGCGCGGATCGACTGCCTCCCACACGGCGAGCGGTTCGACCTTTCCCTTCGCCTCGACGGGATCCAATTCCCGAAACTCGATCGCCTGGCTCGTCGCGCGATACGTCGTCTCGCCGACGAGCACGCCGTTGACCGGAGCCGCGGATTGCAAGCGCGCTGTCGTGTTCACAACGTCGCCTGCCGCCATGCCCTCCCCGGCCTCCGGGCGTGCGTCGAGGTTGATCAGCGCTTCGCCCGTGTTCACGGCGATCCGCACCTGAACCGCATCATCCTCGTGCGCCCAGTCTCTGATCGCGAGCGCGGCCCGCACGGCACGTTCCGGATCGTCCTCGTGCGCAACAGGCGCACCAAACAGCGCCATGACCGCATCACCGATGAACTTCTCCACCGTGCCGCCGAACCGCTCGAGCTCGCCTCGGAGGCGCTCGTGGTACGGACGGAGGATCGCCTCGACGTCTTCGGGATCGAGTTGCTCTGCGCGCGCCGTGAAGCCGACCAGGTCGGCGAACAGGACCGTCACCACCTTGCGCTCGCGCCGGCCCTCCATGATCAGCTGAGGCGTTCGACCGTGTAACCGCGCTCGGTCATCGCGGCGAGTAGCTGTTGGCAGTGTTCCTCGTCGCGCGTGACGAGCGTCAGACCGATCTCCGTCTCGCTCACCGACACGTCGACCCCTTCGCGGTGATGCTCGACGGCGATGACATTGCCACGCTCGGCCGCGACAAGTGACAGCAGCTTGATCAGCTCTCCGGGACGGTCGGGGAGCTTGGTCCGCATGACGAGATACCGCCCCGCGGCGGTCAGGCCGTGACGCATGACGGAGATGAGCATCGTCGGGTCGATGTTCCCGCCCGAGAGAATCGGGATCGCGATGCCCGAGCCACCCGCCCTGCCGGCGAGCAGCGCAGCCACTCCGACGGCGCCCGCTCCCTCCACGACGAGCTTCGCGCGTTCGAGCAGCAAGACGATCGCCTCGCTGATCTCCTCGTCCGTGACCGAGACGATGTCGTCGAGCAGATCCTCCAGGAGCGGCATCGTGAGCTCGCTCGGAACTTTCACCGCGATCCCGTCGGCGATCGTGTAGCCGTCCACGCCGGCCTGCACCCCGACGATGCGCACCTCAGGCCGGAGAGCGCGCAGAGCGGTTGCGATACCGAGCGCGAGCCCGCCGCCACCGATCGGGATCAGCACCGTGCCGACCTCGGGCTCCTGTTCGAGCAGCTCGAGCCCGATCGTTCCCTGGCCCGCCACGACGAGCCGGTCCTCGTAGGGATGGATGAACGTGCCGCCGGACTCCTCCACATAGGCAAGCGCGGCCTCGAGCGCGTCCTCAAAGAATGAGCCGCTCAGCTCTGTCTCGGCTCCGTAGTTCTTGCACGCTTCGACCTTTGCCATCGGCGCGGTGTCCGGCACGAAGATGCGCGCGCGGACACCGAGCTCGCGAGCCGCCCAGGCGACGGCCTGACCGTGGTTGCCGGCGCTGGCCGCGACGACGCCGGCGGCGCGCTCCTGGGGCGACAGCGTGCTGAGCTTGTTGACAGCGCCGCGGATCTTGAACGCGCCGGTTCGCTGGAGGTTCTCCGTCTTGAGGCGCACCTCGCGGCCGCTGCGGCGTGAGAAGGTCTCCGACAGGTAGATCGGCGTCTCTTCCGCGATCCCCCGAAGACGCTCCCGCGCCTCCTGGATGTCAGCGAGCGTCGGTGCGATCTGCTGTATCGCCAAGCTTGAACACCTTCTCCATGATCTCCTTCACGGCAGTCAGCGGGTCGAGCTTCCGTTGCTGGACCTCGTCCAGAAGACGACGCAGCTCCGGGTCGTTCGCAACCGCCTGCTGAAGATGCGCCTTCGCGCGGCCGGATGCAACGGCGAACACTTCACCGGCGAGATTCTTGCGCCTGCGCTCCTCGAGCCGCCCCTCCGACTCCAGGTAGGCGCGATGCTCCTCGATCTCGCCCCACAGCTCTGGGACGTTCTCACCGCGTGTCGCGTCGGTGAGCACGATCGGCGGCTTCCAGCTGCTTTCGCGGTCGAGCGACAGGATCGAACGCACCTCTTTGAGCATCGTCTTCGCGGCGGGATGATCCATCTTGTTGATCGCGATCACGTCGGGAATCTCCATGATCCCTGCCTTCAGTGCCTGGACGGAGTCTCCCGACCCAGGCATCAGCACGAGCACGACCGTGTCGGCAATCCCGATCACCTCCACCTCGCTCTGACCCGCGCCGACGGTCTCCAGGAAGACGAGCTCCTTCCCGGCCGCGTCCAGGACGAGCAGTGCCTGCAACGTCGTCTCTGCGAGGCCCCCGAGATGGCCGCGCGTGCCCATCGAACGGATGAATACGCCCGGATCGAGGAAATGGTCGGAGAGCCGGATCCGGTCACCCAGTAGCGCGCCCTGCGTGAACGGACTTGATGGATCGACCGAGATCACGCCGATGGTCCGCCCCTGCTCGCGGATGTGCCGTATCAGCGTCGAGATGAGGCTCGACTTGCCAACGCCGGGTGGACCGGTGATGCCAATCGCGTACGTGCGGCCCGTCTCGGGATAGATGTCGCGGACGAGGTCGTACGCGAGCGGGTCACCGTTCTCGACGAGCGAGATCGCCCGGGCGAGCGCCCGCCGGTCGCCCGTGCGGACGCCGTCCGCGAGTGACTCCCGCGTCCAGTCCCGCCGCCCGTGCATGACTACGCGGCCTCGGCCCCGACGACGACCCCCTGCTCCGCGCCACGGGAAAGCGCGTAGGCAACGAGAGACGCGAAAGCAAGCACGATGCCCACACCGCCGAACACCCAGCGCGGGCCGACGGTGTCGGTGAGCGGGCCTGCGATCACGAAGCCGAGTCCGTACACGGCGTAGTTGACGCTCATAATCACGGTGAAGACCCGCCCGCGGATTGGATCGGGCGCGCCGCGCTGTACGAGGAGTGAGTTGCAGACGACGGCAGTGCCGTTGCCGATACCGGCGAGCACGAAGCACGGGAGCGAGATCCACACGTTCGGCGCGACGGCTGCGGCTGCAAGCCCGATTGCCTGCAGGAGAATGCTTGCCGAGTAGACGCTGCCGACCGAACGCCGCTCCAGCCACGTTCCTGCCCCGAAGCTCCCGACGGCGAGCCCTAGCCCGATGCAGCCGAAGATCAGCCCGTAACCGAAGTCACCCGCATTGAACGCATCCTTCGCGAGGAACACCTGCGCGGTTTGTGACGAAGCAACGGCACCGAGGGCGAGCGTCCAGACGACGAGCACTGTCAGCAGCGGGCGCGTGCGCAGGACGCGTGCGAACCCATCCTTGAGGTCGCGCAGATGACCGCGGCTCACGGCGAGCGCACCCTGCAGCCTGTCTGCCGAGAGACGCAGCAGTAGCAGCGCCGAGAGGAGGAACGATGCGCCGTTGAGCCAGTACGCGAGCTCAGGCCCGGATGCAGCGACGAGCGCACCGCCGATGATCGGGGCGACCGTCCAACTAACGTTCTCGCTCGTCTGGATGAGCGAGTTCGCGCGGGCGAGCTCTTCCTCGTCGACGAGGTTCGGCAAGCCCGCGTAGACCGCAGGCCGGAAGAACCCGGTCGCCAGCCCTGCGATTCCGGCGAGGGCGACGATCTGTCCGGCCGTGTTCGCGAACGGGAGGGTGCAGAAGACCGCCGCACGGACGAGGTCGGAGACGATCATCAGGCCACGGCGTGAAATGCGGTCGAGGAGTGGGCCGAGGAAGAGCCCGACGGCAACGGCGGGCAGGAACTCGACGATCATCAGGACGCTCACCCACGAGCCCGAATCGGTGCGGTCCTTGACGTCGACGACGAGCGCGACGGTTGCCAGCAGCGTCCCTAGGCTTGACCCAAGCGTGGCCAGGAAAAGGAGGCGGAAGCCGGGTGCAGTACTGAGGAGGCTCAGCTGGCGGCGGAAGCCGGTCACAGCGGCGGAGTCTGTCAGGAAGCCGCTGTGGCCGTCCTCACCCGAGCAAGAGCTTCTGCCAGGAACGCGTGGTCCTCCGGGGTCCCGACAGTTACGCGGATCGCGTGTGGCGCGCCGAACCCTGCGAGCGGACGCACGATCACACCTTCGCGCAGCAACGCCTCGAACCAGGGCTGCGCGTCTTCGCCCAAGTCTACGAACACGAAGTTTCCGACTGCCGCTGCGGTCACCTTGTAACCCGCGTCACTCAGGATCCGCTCGAGCTCCGCGCGGCCCTCGGCATTGGCCTGCCGCCTGCGCTCGACCTCGCCGGGCGAATTCAGGCTGGCGAGCGCGGCGACTTGCGCGGGGGTCGTCAGGTCGAACGCCCGCCGCGTCTTGCCGAGCGCAGTGACGAGCTCGGCCGGACCGACGCCGTAGCCCACCCGAGCGCCGGCGAGGCCGTAGATCTTCGAGAACGTGCGCAACACGATCACCTGGCAGCCCACCCTGAAGTACTCCTCGATGCCGTCCGTGTAGTCGGGCTCGTCGACGTACTCGAAGTACGCCTGATCGAGCACGGTCAGCACGTGGTCGGGCACGCGCTCGAAATACGCGTCGAGCTCGGCGCGCAAGCTCATCGTGCCCGTCGGGTTGTTGGGGTCGCAGATGTACACCAGCTTCGTCCGCTCGGTGATCGCACCCAACAGGCCGTTCAGGTCGTAGTGGTCATCGCGGAGCGATATCTGGACGGGATCCGCGCCGAGCTTGCGCGCGTAGATCGCGTAGCTCGGGAACGACGGCCAGCCACACACGATCTGATCGCCCTCGTCCAGCACGGCCTGCGAGATCCCGTCGATGAGACCGTCGGCTCCCGAGCCGATTGCGACTTCCTCGAAGCGAACGCCATGGCGTTCGGCGAGTGCGGCGCGAAGGCGGTACGCGCCCCCGTCCGGGTAGCGATTCAGCTCGACGGCGGAACGCTCCAGGGCTTCAAGCGCCTGCGGGAATGGACCGAACGGCCCTTCGTTGGAAGCGAGCTTGACGACTCGTTCGAGCCCGAGCTCGCGCTGAACCTCTTCGACCGGCTTGCCCGGCTCGTAGGGGACGATCCCTGCGAGCGCGGGCCGCAGAAGGCCGGCGGGAACGTCCGCCACTAGGAGCCTGGCGTCGTCTCGTCCGACTTCTTGCGCCAGAACCAGAGCGCGCCGCCCGCTGCCGCGAACATCGAGGCGATTGCTCCCTTGTTCAATCCTGCGTGCTCACCGGTTCCCGGGACTGCCGCGCGGGCCTTCCGCTTTCCGAACTTCTTCGCGACCTTCCAGACGCCCCAGCCGAGCACTGCGTTCCGTCGATTGATGATCCCCATGGGTCTCCTTTCGCGAGCGAGCCTACCAAGCACCCTTTCCCAATCCGGGCCGGGCGCACGCATGAGGACTAGACGCGGGTTATCTCTTCTTGCCGCGCCGGCGTACGGGATGCTCACCAATCGGGCCAGGCAGCCTGAGACGCTTCGGCTTCGGCTTGAGCTTGGCCGTCTGGTGCATACGGGCGCCGCCGGCCGCGTGGGCTCGGTTGGATTGCTCCGCAGCCCTGCCGTGGGACGCCAAGATCCCGTTCCGCGCCAAGCCCCTCTGGTTTGCGGCCTTCTTGGCCTTCTTCGGCTTGACGTTCTTGGTCTTGACCGCGTGACCGTGTCTCCCGGAGCCGGCCGCAGGCGCAACGCGGGAGGTTCCGCGCGACGCGAAGGCGGGATCCCGCGCCGCTGCAATTCCGCCGACAGCGTTCTGCGCCGCCGCAGTCGGCCTCTCCGCGTGCCACGGTACGTGGCGCACACCTTCGTAACTCGCGCCGCCGATCGCCAAGCCGGCGGTGACCGCGGCCGCTGCCTTGAGCGCAAGACCGGTTCCGACCGCGGCGCCGCCGCCGCCGCCGAACAGCGACAGCAGCGAACCCGGCACCGGCACGAGCGCCAGCGTCTTCAGGGCGCCGCGTTGCGCGCGCTGCCGGCGGGCGAAGCCGGCGCATTCCTCGCATTCGCGCAGGTGCGCGCGCAGCTGACCGCGCTCTCCCCGCGGAAGCCGTCCGTCGAGCTGGCGTGAGATCGCGAACTCGGCTTCGCCGCAGGTGAGCGAGCCCTCGAGCTGCTCGCGCAACGCGCGCCGCGCGCGGAAGATCAGTGTCTCCACCGCGCTCGTCGAAACCTCGAGGATCTCGGCGATCTCGGCGTACGAGCGGCCCTCGAGCTCCCGCATGACCAGCGCGGCCCGCTGGTTGAAGGCGAGGTAACTCAAAGCTCGCCGGATGTCGTCACCGGTCGGCGCCTCGTCGTCGGCGACGGTGTCCGCGATGTCGTCTTCGAATGAGACCTCGGCCGGACGTCTCGCCGACTGCCTGAACCGCTGGCGGCAGACGTTGTGGGCGATCGCGATCAGCCAGTTTTGGGGCTTCTCCGGGCGACTACCCTTCTCGACGTACGAGCGGTAGGCATTGAGGAAGGTCGTCTGGGTGACGTCCTCAGCGTCGCTGGGGTTGCGCATGACGGCGAGCGCATACCGATACACGTCGCCGACGTGCCTCTTGTAGAGCCGCTCGAAGGCCCGGTCCGAGCGAGGCCTCTGCGCCAGCAGGGGCGTCATGCCCTAGTAGATACCCGTTCGGGCGGAATCTTGCGTCCCCCCTTGCAACAAAACGGCTTAAGGAAGGGGCGGCGGAGGCGGCAGAACGGGGATTGTCGGGACGTCGATTGGGGGCGTGGGCAGGCTCGGAGCCTGCACCGGCAGCGCCGCTGTTGACTCCTCAACGACCTGCTGAACCGTGTTCGTCAGGTCGGAGACCGGCGCCGTGACCTGGGAGACAGGATCGGACAGGGTGCTCGAGGCCTGGGTGCTCGAGGTAGGCGAGACGGACTGGTGGGTCCCGGCTTCGACTGCGGCCACGTCGCCGGCGCCCACGGTCGCCGCGCTCGCGGGCGAACTCGTGCCCGCCGCGTTAGGTCCACTCCGAACGCCGAGCTTCCGCACCTGCTGGGCCTTCGAGCCGCCGCCACCACCCTTGCTCGATGGTGTCACACCGGAGCCCGAACTCGGATGCGCCGGAGCCGCAGCCGTGCGACTGTGGTCTCCGCTAATGCCCGTCCCGAGAGCCGCGGCGACGATCGCCACCGCAGCCTTCACCAGGAAGCTGGTTCCGACGGCGGCCCCACCACCGGCGCCGACGGCTCCGCCCGCGAAGAACTGCGTCAGCGAGCTTGGCAGCGGAACAACGGAGAGCGCTCGGAGCGACGACGCTTTCAGGCGCAGCGACCTCCGCGCCCGGAAGATGAGGGTCTCGACGGCAGACACCGAGACGCCGATCGTGTCGGCGATCTCCGCGTAGGACCGACCCTCGAGCTCGCGCATGACGAGCGCCGCACGCTGGTTGAAGGGCAAGCGTCCGAGCGCGCGCAGAACACCGACGACATCGGGTTGCTCAGCTTCGGGAACCGCGAGTTGCTCGACGTGGTCCTCGAGCGGCACTTCCTTCACACGGCGGCTTGCGCGTGCGTATCTCGTTCGCGCAACGTTGTGGGCGATCTTGATCAGCCAGTTGTGCGGCTTCTCGATCTCGATTCCTCGCTGATACGCGCGGTAGGCGTTGAGGAACGTCGTCTGCGTGACGTCTTCCGCGTCGGCCGGATTACGGAGGAGCGCGAGCGCGTAGTGATAGACGTCCTTGACGTACCGCCGATACAGGATCTCGAAGGCCTGATCTCGGGCTAGGACCGGAAGCTCAGGAACAGCCGATGCCATTACGCTCTGTGAACGAACATGCCCGCGTGGTAGATACGCGGAACATTGTCATTTGAAAGCAGTAAAAACTAGGCCGAAGCTGTGGCACGCTTGCGGTTCGGAATGTGAATCGCACGGCCCAGCGCAACGAGCCCGGCTTCCTTGATCGCCTCCGAGAGCGTCGGGTGCGCGGCCATCCCATCCGCCACCGTCTCCACGGTCGCTTCGGCGTCGATCGCCACCACGCCGGCCTCGATCAGGTCGGTCACGTGCGGGCCGACCATGACGAGACCGAGCAGTTCGCCGTACCGCGTCTCGTGGATCGACTTGACCCAGCCGGTCGTCTCGTTCTGCATCACCGCGCGGGCGTTCGCGACCCATGGGAACATCCCCGTCGCTACGTCGTCGCCGTATTGCTCGCGCGCCTCCGCTTCGGTCAGACCAACGCCGGCGATCTCGGGATCCGTGTAGATCGGCCTCGGGACGGCTCGGTTGTCGACGACGGCCTCGTGCCCGCAGACGTTCTCCGCCGCGACCTCGCCCTCGCGAAACGCGGTGTGCGCGAGCTGCCAGTAGCCTGCACAGTCGCCGACGGCGTAGATGTGCTCGACCGTCGTGCGACGGTGTTCGTCTGCGGCGATGCCCTTGCGCTTGTCGAACTCGACGCCGATCGCTTCGAGGCCCAGTCCTTCGACGCTCGGCCCCCGTCCGACGGAGACGAGCATGAGATCCGCTTCAAGCGTCTCGCCGTCGCCGAAGTACACGGTCAGAGCGCTTCCCTTGTCCTCCACCTTCGTGCACTGCTTCTCGAGGTGAAGCGTGATCCCGCGTTTGCCGAATTGTTTGGCGAGCTCCTTGGACGCGTCCGCATCCTCTTGCGGAATGAGCGCCGGGAGCATCTCGATGATCGCCACCTCGCTGCCGAAGCGCTGGAAGATCGACGCGAACTCGCAGCCGATGATGCCGCCGCCGAGCACGACGAGTCGCTTCGGAACTTCCGTCTGCGCAAGCAGCCCCTCGGAGTCGACGCACCGGTCGGAGTCGAGGCCCTCGATCGGGGGACGAAGAGGGAAGGAGCCCGTCGCGACGATCGCGTGCTTGAAGGTGACGTCCTCCCCACCCTCGACGGCGATCGTGTGCGCGTCCGTGAACGTGCCGTTTCCCTTGACCCACTCGACGCCGTTCGCTTTGAACAGTGAGGCGACGCCCTGCGTCATCTGCTTGACGACGCCGTCCTTCCACTCGTTCGCCTTGCCGAATTCGAGCTGGAAGCCACCGAGCTTCACGCCCAGCTTGTCGAAGGTGTGCTCGGCCTCTTTCAGCGCGAACGCTGTCTGCACCCACGCCTTCGTCGGGATGCATCCGATGCGGAGGCACGTGCCGCCGAGCTCAGGCTCGCGCTCGATACAGGCGACCTTCGCCCCGAGTTGCGCAGCCCGAATCGCCGCCGTGTAGCCACCTGGCCCCCCTCCGAGAACGACGACGTCGACTTCCATCGAGATCGATCGTATCGACCCGCTAGAGGTCGGCCTTCATGGTGACTGTTCCGTCCTTCTCCTCCACAGGCCGGAAGCCGTAGCGCTCGTAAAGTTTCGTCATGCCCTGCTCGGCGCTGAGGCTGATCGCCGTGTGGCCCTGCTCGCGGGCCCGGTCGAGCAGAGCCGTCAAGAGCTCCCCACCTAGGCCGCCGCCGCGGCGGCTCGGGACGACGGCGATCGTCAGCTCCGGAGTCTGCTCGTCGACGAAGCCGAAGCCGGGGGCATTCGAGGGGAAGAGCCGGTACCACGCCGCGCCGACCGGGCCGGCCTCCCAGGCCACCAGGCCGGCGTCGCCCGGTCGGCCCCAGTTGTTGACATACCTGGCGACCGGAAGGTCGGGGTCCGCGTTCAGCCGCCAGTGGTAGGCGTGCTTCAGCATGTCGCGGAGGAAACGGACATCTTGTGGCCCGGCCTGGCGGATCACGATGTTGAGTTTAAGCGGCGGTCACTCGAACGAGTGATTCTTCGCAAAGCAGGCAAGAAGGTCCTACCTGCGGCATCTTCAAGGTTATGAAACGTGACGATGATCGGCGGACCGAGTTTGGGACCGGCCTGCGGGCCCGCCTGCTCCGGCGCCGTGCGTTGCGACTAGGCCCAGGCCGCGTACGTCTTCCTGCGCCGCTTGTGCAGCGTCCCTCCGCCATCTAGTAAGCCGCCAGTCCAAGCTCGCGCGCGGCCCACGGCAGCGCCACTTCTGCCTGCCTGCGTTGGAACACGCGTACCGCGGGCGCGGTCGCCGGCGCCGGTAACCCGGCGCGCGCCGCGAAGAAGCCTGCGATGAGGGCAGCCAGCCCGCCGCTCTCCGGCACGAGGTCCCACGGATCGGGCCCTCCCTCCAGACGAAGGCTGGGTGCCCACGCGACGGCGTCGATCGCGGGGTTGCCGGTGCACGCGTGGTTCCAGTCGACCAAGCTGACCGCCCCCTCGCGAATGCAGAGGTTGTCGCTGCGCACATCCAGGTGGAGGAGGGCCTCCCCCTCGAGCTCGCACTCTGCCGACGCGCGTGCCAGCTCCGGCAAGGCGGCGACGAGCCATTCACGCGAGCAGACACCGGTGGAGAGAAAGGGCTCGGGGTCCGCGGCCACCGCGGGCCAGCCGTCGAGAGCTCCCCGCAGGTCGGACAGGGCGGGCAGCTGCGGCGGGGGCGTGGCTGCATGCACTTCGCCGAGCGTCTCGACCACGAGCGAAACCTGGCCCGGCAGCCATGGCGGCGGCCAGTGCGCGTCGGCCAGATCCTCGATTGCGAGGAAGGTCGTTCCGCCGGTGTCGTGCCACCCGACGACCTCTGGCAGGAAGCTCGCGCTCAGCCAGCCGTAGACGCGCCATTCGTCTCGCAGCCAGCTCGAGGCGAGCCCGTCGAGCGCCAGCTTGACGAACACGCGTCGGCCGTCTTCGAGCTCGACGCTCCACTTCGCCGTGTTCGTTCCATAGCCGCTGCCGCGAACGTTCTCCCAGCGCACGGGCGTCGCGCCCGTCGCCGCCGCGAGCTCAGCCTGGGGAAAGCTCTTCGGCAAACTGAAGGCGGTTGCCCTCCGGATCGAACACGTCGAGGAGACGCATCTCGCCGTGCAGCTCGAAGACGACGCCGACCTCGACCCCTTCCTTGCGCAATGCCTCGGCCACGGCCTTTACGTCCTGCACGTCGACGTGGGCGACGCCCGAGTCCTCTTGCGGCTCGCCCTCTGCCAGCCCGATCTCCATTCCGTCGCGCTCGAGCTTTACCCAGCTGCCGTCCGAGTCGACGTACGTCTCTGTGAAACCCAGCTTGCCGGTATAGAACGCACGGCCTGCCTCGAGATCCCGGACCTGATACCAGACCGGCGTCACTAGAGAGCGAGCCCGGGCTCTTCCAGAAACGCCTTCAGATCGCGCAGGAACTCGGCACCCGTGGCCCCGTCGACTGCGCGGTGGTCACACGTGAGCGTGATCTCCATGCGCGGACGCACGGCTGGCTGGCCGTCCGCTGCAACGACCCTGTCTTCGATCGAACCGACCGCGAGGATCGCGGCCTGCGGCGGATTGAGGACCGCAATGAAGCGCTCGATCCCGTACATGCCCAGATTGGAGATCGTGAAGGTGCCACCGTCGAGATCGGACTGCTGCAGCTTGCCTGCACGGGCGCGTTCGACGATCGTCGAGCGCGCGGCGGCGATCTCGGCGATCGACTTCCGCTCGCATCCTGGAATGACCGGAACGACGAGCCCTTTCGGGACCGCGACGGCGATACCGATGTTCGCGGTCGGGTACAGCTCGACGGCGTCGCCTTTGTAGAGCGCGTTCACTGCGCGGTGGCGCATCAGCGCGGACGCAGAAACCTTGGTCAGGAGATCGGAGATCGTCGGCTTGACGCCGTCGTCGTTCAGCTCCACGAGGCGCTTGCGCAAGTCGAGCGCGCGACTCATGTCGACGGTGACGCTGAGCTGGAAGACTGGAGCCTCCCAGGCCTCGGTCAGTCGCCGCGCGATCGTCTTCCGCATCGAGGAGAGCTGTTGCACCTCGACGCCTTCGACCGGTAGCGCCTGAGCGGGAGCCGCGATCGGTGCTCCCGACGCCGCTGTGCGCTCGACGTCCTCCGCCACGACCCGGCCGTCGGGGCCGGTTCCGGCGACGGCGCTGAGATCAATGCCGCGCTCGCGTGCGATCCGGCGCGCGAGCGGCGAAGCCTTGATCCGGCCATTGGCGTCCGTCGGGGGAACCTCCCGGTTCCCCCGAACCCCCTCCCCTGGTCCGCTGTCGCGGACAGACCGCTGCACGGCCTCATGTTCACGCGCGCGCGCGGGAGAGCCCTCCTCATGGGCGTCGTCGGCCACCTCTTGACCGGCGGAGCCGTTGCCGGCGGGCTCGTCTGGCTCGACCTCGACCCTTTCGCCCTGCTCGCCGATCACCGCGATCGTCCTGCCGACCTCGACCTCGCCTTCGGAGATCGCGATCTTCAGCAGCACGCCCGAGGCCTCAGCTTCTACCTCCTGCGTCACCTTGTCGGTGTCCAGCTCGTAGAGCGCCTCGCCCTTCTCGACCTTGTCGCCTTCGGACTTCAGCCACTTCACGATCGTGCCGGACTCCATGCCCTGGCCGAGGCGGGGGAGCTTGACCTCAGTTGCCATCGTTGCGCCCCACGGTTCGGCGAATCGCTTCGAGCACGTCGCTGGCGTGCGGGACGACGAACTCCTCCATCACCGGCGCGAACGGCAGCGGCGTGAACTTCGCGCCGACACGCTCGATCGGTGCGTCGAGCCAGTCGAACGCGCCGTACTGGATCACGGCGGCGACTTCTGCGCCGAAGCCGCCCCGGACGACGGCCTCGTGCGCGACGACGCAGCGGTTCGTCTTCTTGACGGACGAGATCAATGCGTCCTCGTCGAGCGGGAGCAGCGTGCGCGGATCGACGACCTCGACCGAGACGCCCTCCTCTTCCGCCTCCTTGGCTGCGGCAAGGGCCTCGTGCACGAGCCGACCGGTTGCGATCACGGTCACGTCCTCGCCCTGGCGATGTGTTCGCGCTTGCCCGAGTGGAATCGGCTCGAGCTCTTCGGGCACATCCTCCTTGATCCCGTACAGCGTCCGGTGCTCGAAGAAGACGACCGGGTTGTCGTCGTAGATGGACGACCAGAGCAGCCCGCGCACGTCCGTGGGCGTCGACGGAAAGACAACCTTGAGCCCGGGGATGTGCACGAACCACGACTCGAGCTGTTGCGCGTGCTGCGCGCCCGGCGACCAGCCTGCACCACCCTGCGTCCGAAACGTCACGGGCACCGTCAGTTGCCCACCGGACATGTAGCGGTGCTTCGCGGCCTGGTTGACGATCTGCTCGGTCGCGAGCGTGAGGAAGTCCTCGTACATGATCTCCGCCACCGGGCGCATCCCCTGCATCGCGGCGCCGATCGCCGCACCCGCAAGCGCCATCTCGGAGATCGGAGTGTTGCGAACCCGCTCCGGCCCGAACTCGTCGACGAGCCCCTGCGTGACTCCCATCGATCCGCCCATCTCGGCGATGTCCTCGCCCATGATGAAGACGTCCTCGTCGTCGCGCATCGCCCGGGACAGTGCATCTCTCACTGCTTCTCGGTAACTCAACTCAGGCATTTGCGAGTCTCCCGAGCGGAGCGAAGGGACTAACCCTCCCCGCGAAAACTGCGCAGCATTTTTTGCGGATATCAGGCATAGATGTTCTTCAGAGCGTCTTCCGGTTTGGGGTCGGTCCCGTTCTTCGCGAACTCGACCGCCGCGTCGACGATCTCCTGCACCTCGCGGTCGATCTCCTCGACGTCGTCGCCCGAGAGCTCCAGCTTCGTACGCAGGTGCTCGATCGGATCCTGTGTCTTGCGGGTCTCTCCGAGCTCTTCCTTCGAGCGGTAGACCTGCGGATCGCCGATGTAATGCCCCACGAGCCGGTACGTATTGACTGCGAGGAAGACCGGGCCCTTGCCGCTGCGGGCGTGCTCCAACGCGCGTCGCGTTGCCTTGTAGACCGCCTCGACGTCCTGACCGTCGACCTTGACCGCCTTCATTCCGTACGCGACCGCTCGTTGGGAAATGTCCTCGATCGGCATGTGCTGCCAGCTCGGCGTCGACTCGGCCCAGTGGTTGTTCTCGCAGACGAAGACCGCGGGGACTTTCCAGAGCTGCGCCATGTTGAGCGATTCGTGGAACGTGCCGATGTTCGTGGCGCCGTCGCCGAAGAAGGCGACTCCGACGCGCGGCTCGCCGCGCAACTTGAAGGCAAGCGCCGCACCGGTGATCGCCGGAAGACCGCCCCCGACGACTGCGTTGGCGCCCATGTTGCCGCGCTCGATGTCGTACAGGTGCATCGAGCCGCCGTAGCCGTGGGAGCAGCCTTCGAGCTTCCCGTACAGCTCCGCCATCAGCTCGTTCGGCGTCGTCCCTTTCGCGAGGGTGTGCCCGTGGGCGCGGTGTGTCGACGCGATGATGTCGCTCTCCTCCAGCGCACGGCAGACGCCGACTGCGACGGCCTCCTGACCGATCGCCACGTGCAAGAAACCGGGGAGCTCCCCGGCCCTGAACCGCTCTTCGACCTTCTCCTCGAACCGCCGGATCAGCAGCATTTCGCGGAAGAACTCGCGCAAATCCGACTTCGAGAGGGTCCCTTTCTGCTCCACCTTCGCCACGGGCCTCAGTTTATGCTCAGGCTCTTGCGACTAGTCGAACAGTTCAACGAGCTCGAGCACGGCCTGGTGGACGAATGGGCCGAGCTGCGACTTCGGCTCACGGTGGAAGACGAGTCACGTGCCGTGCGAGCCGTTGGGCTGCTCGCGCCGGCGAACCCGGGGCGACTCGGCAAGGTCATCCGCCTCACGGTCGACCGCCGCGGGCCGGGCATCGCCCCCGAGGCGCTCCGCCGCTTGCTCAAGCGGCTCGATGACGAGCGCATCGCAGGAACGTTGGAGCTGCAGAGCATCCAGAAGGCGCCTCCGGAGGAGTTGCGGCCGAAGGAGACGCTGCGCGCCCAATGGGAACGGCGTCTCGCCGCGGCCCCGCCGGATTGGAGCGACATCTACGCGCAGGTGCGACTCGACTCCACCGATTACCTCGAGCGGGGGGCGCTGCTGCTCGCTCCCGTCAATCCTGCGCGCTACGGCGGATCTACAGCCCTGCGCTTCCGCAGCGCCCAACACTTCGGCTACGGCGTGTCTCCGGGGATGGCGGCGCGCTGCTTCGAGCGCTGCGACGAGGAGGGGATCACCGGCGAGGTGGAGATCCTCTACGTGCTCTCGGATACGAATCCCGAGGCCACGCAAGGCCCCGTCTGGCTGCTCGGGGGACGCACAGTGTGAGCGACGGCGATCCGGTCTCCTGGTTCGTGATCGAGCCCGGCTGGAAGGTCGTCGACGCGAACGGCCAGGAGGTCGGCACGGTCGACGAGGTAGCGGGCGATTCGAGCGACGACATCTTCAACGGCCTCTCCATCTCGACGAGCCTGCTCGGAAAGCCGCGCTACGTCCCCTCTGAGCAGGTGGGCAAGATCACCGAGGGACGCGTCCACCTGAAGCTCACCAAGGATCAGATCGCGCACCTCGGCGAATTCAAGGAGCCGGCGACGACTGCGGAGATCCTTCCCGAAGAGGCCGGCGCGTTGCGGCGGGCCGAGACCGCCGTCGAGGCACCGATTCATTCGCACGGGGAACGTCTCAACTTCCTGACGCGAATCCGCCACGCCTTGCGGCGCGCCTTTCGCCGTTAGAGAAGCACGGCCGGCGTCACCTTGCGGCCGAACTGACTGAGAATCGAGTTGAGGACCTCGGTGGGATCGGCCCGGCGGGCGACGTTGGCCAGCACGTACCGCGGCCGGCCAAAGGGGTCATGCGTCTTCTCGAGACCCAGCTGACGAATGTCGCGCGAGACCGTCGCCTGCGTGACGCCACAACCGGCGTCGGCGAGCGCGTCGAGCAGTTCGAACTGCGTGCCGATTCTCTTTCGGGAGACAAGACTCTCGATCAGGCGCTGCCGCTCAGTCTTCCCCAGCTGCATAAGGCCAGCATACGTATGCAGGTTTGGCAGAGCCAGGGCTTGGTAGAACTCGGAGTCATGCTTCGAAAGCTCCTCTGGTCAGCGCTCTACGGCGCCTTCGCCGCACTCGCGACGATCGTCTCGCGCCGCGCGGCCTCGCGGATCTGGCGTACGCTCACGGGCGAGGAACCGCCCACCAAGAAATGACAGCCGATCAAACAGTCGAGCGTGCAGCGAACAAGCTCCAGCGGCTCGCTAATCAGTTGGCGGGCGAAGGCGGCTTGAAGGCGAAGCTCGCCCAGCCACTCGCCGAGGATGCCGACCTGATTCGCAAGATGAAGCCGAGCCTCATCAAGGCGCGCGCCAAAGGGGAGGCGCCGACGAACCTGAAGCCCGGGCACGGCACGGTTGCTCCGTCCAGCCCACAGCTCGGCGCCCGGCCGAAAGCGATGAGGAAGGGCGCTGGACCGAGCCCCTGGGTCGTGGTCGGTGCTGCGCTCGCTGCCGGCATCGTGCTGGCGAAGTGGATCGACTGGAGGGGCCATGCACACCCAAGGGACTGACGGCCGCCAGGCTCACGGTCTCGGCGCCGCTGTCAAGGAGGTCGCGGAGCGCGCGAGCTCGATCGTGCGGCTGGAGCTCGAGCTCGCTGCGATGGAGCTCAAGCGCAAGATCGTCGCGCTCGGGGTGGGGATCGCGCTCGCGATCGGAGCCGCGATCATGCTCCTCTTCGTGATCGGCTTCGCGTTCGCGACAATCGCGGCCGCGCTTGCAACTGCCGTATCCACCTGGCTCGCCCTGCTGATCACCACGGCGATCCTCTTCGCTTTTGCACTCGCGCTCGGCGTGGTGGGAGTGCTGAAGATCAAGCAGGGGTCGCCTCCGCTCCCCGAGCAGGCGATCCGCGAGGCGAAGCTGACGACCGAGGCGTTGAAGAGCGATGGCCGGTAGCAACAGCCGCTCGGTCGAGCAGGTCCGCCGCGATATCGAGTCGGAGCGTGAACAGCTTGCAGGTGCAGCGGAGACTCTTCGCGAAGAGATCGGCGAGGCGACGAACATCGGCGCCAAGTTGCGCTCCAATCTCCCGGTGGTGGCGGTCGGCGCGCTCGGTGTGGGCTTCCTGCTGGCGGGAGGGGTCGGCGCGACCGCACGACTGATCTTCCGGCGCGGGCGGGAGGGCGAGACCAAAGCAAGGCTCGGCCGCTTCCGCATTGTCGACCGCGACTGATCGAGGGGCGACCGCCGGGAACGCCCCGAGCTCGCCCGAGAAGCTGAGCCTGGCCGACTGGCTGGCCGCCTTCAAACGCAGCTTCGCCGAATTCATGAAGGACGACTGCATGGGCCTGGCCCAGCAGATCGCCTACAGCTCGCTGCTCGCTTTCTTCCCGGCGATGGCCTTTCTCGTCGGGGCGCTCGGGCTCTTCCACCTCTTCGACGACGTCAAGCAGTTGCTCGACCCGATTGCGCCCAACGGCGTGATCAAGTTCATCACCAGCCTGCAGCAGGACTCGCAGGGAGGAACATCGGCGGCGGCATTCATCATCGGTTTCTTCGGCGCGGTCTGGGCGGCGAGCGGCGCAATGACCTCGGTGATCAAGGCGGTGAACCGGGCGTATGAACGACAGGAGACGCGCCCGCTCTGGAAAGTGCGGGGGATCGCAATCCTGCTCGTCGTCTCGAGCGGGATCACGACCGCGGGCGTCTTCCTCCTCATCGTGGTCGGCGGGGCGCTCGGCGATGCGATCTCGAAGAAGGCAGGTGTCGGCGGCGCGTTCGAATGGGCCTGGGGAATCGCCCGCTGGCCGGTCGCGCTTTGCGCCATCCTCCTCTTCTTCGGGCTGGTGTACTACCTCGGGCCGAACAAGGAGCAGCGAAGCTGGAAATGGATCACGCCCGGCTCTTTCGTCGGCGGCCTGCTCTGGCTTCTCCTGTCGGGCCTCTTCGCGCTCTACGTCATCTTCGCGGGGAACTACACGAAGACGTACGGGACGATCGCGAGCGGTGTGATCCTGTTGCTGTGGCTCAACTACTCGGCGTTCGCGCTTCTCTTCGGCGCGGAGCTGAACGCGGAGCTCGACCGGCAGGCCGACATCCGCGCGGCGGGAGGCGAGCGAGCCGGAGGAATCGTGAAGCTCGCTAAGCGGGGAGCGTGACGATGAGCGAGCCGCGCAGGTTCTTGTGCTTTTCCGAGCGATACGAGTAGTTCCCCGGTCGTAGCGTCACGTTCCAGGTCACACGCCCACGGAAGGCGACACCTGTCTTCTTGTTCACGCCGGGGCCCGTGAGGTGGAAGTTGTCGGCGCGGCTCCGGTCGTTCACGGTGATCGTCGCAGGCCCGACTTCGGCGATCTTCGGCTTCAGCGAGATGCTGCGCTTGGGCCCAACCGCAGCGGCGAATTTCGTCGGGGCGACCTCGCCGGCGGTAAACCAGCCGTTCATGCTGCTCGGGTGAGCGGCGCAGTCGAAGACGTATTTGCCGTCCGCGAACGTGACCGTCCAGACGACGTCTTCCACGTTGCCGACGGCCGTCGCCTGCTGCACGCCCGGGCCGTGCAGGCGGAAGTTGTGCATCTCCGACAGGTCGTGGACCTCGATGTCATAGGTACCTGGATCGAGGTGCGTGACCGGACTCCCGGACGCGTCACTCAATGAAATGGCGAAGGCGTCATTCCTGCCCACCGTCGCCACGAGCCTCGGGTTGTCCGCCCGGGCAAGCGCGGAAGGAAGAAAGAGCGCGGCGAGCAGAGCCGTGAGCAGGATTCGTGTGGCCATGCCCGGACTCTACGGCGCCGCGCGCCTTTCGGATTTACAACGAGGGAGCGGCGCTCCTTCGCCTCAGGGTCAGGCCCAGCCCGATCAACGCGAGCGCGATCAGCACGACGACCCAGATCGGGAAGCCGGTGAAGGGCAGCGTTCCGCCGCCGACCGCCTCGGTCGCGCTGAGCACCCCGGCTGCCGACTTGACACCCACGTGCTTCGTGCTCACAGCGGGTTTGGCGCTGGCTGATGTACTCGAAACCGACGGCGAGCTCGCAGATGGCACGGGCGTGCTGCCGCCTGAGTTCGGGCCGTGCGCCGGGTCGCCGACCTTGCCTGGGTCCGGAGTCGAGTGCGGCGGTGAAGAAGGCTGCGTCCCGCAGCTCTTTCGCCGCTTCCCCTTGAGAGCGTGAACGTCCACTTCGTGACCGCCCGAGCAAGGCGCGGCCTTGTGAGGCTGACTGTTGCCCGGTCCGTGGAGGATCGTGCTCGGCGCCGCACCGTTCTGCACCGCGATCTGGCCTGCGGTCTTGCCGTTGCCGTACTGCTTCGTCTGGTCGGACGAAGCCGCTGCGTGTGTCTCGTGCGCCGTGTCGTTCGACGGCTTGACGCCCGGCTGAGCCGCCACCGGGTCGATCTGAGCGGCGGCCGGGGCCGAAAGTGCCACAGCGTCGTCTTTCTTCAGCTGCCCCTGGGCATTCGCCGAGTTGCCGTGATCCTGTGCACCCGCGGCGGCCGGAGCCACCACAGAGTCGTCCTTCCCGTTGCCCTGCCCGTTACCGGCGTACGCCGAAGCGGACCCCAAGGCTGCGATGCCAAGAGCGAGCACGAGAGTGCCCCCAAGCCGCAGTTTCATTTCTCCCCCTCATATTGGTTCCTATCCCCGACCTCACCTTAGGAACGAAAGGCGACTTGTCCACTCATTTGCAAAGCAGAAGGGCGGCCTCGCGGCCGCCCTTCCCGGTGAGTTGCTGTCTGCGGCTAGACGGTTGCGCGGCCGCCGCGTCGAAGCGTGAGACCGAGGACGATCATCCCCACCGCGGCGAGCACGACCAGCCAGAGCGGGAAGCCCGTGAAGGGCAGCACGCCCGAACCGACGGACGCGATCGCGCCGAGGACACCGCCGGCAGGTCCAGAGTTACCACCGGTGGCTGTCACCCCGGCGACGCCGCCCGCCTTCGGCGAGGCGCCCTGTGTGTTCGGGCCGCCGGCGCTCGTGGCGGACGTGCTGTTCGTGCCGCCACCCGTCGTCCCGCCCTGCGAGCACGACGTCGAGTAGCTCTTCACGGCATGAACGTCGACCCAGTGGTTCCTCTTACAATCCAGAACCTTGTGCGGCTGGCTGTTGCCCGGGCCGAAGACCTCGGTGCCCGCAGGCGCACCGCGCGAGTTCGCGATCTGCGCCGCGGTCTCGCTGTTGCCGTAGCGCTTGGATGAGTCCGGCTTGGCAGCCGTCTGAGCGGTAGCGGCAGTGGATCCGCTCGAGGTACACGTTGCGCTCGAGCCGGTGCCGCCGCCCGTGGTGCACGACGTGGGCTTGTTGCCCTTCGCCGTCGCGCTCGTGGGCTTCGCGCCCGCCTCCGCGCCCGCGTTCTGGTCGGCGCTGCCGCCGCCGGAGGCCTGCGTCGAGGCGGAGTCCTGCTTGATCTGCCCCGGCGCATCCGCTGCGTTCCCGGGCGGGGCCTTGCCGTTGCCATTGCCTGCGAGAGCCGAGCCCGTGAACGCGGCGATCCCCAGGACGAGCAAGATCATGCTCGTCAATACGCTTGGTCATTCTCGTTCTCTCCTCGTTTTCGAACAACATGATTAGAGGTGTTACGTCCCGAGGAACGAGCGAACAACCCATATGGATACGGGTTACAAGGACTATTTCCCTGGATCTAGGCCCGGAGTTGGGCGCCGAACGCCTGTTCCAGGGCCGAAACGATGCGGTTTCGGAGCTCGGCAGCGTCCTCGTCGGTGAGTGTCCGCTCAGGTGACTGGAACGTGACCGAGAAGGCGATCGACTTCTTTCCCGGCGCCACCTGGCCACCGCGATAGACGTCGAAGGCACGCATCTCGCGCAGCTCGGGCCCGGCCGCCTCGTGAGCAGAGGCGACGAGCTCCCCTGCGGTCACGTCATCCGGAACCACGAAGGCGAGATCCTGGCGCACAGGCGGATACGTGATGACGTCCTCGTAGACGATCAGGTCAGGGATGCGGTCGACGAGCGCATCGACGTCGAGCTCGAACGCGCCCCATTCGCCCGGCAGCTCGTGCTCCCGCAATGAGGCGACCCAGCCCTCGTCGGTGCGCGCGCCGCGGCCGGCTGCGGGCAGGTCGTCCGCTGGACGGAAGTTCGGCTCGACAGCCAGGGCCGAATAGAGGCCCTCGGCCGTGCCCTTGGCGAAAGCGAACCCGCCTTGTGCGATCCCCCCGACGCGCCAGCGCTCCTCGGGTAGCTGTTCGCCGCTCGGGAGGTACACGTGCGCCTGCTCGAAGAGCGCGATGTCCTCGTTGCCGGCATCGACATTGCGCCGTGCCGACGCGAGCAGCCCTTCGATGAGCGACGTTCGGAGAACAGCCTGCTCGCTCGAGAGAGGCTCTTGCAGTCCGACGGCGCCTGTCGCCGAGTCCTCCGCCAACAGGCTCCACGTGTATGCCTCCGAGTACCCGAACCCGACGAGGACGTCCTCGATCCGCCGCCGGATCCGCTGGTGCTTGGACAGCCGGCCGAACATCGCCTGACGCGTGGGCAGGCGGGCGGGCACGTTGCCGAGGCGAAAACGCGCGACCTCTTCGACGACGTCGATCTCGCGAGTGACGTCGCGAGCGCGCCAGGTGGGAACAGACACCTTCTCCCCGTTGACGCCGAACTCCAGCCGCCGCAAGATCGCATGCTGCTCGTCGGGAGGGGTCTCGATGCCGAGCACGGCGTCGGTTCGCTCGGGGCGAAAGCGGATCACCGGAGGCTCGGGCAGCCCGGCGTGGGCGTCGGCGTGGCCGACCCAGCTCGCACCCACGAGCTCGACGATGAGCTGCGTCGCGAGCTTGGCCGCCTGCTCGGCGAGATAGGGGTCGACGCCCTTCTCCCAGCGGTTCGAGCCCTCTGTGCGGAGCCGCAAACGCTCCGACGTGCGGAAGATCGTGTACGGCTCGAAGTTCGCGGCCTCGACGAGGATCTCCGTTGTGTCAGCGCCGATTTCCGTCTCCTCGCCGCCCATGATCCCCGCGAGCGCGACCGAGCGCTCACCGTCGGCGATCATGAGGTCGTATGGCTCGAGCTCGCGTTCGACGCCGTCGAGCGTGCGCAGCTTCTCCCCAGGCTTGGCGCGTCTCACGACGATCTTGCCGCCTGCGAGCTTCTCGCAGTCGAATGCGTGCAGCGGGTTGCCGAGCGCAAGCATGACGTAGTTCGTGATGTCGACGACGTTGGAGATCGGCCGCATGCCCGCAGCGAGCAGCCGGGCTCTCAGCCAGACCGGCGAAGGACCGATCGCCGCGCCGCGGAAAAGCCGGCCGACGTAGCGCGGACAGGCTTCGAAGTCCTCGATCGTGACCTCGACGGGCTCGTCGGCGTCCCGCCGGGGATCGGTGCCCGGAGGCGGTGCGAGCTCCAACTCGTAGAGGGCAGCAACTTCGCGCGCGATCCCGTAGACGGCCAGCAGGTCCGGCCGGTTGTGGCTCGTGTCGAGCTGAAGGACCGTGTCCGTGAGCGGCAGCACGTCCGCGAGCGGCGTTCCCGGCTCGAGCTCGTTGGGCAGGAGCATGATCCCGCTG
>WNFU01002483.1_pt1 | contig 38753 bp, 32 predicted proteins | sample 5400121 | NCBI WGS metagenome assembly WNFU01 (sample SAMN13153360, study PRJNA577476) | soil metagenome | isolation source: 100 cm soil or saprolite under grassland replicate 1 | place: USA:California | collected 2016-06-15
TGGGCGGTCTTCACGACCTCGAAGGCAATCCACGACCGGGTCGCGACGAACTCCGCGCAAGTCGGTCTGTCCTTCGATCTGCGTCCGGCCGGCGAGGCCGTACAGCACCACGACCTCGACGTGCTCAAGGGCGACCTGTCGCGGGCTCGGGCGCTGGGCCTGCGCGCGTACCGGCTGTCGATCGAGTGGAGCCGCGTGCAACCGGATGGGACGCGCAACGATGACGGGAACGCGAAGTGGTCGAGCGCCGGACTCGACTACTACCGCGGGGTTCTGCAAGCGTGCCGTGACGCCGGCCTCGAGCCCGTCGTCACCCTGAACCACCTCACGCTGCCGGACTGGGTCCTCACACCTCCGCGAGACGGCTTCAACGTCGGTGTCTTCGCCTCGGCGAGCCACGACGATCCGGCCTTCCGAGGCTCCCTTCGGGGATGGGAGAACATGGACACGGTCGACCGGTTCGTCGAGTTCGTCGAGAAGGTCGCCACCGAGTTCAAGGAGCTCGTCCGCTGGTGGGTCGTTCTCAACGAGCCCGTCGGCTCGCTCATCGGCGCCGGCTACCTCGGCGGCGTCTGGTCACCCGGCTTCACGGCGGACGTCGCCGGCAAGAAGATCGCGCTGGACGTCTACTCCAACCTTCTGCACGCGCATGTGCAGGCCTTCAACAAGATCAAGGAGCTGTACGGAGACGCCGAGAGCCACGTCGGCATCGCGCACGCGATGATGTTCGCCAAGAAGGTCGAGGACATCTCGGGCAGCGTCGTCGCAGGCGTGGTGGGGGGTGCCGCCGCCGGCGCGGCCATCGGAGGCGCGATCGGCGCGGTGACGGGCCTCTTCGTGGTCGGCCTCATCGTCGGCGCCGCGGTCGGTGCGGTCGGCGGCGCGATCGGCGGGCTCGTGATGGGCTTGAAAGGGAACGACGAGCCGATGAAGCAGTTCGACTACTTCACGAATTGGCACTTCCTCGACTCCCTGATCTCGGGTACGGTCGACACCGCCTTCACTTTCCGGACGAGCAAGCAGAAGAAGGTCGATGCCCGCGACTACTTCGGGCTGCCGACGGGAGACGATGCGCCGCCGTGGACGCCGCGTCTGGACTTCATCGGGGTCAACTATTACCGCTCCGCCTACGTCTACTACTTCCTGCCGTTGGAGAACACCGCCCCGTACCAGGGCGGCGCGATCATCGTCGACCACAACAAGCCCGGCCCGGCACACAATCTCGCGAACGCGATGGGCTGGGAGATCAGCCCGGAAGGCTTCTACTTTGTGCTCGCCGACATCAACAGCCGCTACATGCTCGGTGAGGGCGCGTTCCCGATCCTCATCACCGAGAACGGGTTGCCCGAGCCCCACGACGCGAACCGCGCCCCGTACGTGATCGCCCATCTGGAGCATCTCCTCGCGGCGATCAGGGACGGGGCGGATATCAGGGGCTACCTGTGCTGGTCGCTGCTCGACAACTTCGAGTGGGCCGAGAACTACAACGAGCGCGCAAAGTTCGGCCTCTTCCGGATCGAGGATCCGGGCGGAGCCGACGATCACGCGATGACTGACTTCCTCAAGCGTCACCTGACCGAGGGAGCGCTCGCGCTCCAGTACGTGATCGCGGAGACCGCGCCGCAGCGCCGTGGAGGCGCGCAAGTGAGCGGCGTCGGCCTCGCGCGCGACAACTTCGGCACGATCAACTCGGACGGAACAGCCTGCCTCGCCCCGACCATGACTGCGGGCGCCTTCTTCGCGTGCGGCATCGATCCGAGCAAGCCCGAGTTCACGGTCTACCTGGACCCGCTGACCCCGGCGGGCACGGCCGAGGCGCCTCAGGAGCGCTGGACCGGGATGATCTTCTACCACCGAGAGGAGCTCTGGGCCGCGCTCGCCGCCGTCGAGTTCGACTCGCAGACAAAGGTGCTCTCCTTCGGACACGGCCCTTGCCCGTCCGTCGGCGCCCCCGTCATCCCTCAGCGCAGTTACACGGCGGTCGCAGCGGACGGCCGTCTCACTGAGAGCACCATCGACGGTGCTCCTGCGCAGTGGCAGGGACGGAAGATCGAGGCGTGTGGCGCCTGGAAGGCGGGCGGGAAGGATTTGCCGGACGTGGTCACGCTCTTCCTCTACGAAGGTGGTCGGCCGTTCAGCAGCTGGAAGGGCAAGTTCTTGGGCGTGAATCCGGACAACCGTCCGTTCTGGTTCGCGCTCGACGATCCCGTGGCGATCGGGAGCGACGGAACCGTTCGTCTCGACTTCGCTCAGACCGGCACGTTCGTCGGCTCGCTCACCAATGGGCAGCTGAGCGGGGCGCTCACGTACAAGAACACGAATCGAGCGCCGATCACCTGGACGGCCACGCGGCTGCCAGACGGGCTGCCGTTCTGATCGAAGCGCCCGCCCTGAACGCAAAAGCGCCGATTTCCGGCCAGCGTCGACCATTCCGTAGAGAAGCCGCGCCCGGAGCTACGGAGGCTTCCGAGGAGACGGCCTCCGGTCGAGCCTCGCGCGCGTCCGGCACGCCGCGCGGGCAGCCCGGCCTACCCGCCCGGTGCAGAGGTCTCGCCGACTACCGGCTTGTAGTCTCACCGACTTCTGGGTCCCAGAAACTCGATTCCAGCGAAAATCAGCCCTTTGGCGAGCGACGTTGTTGTCAGAACTGACGCGAATCTTGCACGGATTGTGCTACCGACTCAGCAGATCTCACCTCACCTGAGCTGACCGGATATGCCTGAGGTAACGCAAGCTGGTCTCAGCTGACCTGCATCGGCTGGTCTCATAACCCGGAGGTCGCAGGTTCAAATCCTGCCCCCGCTACTCAGAAAGGCCCGCAAACGCGGGCCTTTCGTTTTCAAGCTAGGCGGCGCTGTCGGAATTCGGTGAGGAAGTCGGGGCGTTGTACCTCGACTTCGCGCTTGGTGACGAGGCCGTCGCGGACGAGGCGCTCGAGCACTTCCGGATACGGCGACTGAGTTCGGTAATTGGGATGCCTCGCCCGAACCCGACTCAACCTGTCCGGATCCGGCGGGAATGCTTGTGTCTGCTGGGCCAGGCTTCCTGCGTGGTGGTCTGGACGGGGGTGCGATCCAGATCGATCTTTCTCCGCGAAGACTAAGGAGGCTGAGATGTGGGACGTCGAGCACAGCACAGAGACGTCCGCGACGCCGCAGGAGATCTGGGCTCTTTGGGCGGATGTCGCAGGATGGCCTGCATGGAACTCAGATATCGAGGAGATCGAGCTCACGGGACCGTTTGCCGCTGGAAGCACGATCCGGATGACCCCGATCGGTCAGGAGCCGATCGAGCTTCGCATCGCGGAGGCGGTCGAGCCCGAGTTGTTCGTCGACGAGGCCGACATAGGTCGTGGTGCGGACGATCCATCGCGCGGAGCAGCCCGACCATGGCCGTACGCGTGTCACTTATCGCATGGAGATCACGGGTCCAGCTGCGGACGCGCTTGGACCGCAGATCGGGCCGGAGATCAGCGGCGACTTTCCGCAAACGCTCGCTGCGCTGGTCGAGCGTGCGGAGCGTTGATGCCGCTCCACCCGAACGACAGTCCTGGATTACTGTCTGGCACGGGCGCCTCGAGCTCGAGGCGGTATGGCTCATGCGGTGAGGAGGCCGATGCCAAGGGCCAGCGCGCCGGCGGTGAGTGCAGCAGCCCCGGCGTAGACGAGTACGATCAGTCGATTCGGCTGCGTTGCCCCGCGGGTGGCGGAGGAGAGGAAGAAGCCGGCAGGGAAGAGGATGGCAGCGGCCCAGATTCCGTCACGGGCGAGGACGTTGGCGAGGCCGTCGAGGTCGGCGGCGTCGGCAAGGATCTGAGCGACGAGTGCGAATACGACGAACACCCCCGCGTGGGCGTGCCCCGCGCGGGCGAATGCCCTTTGGAACTCCGTCGCCGCCTGGTGTCCGCGCACGATGCGGAGCATGACCGCACCGCCGTACTCGACCGCGACGATCGTGAGCAGGAGAATGCCGGCGATTGTGCGCGTGTCTGACGAGAGCGTGAGGCCGACCGACGCTCGGCTCATGCGGCGCCGCGGAGATGATCAGGCTGTTCGAGCCGGTCGTTGCCCGCTTCGAGGGTCCAGAGGTAAGTGGTCGCGAGCGCCCGCCAAGGCCGCCAGCGCTGGGCGAGCTCCTCGCCGAGCGTGCCGGCTGCATCCTGGCGCTCTCCAGGGAGGGCACGTTGAATGCCGGGGTCGGTGGTCGGCCAGGCGTCGGGTTCGCCGAGTCGCAGCGCGAGATAGTGCGCAGTCCTTGGGCCGAGCCCGTCGATCGCGCAGATCGAGGCGACGAGCCGCTCGAGGCTGACGCTGCGATCGAGGCGGATGACGTCGTCGGCGACGGCACGCGCGAAGGCGCGAACAGCGAGTGCTCGCGGGCGCGCGAGTCCGAGTCCGTTGAGGTCGGCGCCGGCGAGTGCCTCGGCTATCGGGAAGGTGTGGGTGAGCCCGAGTGGTCGCAATCCGGGAACCGGGCTGCCGTGCCGCTCAACCAGCCGTCCGGTGATCGCGTTTGCGGCGGAGAGCGCGATCCGCTGGCCGATGATCGCGCGCACACCGGTCTCGAAGGGATCCCATGTTCCCGGCGGGCGCAGACCCGGTCGCGCCCGGATGAGCGGGCCGAGGGTGGAATCCACGGCCAACGTGCGAGCAGCCTCGTCGAGATCGAAGTCGAGGTTTGGGATACGCCGCGACCGCTGTACGACGTGCACGAGCTCTTCCCAGTGAGGGAGATGCGCGCGCAGAACGAGGTAATCACTGGCGCCGGGAAGGAGCTCGAGGACGCCGGGGTCGCCGCCGACGATGATCGTCCGCCTGTAGGTGTCCGCCTCGACGTGTTCGATGCCGGGAATTGCCTGCGCGGAGAGGTAGGTCGCAGTCGCCTGCCAGTCGAGCAAACCTCGACACGGCAGCCGGAGGGCGAGGCCGCCGTCGGCAGCTAGGCGGTCGGCCTTGCGACGACGTGCCCGCAGCGCTCGCGGTGAGGCGCGGAAGATTTCTTGGCAGGCGCGGTTGAACTGGCGCAAGCTCCCAAAGCCGGCCGCGAACGCAACCTCGGTGATCGTAAGGTCGGTGTCGTCAAGAAGGCGCCGCGCGAAATGTGCACGCGCAGAGCGGGCCAACCCATCGGGCGTCACACCCAGATGCGTGATGAAGAGGCGACGCAGATGCCGTGCGGACACGCCAAGCCTGGCGCCAAGCTCGGCTTCGCTCGCACGGTCGAGCGCGCCGTCGAGAATCAGCTGTACCGCTCGACAAACGAACTCGGGGCCGTTCCACGTGACCTGCTGCGGCGATCGGTAAGGCCGGCAGCGCAGGCAGGCACGGTAGCCGGCAGCCTCGGCCGCGGCAGCGCACGCATAGCTCCTGACGTTCTCGGCACGCGGCTTCGCGCTACACCACGGCAGGCAATAGATGCCGGTGGTGACGACCGCGCTGACCGCTTCCACGCCACCACCCTATTCGGCCGGAGGAAGCCCAACCGGCCGAATTCGGACAGCCGCCCTGGCCTCGTCCGAAAACGGCGAGCGTTCGCAGCTTTCGCCTGACAAAGTCTTGATCCATACCGCCGCGGCCGAAGCTCGACATGCCGCCGTGGCTCGAGACCCGATTACAGGGAGGTCCTAATGCGTCTGGTCGCATCTCTCGTCGCCGTGCTCGCGTGCTGCGGCGTAGTCGCGCAGGCTGCAGCAGCCGAAGCTCCGCCGTACAGTGATAACCCGAACCCAGTTCTGTTCCCGAAGCAGGCGCACCCCTACGGCGCAGACATGGCCACTTGGGGCGAGCGGATCACCCAGTGGATCTACGCGCAGCCGATCGAGCACAATCCGCTCTTCGATCAAACCGGCGCCGATTGCGCGGTGGCTCAGCAGGGCCCGGTCTGGTTCATCCCCCCGATCGCCGGCCCGCGCGTCTTCAGCGGCAGTAGAACCTGCACCATCCCGGAGGGCAAAGCGATCTTGCTCGATATCGGGCACGACACCGAGGACTATCCCTGCCCTGCCTTCCCGGGGTTTGAGCCCGCCCCTGGTCAGTCGCTCTACGACTTCCTGAGCGGCATCGCCAAGACCGTCATGGACAGCGTCGATCTGCTCCAGGTCTCGCTCGATGGCCAGCCGTTCAGCGACGTGCTCAGCTACCGCTTCGCCTCCGACGACCTCTTCTCAATCACCGGCGACACCAGCTTGCAATTCTTCGATCCCTGCATCACCGGTTCGCCGCAGTCCGCGGTCGTGGACGGCTTCTTCATGATGTTCAAGCCCCTCGACCCTGGTCCGCACACACTCTGGGTGCACGGAACCAACACCTTCGGCGCAGACAAGACCTTCACCTACTACCTCAACGTCGAATGACCCAGCGGCTTGGCCAGATCTGACCGCCGTGTCCTCGCTAGGCCCCTCGACGCCTCCTCGGCGGCTACACGTCACGGCTCCGGTCTCCGCGCTTCTCAAGATCGGAGCCGTGGCCCAACTTCACGTCCGTCCTCCCGCCGGACATTCATGCTGTGTACCCAAGCGGAAGGGAACGGCCCGCGATGCGATTCGAACCGGTAGCAGAAGCGCTGGCGACCGTTGCGCCGATTCCGTGCGCTTCCCGGTACGCGCGCCTGGGCGCCACACGGTATGCAGACGCCGCCTTCACCGAAGACGAAACCAGCGGGCGATGCAAGAACAGTCGATGTCGGCGCTGCAGGGATCTCGAATGGGCGTGAACTGGGCCGCGATGGCACGCCAGCCGCGCGCGCACCGTGACTGCCAGACGGTGATGTAGCGCGTCAGGCTCAGCGTTCTTCCGGATCGGTGGTGTTTCACGCCGTGAACGAGAGCGAAATCATCGAGCACGCGAACATCGACCTCGTCGCAGCCGACGCCGGCGACTCGCCGCCGCCGAGCTCGTCGAAGAAACTCGCGTTTGTCGATGCGCTGTCCGTCGGCAAGCGTGCAGGCAAAGCCGTCGTGCAGGTGCTCGCCGTACCAGGCAGCGTCGGAATCGGCGAATGCGCGCACCCACGCAGCGTTCAAGAGGTGGAGCTCCGCGACGGCCCGCGACTCCCAGCTCGCGGCCTCGAATGCCGCCGCATCGAAACTGCACATCTCGCTTCTCTCCGCGGTCGCCACAGCCGCCAGCTTGAATCGCGCTTCTTCACAGCACCGGCCGGATTCGGACCCGTTCGCTCAGCATGTCCGGATGCGTCCGGTAGGGACGTTTCCAGCCCGGTATATGTGGGCGCGTGGGCATGTTCACCGCGGTGATCACCACTGGTATCCCTTGCCAGGCGGTGCGCCAGCTCGGCGTCTCCGCGCCTCACACCGAGGCAAGGAGGAATCAATGGAAGACAACATCCAGCTCAAAGAAGTAAATGAGCAGTTCATCGAGGCCTTCCGTCAGGGGTCGCGGGAACTCCTGGAACCGATCCTCGCGCCGACGTTTTCCTACCTGGACGGAAGTACCGGCGAAGTGTGGGAGCACGCACGTTACGTCGACAGCCTCCGTAGCCATCCCGCCCCCGCGCTCGAACTCGACCAGGTGGTAATCCACGTCGATGGCGACACGGCGATCGTCTCCGGCCGCACTAACCGCGGAGCCGGAAACTACAAGCGGTATCTCGACACGTACGAACGCCGCGCAGACGGCTGGCGTTGCGTCCACGCCTGTGTCTGGCCTTTGGACGCACATCAGGCTGATGCGTCCTACAGCTAGATCCGGGATGCCACAGATCGGCGCGACGCTTCTGGTCGCGGTCGCAACGGCTGCCTGGACCGCCGCGGCTGGCTCAGCGGCGAAGGTATCCGGACTGGGCGTCGTGGCCGCGAAGCCGCCATCGCTCGCAACGGCATGTGGTTCGACCTCCGGGATCAGGGCGCAGGCCCGCTGGCTGACCGCTAGCGACCGCGTCCGCCTCTATGCGATCGAAGCGGGTGACGGGAGAGTAGGCGTTGTCCTGTCACACCAGGGAAGAAGCAATCTGTGTGAGGAACTCCGCTACGCGAAGACGCTGGTAGACGCGGGCCTTCGCGTGCTCGCCTTCGACTTTCGTGGCAACGGCCAGTCGGCCGTGCCCACCAAGAATGTGCTCGCTTATCGGCGCGACTTCACGGCTGCGATCAAGCAACTCCGCAGCGATGGGGCAAAGCGCGTGTTCCTGATCGGCGCCTCGATGGGCGGTGCCGCGGCCGTCCAAAACAGCGGCGGCCTGCCCCTAGCCGGCGTGGTCAGCCTCTCTGGCACCCGGCTTTGGTCCGGCTACGGAATCAACAAACCCGGCCCCCGCGCCCTACGCGCCCCGTTTCTCTATGTCGGTAGCAAGAGCGACTCGCGAGCACCGTTCAAAGAAGCACGCACAATCATCCGCAACGCCGGCTCACACGACAAGCGCGGCATTTTCTACCGCGGATCGCTGCACGGCTGGGAGCTCGTGCAGGACGCCCCCCACGCAGCCAAAACCCGCGCTCTGATCCGCGCCTGGATCCGTAGCCGCGCATGAGGAAGCTCGTCGTCACCGAGAACTCTTCCTTCTCGCCGCGCTCCGTTCGACGCTGATTGCTCTCAAGGCGCCCACCTGTTCTCCATCGGCGCCGCCTGCGGCGTACGTTCGAGGAAAGGGCAACGGGCGATGAACCCCGCGCTTGAGACCAGGCGTTGGGACTATTCGCTTTGCCTTGCTCGGTGCTGAACGTCAACTGGCGGGCCGACGACTCGTCACGTCGCTTCCCTTCATCCTCATCTGGCTGAAGCGCCCTGGGTTTTGTAGAGGCTCTTTTATCTGGCAGACAGGGTTGGGGTGTTGTCTGTTTTGATATTCAACTCCTCGTACTCGGCGGGCGGCAAGTCACCGAGTCCTTCGTGCAGCGCTCGGCGTTGTAGAAGCTGATCCATGTGAGCGTCTCGTGCTCCGTGTGTTCGTAGCTGGGGAAGCGGCGCCCGTCGACGAGCTCGCTCTTGAAGGTCGCGACCCACGCCTCGGCCATCGCGTTGTCGTACGCATCGCCGCGCGAGCCGACCGAAGGTGCGGCGCCAAGCTCGTCGAGGCGGTCGGTGTAGGCGAGGCTGGTGTACTGCGAGCCGCGATCGGTGTGGGCGATCAGCCCCGCGTCCGGTCGGCGCAACCCGTTCGCCATCTCGAGCGCGTCCATCGCCAGCTCGGTGCGCAAGTGGGTCGCGAGCTGCCCGCCGACGATCATCCGGCTGTAGCAGTCGAGGATGAAGGCGAGGTAGACGAAGCCGTTCCAGGTGCGGACGTAGGTGATGTCGGCGACCCATTTCTCATTCGGAGCGGTCGCGGTGAAGTCGCGCTGCAAGAGGTCGCGCGCCCCCTCGAGCGCCGCCTCGTCGGCGATCGTCGTCCGCCGCTTCTTGCCGCGGCGCACACCCTCGAGCCCTTCCTGGCGCATCAACCAGGCGACGCGGTCGCGGCCGACGTCGACGCCGCGCCGGCGGAGCTGCTTCCAGGTCTTGCGGACGCCGTAGACGGAGCGGTAGCCCTCGCGAGCAGCGTGGATCTCCGCGATCAGCTGCCGGGTCTTCGAGTGCGCGGCGGGACGGCTTCCGGGACCTACGCGCGTAGTACGTGCTCACCGGCACGCCGATCGCCGCGCAGATCGGCTCGACCCCGAAGGCGTCCCGCCGCTCCTCCACGTAGCAGCTCACCTTCGCCGGGTCGGGCCGAACTCCGTCGCGAAATACACGGACGCGTCCTTCAAGATCGCGTTCGCGCGCTTGAGCTCCGCGTTCTCCTTCCGCAGCCGCTTCAGCTCTTCACGCTCGTCTGTCGTCAGCAGGTCACGCCGGCGGCCGCTGTCCGCCTCCGCCTGGCGCACCCAGACGCGCAGCGACTCATGGTGGACGCCGAGATCACGCGCCACCTGCCGCACCGGCCGGCCCGACTCGAACACCAGCCGCACCGCCCGCTCCCGCAACTCCAACGGATACTTCCTCGAGGCTCCCATCGTCGGAGCATCTCCTTCCCCCAAGGACAGCGCCTGGTTCGGGAGCCTCCAGAAAACTCAGGGTCCTTCACGTTATAGGTAAGGAAGTCTCCAATACGCACTTAGCCGCAGCTCGTCTAGACCTCCCCGAAGCCGCATTCTCAGTTTCGTCGCCAAGGCGTGAGCGTCAACTAAGCACAGGTCCTGGTTGGGCAGCGGGGACCTCCCGATCAGAACGACCATGCCTGAGGAAAGGGACGCTGAAAGCGGATTAGCGCTCGGGAGCCACAGTCTCCCCTCGCGTTCCAGGCGAGACCCCTATCGCGCCAGCCCCGCCGACAAGATCGACGTTTCCTGGCTCGGTTAAACCGCGCGCCACGTGCAAGGGGTGGCTTGGGGTGGCAGCCAAGTCGTCCCTCGACAAGTCGCGCTGAAGCAGCGGCGAGCGCGGCGAGGCATCTCTCGAAGGACTGACGCGGCCGAGGTTGAATCAAGGGTTCAAAAGGCGGCGTCGTTGCCGCAGGCGGCGTCGCCAATCCCTGGTTTCTAATTGGGGGCCGGCGTACAGGAAGCCACGGCTAGGCGCGCGCTGAGCGGGCATACACTCGAAGGAATACCCGCGGGAAAGCGACCCGATATCCGCCCGTAGCTCCGCGAGTACCTCGCGTGGTACGGGGAGGTGTTGGGGAGGATCGAGTCGGGGCGATCGTGGCTCCAGGAGAACAGGAGCGCCTCACAGAAGAGGCGTCAGCCGTGGCTCACCTTCTCGATCTCCTTGATTCCAGAGCGGACGAGCCCGCCAGCTAGAAGCTGGGACGGCGCGCTCCCCTTGAGGGGCATCTCTAAGCGCGGTAGTTTGACGGTTCTGCGGCGATGGCCTGCGGCGTGGACGAAGGGTGAGCCGCCCGGCTGGCTCGCAGGAAAGGAGAGTCATGTTTCGATCGATCCCGAGGCCGTCGCCGGCTCTGGTCATCGCCTGCCTGGCGCTCGTTGTCGCCCTCAGCGGGACGAGCTATGCGGACGTCCTGAACGTCCCATTCAACAGCGTTGGCACTAGCCAGCTGCGGGCGAACGCCGTCGTCTCGTCCAAGGTGAAGAATCGCTCGTTGCTCGCAACCGACTTCAAGGTCGGCCAGCTGGGCGTCAAAGGCTACGAAATCGTCAGCGGGCGGAGCGAGGTCACTGACCAGAACTTCAACTCCGTAGCGATCTCCTGCCCACTCGGAAAGAATGCGGTCGGAGGAGGCGGCGGCACCGCCGGCGGCATCATCGCCGGTGATGGTCCCTACATCGTCGTCAGTCAGCCATTCGACGGTGGCGGCGGCTGGCTGATACAGACGGCGCGCAACACGTCAGGAGGCTCGGTGCTGCTCGGATACGCGATCTGCGTCGATGTGCCCCCTGAGTCGGCGACTCGCTGATGCTGCGCGAGACGAGCGGGCCGTGTCGGCAGACTAGAGCGTCCGTCAGTCCACATAGACCGTGGGGAAGCGGTAGCCGGCCCGCGAGGCAACCCGAACCCGATCCGAAGCTCGACCCGAGGCCGATCCTCCCCCGCGCGCAATGAGCCTCTCTTTCGCGGTCCTCTCGCGGGGCTCAGTTCCGAACCGAAGCATCCGAAGGCGGCTGCGGACGTTCCGGCAACACGGTTGGGCGCGCTGATCTTGCGCCCTTCATGCAGCGTGAAGAGTTACGTCGAGAGGAATCTCAGGAATCGCGCGACCGACCCCGATGCAATGCTCGAGCCCAAGGCCGACCCGGCGGGGTACCTCTCCCGCACGCAATGAGCCTCTCTGGCGTGACCACCGCCCGGCACTAACAAATGAACTCGGACGCGAGCCCAAGCCCGGCACTACCCCTCCTGAGTGTCTCGAACAGAGAATCAGGAACCCAACTACGTTCTCATGCACGAACGGAAAAGTGGTGTGCTTGCACGTCAGCAGCGACTCGAGCATCAGGAGACGACGCGCACGATTGACCAGGGTCGGCCTCGATGCGCACGGGTATCGGTGGTATCGCGTTGGCGGGCTCGAGTACGCACTTCGCCGTGCCGCGGACTGAAGCGGAGAGTAGTCGCGAGCTCGCAATTTGCAACGGCCAGAAGCTCTACCTCTCGCACCATAGGCGGTCGCTTCCCACCGATAGAAGACTTTCCCAAGCCAAGGAGGCCGGCTATCTCGCCAAACGCCGGAGTTCGGTTTCGCCGGAGGGAGGAAGAACCCGCGCGACCACGAATTACGCCCGGTCAGCCCGCGTCAGTTTCGGCTGCCGAGCTTGCCGACGAAGCAGCGCCAGTTCATGGCGCAGTACCAGAATCTCGAGCTCATTCGAGCCACGCGGCCGCCCAAGCAGCCATAGGAGCGCAAGCACATTCCGCACGGCGAGATACGCGAACGACCAGAGCAAGCAGCCCTCCCTCGACCACGACAGCAAGAGCCCCGAACCTAGCCAAGTGGCCCTGCTCGGGGAGGCAGGACGAAGTTTGCGAACCCTACGGGTTCACGTGCTGAAAGACGTTCGCACGGTCGCCGTCGCAGCCGTATGTCTGGTGGGCGTCCTTCTCCTCGGGCCCGCCGCCGGGCGCGGCCCGCGCTCGTACCGCGACGGCTGGCTTCCCGAGTAGCTCAGCGGCTGCGGAAGAACGACGAATAGATCTCCCGCGCCGCCGGCGCGGCAGCCTCGACGCCGAAGCCCCCGTGCTCGATCAAGACGACAACGACGACCCTCGGACTGCGCGCCGGTGCCCAGGAGGCATACCAGGAGTGGTCGCTGCCGAATGGCGTCTGCGCGGTGCCGGTCTTGCCGCTGACCGGCACGCGGAACGAGCTAAAGATCGATGCCGACGTCCCACCCGGAGCGTGCGCTGCGTCATACAGACCTTGCCGAATGGCGTCGACGTCGACGAGATGTAGGCGCCGGCGCGCTCGGAAACGCAGGGGGAGCCGCTTTCCATCGGGCATCCATATCGCGTGTGCGACGTGCGGCCGCACGACCGTGCCGCCGTTTGCAAGCGCCGAGTAAGCCACAGCAAGTTGCAGCGGCGTCACCGCGAGGTACCCCTGTCCGATCGACAGGTTGACGGAGTACCCCTCGTACCAGATCCGCTGGACCGGCTCCCGGAACGTTCGATGCAACCAGGCAGGCGTCGGCACGACGCCGCCGTACTCCCCAGGAAGGTCGATGCCCGTCGGATGGCCGAGGCCGAGCGCCTGCGCCCACCGCTGCATACCGAGCGCGCCGGTCGCCTGCTGGCGCGCATAAAACATCGTTCCGAGGCGGTAGAACCAGGTGTCGCACGAGATCGCGAGCGCTTGGTCGAGATTCAAGCTCGCGTTGATCGCCGGCTCGACGTTGTGAAAGACGATGTTGCCGACCGTGAGCGAGCCGGTGCACGGAATGATTGATCCCGGTGTGATCAACCCGGTCGCGAGCGCGGCCTCGGCGACGAGCGGCTTGAAGGTCGAACCGGTGGGATACAGGCCCTGCGTCGCCCGGTTCAGCAACGGCGTCGCCGGTGCGTGGAGCAGCGCCATTGCATAGCGTGGATCGCGTGCTGCCCGACTCTGGTCGAAGTTCGGAAGGCTCGCGAGCGCGTAGATCGATCCATTCCACGGGTTCATCACCACCGCCGCCCCCGCATCCGCATCGGGATGACCCGCTCGGTGGGCGAACGCGATTCCATCCCGGATCGCGCGCTCGGCGGCGCGCTGAATCCGAGCATCGATTGTCAGCTGCAGTGCACGGACGCCGCGTCGAACAGGGAGATACCTGAGCGGGCCGACGATCTTGCCGCGCGCGTCGACGGGAACGTGCGCAGTGCGCAGGCCGCGGTCGAGGATGCGCTCATAGGTCGCCTCGACGCCCGACTGGCCAACGATCTGTCCGGGGCGCGCGGTGCGGTAGCGGCGAGTGTGCAGCTGGGAAGCGCTCACCTCACCGAGGAGGCCGAGGAACTCGCTACCGAATCCGCCGCGTGGGTACCAGCGCTGAGGAAGGACCGCCGTTCCCACACCGCGCCAGGACGACCCGCGTTCCTCGAGGTAGGACGCCAGCTCCTCGGACGGCCTGGGGATGATGACCGCGGGGGTAAACGGCGTGCGCCGGATACTTCCTCGCATGGCGGCGATCAGCTTCCAGGTCGGTACGTGCGCGAGGCGCCCGAGCTTCTTCAGCCGAAGCAGTCCGAACGCCGAGGGGCGCCAACGGCCATGCCCGTCGACGGTGCCGAGCGTCACAGCGTCGGCCGTGATCACGACACGCCCCGTCGTGCCAACGAGCAATCGGCGGGACCGGTCGCGCACCGGCCCGCGGGCGAGCGGCAGATACACCGTCCGGAACGACTGCACCTGCACGGCGTGCGCGAAGCGCGGGCCCTGGATCACCTCGAGCGACCACAGGCGCGACAGCAGAATCGCGAACAGCGTTGCCACAACAAGGCCGAGCACGCTGACGCGCACGTAGAAGCCGCGCTGGTGGAAGAACTCCCCCTCGACGACGGAGACGGGCTCGAAGTTCGGGCGGCGGCGGACGAGCAGCGGCGGCGTCGAACGCCAATGCCTTCGACGGCGAAACGACACCCACCCCAAGATCTGGCCGCGACCGCGCGTCGACGCTGAACCCGCGGCTCCGCGACTGCGCTGACCCCGGAACATCCGACGCAACCTCTCTCGTGCTTGTCAGTCGAAGCCTAGCTCTTGCCCGCGCTTAGCTTGCGGGGGCGAGGCGATGTCTCTCCCCGACGCTGCGGGGATCGAGGCGGACGCCCAGCCCACGGGCGAGCGCAAGCGCCTGCTCGTACTCCTCTCGGTGAATCCCGCGCGCGATCTCTTCATATTGGCCGTTCTGGCCGACCTTGCCGGAGACGTAGTACTGCGACATGAGGTTCACGTACGTGCCGGTGCCGAGCTCGTCGGCGACGAAGCGGAGGATCGCCTCGGTCTCCTCGAGCAGCCCGGGCATCATCAGATGCCTGACGATCAGGCCGCGCCGCGCCATCCCGCTTCCGTCCAGGACGAGGTCGCTGACCTGGCGGTTCATCTCGAAGATGGCCTCGCGTGCAACGTCCGGGTAGTCGGCGCGCTTCAGGTAGCGGCGCGCCGTCTCGCTTTTCCAGACTTTGAAGTCGGGCATGTAGATGTCGACGATCCCCTCCATCAGGCGGAGGCTGTCGAGCGAGTCGTACGCGCTCGTGTTGTAGACGATCGGCAGCTGGAGGCCGCGGGCGAACGCAAGCGGCAGCGCTTCGAGGATCTGCGGGACGACATGCTCGGGCGTGACCCAGTTGATGTTGTGGCAGCCGATCGCCTGCAGCTCGATCATCATCTCGGCGAGCCGTTCGGCCGTGACGAGCTCGCCCCGCACCTCCCACGAGATGTCGTGGTTCTGGCAGAAGACGCAGCGGAGGTTGCAACCGGAGAAGAAGATCGTCCCCGAGCCGCGGCGGCCGCGGAGACAGTCCTCCTCGCCGAAGTGCGGGAAATAGGAGGCGACCACCGCATGCCGCCCGATCGCGCACAGACCGGCGACATCGGCTCGACGGTCGACCCTGCAGCCCCGCGGGCAGACGACGCAGCGCTCGCCCAGCAGCGCATGCGCCTCGAGCGCCCGGCGCTCGAGCTCGTCGGTCCTCACGGGCACGATCGTAGCTTGGGTAGAAACGAGCGGCATGACCGCGAGCCCGACCGCTCGCTGTTAGCGTCGCCGTGGTGAGCAGGGAGATCGAGCTTCGGCGCCACACGGACGCCGACGAGGACTTCCTCACCGCGGAGGGCGTGGCCGCAGCGCTGGAGATCGGCGCACGCCTCCGGGGCGGCTACGACGTCGCGTTCTCGACCGGCGCCCAGCGTGCGACGCAGACGCTCGCCTGCTTCCTCGCCGCCCTGGGTCAAAAGGTGCCGAGCGGCGTCGTCGTCGAGCCGGGCCTCCGGTCGCAGGTCGAGGACCGCTGGCGCGCGGCGTACCAGGAGGCGGGAAGCAGTGCCCTCGCCGCACTACGCGAGGCCGATCCTGAGCTTGTCGGGCAGGACTCGGCGCGGCTCGGCGCCGCGCTCCGCCGCGTGCTCGACAGCCTGCCCGACGGCGGCCGCGCCCTTGTCGTCGGCCACAGCCCGACGAACGAGGCCGCGGTTCTCGGTCTCACCGGCGAGATCGTCCCGCCGCTGGCAAAGGGGGCCGGGGTCCGCGTCGTCACCGTCGAAGGCGGCTACGAAGTCGAACCCCTGAAGTAGGAAGCGATGACCTCCTGGTCCCGTTCAAAGAGAAGATGCTCGCCCGACTCCCTCATCACAGCTGCGGCCTACGTCACGGGCTTCCCAGGCGCAGCCCTGCTGTGCCGCAAGCGTGCCGAGGCCAAGCAATACGCCGATCCGGGTCGAGAACGCGCCGGGCCAAGCGCATGGCTCCTCCTTCTCGCCCGAGCCTAGGTCCGACGGATTGACCCGGCGTCATCGCGGTGCAAGAACTCGTTAACGATCCGCCACGTCGCGCTAGTCATGCAGGCCGGCGACCGCCCGCGTAACCGCCGGATCAATGGAGGCCACCGGCGTTTCCCGTCCCACCCACGGCTCGCCTCCGAAGTAGCGCTCGAAGATCTTCTCCGCAGTCCGTGTCGCAAGCGCCTGCGTCGTCAGCGTCGGGTTCGGACCGCCAAGCGCGTTCGCGAGCGCGGAGTTGTCCGCGACAAACAGCCGCTTGACCCAACGGGCCTCAGCATTCGCGTCGAGCACGGAATCTCGGTCGCTGACACCAATGCGCATCGTGCTCTGCATGTGCACCAGCAGCGGCGGCCAGTTCACGCGCACGACCTCCTTGGCACCGGCGGCTCGGAGCAACTCGACAGTTCGACCGACCAGGAACTCCCGGTTTCGGATCGTTCGAGCGGTGCGCTTGGGCAGCTCGATGCGCGAGATCGGGCCGTGTTCGTCGGGCTTCATGGTTGTCGAGAGGGTGACGCGGCTCTCAGCCTGGACGTCGTCGTCGGTGATCACGAATGCGGCGAGCAGGTGGTCGATATCTGTCAAGAAGCGCTTCAGTCGAAGGCCGACCAGCCGGCCCACGGCCTCCGCTCCCTGTGCGCCGCCCTCGAACCCGTTGTCGTAGAAGCCGGCGATTCCCGCGTCGCTTGCCGTCAAGGATTGCGCCTGCAGCCCAGGCGGCAGCCCGATGCTCTCCAGGCCGCCGTAGCCGGGAAAGTCCACTCGGGCCGCCGAAGCCGGCCCCTTGCTCGAGTTCGTGCGCACGGGCAAGCGTCCGATCACGTAGTCGTAGTAATGGTTCGTGAGGCCGCGCCCGACCTGGTCGTTCGGATTCGGAAGCCCGCTGTTCAACCACAGACGCGGCGTTTCGACTGCTCCGGCCGCGAGAACAACGACCTTCCCCTCCTCGGTGACCAGCTCGCCGGTCGCGAGGCCGCGCCAGGTCACCCCCGTCGCGATCGTGGCGCCGCCCTGCGGAGCGGTCTCGATCCGGACCGCGAACGCGTCGGGGACGAGCGTCACCGCCTTGCCGCGAGCCCAACGATCTGCCGTCAGCGCCATCGGCACGTAGCTCGCGTGGGTTGACCGCTTCGCACGCAGATTGACGGGAGAGCGGATCGGCTCGATGCATCCTTGTATGCAGTGGCCGCAGAACGTGCAGCCTTGCGCCTTCGGATAGACGATGCGACGGGGGTCCCCTGTCCGGCCTGCAGTTCCCCTCGGCTGGAGGATCGCGTTCTCCTGTGGCCGGTAGGCGGCACGGGTGATGTCCTTCGACGTTTGGACCGGAAGGCCGAGCTTTCCCGCGGCGCGTAGGAAGACTTCTTCCTTCGTCCCCATTGCCGCCGTCTGCACCGGCAGCGTGTGTTCGACCCACTCGTAGTAGGGGACGAGTTCCGCGTAGCCGAACGGGAAGCTATGGTCGCGGTCGTACAGCCGGGCGTCATCCCCCGCGTAATCGGCGAAGACGCCGGGCATCGCGCGTGGCGAGTTGGCGAAGTAGTGAACGGTCGATCCGCCCACGCCCGCTGTTTGCCAGACGTAGCAATTCTGCGGCAGATCGCGAGCCCACGGCGGCTTCGATCGATCGCCCGGGCCGAATCTGAAAATCCCCGTGGCCGGGTTGTTGGCCTCGTTTTCGAAGTGACGCCATTCACGCTCGCTCCGCGCGAAACGCGGGCCGGCCTCTAGCAGGAGGACGTCGAGCCCTCGTTGCGCAAGCTCCTTCGCGACGATGGCTCCGCCTCCGCCCGCGCCGACGACGATGACGTCACGCATTCGGCTGGGCGGCGCCTCGGCCACCGAGATATCCCTTGAACTCGGCATGGCCATCGGCCGTCCCGCCGTATCGCGTGATCGACCAGCCAAGCGGCCGACGGCGAAGACGGCCGCGGCGCCGGTCGAAAACGCCGGCCTCGGAGTAGGCGAGAAAGGCGACGAGATCGGGCAGGTTCCCGAAGAGGAACCGGAACGGACCGGCCTCCGGCCCGCCGAAGCCTTCAATCGTCTGAAAGACTCTCGCCTTCTCCGCGAAAGAGAGATTTGCGAATGCCGAGGTGAACTTCCCGTGCCGGGACGAGCCGCGTACCGTTGTCGCGACCTCGTTCAGGATGGTCGCCGCGGTTGCGGACAGCGGCGGATTGGAGGGCAAAAAGCGGTCGAGCGTTTCGATGACGGCGGACGTGGCACCGGCCTCGATCCCGCCCGCCGTCGCACTGCTCGCGCCCTGCGCAATCGAATAGCGATCGCGTCCGGGCACGACGAATGCAACCAGTCCGTTCATCGTCTCTTCGACGACGCTCGGGCCCGCGGCATACGCGTCCTCGAGCCAGCCGCGGATCCGCAGCGCATCGGGCAGGCCACCCAAGATCGCCCCTCCGGCAAGCAGGGTTGCACGCCCGAGCAGCTCGCGTCGCGAGAGCGTCCTCCTCACAGACCGCTCTTCGGTCACGCTCGCGAGACCTCTGGTGAAGGCGGCTTTCGTCGGATCAACAAGACGTGTTCGCCACCCACGGTGCAGGAGGGTTCTAATCGCGCGCCAACCCCGAAGCAAGAGACAGGGCGCACGGGATCACTGAGGGAGAGGGGTATCAGCAGTGCCCGTTACAGCCGTTTCGCCCACGCCTCGTCAGGCCTGGCGCGCGTCGAGGCGGGAGCCGAACCGAACTGCTTCGACCAAACCAAGACGCCCAGTAGCCGTGTCGACGGTGAAGCCTTCGCAGCCGCAAAGCCAGTAATCGTGATCCCATGCGAGGGCTCGCGGAAACTCGAGGTGGCGAGACATCGGCACTCCTTGCTCCGAGAACTAGGGGTCCCGCTCAGTCGAAGGAGTAGGAGCGCGAAGCTGGTCTGCACGAATGCTGGCGCAGCCAGGAACGACTACTTCTCGCTGTGGCACGCGAAGGGTAGCGTGATCCACAACTGATCGTGTCGACAGCCCTGCGAGACATTGCCCGGCACCACTTCGCCTCGGCCGAGCCCCCGCTGACGTGATTCGTAGGGGCCGAGCCTCGGGCCGGAAGTGCGCAGCCCTGATGGCCGGCCTCAACCGGGCATACGTGAAGCAACTTCCGTGAGCTGGCACGGCTCGTCGGTGCGGTGGCTACGCCGGGTTGTTCGAGGCGTTGCGGTCATCTTTCTCGTCCTCGTCATCACGGTCGGGATCATCACTGTCGTTTTTCCCTCGTGGAGCCGGGCGCAGTTCGACGCGGTCATCGCCCTCGCGATCACGCAGCGGACCCCGGTGATCGCCACGTTCGCGCGGCTGGTGACCGACACGCCTCGGATCGACGAGATTGCCATCGCGGGCCAACAAACGACGATCGCCCGGCCCGGTGGCGGCGATGGCCCGTGGCCGGGGATCGTGTTCGTGAACGGTGCCACGCGGCGGGGCCGCCACCACCCGACGGTGCAGCGGCTGGCACGCGGTCTGGCGCGGGCCGGTTTCCTGGTCGCGGTACCCGATCTGCCCGGGCTGAGGGTCGGTGAGATCACCCCGACGACGATGGAGGCGACGGTTCGCGTCGGGCACGCGGTCGCGAGCCGTGCGGACGTGCGTGGCAGCCGCGTCAGCCTTTACGGCGTCTCAGTCGGCGCGACGCTGTCGCTGCTTGCAGCGGAGAGCCCGGCGCTGGCAGGCCGCGTCCGCGCGGTCGGCGGCGAGGCACCATGGGTTGATCTGAAGAAGGTGATTCGCCTCGCCACGACCGGCTACTACGGTCCAACGCGCTACCGGACTGACCCGTACGTGCAGCTCGCGATCGCCCGGTCGCTCGCCGCGCGTCTGCCGCAAGCGAACGACCGTAAACGATTGCTCTCCCTGCTCGAGACGGTCGCCGACGACGCTCCCCATCCACTGACTCCGCTTCGCAACAAGCTTCGCCTCCGCCCGGCCGGCCGCGCGCTCGTGTCACTGCTGCTCAATACCTCTACGAGCAGATTCGCGCCGCTCTACGCGCGTCTCCCGCTGACGCTGCGCCGCAGCGTCCGACTGCTCTCGCCAATAGTGCGCGCACGTCGACTCGGTGTCCCCGTTGAGCTGGCCTCAGCGCCGCACGATCCGTACTTTCCGCCGGCCGAATCGCGCTCACTCGCGAAACGCTCGAAGCACGTCCGCCTTACAGTTACATCGACACTCGACCACGCGATCCCAGCATTGTCAGTGGGCGACATCGGCGACCTCGCCGCCTTCGACAAGTTCATCGTTCGATTCGTCCACGATGCGCAAGCCCGTTAGACCGGCGCGCTTTCGGTCAAAAATCCTTGATGAGCATGCACCTCAGATGACCTCGATCGACGCGTCTCATGACTCGGAGGTCGCAGGTTCAAGTCCTGCCCCCGCTACTGCCGAAGGCGCCGGAGACGGTGCCTTGGCGTCTCCGGGCGAGGAAGTCGTGCGTGAGAGCTTGATGGTCTGACTAGGCGCGAATGCGCTCGCCGGCAGGGTCGAAGAGTGGCTCGACCGCGACCTCGCCGCCGACCCACTCGCCGAAGATCTCGACCTCGACCGGCCGGCCGGGGGCCGCCTCCGCCGCCGGGACGTACGCGTACGCGATCGACCGCTCGACGGTGTAGCCATAGCCGCCGCTCGTGACCCGGCCGGCGAGCTCGCCGTCGACGCGGACCGGCTCCGACCCGAGCGCCACGGAACGCGCGTCGTCGAGGACCAGGCAGACCAGCCGGCGTGTCGGCTCTGATCGCTGCAGCAGTCCCTCACGGCCGAGGAAAGGGCCTTTGTCGAGCTTCACCGCGAATCCGAGCCCTGCCTCGTAGGGAGTCTCGTCCGGCGTTATGTCGCTGCTCCAGACCCGGTAGCCCTTCTCCAGGCGGAGCGAGTCGATCGCCTTGTACCCGCCGGCAACGAGCCCGTGGCCGCGGCCAGCCTCCGAAAGGACGTCCCACAGACGCAGCCCGAACTCCGTCGCGCAGTAGAGCTCCCAGCCCAGCTCGCCGACGTACGTGACGCGCAGCGCGAGGCAGGGCACGGGGCCGACTGCGAGTTCCCGCGCTCGCATGTACGGGAAGGACATGTCGTCTGTCGCGACCGAGCCGAGGATGTCGCGGGCGGCCGGACCCCAGATACCGAGGCAGGCGTACTTCGACGTCACGTCCTCGACGGTCACCGACCCGTCCTCGGGCGCGTGCGCGCGAATCCAGGCGAGGTCGTGTTGGCCGAAGGCTGTCCCGGTGACGATGCGGAAGCGATCCTCCGCAAGGCGGGTGACCGTGAAGTCGCATTCGATTCCGCCACGCGGATTCAGCATCTGCGTGTACGTGATCGCGCCAACGTCGCGGGCGACGCGGTTGGCGCAGAGGTGCTCCAGAAACGCCGCCGCTCCCTCGCCCGCGATTTCGATCTTTGCGAAAGACGTCTCGTCGAAGAGCGCAGCGGTCTCACGGCAGGCGCGGTGCTCGGCGCCGATCGCGGGCGACCAAAGCCGGCCCGCCCAGCCCCGTGGGCGGAGGGACTCGACGCCGCGCATTCCGTTCGGCTCGAACCAGTTCGCGCGCTCCCAGCCCGACTTCTCACCGAAGACGGCGCCGAGCTCCTGCAGGCGTGGGTACACGGGAGAGAGACGGAGCGGGCGGCCGGCGGAGCGCTCGTGCCCGGGGTACTTGACGTCGTAGTAGGTCGAGTAGACCTCGACGGTACGTGCCAGCGTGTAGTCGCGGCTGCGGTAATGGCGGCCGAATCGGCGCGAGTCCATCTCCCACACGTCGAGCGAGGGCACGCCCTCGACGATCCACTCCGCGACCAGCTTTCCCATTCCCCCTGCGCCTGCGAGGCCGTGCGCGCAGAAGCCCGCGGCCACCCAGAAGCCGCGGACATCGCTCGGCCCGAGGATGAACTCGCCGTCGGGCGTGAAGGCCTCCGGGCCGTTGATCAGGCGAATGACCTCCATGTCCGCGAGGCTCGGGACGCGCGCGAGAGCGTTCTCCATCAGCTCTTCGAACCGAGGCCAGTCTTCCTCGAGCAGCCTGCCGTTGAAGTCCGGCGCGATCCCGTCGAGCCCCCAGGGAGCGGGGTGACGCTCGTACCCACCCATCACCAACCCGCCCGACTCGCCGCGGAAGTAGACGAGGAGCGACGGATCGCGGAGGGTCGGCACTTCGAGGGGCACGCCTGCGGGACGCGTAACGAGGTATTCGTGCGCCATCGGAATGACCGGGACGTTCACGCCCGCGAGCCGCCCGATCTCACCGGCGAAGATGCCCCCTGCGTCGATGACGATCTCCGTGTCGATCGGGCCCTTGTCCGTCTCGATGCCAGTCGCGCGGCCTCGCCCGACACGGATTCCCGTCACGCGCGTGTGCGTCGCGATCTCGGCTCCGCCGCGCCGTGCCCCTTCGGCCAGCGCGAAGGTCAACTGGCTGGGATCGATGTAGCCGTCCGTCGGGAGGTATGCAGCGCCGAGGACGCCGTCGGTCGACATCGGAGGGAACAGTTCCTGCGCCTCCCGCGCCGAGATCAACTCGAGCGAGAGGCCGAACGTCTTCGCCCAGCCGGCCTGACGGGCGAGCTCTTCCATCCGTTCTTCGGAGGAAGCCAGCCGCAGCGACCCCACCTCGCGCCAGCCCGTCTCGAGGCCGACCTCCGCGCCGAGAGTCCGGTAGAGCTCGACGGAGCTCATCATCATTCGCGTCAGCGAGAGCGAGCCGCGCAGCTGACCGACGAGCCCCGCCGAGTGGAAGGTCGATCCGCTCGTCAGGTCGGCCCGCTCGAGGAGGACGACGTCGCTCCAGCCGAGCCTCGTCAACCAGTAGAGGACGGCGCAGCCGCCCACGCCGCCCCCGATCACGACCGCCCGAGCGCTCGTCCGCATCGCGCGAATCTATCCGGGGCCGCTTGACTTCACGACTGATGCGGCGTACAACCAGCGCGCGGCTAAGTCACTCCAATCGAAGGAGGCATGGATGGCGGAGGCGTTCCCGGAGAGAGGTCCCGTCGGGGTGGAGGATGACAGGACGCTTCTCCACAAGCTGGGCTACGCCCAGGAGCTGTTTCGGTCGATGGGCGGGTTCCAGAACTTCGCCATCTCCTTCACGATCATCTCGATTCTCGCCGGGTGCTTGACTTCGTACTACATCGCGTTCAACCAGGGCGGCCCGGTCGCCGTTACGTGGGGATGGCTGATCGTCGGGCTCTTCTGCATCATCGTCTCCCTCGCGCTCGGCGAGATCGCCTCGACGTACCCTACGGCGGGCGGTCTCTATTACTGGGCCTCCAAGCTCGGTAGCCCGGCCTGGGGCTGGTTTACAGGCTGGTTCAACCTCGTCGGCCAGATCGCGGTCACGGCGGCGATCGGCTACGGCTGCGCCGTCTTCATGACCTCGCTGCTGAACCTGCTCTGGGACTACCCCAACTCGCTCGGCTGGATCCTCTTCACGTACGGGATGATCATTCTCGGCGCCGGGCTGATCAACATGCTCAAGGTGCCGATCACTGCCGGGGTCAACACGTTCTCAGCGTGGTGGCACATGGTCGGCGTGGTCACGATCGTCGCGATCCTGATCATCGTCCCGGACCACCACAAGTCGGTGTCGTACGTGTTCGGCGAGACGCTGAACAACACGGGCTTCTCCGGCTCGAGCTGGACTCACGGGGCGTTCATCTACGTCTTCCTCACCGGCCTGCTGATGGCGCAGTACACGATCACCGGGTACGACGCGTCGGCGCACATGAGCGAGGAGACGCGACAGGCGTCGATCGGTGCGGCCTGGGGCATCGTCATGTCGGTCGTCGTCTCCGTGATCTTCGGCTTCGCGTTGCTCGTGGCGGTGACGTTCGCGATTCCTGAGACGAAGGGCGCGGTCGACGCGGGCGCCAACGTCGTCACGTACATCTGGGAAACGTCGATGAGCAGACGCTGGGCCGAGTTTCTGCTCTTCATTGCAGTGGTGGCGCAGACGTTCTGCACGATCGCGTCTGTCACGTCTGCGTCGCGGATGATGTTCGCCTTCTCGCGGGACGGCGCTGTACCCGGCCACCAGCTCTGGAAGCGCGTGTCGAAGGCTGACCGAGTGCCGATCTACACGGTTTGGGCAATCTGCGTGCTCTCGTTCGCGTTGATGATCCCGACCCTCTGGAACGGCATCGTCGGCTACGCGGTCGGTACGTCGGTCGCGGTGATCGGCCTCTACATCGCGTTTGTTCTGCCGATCATCCTCCGGCTCAAGGCCGGGAATCGGTTCGAACGCGGTGCGTGGCATCTCGGACGTCATTACAAGTGGATCGACACGATCGCGATCCTCTGGATCGCGTTCATCTCGGTCGTCTTCCTGCTCCCGTTTGCGTACGCGGGCATCCCGTGGAACGACGGCTTCGACTGGAACCTCGTCAACTACACGCCGATCACGGTCGGCGGCGCTCTCCTTCTCTTCGGCGGTTGGTATCTCCTGACAGCCCACAAGTGGTTCAAGGGGCCGATTCGCCAGGGAACGGAGGAAGAGCTCGAGCGGATCGAGGCGGAGTACGCGCCGGCGGTGGCGCCCGGCGCCGTGCCGGCCGCCTAGCTCTGCTCCAAGTAGTGCAGCGCCGCGCGAAAGCGCGGCGCTGCCGCCGTGCGTTCGAGCCGCTCGAAGTGACGCTGCGCGTAGCCGGCGAAGTCGAAGTCGAGCTCGGAGATTCCCTGCTGGACGACACCCCACATGGCTTCGCGGAAATCCGACATGAAGCGCATCGCGGTCAGGGAGGCGGCGTCCGCCTCGCTGTGCAAGCCGAAGTACCGGGCCCCGAACTCGTGGTTGACGGAGAAGTTCGCCAGGTCGAAGAAGACGTCGCCCATGCCCGCGTACTCCCAGTCGACGATCCAGAGCCGCGCGCCATCGAGGATGAAGTTCGCATTCAGGAGGTCGTTGTGGCATGGCCGAGGAGCTCGTGGACCCTGCAGGGTTGCGATCCGCGCCGCGACCTCGGCCGCCCGTTCGTACGCTGCCGGAACCCGAACGCCGCGCTCCGCCGCAGCGGCGGCGTAGGTCCTGACCACCTGGAACGAGTCGAATCGCGCCGGAATCGCCGGGCCGTCATGAAACGGCTTCAGCGCAGTCACCACGCGTGCGATCGCCTCCGGCGAGCGCATCTCCTCCGCCGGGACCGGACATCCTTCGACGAACCGCGTCACGAGCGCGCCCTCGGCCTCGAGGAAGGCAACGACCTCCGGCCCGGCACCCACAGCAGCCGCCGCCAGCGCTGCCGCGTGCTCGGCGCGGCGGTCGATCCCGAGCAGCTCGGTGTCCTTGCCGCCGATGCGAAGCACGTACGCCTCGTCGCCGAGCGAGACCTTGAAGTTGTGATTCGTGATGCCCCCGCCGAGCGGCTCGATCTGCGGCGCGCGGCCGGGCCAGAGGCGCGCCGCGAGCGAGTCCAGCAACATGAGCCATCCTAGATCTGCTGCGTGCGGATTAGAGTCGGACTTGTGCTAACGCTGGATGAGCTGCGGGCGGAGGTGGAATCGGGCGGCATCGACACGGTCGTCACCGCCTTCACTGACATGCAGGGACGCCTGATGGGCAAGCGCGAGCATGCCGAGTTCTTCCTCGACGAGTCCGCCGAGCACGGAATCGAGGGCTGCAACTACCTGCTCGCGCTCGACATGGAGATGGATCCCCAGCCGGGCTACGCGATGGCGAGCTGGGAGCGCGGGTACGGAGACTTTCATCTGAAGCCGGATCTCGCCACGCTCCGGCGTCTTCCCTGGCTCGAGGGAACGGCGCTCGTGCTCTGCGACGTCGCCTGGGAAAACGGCTCTCCGGTCGTCGCGTCGCCGCGACAGGTCTTGAAGCGGCAGCTCGAGCGCGCGGCGGCGGCCGGGTTCGAGCCCATGTTCGGCTCGGAGCTCGAGTTCTACGTGGTGAAGGAGTCGTACCCGGAGGCGCACGCCAAGCACTACCGCGACCTGACGCCGTCTGTGCCGTACATCCTCGACTACCACGTGCTCGCGACGACCTTCGTCGAGCCCCTGATCCGTCAGATCCGGAACGGGATGCAGGGAGCCGGGATCCCGGTCGAGAGCTCGAAGGGCGAGGCATGGCCCGGTCAGCAGGAGATCAACTTCCGCTTCGCCGACGCGCTGACCGCCGCCGACCGCCACGCGATCTACAAGAACGGCGCCAAGGAGATCGCGCAGCTGAACGGCTGCTCGATCACCTTCATGGCCAAGCCCGACCACACCTGGATCGGGAGCTCCTGCCACATCCACGCGAGCTTCTGGCGCGATGGCGTGAACGTGTTCGGCGGGAACGACGAGGTCTTCGACCGATTCCTCGCAGGGCAGATCGCCTGCACCCACGAGCTGGCGCTCTTCTTCGCACCGAATGTCAACTCGTACAAGCGCTACGCGGCCGGGAGCTGGGCGCCGACGACGCTCGCGTGGGGGGTCGACAACCGAACGTGCGGCTTTCGGATCGTGGGCCACGACGGATCGAAGCGCGTCGAGACGCGCATCCCAGGCGGTGACGTGAATCCCTATCTCGCTTTCGCGGCGATGATCGCCGCAGGCTTGCACGGGGTCGAGCGGGAGCTCGAGCTGCCGCAGGCGCTCGAGGGCAACGCCTACGAGTCGGACGCGGCGCGCTTCCCGTCGACGCTGCGGGAGGCGATCGATGCGTTGGAGGAGGGCAGCGTTGCGCGGAGGGCGTTCGGCGATGAGGTCGTCGACCATTACCTGAACTACGGGCGCGTGGAGCAACGTCTTTTCGATCAGGTCGTTACCTGTTATGAGCGCGAGCGGCTGTTCGAGCGTGGCTAGATCGCTCATCGGCATCACGACCTACGTCACTCCCGCGAAGTGGGGCTATTGGAGGCTCGAGGCTGCGCTCGTTCCCGCGGACTACGTCCGGGCTGTCGAGCGTGCGGGCGGACGGCCGCTGCTCGTCCCGCCGAGCACCGTTGGGATCGACGAGACGCTCGACGCTCTGGATGGAATCCTTTTCTCGGGTGGCTCCGATCTCGCTCCGGAACTGTATGAACAAGATGCACATCGGGAGACGTTCGGCATTGTCGAGGAGCGCGACCAAGCCGAGCTCGCGTTGCTCGAGGCCGCACTCGCGCGCGACATGCCCGTACTCGCGGTGTGCCGCGGGAGCCAGGTGCTCAACGTGGCGCGTGGCGGCGACCTCGTCCAGCATCTCCCCGACATCGTCGGCGACGAGAAGCACAAGCACAGGCCAGGGACGTTCGCCGAACACGGTGTTCGGCTCGACGCCGACAGTCGGGTTGGTGCCCTCCTCGGCGAGCGCGCGCCGGTCAAATCACACCATCACCAGGGCTTCGGCCGGCTCGGAAAGGGCCTGACGGCGGTGGCCTGGGCCGACGACGGGACGCTGGAAGCGGTGGAGGACCCTTCTCGTCGCTTCGCGGTGGGTGTGCTCTGGCATCCCGAAGCCGGCGACGACGCGTGTCTCTTCGACGAGCTCGTGCGGCAGGCCGAGGAATACCGTGCTGGTCGTTAACCCTGCAACCGAGCAGCCGATCGCCGAGGTCGAGCAGGCGGGGATCGGGGAGACGGATGCTGCGGTCGCGCGCGCGAAGGCCGCGTTCCCCGCCTGGCGTGCGCTGGCGCCGGGCGATCGCGGCCGCCTGTTGCGCCGGCTCGCGATGCTCGTCGAGGAGCACGGCGAAGAGCTGGCCCGGATCGAGACCCGCAATGTCGGCAAGCCGATCTCGGACTCGCGCGGTGAGGTCGGCATGGTCGCGGACGTCTTCCACTTCTACGCGGGAGCCGTCGACAAGCATCACGGCGAGACGATCCCCGTGGCCGGCGGGGTGGACATGACCTTACGCGAGCCGCTCGGCGTCGTCGGGCTGATCGTCCCGTGGAACTTTCCGCTGAACATCTCGAGCTGGAAGCTGGGCCCAGCACTTGCGTGCGGCAACACCGTCGTGCTCAAGCCCGCCGAGCTGACGCCGCTCTCGGCGCTGCGGCTCGCGGAGCTCGCGCTCGCGGCCGGCATCCCTGAGGGCGTCGTCAATGTCGTTGTCGGCAAGGGCTCGGTCGTGGGACAGCGGCTGGTCGACCACCCGGACGTGGCGAAGATCGGCTTCACGGGCTCGACCGAGGTCGGCCGCTCGGTGATGCGGGCCGCCGCCGCGACAATCAAGCGCGTCACTCTCGAGCTCGGCGGCAAGTCCGCGAACGTGATCTTCGCGGATGCGGATCTCGAAGCGGCGGCCGCCGCCGCGCCGTACGCCGTGTTCGGGAATGCGGGCCAAGACTGCTGCGCGCGGTCGCGCATACTCGTCGAACGGGCAGCCTACGACCGCCTCCTCGACCTGCTCGTCGACGCGACGCGCGGCATCAAGGTCGGGGATCCCGAGGAGGATTCAACGGAGATGGGGCCGCTCATCTCCGCCGAGCAGCGCGAGAAGGTGGCGTCGTTCGTCGACGGAGATCCCGTGTTTCGCGGCGATGCCCCTAACGGCCCGGGGTTCTGGTTCCCGTGCACCCTCGTCGAGGCCTCGAATGACGACCGCGTTGCGCGCGAGGAGGTGTTCGGCCCCGTCGCCGCCGTCATCCCGTTCGCCGGCGAAGAGGAGGCGATTCGGCTCGCAAACGACACGCCGTACGGTCTCTCGGGGTCGATCTGGACGGAGAACGGCGCCCGCGGGCTTCGGGTCGCGCGCGCGATCGACACCGGCGTCTTGTCGATCAACGCGAACACGTCGGTGCGGGTCCAGACGCCGTTCGGCGGCTTCAAGCAGTCCGGCTTCGGGCGCGAGCTCGGGATGCACGCCCTCGAGGGCTACTCCGACGTCAAGAACCTCTTCATTGCGACGTGAGCGGACGGCTCGACAACAAGGTCTGCGTGATCACCGGGGCTGGCGGGGGAATGGGCCGCGAGGCAGCCCTGCTCTTCTGTTCAGAAGGCGCGAATGTCTGCGTCGCCGACGTCGACGGCGAGGCGGCGGAGCGCACGGCCGCCGAGGCCGGCGAGGCGTTCGCCGTCCAGGTCGACGTGGCCGACGAGGCGAGTGTGAAGGCGATGTACGCGGAAGCGGCCAAGACGTACGGCGGCATCGATGTTCTCTACAACAACGCCGGCATCTCGCCGCCGGACGACGACTCGATCCTCGACACCGAGCTCGACGCCTGGGAGCGTGTGCAGGCGGTCAACACGCGCGGCGTCTACCTCTGCTGCAAGCACGGGATCCCACGCCTGCTCGACCGCGGCGGCGGGTCGGTGATAAACGTGGCGTCATTCGTCGCCCTGGTCGGTGCCGCGACGTCGCAGATCTCGTACACGGCGTCGAAAGGGGCGGTGCTGGCCCTCAGCCGCGAGTTGGCGGTGCAGTTCGCGCGGCGGGGCATTCGCGTCAACGCGCTGTGTCCGGGGCCGGTGGAGACGCCCTTGCTGCTTCGGATCTTCGGCGACGATCCCGCCGCCTACGAGCGGCGATTGGTCCACCTGCCGATGGGGCGGCTCGCGAAGCCGAGGGAGATCGTAAACGCGGCGTTGTTCCTCGCCAGCGAGGAGTCGTCCTACGTGAACGGGGCGACATTCCTGGTGGACGGAGGGCTCACGGCGGCGTACGTCACTCCCGACTGAACGCCGAGCTGGCGGCAGTCGTCCAAGCGCGCGAACTGCGCTCACGGAGAGGTCTAGAATCCGCGGCCCATGCCAGTACGCAGGCGAGGAAGGGGAGGCCGACATGGCAAAGGTTCTTTGTGTCCTATACGACGATCCTGTTGACGGGTATCCGAAGTCGTACGCTCGAGACGCGATTCCCACCATCGAGCGCTACCCCGACGGCCAGACCACGCCGACGCCCGAGGGCGTCGACTTCGAGCCGGGTGAGCTTCTCGGCAGCGTTTCCGGCGAGCTCGGGCTGCGGCCGTTCCTCGAGGAGCGCGGCCATACGTTTGTTGTCACCTCGGACAAGGATGGACCGGACTCGGTCTTCGAGCGAGAGCTCCCGGACGCGGAGATCGTCATTTCCCAGCCGTTCTGGCCCGCCTACCTGACGGCTGAGAGAATCGCCAAGGCGCCGGAGCTGAAGCTGGCCGTCACGGCGGGAATCGGCTCGGACCACGTCGATCTGGCGGCGGCGATCGAGCGTGAGATCACCGTCACCGAGATCACCTATTCCAACAGCATCAGCGTGTCGGAACATGTGGTGATGATGATCCTGTCGCTGGTGCGCAACTACATCCCGTCGTATCAGTGGGTCGTGAGGGGCGGATGGAACATCGCCGACTGCGTCGCCAGGTCATACGACCTCGAAGGAATGCAGGTGGGGACGGTCGCTGCCGGCAGGATCGGTTCCGCAGTCCTCAGGCGGCTGAAGCCGTTCGACGTGGGACTGCACTACACCGATCGACACAGACTCCCGGAGGAAGTCGAGCGCGAGCTTGGCGTGACCTACCATCCGGACGCCGAGTCGATGGTGCCTGTCTGCGACGTGGTCACGATCAACGCGCCACTCCATCCTGAGACCGAGCACCTGTTCGACGACGCCCTCATCGCCAAGATGAAGCGCGGCGCCTACATCGTCAACACCGCCCGAGGCAAGATCTGCGACCGCGATGCGATCGCGCGCGCGCTGGAAAGCGGCCAGCTCGCCGGGTATGCCGGAGACGTCTGGTTCCCGCAGCCCGCTCCCCGGGACCATCCCTGGCGATCGATGCCCCACCACGGGATGACGCCACACATATCCGGGTCGTCACTGTCTGCACAGGCCCGCTATGCGGCCGGGACGCGTGAGGTCCTCGAGTGCTGGTTCGATGGGCGTCCGATCCGCGAGGAGTACCTGATCGTCGATCGCGGGATGCTCGCGGGCGCCGGGGCTCATTCCTACAGCGCTGGCGACGCCACCCGCGGCTCCGACGAAGCAGCACGCTTCAAGGATCGCTAGTGCCCTGATTTCAAGCAGCCGGGAGATGGAGCGACTGACGCAGATGAGGTGTGTCGCGTGCCGCAAGGACGCACCGACCGTGACCGATGCCGAGCTCACCGAGTTTCATCGCCAAGTCTCTGACTGGGACATCGTGGAACTCGATGGAATCAAACGCCTAAGGCGCGTCTTTCCGGTCGACGATTTTGCGCAGGCGTTGGAGTTCACGAAAAAGGTTGGCGGGCTTGCAGAGGAAGAGGGGCATCACCCTGCGCTGCTGACCGAGTGGGGGAGGACGACCGTCACCTGGTGGACCCACAAGATCAAGGGCCTGCATCGCAATGATTTCATCATGGCAGCGAAGACGGATGAGCTGTATCAGCGATGAATCTTCGAAGCCGTTTTCAGGCATTCAGCTCGGCGAGGCGGCGTGCGACGCGCGCAGCGGCGCGGGCGAGCTCTTCGGCGGCCTCGGCGTCTCCCGCGACACTCGAGGTGAGCTGTGTGCCGACTTGCCCGGCGAGCCGCTCCACGTCGTCGGCGTTCGCCGCGATCTCCAGCGGCACCTCGATTGTCCGGCGTCGCGCCTCCTCGCTTCCAGTCTCCATGAGCGCCCTGTAGGCATCGGCATCCTCGTCTGCGAGTTGCGTCAGTCGCGTGGACAGGGCTTTCGCGCGACTGACGGCGGCCTCGTCCTGTGCGAAGCGCGCCGCGAGCTCGACAAGGCGCGCCGCGAACGCCCCGGTGATGGCGGTCGCGGCCCCGCTCGCGGGGGTGGGCGTGCGCTCGCCGAGCGCGGCGAGGAACTCGCCGACGTTGAGCTCGCTAACGGCCACGTCGTGCGACACGGGCTACGCGCCGTTCTTGCGGAGCTCCGCGACGATCGCTGGGACGATCTCGTGGAGGTCGCCAATCACGGCCCAATCTGCGCGCGCGACGATCGGTGCGTTGGCATCCTTGTTGATCACAAGGATCCGCTTGGCGCCCTTGCAGCCGACGATGTGCTGGATCGCGCCGCTGACGCCACACGCGATGTAGAGGTCGGGTGCGATCCGCGCACCAGTCTGTCCGACCTGGTCGGAATGCGGTCTCCAGCCGAGGTTGGTGACGACGCGCGAGCCGCCGACGGCGCCCCCGAGGAGGTTCGCGAGCTCCTCGAGCAGCTCGAATCCTTCCTTGCTGCCGACGCCGCGGCCGCCGCCGACCACGACCCGCGCGGTGTCGAGCCGAACCGTCCCCGCGGACGGCTCCTCGCGGCGCATTACGCGCACGAGGAAGTGCTCGTCGCCCAGCGTCGGCGTGAACTCCTCGACCGTCGTCGTCACGCCGGCCGGCCGTGCCTCGACCGCGTGCGCGGCGACCGTGAGGAGCTTCGGCGTACCACTGAGACTCGCTTCCTCGAGCAGGCTGCCGCCCCAGCGCTGCCGGGTGAGCTGCAGTGCGTCGCCGTCAACCCTCGCCTCGACGACGTTCGCCGCCAGCGGAACGCTGAGCCGTGCCGCTGCGTGCGCGAGCACCTCATGCCCTCGGTCGGTGCCGGGAGCCAGGACGACGTCCGGCTCGAGCTCGACGATCGCCTGCGCCCACGCCTCGGGTGCGTACTCCTCGAGCCGGTCGTGCACGATGCGGCGCGCGCGCGGGACGTAGCCGTCGACGTCGGCGTCGCCGAACACCAGCGCCTCGACGTCGCCGAGCCGGGACGCGAAGGTGAGCGCCTCGAGCGAAAGTGGATCGTCGTCGACCAGGCAGAGGATCACGACGGGAGCCCGAGCTCGCGCAGCACCTCGACGACGCGCCGCGCCGCGTCGGCACCGCCCAGGATCTCGACATGCGTCTCGTGCTCCGGGGGAACGACGAGCCGGATCGTCTCGAGCGCGCTCTTTTGGAGCTGCAGCTCGATCCGCTCGATCGGCGTCTTCTTCGCACGCAGCCGCCCCGGAAGCGACGCGTAACGCGGCAGGTTGATTCCTTCCTTCACTGTCACGACCGCCGGCAGCGGCAACTCGAAGATCTCCCATCCGCCGCCGGCCTCGCGCCGTGCGGTCAGCCGGCCGTCCTCGATCGTGAGTCCCTTGATGCCGGTGACGCACGGAAGGCCGAGGGCGTGCGCGACGCGCACGCCGACCTGGTAGTCGCCGGTGTCCGCGGCCTCGTTGCCGAACAGGAGCAGGTCGAGCGGGTCCGGCCGGATGCGGATCGCCTCGGCGAGCGCTGCCGCCGTCGCCTCTGCGTTCCAATCGCCTCCGTCTGTCTCGAGCAGTACCGCGGTGTCGATCCCCATCGCAATCGCGTTCTGCAGCTGCTCGGTCGCGCCGGGAGGTCCGAGCGTCAGCACCGTCGTGGAGCCGCCGTGCTGCTGGGCGATCCGGAGCGCCTCCTCGACGGCGCACTCCTCGTGCGGCGAGATCGTGAAGCCGAGGAAGCTCGTGTCGATCGCCTGCGCGTCAGGCGTCAGGGTGATGCGCGCCCCCGTCTCCGGAACTCGCTTTACGCAGACGAGGACGTTCAACTGCGAACCCGGGTGTTCTCCGGATCGAACAGGGAGCGGCTCCCCCTGACCGCAACTGTCACCGGGTACCGGTCGCCCATGTATTGGACGAGCAACCCGTTTCCCTCGTTTGCGTGCTCGGGCGGCAGGTATGCCAGCAGCACGTGCTTGCCAACCGACGGCCCAGAGCCCGCGCTCGTCACGTACGCGCTGCGGCCTTTGAGGTCGACGATGCGCTTGCCGTCCTGCGTGAGAATCGGCTCGCGCCCCAGCATGTAGCGCTTGGCGCCATTGGTCGGTGACGTGTTGTCGTCGACCGTGAGCGTGCAGAGGATCGCCGCGGGGTCCTCCTCACGGTGGCGCAGGTGCGCCTCTTTACCGATGAAATCCGCGTCCTTCACCTTCGGTCGCTCCATTCCGGCTTCGACGACGTTGTACTCGGTTTCGAGCTCGGCGCCGTACAGCCGGTAGCCCTTCTCGATCCGGCCTGTAGTGCCGTAGACCCCGATGCCGGCCGGAACGATTCCGAACGGCCGGCCCGCCTCCCAGACCGTGTCCCACATCGCGGCGCCCTGCTCCATCGGTGCGTAAAGCTCCCATCCGAGCTCGCCGACGTAGGAGATGCGCGAGGCGAGCACGCGGACGGGTCCGACGTCGATCCACCGGCAGCGCGCGAACGGGAAGCTCTCGTGCGAGACGTCGGCGCTCGTAGTTGAGTCGAGCACCTCGCGCGCTCGCGGTCCCCAGAGCCCGAGCGTGCACCAAGCAGAGGTCACGTCGTCCAGCGCGGCGGAGCCGTCCTCGGGCAGGTGGTCCTCGAACCACTTCCGGTCGCGCGGACCATCCAGGCCGCCGGTGACGATGCGGAAGAAGTTGTCGCCGAGCCGCATGATCGTGAGGTCGGCCTTGAAGCCGCCGTTCTGGTCGAGGATCGACGTGTAGACGACGCGCCCGACGGCGACGTCCAGCTCGGCGAGCGCCATGCGCTGCAGATAGTCGAGCGCGCCCGCGCCGACCACGTCGAAGACCGCGAACGCCGAGATGTCGATGATCGCGACCCGATCGCGCATCGCGAGATGCTCGGCGTTGATGATCGGCGACCACCAGCGCGACTCCCACTCCGCCTCACGCGGCATCACGCGGTCGCCGAACTCCTCGAGCAGCGGCTCGTTGGACGCGTACCACCACGGCCGCTCCCAGCCGGCCGTCTCGTAGAAGACCGCGCCGAGCTCGCGCTCGCGGGCGTAGAACGGGCTTAGCCGCACCTCGCGGTTCGACAGCCACTGCTCCATTGGATGAACGATGCCGTACGTCCGGTTGTAGCCCTCCGACGAGCGCGCGTCGACGTGACACTTCGTGCGCTGGTGCGGATAGAAGCGCGCGACGTCGGCAGTGTGCAGATCAGTCTCCGGCGCGCCTTCGACCGCCCATTCGGCGATGGCCTTCGCGATTCCCGGCGCTTCCTTGATCCAGATGGCCGCGACGGACCAGAGGCCCTTCACCTCCGTCTCTCCGAGGAGCGGCATGCCGTCCGGAGTGAGCGACAGCAGGCCGTTGATCGCATGCCGGATGCCTGTCCCCTCGACCGTCAGGATCTCGGGCATCAGCTCGAGCGCCTGCTCGAGCTGAGGGTCGAAGTCCTCCGACGTGAACGGCAGCTCCGTCGGCGAGAGCGCGGCCTCGCCGCTCGACGGGATGTCCTCCGGATCCAAGAGGATCGGCCGATGGGCGTACGAGCCGACCTCCATATCGCTCCCGTTTTGGCGCTCGTACATATTCGTGTCCACGTCGCGCACGATCGGAAAGGAAATCTCGCCGGGCGTCTCTTCGAAGAGCGGGATTGGGCCGACGGTGATCATCTGGTGCACGGCCGGCGCCAGCGGGATCGTCGCGCCCGCCATGCGCGCGATGCGCGGGCTCCAAACCCCGCACGCGACAAACACGGACTCGGCGTCGATCGAACCCCTGTCGGTGTGGACGCGGCGCACGCGGTCGTTCTCGACGTCGATGCCAGTGACCTCGGTGCTCGCGAACACGCTCGCGCCGCGTTCCTGCGCGTACTCGCGCATCAACGTGCCCGCGCGCAGCGGGTCGACGACGGAGACGCCGGGCGTGTAGAAGCCGCCGAGGATGACCTCTGAGTTGACGAACGGGACCTTTTCGAGCACCTGCTCGGGCGTCAGGAGCTCGCAGCCGTCCTCGCCCCAGGAGAGCGCCGAAGACATGCGCCGGCTCAGCTCCTCCATCCGCTCCTTAGTTCGCGCGACCTCGACGCCGCCACTGATCGTGGCCAGGCCGAGCTCGACGTACTGGCGGGCACTCTCCTTCGTGAGCGTCGTCATCTCCTTCGAGTGGTCGACGGGGAAGATGAAGTTCGACGCGTGGCCCGTGGAGCCGCCGGGGTTGGGGAGTGGGCCCTGCTCGAGCAGCGCCAGCTCGGTCCAGCCGAGCCGGGACAGGTGATACGCGATGCTGTTGCCGACGATGCCCGCACCGATCACAACGGCGTGTGCCGACGAGGGAAGGCTCGTGCTCACGCGCCGGTCAGAACGCGTCGCATGGACTCTTCGAAGTCGAGCACGTGCCGGCGCATGCTCTCCTCGGCGCGGTTGGCGTCGCCGCCATGGATTGCCTCCAAGAGCTCGCGATGACCCAGCACCGCCTGCTCCAGCTCCTGTGTCCGATCGAGCGCGAGGTACCAGATGCGGAGCGCAAGGACGTAGTACTCCTCGAGCGTGGCCTCGAGGAACGGGTTGTGGGCCGCCCTGTACACCTGCCGGTGGATGCGCTCGTCCAGCGCCATTAGCTCGCGCGCGTCCAGCTCGCTCCGGCCTCCCAACTCGTCGAGGAGCGTCTCCAACGCCCTGCGGTCATCGTCGGTCGCGCGCTCCGCGGCGAGGCGCGCGACGTGGCTCTCCAGAACTGATCGCACCTCAGCGAGGCTGGCCAGATCGCGGATCTCCACGCTCGTCACGAACATGCCGCGGCGGGGGTAGACCTCCACCAATCGCTCCTGCGCGAGGCGACGGAGCGCCTCACGAGTGGGAGTGCGCCCGATCCCGAGGCGTTCCATCAGGCCGCGCTCGTCGATCACCGCCCCGGGCCGGAGCTCGAGCGAAACGATCATCTCCCGGATCGCGTGGTATGCCCGGTCGGCCAGCGAGGCCGCCTCCAAGCCCGAGGGCTGGAGGACGCCGACCTGCCCCTTCGCCTCTGCCACGGAGATACATTACTCATATCTCAGCTCGTTCCCATCCGCACCAGACCGGGACGGAAGGACAGGCGTGACGACGCAGCAGCTGCCCTCGTCCCTCGAGATCGCGCAGAGAGCCGTGATGCGTCCGGTCGACGAGCTGGCGGCCGGACTCGGTCTGCTGCCCGAGGAGGTCGACCTCTACGGACGCTTCAAGGCGAAGATCGATCTCTCCGTGCTCGACCGCCTGGCCGCCAGCCCGGCGGGGAAGTTGATCGACGTCACCGCGATCACCCCGACGAGGGCCGGCGAGGGGAAGACGACGACGTCCGTGTCGCTCACGCAGGGGCTCGGGCACATTGGCAAGGAGCCCGTGCTCTGCCTCCGGGAGGCCTCACTCGGGCCCGTGTTCGGGATCAAGGGCGGCGCCGCCGGCGGCGGTTATGCCCAGGTCGTGCCGATGGAGGACATGAACCTCCACTTCACGGGCGACATCCACGCGATCGGTGCGGCGAACAATCTACTGGCCGCGATGGTCGAGGCGCACATCCTCCACGGCAACAAGCTCGGGATCGACCCGCTGGCGATCAGCTGGCGCCGCTGCGTCGACATCAACGACCGCGCGTTGCGCGACATCGTGGTCGGCCTCGGCGGCCGCGCGAACGGCTACGTGCGCCAGACCGGCTTCGACATCACCGCCGGTTCCGAGGTGATGGCGATCGTGGCCGTCGCATCCGACCTCAAGGACTTGCGCCGGCGGCTGGGCGCAATCACCGTGGCGCAGACCTTCGACGGCGAGAGCGTGACGGCCGAGCAGCTGCGCGCGGCCGGAGCTATGACCGTTCTGCTGAAGGAGACGATCAAGCCGAACCTCGTGCAGACACTCGAGGGGCAGCCTGCGCTCGTCCATTGCGGCCCGTTCGCGAACATCGCACACGGCAACAACTCGCTGGTCGCCGACCGAGTCGCGCTGAAACTGGGCGACTACGTCGTGACCGAGAGCGGCTTCGGCGCGGACATGGGGATGGAGAAGTTCTTCGACATCGTCTGCCGCGCGGGCGACCTGCGTCCGAACGCCGTCGTGCTCGTGGCCACCGTCAAGGCGCTCAAACACCACGGCGGCGCTCCCGAGGGTGGGATCGCGGCGCTAGAGCTGGGCGCGGCCAACCTCGCCCGCCACCTCGGGATCGTGCGAAGGTTCGGGCTGAAGGCGGTCGTGGCAGTCAACCGATTCCCCGGCGACGCGGACGAGGAGATCGAGCGCATCCGGGCGCTCGCACTCGAGCAGGGTGCCTACGCGGCGGAGGTGAACAACGCCTTCGAGGAGGGCGGAGTCGGCGCGGCAGCGCTGGCCGAGGCCGTCGCCGCCGCCGCCGAGGAGCCGAGCTCGTTCGACTACGTCTATCCACTCGACGCACCGATCGAGGCGAAGATCGAGGCGATCGCGAAGCACGTCTACGGCGCGGACGGGATCTTCCTCTTGCCCGCCGCACAGAGCAAGCTCGCCCAGTTCACCGAGCTCGGGCTCCAGGAGCTGCCGATCTGCATGGCAAAGACTCACCTGTCGCTGTCGGACGACGTGGCGCTGACGAACGCCCCCACCGGCTTCACGGTGACGGTGCGAGACCTGCGCGCCTACACGGGGGCGGGATGGATCGTGGCGCTCTGCGGGGACATGCAGACGATGCCCGGTCTGAGCTCCACTCCCGCCGCCGTGAACGTCGACATCGATGGCGACGGGAGGACCGTCGGCCTTTTCTGATCTTGGCCGGGGCCCACTATCGGAGTACGGTTAGGCCGTGACGGTGGTAGTGGATACCGCCGGCTCCCTCGGCCACGACATC
>WNFU01001044.1_pt1 | contig 38739 bp, 34 predicted proteins | sample 5400121 | NCBI WGS metagenome assembly WNFU01 (sample SAMN13153360, study PRJNA577476) | soil metagenome | isolation source: 100 cm soil or saprolite under grassland replicate 1 | place: USA:California | collected 2016-06-15
TGCGCTCCATCGGCATCGACAGGATCTCCTTCCCGTCGAACCAGACTTCGCCGTCCACGATCTCCGCGGGCGGCGTCTCGAGAAGGCGCATGATCGTGAGCGCGGTCACGCTCTTGCCGGAGCCGGATTCGCCGACGATGCCGAGGGTCTCCCCCCGCGGCAGGGAGAAGCTGATCCCGTCCACCGCGGGCACGGTGCCGTCCATCACGTGGAAGTAGGTCTTGAGGTTGCGGACCTCGAGCAGAACTTCCGGCGGCGGCGGTACCCCCACGCCGGCGACCACCTGGGTCTGGGTCATGCCCGCGACCGCGGATCGAGGGCGTCGCGCAGGCCGTCACCCACGAAGTTCACCGACAGGACGGTGAGGATGATCATCAGCCCGGGAAAGAACGGCCACCACCAGTTGCCCTGGAGCAGGAACGTCAGCGAATTCGACAGGATGTTGCCCCAGGTCGGGTAGATCGGGTTGATGCCGAAGCCCAGGAAGCTGACGAACGCCTCATAGATGATATTCGAGGCGACCAGCAGGCTGGCCGACACGACGATCGGGCTGAAGGCGTTGGGCAGGATGTGGCGGAAGATGATCCGCCGGTCGGTCACCCCCACGGCCCTGGCCGCCTCGACGAACTCCTGCTCCCGGATCGACAGGAAGAGGCTGCGCACGAGGCGGCTGATCGCCTGCCAGCTGAAGAGACCGAAGATGAACACAATGAGGAAGACGTTGCCGTTGCCGAAGAACCGGCTGGCGACGAGGATGACGAACAGGAGTGGCAGGCTGAGCATGACGTCGACCGCGCGCATGAGCACGTTGTCCACGAACCCACCGACGTAGCCGGCGATCGAGCCGACGATCGTCCCGAACACGACGCCGATCGCCATGCTGCTGAAGCCAACGAAGAGCGACGTCCGCGCGCCGTTGATGACGAGCAGGAGGACGTCGCGCTGCAGCCCGCCCGTCTCGCCGAAGGGATGGGCCAGGGACGGCGGGCGACCTCTCGGGACTGCCACGTCCGGCTTTGGGATGCTGTTGAACTCGAACGGGACGATGATTGGACCCAGGATGGCCACGGTGATAAGGAAGCCAAGAATCGCCAGGCCCACGATGGCCAGGCGGTGCTTCTTGAACTTGCGCCAGGCGAGCTGCCACTGGTTGAGCGACTGCAGGGTGATCTCGTAGTCGACGCCGGCCACCTCCGCCCGGCGCTCGACCTCCTCAACGACTGGCTCCGTGAACACCCCTGGAAGCTGCTGGCTCATGTCGACCTCAGTACTTGATCCGGGGATCGACGACGGCGTAGAGGATGTCAGCGACGAGATTGGCCATGACCACGAGGAACGAGGTCACGAGCAGCAGGCCCATGAGCGTGGGGTAGTCGAACGCCCGAGTGGCGCCGATCGTCAGGGAGCCGATCCCGGGCCAGCTGAAGATCGTCTCGGTCACGATCGCTCCCGTGAACAGGAACGGGATCTCGAGGCCGATGTTCGTGACGACGGGCAGCAGTGCGTTGCGCAGCGCGTGCTTGAACGTCACCACCCGCCCCGGCAGCCCCTTCGCCCGGGCGGTCCGGACGTAGTCCTGGCCGAGCGCGTCGATCATGCTCGCCCGGATGAACCGGCTGTCGCCGGCGATGTTCACGACGACGAGCGTGAAGACGGGCAGGATCAGGTGCCGCCCGATGTCGAACAGGGCGTCCACCGTGTGCTTGCCGAAGTACGTCCAATACGAGTCTGACCCGAACGGCGGCGATAGTCGGGTGTTCGTCATGCCGCTGACGGGCAGGATGTTCAGGCCCGGCCCGCCGAACGTGAAGATGAGCATGATGCCCAGCCAGAACGTGGGCATGGCGTAGCCCACGTAGGCGAAGACGGTCGCGGCCTGGTCGAAGAACGAGTAGCGTCTCAGGGCCGCGTTCACCCCGATCAGCAGGGCGGCGAGGATCCAGATGACGAGGGCCAGGCCGACCAGGATGAACGTTGGCAGGGCGGCCCGCGCGATCCGGGCCGAGACGTCCTCGCCGGTCTCGATGGATACCCCGAAGTCGCCATGCAGAACGCCGTTCGTGCCACCGCTGATCGGCGTGGGCAGGAAATGTGGCCAGCCGTTCGGCCCAAGGAACGCGTCCGGCGGCGGCAGGATGCCCAGGACGGTGCCGCCCTTGTCCGGATTGCAGAAACCCATCCAGCGGCAGTACTGGATGAGCGGCGGCTGGTCCAGGCCCCAGGCCTTCTTGAACGCCTCGCGGTCCTCGGTCGTCACGCGCGGGTTGTTGGCGAAACGAGCCGTGGGCCCGCCCGGTGCGAGCAGCAGGATGAGGTAGACGACGACCGTGATCCCGAACAGGACAGGGATCGCCTGCACCACGCGGCGGATCACGTACTTCGACATGGACTCACCGCCTGACGATGTTCAGCCCCGGTCGACACTTGCCTGGGTGGACAGGATAGACGAAACCCCCCGGGGCGCCGATGACGCCCCGGGGGGTTGTTGACTGCTGCAATCAGGAGGGGCTGAGGAACCAGTCCGCGGCGTTCCAGGTCGGGCCTGCCGACGTCGGGTTGCCGGTGAAGTTCTGGACCTTCGGGTTGACCAGGTAGACCTCCTTGCGGAAGTACAGCGGGATCTCGATCGTCTTCTCGACGTAGATCTTCTGGAAGTCGGCCATGGCCTCCTTCACCTTGACGAAGTCCACGCTGCTCTTGACGGTTTCGAGGTCCTTGTCGATACCCGGATCCGTGATATGGCCGTCGTTGGCTCCGTCGGGCTCGAGCTGGCTCGAGTGGTAGACGGGGTAGTTGGAGTTTGGATCGAGCGGCACCGAGAAGGCGTGCTCTGCGAGGTCGTACTTGTAGCGCGACAGCGCGCACGGCGTCTGGTCCGTCGACTCGTTGTATGCGGCGAAGATGTCGTCCGGTGAGACCGCGTTCACGACGGCCTCGATGCCGACCTGCTTGAGCCAGCTGGAGACGAGGGCGAGCGTGTCCTGGCGAACCTGGCGGGTCGTCGTGCACATCTCGATCTTCGCCTTCAGGCCACCCTTGGCCCGGACGCCGTCGGCGCCCTTGACCCAGCCGCCGTCATCGAGGGCCTTGTTCGCCGCGTCGAAGTCCTGCTTGGAGGTCTCGGTCGGGGCGACATAGAACCACGCGTTCGGGGAGACGTTCGTCTCCGCGAGCGCGGCATTGCCACCCAGCAGCTGGGTGTTGATGGCGTTCTTGTCGATGGCAGACTTGATAGCCGTGCGGATCGCTGCATCGGAGACCGGGCAGCCCTTGCCCCGATCGGTCACCCGCGGTGAGCAGGTGTCCGTGCTCCAGTTCGGGCGAAGGAACTCGTAGGTCAGCGAGTCGAGCGCCAGTGACTGGTCGGTGAGGCCCTGGTCCTTGATCTTCGGGACGTCCGCGTCGTTGAGGTCCGTGTCCACGTCATGCTCGCCGCCCTTGAAGCCGGCGATCATGGCATCGGCGTCCTTGTACCACTTGAAGACGATCGAGTCGAGGTAAGCCGAGCGACCGTCCTTGTTCTTCCACTGGTCGTTGCGGGCCAGCCGAAGCTCCTGGCCGGGCGTGGCCGACTCGAACTTGAACGGACCGGAGACCGGAGCCTTGGGAAGCTCCTTGACCAGGTAGCCCTTGCCCGTCAGCGCGTCCTTGATCTTGATCTTTTCCATGTAGTGCTTGGGCAGGACGCCGGTCCCGAACAGGGTGATGTAGCCCTCGTAGACCTTGGTGAAGTGCCAGACCATCGTCGTGCCCGTGCAGTCGATGGCCTTGATGTCCTCGTAGCCGGTCTTGCCCGCGGGCAGGCCGACGGTGGCCTTGTCCATGAGCCAGCCGAGGGTGAACTTGAAGTCGTCGCACGTCAGGTCCGTGCCGTCCGACCACTTCAGGCCGTCGCGCAGGGTCCACGTGACGGTCATCGCGTCACCGCTGTCGCCGGGCGCCTTGACCCCGCCGTTGTCGAGCGTCGGGATCTCCTTGGCCTGGCTTGGCGCGTACTTGAAGTCGTTTGTCGAGGTGACCAGGGTGTCGAACACCGCGGTGTTGACGTTCGCCTCGGTGACCTGGTTGAAGTAGTAGGGGTTGAAGAGGTTGGCTTCCTGCCAGTCCGAGAAGATGACCGTCCCGCCCGGGGTGCCCTGCTTCGGGGCGTACTTCGTCCCGAACAGGTCGACCGTGGCGGCGGCCGATGCGCTCGGCGACTCCGCCGGGGCGCTGGCCGGGGCCGAAGCCGGAGTGGTCGGCGACGGTGTCGCTGCAGGCCCGCAGGCTGCCACGGCAATTGCGCCGCTCGCGAGCACGCCGAATAGACGTTTCAGCATGAATGTCCTCCAACTGGGTACGTTGACCCTGATCTCCCGTTGGTCAGAGCCCGCCGGCCGCGTCGCGCCTCGTCACTCACGAAGACTCCTCAGTCCAGAGGTGCCTCCTCCGGCACGGAGGACGAAGGATCACGACAGTGATCGCCATGGGCGGCCCTGCGCTGCCCGTACTATGGGGACGCGGCATAACCGTGTCAAATTGTCTGTAGCCGCGGCCGCACACCTCCTTCCGTCGCGATTCGCCTCAGTCGATCCTGGGCGGAGGAACCTGGCTTCGAGGCGGTGGACGCCAGTCGTCCGGGTAGATTCGTCTCGGGGCCGCCATGAACCCTGTCACGGTGGTCGATGGCGCCCGGGGCAGCGCCCGCAGGAACCGCCGCTCGGCGGCCTCATCGGCACGCTGCATGAGCTCCGACACGTCGATCATGTTCGGGTCGACGCCCACGCCTCCGAGCGACGGGTTGAGCCGGGGCCCGAGGGCGTACGGGGCGAAGAGCGCCGCGGCGAGGGCCGCGCCGGCCAGTGCCCCCCACGGCGATGTCAGGCGACCGGATCTGGGGGGCCGAGCCACCCGGGATCGCAGGCGTGGCCACGCATCCGGCCGCGGCTCGGCCCGCCGCGCCTCCCGGAAGGCCCGCCGGATGGCGGCCACTGTCAGCGCCGTCCGCTCGATCTCGACCACGCACCTCCGGCAGATCTCCAGATGGGCGAGGGCGGCCCTCGTGCGTGGCTCGATCTCGCCGCCGGCAGCGAAGTCCAGCAGCGCCGAACGATGGCGACGGCAAGGCGGGACCAGGTGGCCGATCACGGGATCTCCACCTCCGCCTCCGCGGCGCGTTCCACCGGCAGCCTCGTGTAGGCGCCGCCGAAACGACGGTCGCCCTCGAGCTGGAGCCGCAGGTTGCGGAGCGCGTAATGGAGCCGGGACTTCACCGTACCCAATCGGATGTCGAGCAGCCTCGACGTCTCCTGGAGCGACAGATCGTGCAGGTAGTACAGGACAACCACGCTGCGATGCTTCGCCGGCAGCGCGGCGATTCCATCCCGGACGATCTCGCGAAGCTCCATTCGTTCGACGACTTCGGCCGGCTCGCCGGCGCGATCGCGGACCAGGCCGGCCACGGTCTCATCGATGGGACCGGCAGCCAGCCGGCGCCGGTCGAATCGCGAGTAGCACAGGTTGAGGGCGACCTTGTGCAGCCAGCCCATCGGCGAGACGTCCGGGCGCAGCACGGCGCGCCGCTGGTAGGCCCGCGCGAAGGTGTCCTGGAGGACTTCCTCGGCCACGTGCGGATCGCCGGTCATTCCGTACGCCGTCCGATAGATCGGCGTCCGGTAGCGCGCAAACAACGCCTCGAACGCATCGAGGTCGCCCGCCTGGAGGCGCCTGATGAGCTCGTCGTCCGGGCACCCGGCTAGATCTTCGGCAGGATGCCCGGCGGGATGATCTGTCATCCAGCCTCCGGATGATGGGCATCGAGAACGCCCACGTCCACTATCACCATACGGCGGATTTGGCGCGGAGGTTCATCTCGGCCGATGCTAGTCCGGACACGGCGTCTCGGTGCCGGTCATCGGCCGCCAGCGCAGGTTCGGCTGGCGGGCGGCCGCCGCCTCATCCAGGCGCCTCACCGGCGCCGTGTGCGGGGCGCTCGTGACCGTCGCTGGGTCTCGATGCGCCTCGTCGGCGATCTCGATGAGCGCTTCGGCGAACGCATCCAGGGTCTCCACGGACTCGGTTTCGGTCGGCTCGATGAGCATGCCCTCCGCCGTGATGAGCGGAAAGTAGATGGTCGGCGGGTGGAAGCCGTGATCGATCAGACGCTTGGCGATGTCCAGCGTCCGGACGCCGGTCTGCTTCTTGATCGTCGCCGCCGATGCCACGAACTCGTGCTTGCAGGCGCGATCGTACGGAATGTCGTACGTCCCGCCCAGTCGGCTCTTCAGGTAATTCGCCCCCAGCACGGCGTCGTCGCTGACCTGGCGCAGGCCGCTCGCCCCGTGCGCAGCGATGTAGGTGTAGGCGCGAACGAGGACGCCGGTGTTGCCGGCGAAGCTGCGCAGGCGGCCGATGCTGGTCGGTCGCTCGCCAGGGCGCTCCAGGCGGAAGGTGCCGTCTTCGTCGCGAAGCACGCGCGGGCTGGGCAGGTAGGGCAGCAGCGTCTCGCCAGCACCGACCGGGCCCGCGCCGGGCCCGCCTCCGCCGTGTGGTGTGGAGAACGTCTTGTGGACGTTGAAGTGCATGACGTCGAAGCCGGCCTCGCCGGGCTTGAACCGGCCGAGGATGGCGTTGAGGTTGGCGCCGTCCATGTAGGCCAGCGCGCCCGCCTCGTGGACCGCCGCCAGCAGCTCCCCGATCCGCGACTCGAACAGCCCCAGGGTGGACGGGTTGGTGATCATGACCGCCGCGGTGGCCGGCCCCAGCGCGGCCTCGAAGGCAGCCACGTCGACGCCCCCGTCGGCCGCCGACGGGATCGTGATGGTGCGAAAGCCGGCCATGGTGGCCGTGGCGGGGTTCGTCCCGTGCGAGCTGTCGGGGACGAGGACCTCCGTCCGGGCCAGATCCCCCCGCCTCCGATGGTAGGCGCGGATCATGAGAATCCCGGTCAGCTCACCCTGGGCACCCGCCGCCGGCTGGAGGCTCACCGCGCGCATCCCGGCGATCTCGGCGAGCGCCTGCTCCAGCTCCCAGAGCAGCTCGAGCGTGCCCTGGGCGATCTCGTCGGGGGCCAGCGGGTGGAGGCCGGCAAAGCCGGGCAGCCGGGCGGCCCACTCGTTGAGCTTGGGATTGAACTTCATCGTGCACGAGCCGAGCGGATAGAAGCCCGTGTCGATCGCGTGGTTGAGCTGGGACAGGTTGACGTAATGACGGACGACGTCCGGCTCGTTCATCTCCGGCAGGGCCGGCGGCCTGGTCCGACGCTGGGCCGCCGGCAGCCGATCGAGGGCGTCCTTGGGCGGGTGGGGAATCTTGTCCCCGCCGCGGCCCGGACGCGACCGTTCGAACAGCGTGGGCTGGAGCTTCTGGCCGGTGACGCTCATCGAGCGGCCACGGCGGGCTCCGCGGCAGGTTCGCCGGCCAGCTCGGCGGCCAGCGCCCGGGCGAAGCGGGCGATCTCACCACGCGTGGTGACCTCCGTCGCGCAGACGAGGAGGCCGTCGGCCAGGCTGGGATCGTCCGGCTCGAGCTCGGCCAGCGGAATGCCCGCCAGCACGCCTTTGGCCAGCAGCCGGCGGTGAATCGCCACGGCGTCGGGAACGCGGACGGCGAACTCGTTGAGGTACGGTGCCCGGTGGAGGCGGGGCGCTCCAGCGTCCGCCAGCGCAGCCTCCAGCTCGGCCGCCCGAGCCGCGCCGCCGGCGGCGACGTCGCGCAGGCCGTGGGGCCCGATCGTGGCGAGGTAGATCGAGGCGGCCAGGGCCAGGAGCGCCTGGTTCGTGCAGATGTTGCTGGCGGCCCGCTCTCGCCGGATGTCCTGCTCACGGGCCCGCAGCGTCATGACGAACGCCCGTCGGCCGTCGATGTCGGTGGTCATGCCCACCAGGCGACCGGGGATCTGGCGAACCAGGGCATCGGTCGAGGCCAGCAGGCCGAGGTAGGGGCCGCCGTACTGAGGGGCGATCCCCAGCGGCTGGCCCTCGCCGGCGGCGATGTCGGCACCGTACGCCCCGGGCGGTTCGAGGACCGCCAGGCTGACGGGCTCGACGACGGCGACGAAGAGAGCACCCGCGGCATGCGCCAGCCGGCCGATCTCGGCCATCGGCTCGAGCAGCCCGAGCACGTTGGGCTGGGCGGCCACGACTGCCGCGACGGGATGCTCGGGATCGGCCAGCAGGCGCTCCAGGGCGGCCAGGTCGGTCGTGCCGGCCTCGTCGGTCGTGCCGGCCTCGTCGGTCGTGCCGGCCTCGTCGGTCGCGCCGGCCTCGTCGCCCAAAGCGTCGCCGATCAGGGGGATGGGGTCGGCCGCCAGCTCGCCGCCAGTGAAGTACGTATCGATCGTCTCGCGGTAGTGGCGGTGAACGCCCCGAGCGACGAGGACTCGCTCGCGGCGTGTCGCCCGGCAGGCCATGAGGGCCGCCTCGGCGGTCGCCGCCGCGCCGTCATAGTGGGAGGCCGAAACCACGTCGAGGGCCATGAGCTCGGCGATCAGCGACTGGTACTCGTAGATCGACTGGAGCGTTCCCTGGCTGACCTCGGGCTGGTAGGGCGTGTAGGCCGTGTACCACTCACCGCGCAACAGCAGCTGGTCCACCGCTGCCGGCGTCCAGTGGCGGTAGACCCCTGCGCCGAGGAACGAGGCGAGGTCCGTCCGGTTTCGCGCCGCCAGCGCCTGCAGGCGGTCGGCGAGCTCCAGCTCGGGGACCGGCTCGGGCAGGCGCAGTGGGCTGGCCCGCAGCTCGGGCGGGATGTCGGCGAACAGCGCGTCGACGTCCGGCACTCCGACCGCGCGGAGCATGCGGGCGCGGTCCTCGGCCGTGTGCGGTCCGTAGGGCATCGGCCGTCAGCCCGCCGAGATCAGCTCGTCGTAGGCCGCGGCATCGAGCAGCGCGGCCGCCTGGTCCTTGTCGTCCACCTTCAGCTTGATCATCCAGCCGGCGCCGTATGGTTCCGCGTTGACGAGCTCCGGCTGCCCCGTCACCTGCCCGTTCGCCTCGGTCACGGCGCCGGCGACCGGCGCGAAGAGGTCGCTGACGGCCTTCACCGACTCCACCACGCCGAACGTTCCGAACTGATCGAGATGGCGACCGGCCTCGGGCAGCTCGACGTAGACGACGTCGCCGAGCTGCTCGGCTGCGTAGGCAGTGATCCCCACCGTGGCGATGTCGCCGTCCAGCCGGACCCATTCATGATCCTTGGTGTAGCGGAGATCCGTCGGGACCATCGCGGGCAACCTCCGTGCATCGCGGCCGAGCCGCAGCCTTGCTGGTCGGCCCGTGAGATCGGCTGGTCGATCCGACCGGCGGTCGATCGCCGTGATCCGGCCGCGCGAACCGAACGCGCGAGCCGACCGCGCGGCGAACGGACGGTCAGCGCGCCCGGCGGTAGAACGGCAGCGGCACGACCTCGGCCTCGACCGCCTGCTCCCGGATCTCGACGGCCAGCATGGTACCCGGTCGCGCGTCACCCGGCGTGACGTATGCCATGGCGATGGGGACGCCCAGGGTGGGCGACTGCGTCCCACTCGTGATGACGCCCGTTCGCCGGCTGTCCGAGAACACCGGATAACCCCGCCGGGCGATTCCCCTGCCGCGGACGATGAGACCGACGAGGAGCCGGTCCGGGCCATCCTTGGCGACCTTCTCAAGCGCGGCCCGACCGACGAAATCGGCCGGCTTGTCGAGCTTGACGATCCGGCCCAGGTTGGCCTGGAAGGGGTTCGTGGAGCGGTCGAGCTCATTGCCGTAGAGCGGCATTCCCGCCTCCAGCCGGAGCGTGTCGCGGGCGCCCAGGCCGGCCGGGACGAGGCCGAGCGGTGCGCCGACGGCGAGCAGGGAATCCCACAGCTCGGTTGCGCGCGACGTGTCGACGAAGATCTCGAAGCCGTCCTCGCCCGTGTAGCCGGTCCTGGCCACCTGGGCCCGCAGGCCCCCAACGTGGCCCTCCGCGATCGCGTAGTACTTCAGCGCGCCAAGGTCGACGTCGGTCAGCGGCCTCAGGATCTCTTCCGATCGGGGACCCTGGATCGCGCACAGCGCGGTGGCCAGCGAGCGGTCGTCGAGGATCGCCCGGAAGCCGTTGAGCCGCTCTGCGAGCGTGTCGCTGACGACCTGGGCATTGGCCGCGTTGGCGACGACGAGGAAGCGCTCATCGGCCAGGCGATAGACGATCAGGTCGTCCAGGATGCCGCCGTCCGGAGCGCAGATCATGGAATAGTGGGCCCGCCCCACCGCCAGCGCGGGCGGATTCGTCACGAGCGCAAAGGCCAGCGCCTCGCCGGCCTGTTGCCCCTCGACGAACAGCTCGCCCATGTGCGAGAGGTCGAACAGGCCGGCCTGCTCGCGGACCGCCCGATGCTCGGCGACGATCCCCGTGTACTGCAACGGCATGAGCCAGCCGCCGAACTCGATGAGCTTGGCACCCAGCTCACGGTGCCGGTCGACGAGCGGGGTGATGTGCGCCGGCGGCTCCAGGACGTCCGTCACCGGGCACGCTCGGCGACGGAACCCGCGGCGGCGGTCACGGCCCGGTCCGCCACGCGGCCGGCGCCGGCGACGCCGTCCGGGGCAAGGACCGCCGCGGCGTGGGCGATGAGGGCCCGCTCGGTGTCGAAGGTCAGCAGGCCGGGTGCGTCCTCGAAGGTCACCCAGCGGACGTCTTCGAACTCCCGATCGTGCCGAGTCAGGTCGCCGCCGACCGGCTCCATGAGGAAATAGTGAACGGTCTTGTGGATCCGGGTCCCGCGCTGGATGAACGTGTACTGGATGGAGTCGAAGGCTGCCGTGATTCGGACGTCCAGGCCGGTCTCCTCGCCGACCTCACGAAGGGCGGTCTCCTCGGTCGTCTCGCCCGGTATCGGCGTGCCCTTGGGAAGGGTCCAGGTGTGGGCGTGATCGCGGCGACGCTGCCCGGCGACGAATTCTGGGACACCGGCCTCGTACCTGATGACGATGCCCCCGGCCGACGTCGCGCTGGCGGTCCTCAGCCGAGCCACGGCGCCGATGCGGCGCCGGACCGGCGGCCCAGGCCGGACCGGCCGAACCGCGCCCACGACATCGACGCGTTCGGGCGCGGACGCCCGGCGATGGGGCGCAATGGCCGGGCTGGTCGCACCGTCCGCCAGTCGGCGCGGAGACGAACCAGCGGCGGAAGGTCGTTCCGATGCAGCACGGTGGCGTGCGGCGACGCGGGCTGAAACGAGCCCGTCACGCGGAGACCGAGCCGCCGCTCGCGGAGACGCGGCGAAGGCCGGACGAATCGCGCGACCGGCCGGGCCGCGAACCTGGCGGCAATGCTGTGCTGCATGGCGGCAATCCTATCGTGTCAGGCCGGCTTTGCAAGTGACGCGAGCAGCTGCGCCGCGACCTCCGGTGCGAGCGCGCCACGCGCAATGGCCAGGTCCAATTCCCGCCGGGCCAGGGCCCGGTAGAGCTCGACCGCCCCGGGGGCGTGGTCCTCGAGCTCGGCGAGATGAGCGCGGAGCGTGCCCACGTCGCCGCGCGTCATCGGCCCGGTGAGGGCGTTCCGGATTCCGATCGCGGCGGCGTTGCCCAGGGTCTGCCGAATGAGCGGCACGTAGACGGCCAGAGCGCCGGCCTCGTCGAGACCGGCCACCCGGCCCACCTCGGCGATCGCGTCGAGCAGGGCGACGACGCCGCCCGCGGCGAGGACAGCCGCGGCGTGGTAGGCGGCCTTGGAACCCGGGGCGAGACGGACGGGAACTGCGCCCAGAGCCTCGGCCATTCGTGCCAGGAGATCGGCCAGCTGGTCGTCGCCCTCGATCGCGACGGTCGCACCGCGGAGGGCCCCGACGGCGCGCTCGGTGTCGGCGAAGGCGACGAGCGGATGGAACGCGCCAATCTGGGTCCCGGCGGCCATCGCCGGCCGCAGGACCTCCGCACCCAGGAGGCCGCTCGTGTGGATCATCGCCTGGCCGCCGTACATGTGAAGGCTGGCGGCCAGTGCCGGGATCGCGTCATCCGGAACGGCCAGGACGATCAGCTCCACCTCGTCGAGCAGCGCGTTCGCCTCGGCGAAGGCGCGAGTGGCCGGGACCAGGGAGCGGAAACGCTCTCGCCGCCCCTTGTCACGACTGGCAACTGCCGTGACCGGCCAGCCCGCCCGGCTGAGGGCGACTCCCAGGGCCGTGCCAACCGCGCCGGCACCCACGATTCCGATGAGGGGCGGCTCGCCGGGTGCGGCGTGCTGGTGGGGGTGCGAATGCTGACCGGCAAGGCCCGGCGCGTGCACGGAGTCTGTTCCGGGTTCCGCCCGGAGCCGCTCGCCGGGCGTCGCCGGGTCGAGGTCGATCCCGGCCGCCCGCACGTCGTCGAGCTCGTCGGAATCGACATGGCGCGCGTTCCGCCGCCTGGTGTCGGTCTCATCCGGCCGGGCATCCCACGCTCTCATCGAGGCGCTCTCGGCGAGGAATCTCGTCGAGCCGCTCGCACGCGGTACCCTTCCATTCGACGAGTGTAGCCACAGCAAGGACGGACAGCTTGGCAGCCAGCGACCCCTTCGGCGCCCGGCGTTCCCTGGGCCCGGGGCTCCCCGACATGTTTGCGGTTGCGGCGATCGAGTCACAGACCGCCGATCTCGCTCGCTGCCCCGTAACGCTGAAGATCCTCCTGGAGAACGTGCTCCGCCAGGCCGGCGGCGGGATCGTCACCGAGGAAGACGTGGCCGCGCTGTCCGCCTGGCGGGCTGGCCAGCCCGGCGAGGCCGAGATCCCGTTCATGCCAGGCCGGGTGATCCTCCAGGACTTCACCGGCGTCCCGGCCGTCGTCGACCTCGCGGTGATGCGGGACGCGATGGCCGACCTGGGTGGCGATCCCGCCAGGGTGAACCCGCTCGTCCCGGCCGACCTCGTGATCGACCACTCCGTCCAGGTCGACATGTACGGGACGCCGGCCGCCTTCCTGTTCAACGTGGGCCGCGAGTACGAGCGCAACGGGGAGCGTTACCAGCTCCTCCGCTGGGCGCAGACTGCGTTCCGGGACCTTCGTGTCGTGCCACCCGGCACGGGCATCGTCCACCAGGTGAACCTGGAGTACCTGGCCACGGTCGTGGCCCAACGGGACGGCGTGGCCTTTCCGGACACGCTCGTCGGCACGGACTCCCACACGACGATGATCAACGGCCTCGGGGTGCTCGGCTACGGCGTCGGGGGGATCGAGGCCGAGGCGGTTCTCCTTGGCCAGCCGCTGTACCAGCCGATGCCTCGCATCGTGGGCGTCCGACTGGCGGGCGAGCTGCCGCAGGGGTCCACCGCCACCGATCTCGTTCTCGTGGTCACCGAGATGTTGCGCCGGTTCGGAGTCGTCGGCGCCTTCGTCGAGTTCGCCGGCGACGGGCTCGCCGGCCTTGCCCTGGCCGATCGGGCAACGATCGCCAACATGAGCCCCGAGTTCGGGGCGACCGCCACGCTCTTCCCGATCGACGACGAGACGCTCACCTACCTCCGCCTGACCGGCCGGCCGGCCGGGCTGGTCGACCTGGTCGAGCGCTACACCAAGGCCCAGGGCCTGTGGCGTGAGCCCGGCCCGGGCCCCGAATTCGACGACCTCCTGGAGCTGGACCTGTCGACGGTCGAGCCATCGGTCGCAGGCCCCCGCCGGCCGCAGGACCGGGTGCTGCTCACGGACCTCAGGACCAACTTCCGGTCGAACTTCCCCGACGGCCTCGAGCTGCCTGTGGCCGAGCTGGCCGGGCGCGAGCCGATCGCCCAGGAGGGACGGGTCGACGAGGCCTCGGCCGAGTCCTTCCCCGCGAGCGACCCGCCCTCGCATTCACCTGCCGGCGTCCAGTCGGAGGCGATCCCGGCCGGTCCGGCCGAGCGGGCAGCTCAGGCGGCCCAGACGGCAGCCGGCGATTCCGACCGCGACGATCGTCGCGAGTACCGGCCGGTCACGATCGTCCTCAAGGACGGCGAGGCGACCATTCAGACCGGCTCCGTCGCGATCGCCGCGATCACGTCCTGCACGAACACGTCCAACCCGACAGTGATGGTCGGCGCCGGGCTCCTTGCCCGCAACGCGGTGGAGCGCGGGCTGCGGGTGTCGCCAACTGTCAAGACGTCGCTCGCGCCGGGTTCCAAGGCCGTCACCGGCTATCTGGAGGCGGCCGGGCTGATGGCGCCGCTCGACACGCTCGGTTTCGCCCTCGCCGGCTACGGGTGCACGACGTGCATCGGCAACTCCGGGCCGCTCGACGAGCCGATCGCCAAGGCGATCGAGGCCAACGATCTGGTGGTCGTGGCCGTCCTGTCCGGCAATCGCAACTTCGAGGGCCGCATCCATCCACTGGCCCGGGCGTCCTACCTGGCGTCGCCGCCGCTGGTGGTCGCCTTCGCCCTGGCGGGGCGGGTCGACATCGACCTGACATCCGAGCCGCTCGGCGTCGACGACAAGGGTCGCCCGGTCATGCTGGCCGACCTGTGGCCGTCCAGCCAGGAGATCCGGCAGGTGATCGGCAGCGCCATCGATCCGGCGCTCTTCCAACGGACGTACGCCACCGTCTTCGAGGGCGACGATCGCTGGCGGGCATTGCCGATCCCGGCCGGCGACCGCTACGCCTGGGACGTCTCCTCGACCTACATCGCCAAGCCGCCGTTCTTCGACGGACTGACCTCCGAGCCGGAGTCCCTGACCGACATCGTGGATGCGCGAGCCCTCGTCGTCCTGGGCGACTCGGTCACCACGGATCACATCTCGCCGGCCGGCTCGATCGCCGCCTGGTCGCCGGCCGGCCAGTGGCTCCAGGCGAAGGGCGTGGCGCCGCTCGACTTCAATTCGTACGGCGCGCGGCGCGGCCATCACGAGGTCATGATGCGCGGCACCTTCGGCAACATCCGGCTGCGCAACGCGCTCGCGGGTGACAAGGAAGGGCCCTACACCGTCCACCTGCCCGACGGCGACGAGGCATTCATCTACGACGCTGCGATGCGCTATCGGACCGAGGGCACGCCGCTCCTGGTCGTGGCCGGCAAGGAGTACGGCTCGGGATCGTCTCGAGACTGGGCCGCCAAGGGGACCACCCTGTTGGGCGTCCGGGCGGTCCTGGCCGAGTCGTTCGAGCGGATCCATCGGAGCAACCTCGTCGGCATGGGTGTGCTGCCGCTGCAGTTCCAACCTGGCGAGTCGGCGGGCTCTCTGGGCATCACCGGCCGGGAGGCGTTCACGATCCACGGCCTGGCCGGCGTCTCCCCCCGAGCCCGGCTCACGGTCACCGCGCGGGACGACGCGGGCGGCGAGCCACGGCGGTTCACCGTCATCGCTCGCCTGGATGGTCCGATCGACGTGGACTACTACCGCCAGGGCGGAATCCTGCCGGCGGTCCTGCGGAGGCTCGCCGCCTCGACATCGTGAAGGGGTGGCGGGGTGCTCCAATGGCTGGCGTTCGTTCTGTCGCCGGTGAGGGACAGTCTGGGTTCGGTGCGATAATCGCATCGGGAGGTCACATGGTCGGGCGAATCCGTCGCCGCATCTTCGGTCTCCTCGCCGCGTGCGGTGCGATCGGGATCGCGCTCGGCCTGGTGAGCCCGGTCTTCGCCCAGGGCCGAACCGTGGTGGTGCTGCCCACGACCGGCATCGTCGACGGCGTAATGGCCGGTTACCTGAGCGAGGGCATCGGTCGGGCACAGCAGGATGGGGCGGAGGCCGTCATCGTCAAGCTCAACACCCCGGGCGGCAGCCTGAGCTCGATGAACGACATCGTCGGCACCCTCCTCGAGTCGCCCGTTCCAACGATCGTCTGGGTGGCCCCGGCAGGCGGTTACGCGGCCAGCGCCGGGACGTTCATTACGCTCGCTGCGAATATCGCGCTCATGGCGCCGGGGACGAGCATCGGCGCGGCGTCACCGGTGGGCGGACAGGGCGAGGACATCCCGGGCACGCTCGGCGAGAAGGTGAAGAACGACGCGATCGCCAAGATCCGCTCGATCGCCGAAGCCCGTGGCCGGAACGTAGCCTGGGCCATCTCGACCGTCGCCGAGGCGAAGTCCTATCCGGCGTCCGAGGCGGTCGCCGCTGGCGCGGTGGATGGGATCGCCAGCTCGCTGGACGAGGTGCTCGCCTTCGCCAACGGTCGCCAGGTGCAGGTCGGCGGACGGCTGGTGACGCTCGACCTGACGGGAGCGACCGCGCAGGAGCTGGCGATGAACCCGTTCCAGGCCTTCATCCGCCTGCTGTCCGACCCGAACATCGCCTTCCTGCTGTTCAGCGTTGGATCGCTGGGGCTTGTCTACGAGCTCATCAACCCCAACTTCGTCACGGGAATTCTCGGCGGTCTGGCCATCATCCTGGCCTTCATCGGCTTCGGCAGCCTGCCCCTCAACGTCGGCGGGCTCATCCTCATCGTCCTGGCGCTCGTCCTGTTCGGTCTGGAGACGACCGTCACCAGCCACGGGCTCCTCGCGTTCGGGGGCGTCGTCTGCTTCGCGCTCGGCGCGTCGGCCCTGTACACGGCGCCGGGCGACCCGTTCGGCCCGATCGTCAGCGTCGCGACCCCGCTCATCGTCGTCATGACCGTGACGGCCGCCGCCTTCATGATCCTCGTCGTCTACGCCGCGATCCGGACCCGGCAGATGGTGGGCAGCCCGGGGCTGGCCGGGGCCGCCCTGGGCCCCGGCGCGTCTGGTATCGTCCGGCGGCCGCTCGAGCCGCTCGGCTCGATCTATGCCGGCGGAGAGGAATGGACCGCTCGAACGGTTGACGAGCGGCCGCTCGATCGGGGGACGCCGGTCAAGGTCGTGGGGGTGGAGGGCTTGACGGTGCTCGTCGAGCCCGATCAACAGCCGTCAGAGGCCTGAGTCAATCGGAGGGATCATGGAGCTGCCCGTCCTCGCCGCGATCGTCGCATTCCTCGTCGTCGTCCTCCTCGTGTTCGTCTACCTGTCGGTCCGGGTCGTTCAGCAGTACGAGAAGATGGTCGTCTTCCGGCTCGGCCGGACGAACGAATCGATGGTCCGCGATCCGGGCCTCCGTTTCCTGGTGCCCATCATCGATCGGCCCGTCAAGGTCGACGTCCGCGAACAATTCATCGAGGTCCCCAGCCAGACCACGATCACCCGTGATAACGCCCCGATCAACGTCGACTTCCTCATCTACTGGCGGATCTCGGATCCGCTTAAGAGCGTGGTCAACGTGGTCAACTTCCCGGGCGCACTGCAGGGTGTGGCAACGACGACGCTTCGAGCCGTCATCGGCGACATCCTCCTCGACGAGGTGCTTTCCAAGCGCGAGCAGATCAACGAGGTCCTCCGCGTCAAGCTCGACGAGGTCACCGAGCGCTGGGGCGGCAAGGTGACGACCGTGGAGATCCGCGAGATCACGCCTCCGCGCGACGTCCAGGACGCGATGAACCGCCAGCTCTCCGCCGAACGCACCAGGCGCGCCGTCATCACCGAGTCCGAGGGCACCCGCCAGGCGGCGATCAACGTCGCCGAGGGCCAGAAGCAGTCCGAGATCCTCAAGGCCGAGGGTGACCGGCAGGCCGCCATCCTGCGCGCCGAAGGGTTCAGCCAGGCCCTCACGCGGATCTTCCAGGCGGCCTCCGGCGTCGATCAGAAGACGATGGCGCTCCAGTACCTCGAGGCGCTCAAGGCGCTCGGCGCCAGCCCGTCGACCAAGTTCGTCATCCCCACGGAGTTCACCCGGCTGGTGGAACCGTTCGCCGGCTTCGTCGAGAAGGGCATGAGCGAGGCCAAGGACAAGGCCTCATAGCGGCATCCCCTCCCCGGCGGCTTGTCGCATAGGAGGGCCCTTGGAGCTCAGTCGCGCCGCCCCCAGGCCGGGGCCGCTACCGCAAGCTGGGAGTGGTGGGCGATACTGGATTCGAACCAGTGACCTCGCGGATGTGAACCGCGCGCTCTAACCGACTGAGCCAATCGCCCGACGGGTCCGCCTGGGCCATCGCCCGTTTCGGTCGGACGGGCAAGGCCGGGCCATCATACCGCGAGCTCCGGCCAGTGGGCGAGCACCTCGTCAGGCTCGAGCCCATCGATCACCACGAGCTTCTGCCGGCCTGCCGCGCCGGCCACCAGCCGAACCGCGGAGCGGGACACGCCCAGCTCCGTGGCGAGCAGGCGCAGCAGCGCCTGGTTGGCCGCGCCCTCGATCGCCGGGGCCGAGACACGTGCCCGAAGCACCCCCTCCACGACGCCGTCCACGCGATCGGCCCCGCCCCTCGGCGTGAGGCGCACCGCGAAACGGACCTCGGGCGCGGTCATCGCGCCAGCCGCGGCGGGCTCGGCGCAGAACCCACGCGGCTGTGGGCCGGGAAGCGGCTGGGGGGTTCGCAAGCGAACGTCAGCACCGGAAAAGTCTAGCAGCGAGGGTCTACGACCCGTGCCAGTCCGCGCCCCTGCATCCGGCCGCCACCTCAGCCGTGACCCGGAGCCGCCAATGAGGGCCGTTCCCCGAACAGAGCGCGGCCCACCCGGACGACCGTCGCGCCCTCCTCGACCGCGACCGGGTAGTCGTCGCTCATGCCCATCGACAGGCCCGGCTCCAGTCCGCGATGGGCGGACCGCAACCGCGACGAGAGCTCGCGCAGGGCCAGGAACGTGGGTCGTGCCTGTTCCGGATCGGACACCAGTCGCCCGATCGTCATCAGGCCGGCGATCCTGAGACCAGCCAGGCCGAGCAGGTCGGGGAGGTTCCCCTCGAGATCGTGCGGAGCGAACCCCGCCTTGGAGGGGTCGTCGTCGACGTTCACCTGGAGATAGACGCTCAGCCGGCGGCCGGGCTCAGTTTCGCGGGCGAGCCGGTCCAGGCGCCGGGCGATTGCCACCGAGTCGACCGATTCGATCGCCTCGAACAGCTCGACCGCTCGCCTGGCCTTGTTGGACTGGAGTGGCCCGACGAGGTGCCAGCGGGCGCCGGGCACCTCGGCGACCTTGGCGGCCGCTTCCTGGACGCGGTTCTCGCCGAACAGCTGCAACCCGGCTGCCGTCGCCGCGCGAAGCCGGTCTGGCGGCACGGTCTTGGAGACCGCGACCAGCGTCACGTCGGCAGGCGGGCGGCCGGACCGGGCGGCCGCCTCGGCGATCGTCGCCAGGACCCGCTCGCGGGAATCGGCCATCGCCTGGACCACCGCGGGATCGGGGGCCGAGGCGACGGGCGGCGGGCCGGTGCCCACCGGCTGGGGTCGGGCTACGGGCGGCCGACCTGGCCGGGCCGGCTACTTGCGGCGGAGGAAGCTCGGGATCTCGAGGTCGTCCGCGTCGAAGGCAGCGCGGCGGGGGGCCGGGGCCGGCTCGCCGACCGTGCGCTCCGGGCGAATCGGGATCGCGACCGGGGCTCGCTCGTCGGCCGAGTCGCGATCGTCGGCGCCATCGAGCGCCGTGGCGTGGCGCTGGCGCTCGAGCTCCTCGAGAAAGTCACGCTCTCGACCGGCTCGTACCGACACCCCTGTCTCCGGGCCGTGGATACTCGCGGCCGCCTCATGACGGACGGAGCTCCGCTTGCGGGAGGCGTCGAAGCCCGTCGCGATGACCGTGATCTGGACCTCGTCGCCGAGCCGCTCGTTGAAGCTTGCCCCAAAAATGATGTTGGCCTCCGGGTCTGCCGCGGCCTTGATCTCCTCGGCGGCCTCGGTCACCTCCCACAGGCTCAGGTTGGACGACCCCGTGATGTTGAAGAGGATGCCCTGGGCACCGTTGATGTTGACCTCCAGGAGCGGGCTGGCGATCGCCTGGCGGGCCGCCTCCAGGGCGCGGTTCTCGCCACTGGCCCGGCCGATGCCCATGAGCGCGGAGCCCGCGTCGCGCATGATGGCCCGGACGTCGGCGAAGTCGAGATTGATGAGTCCCGGCACGGTGATGATGTCGCTGATGCCCTGGACGCCCTGGCGCAGCACGTCGTCTACTACCCGGAACGCGTCCAGGATGCTCGTGTTCTTCTGGACGACGTCGCGCAGGCGATCGTTGGGGATCGTGATGAGGGTATCCACCTTGGCCTTGAGGTCCTCGGCCGACTTCTCGGCGACGAGCTTGCGCCGCTGACCCTCGAACCCGAACGGCTTGGTGACGACGCCGATCGTCAGCGCCCCGGCTTCCTTGGCGATCTCGGCGATGACGGGTGCGGCGCCCGACCCGGTGCCGCCGCCGAGGCCGGCCGTGATGAAGACCATGTCCGACTCGGCGATCGCCTCGGCGATCTTGTCGGCGTCCTCCTCGGCAGCCCGCTGGCCGATCGACGAGTCGCCCCCGGCGCCCAGGCCGCGCGTGATCTTGTCGCCGATCCGGATCTTGTGTGGAGCGTCGCTCTGGAGCAGGGCCTGCGCGTCCGTGTTGCAGGCGATGAACTCCACTCCCATCATCTCCGCCCGGATCATCCGGTTGACCGCGTTGCTCCCTCCCCCGCCGACCCCGATGACGCGGATCAGCGCGAAATTCTCTGAGTCGGACCGCAACGGCATCGCCAGTTCCTCCGGTGGCTATCCCGGGTGGTATTCGTTCGATAGGCACGTGGCTCGGAACACGCAGGTGACGCGCACGGTCCCGACCGTCGGACCCCGGCCGCGCGCTCCCCTCGCGTGCGGCGGCACGTGTGGCGGACCGCCGGGAAGCCGCGAGGTTCCCGCGGAGTATAGCGCCGGGATGTCGCCGGCGGCAGTTCGTTGTGATGCCTGACAGGCCGCGATGACGCTCGCGATGGTGCGTCCAGGAACCACCTCGGCGATGCCGCGGCGCGGCCGGTCCGTAGACCTCGGCTCGCTCGCGCGGTAGTCCGAGCATGATTACGCCGCGGCCCGGGCGACGCGCGATACGCAGTTGGCTCGCCCCGTAGTCCGAGCATGATTACGCCGTGGCTTGGGGCACGCCCGAGAGTCTTGTGGCCCTCACCTAATGGCCCCGATAGTCATGCTCGGAATACGGCAAGGCCTGGGCGGCAGCCGACTCGCTCCCGACCGCCCGGATAGCGATGCTCGGACTACGCCGAGGCTTGGGACGGCCTTCGCCCCAAGCCCGAACTCCCGGATAGCGATGCTCGGACTACGGCAGCACCTCTCGGACTACGGCAGCACCTGGGGATTCCCGCGCCACGCGCGAGCTCCGACGTCAGCCGGCGAGGAAGCTCAGGCGGACGGTGCGCACATCGTTGTCCGGGTTGGGGTCCAGGAGGGCGATCGACTGCCATGTGCCGAGCGACAGCTCGCCGCGAGCGACGGGCACGGTCACCGAGGGCGCCACGAACAGGGGCAGGACGTGATCTGCGCCATGGCCGGGCGAGCCATGCCGGTGGCGCCACTCGGCGGTGCGCGGCAGGAGACGATCCAGGGCGGTCATGAGGTCCGCGTCGGAGCCGGCCCCGAGCTCCATGACCACGACTCCGGCCGTGGCATGCGGCACGAAGACGGTCAGCAGGCCGTCGCCCTGGCCGGCCACGAACTCCACGCAGGCGGCGGTCAGGTCGAACAGCCCGGGCCGCGCCCCGGTTCGGACGGTGAGCTCCCGGCTGATCACCGATCGCGGCGGCCCGGCAGGACGATCGGATCGGCTACGGGAAGATGCTCCGGAGAGCATCGCGAATCCGACCCAGGCCGCCCAACGCCGGCGCCGACTCATAGCGGACCGGCTCGCCGGCTGCCAGCTCCCGAGCGCCCCACAACAGGAGCCCGATGGCGTTCGAATAGGCCGGCGTCAGCAGCCCGTCCACGAGACCGCCGATGCCCGCCGGGGCGGCGATCCGTACCGGCATCTGAAGGACCTCCCGACCCAGCTCGGCCACCCCACCCAGCTGCGCCCCGCCGCCGGTGAGGACGAGTCCCGCCGGCAGCATGCCGTGGCCCGCCTCGCGCATCCGGTCGCGCGTCAGCTCGAATGTCTCGCGCATCCGGGCCTCGATGATCTGGCAGACCTCGAGCCGGCTGATCTGGCGGCCGGCCTCCTCGCCCAGGACCGAGACGCTGATCTGCTCGTCCTCGTCGACCGTTCGGAGGTCGCACGTCCCGTGGCGCACCTTGAGCTCCTCGGCGGCCTGGAGGCTCGTCTTGAGCCCGATCGCGACGTCGTTCGTGACGTTGTTGCCGCCGACCGGCAGGACCGAGGTGTGGAGCGCGGAGCCGTCGGCGAAGAGGGCCAGGTCGATCGTTCCGGCGCCCATGTCCGCAACCGCGACGCCGAGCTCGCGCTCTGTCTCCGAGGCGACGGTCTCGGACGAGGCCAGGGCGCTTGCCACCAGCTCGTCGATCTTGACCCCGGCGGCCACGACGCACTTGGTCAGGTTCTGGACCGCGGTGGCCGAGGCGGTGACGATGTGGACCTCCACGCCGAGCCGGATCGCGCTCATGCCCAGCGGGTCCTTGACCCCCTCCTGATCGTCCACGCTGAAGTCGCGCGGCAGGACGTGAAGGACCTCCCGGTTGGACGGAATCTGGATCGCCCGGGCGACCTCGGTCGCGCGGTTCACGTCCTCCCGGGTGACCTCGCGGTCATGGCCGCTCACCGCGACGGTGCCCGGCGAATTCTGGCTCTCCACGTGCTGGCCGCCGACGGCCACGAATGCCCGATCGATCTTCATGCCCGACAGGCGTTCGGCCTGCTCGACCGCCTGGGCGATCGAGTGGACTGTCTGGTCGATGTTGACGACGACGCCCTTCTTGAGGCCGGTGGCCGGCACCGTGCCCTTGCCGATGATCGTCAGGCCGCCGTCCCGGCGCACCTCGCCGATGAGCGCACAGACCTTGCTGGTGCCCACGTCGATCCCGACCAGGATCGCTTCTCGTTCCACGATTCGTCGTCGCCTCGCTGGCTAGGTCTAGAGGAAGTGGCGGCGGATGAGGGCCACGTTGTTGAAGATTCGAGGTCCGAACGTGATGAGGGCCACGAGGTACAGGTCCACCCCGAGGCGGTCGCCGATAAAGGTCAGGAGCACCGCAATGACCGCATTCGTGACGAAGCCGGTGATGAATATTCGATTGTCGTAGACCCCGTCGAGCTCGGCGCGAACCGCTCCCAGGACCGAGTCGAGTGCGGCGACGATGGCCACGGCACTGTATCGGGCGAACTCGAAACTGACGTTGACCTTGAGCAGGAGCCCCAGCAGGACGCCAAGGACGAGGCCCGCCAGGGGGAGAAGCACGCGTGTTCGCCCTCGCTCCGGCCGGTTTGGCCAAGGCTACTCGACGCGGCGGAGGCGCGGCAACTCGCGCCGGCTGTCACCGGCCGGGCCGCCGGGCGCCCATTGGCTGCCTCGGGCGGAAGATCGAGCGGAAGGTCCAGTGCTGACGGCGCCATCACCGGTCGCGGAGCGTGTACGTGCCGTTCGTGGTGTCGGCCAGCAGGATGGTCGCGATCCTGCCCTCGCCGACGCGGGCGATCAGGCTGCGCAGCAGGCGGACCTGGCCGGGCACGAGCTCGGGCGTCCTCAGCGTCGGCGTGTAGAACCCGAACGTCGCCGTCCAGGCGGCCGGTTCGCTGGCGACGGTGAATCCCCGCTCGTCGTCCAGGGCGATGGTCAGGGCGACGGCGGCGCTGCCCAGGTCGGCGGGTGCCAGCGAGCCCAGCCGGGTCGCCGCGTCGATGTCCACCGGGTCGAGCCTGGCGCCGATCGCGAGGCCTGACGAGGCCGGCCGCCGGTCGTCGATCACGCGGAGCCCCTGTGCTGCGGCGGGCGCCGTCTCGAGGGCGGCGAACAGCACGCCTTCCCGGTCGACCAGGAAGCGCTGCTGGCCGGCGGCCCAGACGAGGACCGGCTCGCGCTCGTCGAGGCGAACCCGCACCGCATCCGGCAGCTCGACCGAGACGCTCGCACCGCGCACCGTCGTCAGCGAGCGCAGCGCGCCCGCCAGCCGATCCGTGGAGAGCGCGAACAGGTTCGTCCCCTGCGGCACGGACAGTGCGTCCTCCACCGCGGACGCGGAGGTGAAGCGATGATCGTCGATCAGCACCTGCCGGAAGCCGAAGATGGAGGACGCTGCGACACCGTAGGTCGCCGCCGCACACAGGAGCATGACCAGCAGCGCGCCGGCACGCAGCGGCGAGAGTCCGGCCGACGCGCGGCGGATCGTCCGGCCGCGCCGCGCCTGGCCGCTCGTGCGCTTGACCGGCACGCGGTTGCTCATCGCGGCAGGTCGGCCGGTCGAAGGTGGCCGCCTCTGCGCCCCGCGTGACGCTCGATGGCGAGCCCGACGACCCGCTCGCAGACCGCCGCGAAGTCGTAGCCGCCATCGGCCGGCAGGGTCGGAAAGAGGCTGATCGGGGTGAAGCCCGGGATCGTGTTGATCTCGCTCAGGTAGATCGTGTCGCCCTGCACCAGGAAGTCGACCCGGGCGAAGCCCTCGGCCCCGATCGCGCGGTAGGCATCCCGGGCGATCTTGAGCACGGCCGCCCGCATCGGGCCGGGCAGCTCGGCGTGGGTGGAGGTCTCGGACAAGCCGGGCGTGTATTTGGCGGCGTAGTCGTAGAACTCGCGGCCGGCCAGGACTTCGCCGGGGCCATACAGCTCGAGGCGGGCCGGGTCGTTGCCCATGACGGACACCTCCAGGTCGCGGGCGCCGGCCACGTATCGCTCGGCGAGCGCAAGGCTGTCGTACCGGAACGCCTCGTCGAGGGCTGGCCCGCGTTCCTCGAACGTGTGGGCCAGCATCATCCCGACGCTCGACCCCAGGCGGGCCGGCTTGACCATGAGGCGCGGGTCGCCGGTGGCGGCGGCGAACGACTCGAGCTCGGCCAGGACGCCGGATCGCTCGCGCGCCCAGCGGTCCGCCGGGATCTCCCGCCAGTCGACGACCGGTAGGCCCAGGCCGCGGGCCAGGCGTTTGAAGACGGCCTTGTCCATCCCCAGGGCGGAGGCGGTGATGCCCGGACCGGTGTACGCCAGCCCGGCCGTTTCGAGCAGCGCCTGGATCGTGCCGTCCTCGCCGAAGGGGCCGTGGAGGGCGATGAAGGCCACGGGGACAGGTCGGGTCGCCGCGAGCCGGTCGATGGCAGCCCCGGAAGACAGCGGCCCTTCGGCACCGAGCTGGGCCGGGTCGTCGTAGGCAGCCGGCGGGCGATCGTTCCGGCGGTGGTCCGGCGGCAGCCACCACCACCGGCCGTCGAGGTCGATCACGACCCGCGTCGCCGGGTGACCGGCGTCCTGGAGCGCATCGGCGATCGCGTGACCGGACACGATCGAGACGTCGTGCTCGGCCGACGGGCCGCCCAGTAACACGGCGATCGGCACGGTGGACGGCAGGGACGCCGGCGCGGGGCTCTGTCCATTGCCCGGCGACCGGCCGGACGGACGCTCCCCGGTCATCCCGGGCCCTCCGGCCAGTCTGACCAGTCGCCCAGGAAGACGATCTCGAACGCGAGCTCGATGCCCGCCCGCCGCCGAACCTCGGCCTGAACGCGTTCGGCCAGGCGCCGCACGTCCGCGGCGCTGCCGTGCCGGTCATTGACGACGAAGTTGGCGTGCTTGGGACTGACGGTCGCGCCGCCCTCTGTCAGGCCCTTCAGGCCCAGCTCGTCGATGAGCGCGCCCGCCGACGGTCCAGTCGGAGGATTCCGGAACACGCTCCCGGCGCTCGGGATGCCAAGCGGCTGGTGGGCCTGACGCCAGCGGCGGATCTCGTCCAGCCGTTGCCGGATCGTGGCCGCGTCGGCCGGGACAAGCCGGAACGTTGCGCCGAGGACGACCTCGGCCGGTCCGTCGAGACGCGACGGGCCGGGGACGCGCGACGGGTCGTGGACGCGCGGCGGGCCGGCGAGGCCGGTCTCTCCACCGACCGGGCCCGCGCCGCCGGGGACCGCCTTGAATCGGCTCTCGCGATAGGCCAGTCCGAGCTCGGCAGCGGGCATCCTGCGCTCGGTCCCGTCGGCGAGGAGGACCGTCGCCGACTCGAGGACGGCGGCCACGTCAGCGTCGTGGGCGCCGGCATTGGCCCAGACGGCGCCGCCGACCGTGCCCGGGATGGCCAGCCCGAATTCGAGCCCGCTCAGGCCGGCCGTCTGAGTCACGGTCGCGGCCCGGGCCATCGGCAGGCCGGCCTCGGCGGCGAGCCGTTCATCCTCGACGTCGGCGCCCTCGGCCCGATCCTGGATGACGAGGCCGCGAACGCCCGCATCGGCGATGACCACGTTGCTGCCGCGGCCGAGCAGGGTGTGCGGAACCCCGCGAGCCCGGGCGAACTTGACCAGCCCGCGCAGCTCGAACCCGTTGTGGGCGACCGCGAAGAGGTCCGCCGGTCCGCCGACCCGCATCGTGGTGAACCGTGCGAGCGGCTCGTCGCGCGAGGTCTTGACGCCCAGCCTGCGCTGGATCTCCGTGCCCAGGGCGATGGCGTCGAACGGTCGGGGATCGGTTGCCATCGCGGCCATCAGCCGTCCGCTCTTCGCGAGCGCCGCTCGATCGTGCCCGCTTCGGGCAGCTCACGGCGCTGGGCGGCGGCCATGACGAGGTCCGCCACCGCCTCGGCCGCAAACGGACGGCCGAGCGCCCGCGCGGCGGCGGCCATCCGGGCGTGCGCGGCCGGATCGTCGAGCAGCGTTGCCGCATCCAGGAGCGCCGCCGCGTCGAAGGCCTCGTCCTCGATCATGCGAGCGGCCCCGGCCTCGGCCAGCACGCGGGCGTTGGCCCGCTGATGGCCGGCGGCGTGGGGGTAGGGCACGACCACCATCGGCAGCCCGAGGGCGGTGACCTCGGCAAGCGTGGACGAGCCCGCACGGCCAACCACGAGGTCGGCGGCGACCAGGGCCGCAACCATCTCGTCCTGCAGGAACGGGAATGGCCGATACCGACCGCGCACGGCCGCCGGCAGCTTCTCGCGACCCGCCAGCGCCGCCGCGTACCCGTCGTCCCCCGTCACGTGGATCACGTGGACACGGTCCACCAGCCGCGGCAGCGCTTCGGCAACGGCCCCGTTGAACCGGCGGACGGCCTGAGAGCCGCCGAAGATGAGCATGAGCCGGGCCGATGCCGGAACCTCGAAGCGGGCCCGGGCGGCCGACCGGCCGACCTCGCGCAGGTCGCGAATGGGCGTGCCGGTGATGTAGCACGGCGCCCTCGAGCGGAGCGCAGCGCACGTCTGGGGGAAGCTGACCGCCAGCACGCCGGCGAGCCCGGCCGTGGCCCGGACGCTCCTGCCCGGGATCACGTTGCCCTCCCAGAGGACCACCGGAATGCGCAATCCGGCCGCCGCCAGCAGGACCGGGATCGCCACGTAGCCGCCGGTCGTCAGGATCGCCGCCGGGCGCTCGCGGGCGAGAAGGGCGGCAGCCTGCGGCACGGACAGGCCGAGCCGGACCGGATCGATGACCAGGTGCGCGTCGCGGTCCACAGTCCGGAGGGAGCGCAGACCGAGTCGCCGGAAGGGGATTCCGGCGGCCCGAACGATGCCCGCCTCGAGGCCGCGGTGGCCGCCGAGCCAGGTCAGGTCAGGCGCTTCGGGGCGCGCGCGAAGCGACCGGGCGGCGGCCAGGGCCGGGTAGATATGCCCGCCCGTTCCCCCGCCCGCGATCAGCAGACGCATCGTTCCAGGTCCCCTTCTCCACCGTCTCTCGCGAGACGGACAGGAGGATGCCCACGGCCGTGAGGGTGATCGCCAGCGACGAGCCTCCGGCGCTGACGAACGGGAGCGTGATGCCGGTCACCGGCACCAGGCCGACCACGACCCCGATGTTGATGAACGCCTGGATGCAGATCCAGGCGGTGATCCCCGCCGCGAGGAGCGCCCCGAACGTGTCCGGCGCGGCCAGCGCCGTACGGATCCCCTGATAGGCGATGAGGACGAACAGGACGATGACGAGGCCGCCACCCAGCAACCCGAACTCCTCGCCGATGATCGCGAAGATGAAGTCGTTGTAGGCATTGGGCAGGAACATGCCGCCGGCCAGCCGGCTCTCGCCGAGGCCGGCCCCGAAGAGCCCGCCGAGGGACAACGCCATGTAGCCCTGGATGGTGTGGAAGCCCTTGCCGGCCGGATCGCTCCACGGATCGAGGAATGCCCGAACGCGGGCCAGCTGATAGGGATGGGTCGCGATCAGGGCCATCACGCCGACGAAGCCCGCCGCCCCCAGCGTCAGCAGGTGGGCGAGGTTCGCGCCGGCGACGAAGAACATGGCGAAGGCGGTCAGGCCGACCACCGCCCCGGTGCCGAGGTCCGGCTCGCGCAGGATGAGCGCGACGACCGGGACGCTGATGATAAGGAAGGTAATCGTGCCCCGCCAGAATCCGCGGACGGACGTGCCCCGCTTGGCGAACCAGTGAGCCAGGTAGATGACCAGGGCGAGCTTGGCCAGCTCGGCCGGGTGGAAGAGCGGCAGCGGCCCGATCCGCAGGAAGCGGGCCGAGCCACCCACGACGTAGTTGAGCGACGGGACGAAGACGACGATCGCCAGCAGGGCCAGCGCGACGACGTAGATCGGCACGGAGACGACCCGCAGATAGCGGTAGTCGACGCGGGCCATGACGGTCATCGCGGCCAGCCCCAGGACCGCCCAGACGACCTGTGGACCGACGATCTTGAACGAATCGTCGTCCTGCAGGTACGAGCTCATCGCGGACGACGAGTAGACCATGAGGACGCCGATCGCGACCAGCGCGATGACGGCCACCAGGATGATGTAGTCGGGCTGGTGCTGCTCCCGGCGGAGCTTGCCGGTCCGCTGGCGGGTTGCCGGAATGACCGCCCGACTGATCGTCATCGCTCGCTCCCCCGCTCGGCCGCGAGCGCGGCCACGGCCGCCTTGAACGCGCGGCCGCGGGCGGCGTAATCCTCGAACATGTCGAAGCTCGCCGCGGCCGGGCTGAGGAGGACCGTGCCGACCGCATCCGCGGGCGCCCCGGCCAGCGCCTCGCGGGCCAGCGCCTCGCGGGCCAGCGCCCCGCGGGCCAGCACCTCGCGGGCCAGCACATCGGCCTGCCGGACCGCCGCTTCCAGGCTGGCCGCGCGCTCCGTCCGGGCCAGTCCGGCCGACCGGAACAGGCGCTCCAGCTCCGGGCCGCTCTCACCGATGAGCACGGCCGCGGTCGCCCGCTCGGCGACGACGGGCGCCAGGTCGGACAGGTCGACTCCCTTGTCCCGCCCGCCGGCGATGAGGACGATCGGCGCCGGGAACGAGCGGAGCGCCGCCGCCACCGCATCGGGCTGCGTTCCCTGCGAATCGTTGACGAACCGAACCCGATCGATGACGACGACCGTCTCGAGCCGGTGCTCGACGCCACCGAAGCCCGCCACCGCCCGCCGAATCGCTTCCGGGTCGACTCCGAACAGGAGCCCGACCGCGACGGCCGCCAGGGCGTTGCTCGCGTTGTGCCGGCCGGGCAGCGCCAGCTCGCCGAGTGGGAGCACGCGGCCTTCCGACCCGGTCGGCGCCAGGCCGCCGCCCACGATGTCCAGCCGCTCCACGTTCCGGGCGACGATCCAATCATTCTCGATACCAACCCCGCCCGGATTGGGCACGTCCGTCCGGTACGTAACGGCTCGCTCACGACGGTCATCGGCGTAGCCGGCCACGACAGGGTCGTCGGCATTCAGGACGAGCCTGCCTTCCGAGGGCACGAGATCGGCGAGGATCCGCTTGACCCGGCGGTACGACTCCAGGGACCCGTGCCGGTCGAGGTGATCCGCTGTGACGTTGGTGTACACGGCGACGGTCGTTCCCCGCGACAGGGTGGGCAGCTGGAGCTCGGACAGCTCGATGACGACACGATGATTCGGCGTCAGGCTCGGCAGGAGGTCGACCAGCGGCCGCCCGATGTTGCCGCCGAGCTCGACCGGGTGCGACGTATCGCCCGCCAGGACGGCCGCGGCCAGGGAGGCGGTCGTGGTCTTGCCCTTGGTGCCGGTCACGCCGACCGTGGGCGATGGGCAGAGGCGGAGGAACAGGTCGGCCTCGCTGACCAGCGCCGGTGCGCTCGGGTCGCCCGCCGCCCGTGCCGCGACGAGCGCGCCGAGCGCTGCGCGCAGCCGAGGCTCGGTCGTCGGATAGTCGGGGTTGATCGAGGGCGACGTCGCCACGAGGTGCGTGCCGGCCAGCGCCGCGCCCGGATCCACGTCGGCACCGGCCAGCAGCCGCACGCGGACGCCGCCATCCGGGTCGCCCTCGAGGGCGGCCATGGCGCCGGCCAGCTCGGCCGCCGGCCGGAGGTCGTAGACGGTGACCGCGGCCCCGGCACCGCGGAAGAATCGGACCAGGGCGACGCCGCTCCGGGCAAGGCCCAGCACCGTCACCGGCCTGCCCGCCAGCGCACCGGCGCGGACGGCGTCCAGCGTGAGCTCGTCAGGGTCGATCGTCGGCGAACGGGCGGGCATCGCGGCCGCGCTCACGGAAGAGCTCGCAGGGAGGCCAGGAAGAACGTGACGCCGAGCAGTCCGCCCAGGATCGCCACGATCCAGAAGCGGAGGGTGATTTTCTCCTCGTCCCAGCCCACCAGCTCGAAATGGTGGTGGATTGGCGTCATCCGGAAGATCCGCTGCCCGCCGGTCGCCTTGAAGTAGGCAACCTGCACGATCACCGAGCCGGTCTCCACGACGAAGATGATGCCGATCAGGGGAAGGACCAGGATCTGGCCCGTGATGAGCGCGGTGACGGCCAGGGTCGCACCGAGGGAGAGCGCCCCCGAATCGCCCATGAAGACCTGCGCCGGATGGACGTTGAACCAGAGAAAGCCCAGCAGGGCGCCGATGATGATCGCGCACAGCAGCGCGAGGTTCGGCTGCTGCGGCACGTTGAGCAGCGCGATGATCAGGTAGGCCACGAAGGCGAAGATGGCGGTGCCGCCCGCCAGCCCGTCGAGCCCGTCGGTGATGTTCACCCCGTTGCTGGCGGCGATGATCGCGAGTGCGGCGAAGACGACGTACCAGAAGGCGCCGATCTGGACGTCCCCGACGAAGGGCACCCGGATGTCGATGATGTTGAAGTGGCGCTGGATGTAGATCGCGGCCAGGATCGCCACGACCAGCTGCCAGGCCAGCTTCTGGCGCACGCCGATGCCGATCCCCGTCCGGGCATTGAGGTAGTCGTCGAACGAGCCCAGCAGGCCTACCCCGAGGAGCGCCGCGACCGGCGAGTATGTGGAGGCGTCGAGCGCGCCCAGGACGAACGCCAGGCTGGTCACGACGAGAACGAGGAGCAGGCCGCCCATCGTGGGCGTGCCCTCCTTGAGGAAATGTGCCTCCGGACCCTCCTGGCGGATCTGCTTGCCGATGCCCACGAAACGCAGCAGGCGGATGTAGCCGGGCATGAACACGACGACGAGAGCGAACGCCAGGAGCAGCCCCTGGATGAGCTCGACGGTGTTGCCGGTCATTTCGCGGTCATCCCTGGAACTCCGCGACCATGCGGGCGACCAGGCCGTCGAGGGCGATCCCGCGGGAGGCCTTGACGAGCACTGCGTCGCCGGATCGGAGCCGGGGGCGCAGGCAATCCAGGGCGGCGCCGGCATCGGGAGCGCGCAGCACGCGGTCCGCGGGCAAGCCGGCTTCGAGGGCCGCATCGGCCAGCGCCGCCGCGCCGTCGCCCACCACGACGAGCAGCTCCGCGACACCGGCCGCGGCCCGCCCGACCTCGCGATGGCCGGCCTCGTGGGCATCGCCGAGCTCGAGCATCTCGCCGAGGACTGCCACCCGGCGCACCGCCGGCAGCGTGGCCAGCAGATCCAGCGCGGCGAGGACGGATCCCGGGGAGGCGTTGTAGCTGTCGTCCAGGATCGTCACCTCGCCGGCCCGGATGAGGCTGTCGCGATGCGGCGCCGACCACCCGTCCGAGAGGCCGGCCACGATCTCCTCCGGCGTGCATCCGGCGGCCTGGCCGACCGCGGCCGCGGCCAGCCCGTTGTGGACGCCGTGGCGGCCGAGGGCCGGCGTGACGGCGTCGCGCCTGACCCCGCCCGGCAGCCGCAGCGCGAACCGCATGCCGTTCGTGCCGGCCGACGTCACCTGGTCCGCGCCGACGTCCGCGGCCTCGGAGAGGCCGTAGGTCAGGATCCGGGCGGCGGTCCGGTCGGCCATCCGGAGGACCCGCGGATCGTCGGCATTGAGGATGGCGGTTCCGTCGGCAGGCAGGGCCTCGACCAGCTCGCCCTTGGCCTGCTCGACCGCCTCGATCGTGCCGATCCTGGACAGGTGAACCGGCTGGACGGCGGTCACCACGCCGATCCGGGGCTGGGCCATCGCCGCCAGGTCGGCGATCTCGCCCCCGACGTACATGCCCATCTCCAGCACCGCCGCCTCGTCCTCGGGCGTCAGCCGGAGGAGCGTCAGCGGCAGGCCGATCTCGTTGTTCTGGTTGCCCTCGCTGCGAAGTGTTCGAAAGCGCCGGCCGAGCACGGCCGCGGCCGCCTCCTTGGTCGAGGTCTTGGCGATGCTGCCGGTTACCCCGACGACGAGCGGGTTGAAACGGCGCCGCCAGCCGGCCGCAATCGCCCCGAGCGCCGTCAGACCATCCCGGACCAGGATCACCGTCACGTCGCCCAACGTGTCCAGCTCGCTGGTGGCCTGCTGCTGGCTGACGACGAGGGCAGACGCACCGGCGGCGACGGCCGCGGCCAGGAACCGGTGTCCGTCCGTCCGCTCGCCCGGCAGGGCGACGAACAGGTTCCCGGGCTCGACGAGGCGCGAATCCACCGCCCCGCCGCGGATCGGCCGACCGCTCGTCCGCAGGAGCCGCCCGCCGGTCAACCCGGCGAGCTCCGTCGCCGAGAGAGCCGGCGCAGCGGCCCCTCCCGCCGACCGTGGCAGGGCTTCGGTCACGCTCGAAAGTGTCGCACAGGCGCCGCTCACGGGTGGGCGGCGGCGGCGGTCTGGGTGGAGCTCGGCAGGTCCAGCGTCCGCATGGCATCGGTTGCGATTCGGCGGAACAGCTCGTAGCTCTCGACCGCCAACGGCAGGTTGCCCTGGCTGACATGAAGGGGCTGCGCCTCGCGGATCGTCACCGCGATGATGAGCTGCGGACGGTCCCGACCGATGTACCCCACGAAGGTGTGGTTGTATACGGGCTTCCAGGCACCCCGGCCGTGGTTCGCCTTGGCATCCCAGATCTGCGCCGTGCCGGTCTTGCCGCCGACGACGTAATGAGGCACGAGCGTCTTGGCTCGGTACCAGGGCACCTTGTGAACGACGTAGCTCATGAGCCGCGTCAGCTCCTTCGACATCGAGGCGGACATCACTCGGCCGCGCGTCACCGCGGCCTGCTCCGTCTGACCGACGGCGAGCACGACGTGTGGCGTCACCAGCGTGCCGCCGTTGACCATCGCCGCGTACGCCGTGATGAGCTGAATCGGGGTGACGGCGACGCCCTGGCCGAACGAGCCGTTCGCGAGGTCCACCTCGCGCCACCGCCGGACCGTCGGGTCGTGGACGATTCCGGGCACCTCACCCGATACGTCGATGCCGGTGGGCTGGCCGAAGCCCATCTTCTGCCAGGTCGCCTGGAGCACCGCCGAGGCCTTGCGCGTCGTCCGTCCCAGGTCGAGGGCGACCCGGGCGGCGCCCACGTTGCGCGAGTAGGCGACGACGTCCTCGAATCGCAGCCAGCCCATGGGCCTGCGGTCCGAGTCGTAGATCCGGACGTGGCCGCCATCGAGCGAGAGTGAACCCGAGTCCAGGATTCGCGTGTCCGGCGTCACGGTCCCGGCCTCGTAGGCGGAGAGCGCCGTGAACATCTTGAACACCGAGCCCGGCTCGTAGACCGAACTCACGACCGGATCGACGAAGCGGGCGGGAGCGGTCGAGGCGATTTCGCGGTACTCGTTGGCGTCATACGACGGCCAGGACGCCTCGGCATAGATCTCGCCCGTTGCCGGGTCCATGACGATGGCGGAGGCGCCCTTCGCCCGGTCGGCAACGCCCGCTGCCAGCAGCTCCTGCTCCACCTGCAGCTGGAGCTCGGCGTCGAGCGTCAGGCGCACGTCGGCTCCGGGAACGCCGGACGACTGCACGGCGATCGAATCGGGAATCGGGTCGCCGTTCGCATCGCGTTCGGCCACGACGACCCGGGGCTGGCCGGCGAGCTGGGCCTGGTAGTGGTCCTCGACGCCGTACTGTCCGTGCCCCTCGCGGTTGACGAAGCCAAGCAGCTGGGCGGCCAGCGTCGTGCCGGGCGCCCCTCCGGCGAGCGGATAGACGCGCTGAGGCTCCGGCTCCAGGGAGATCGCCAGGAGCTCGTGCCGGGCGATCTGCTCCCGAATACGGGCGGCGGCCGCCTCGTCGACGCCGCGGGCGAGGACGACGTAGCCGCGGTCGGAGGTCATCCTCGTCACCAGCTCGACGGCGTCGCTCTCGACCAGCCCGAGCACGTTGACGAGGCCCTGGGCCGTCACCTGCCGGTCGGCCAGGGACAGCCGGTGCGGCGAGCCGACGATCCGGTAGCGGTCGACAGAGGTCGCCAGGACCACGGTCCCGCTGCGGTCGAAGATCGTGCCCCGCCGCGATGGCCCCTCGATCCGGATCGTCGTCTGGCGATGGGCCTCGGCCGCCAGCTCGCTGCCCCGCACGACCTGCCACCACGCCAGCCGGCCGACCAGCGACGCGCCTGCCACCGCGAACACGATGAGCATCGCCAGGAGTCGGCGCTGCGAGTCGGTCCGGCCGAGCATCGGTCGATCGACCGGCTCAGCGGGCCGGCACGACGAGGGGCGCGGCGAGAGGGCTCAGCCCACGGTCGAGAGCCAGCTTGCGGATCGCCGGGCCGCTGCCCAGCCGGTAGATGTCGGTGAGCAGGTCCTGGCGGGTCGCCTGGAGGCGATCGCTCTGGGCCTGGATCGAGGCGAGGTCGTAGCCGGTAGCCGACACGCGGACGCTCTGGGCGAGCGAGAAGAACGCCAGCATGAATGCCAGGACGATGCCGCCCAGCGCCAGGCCCACCCGGTTGGTGCGGCGACCTGCCCGGACCGCCGATCGGGCCCGTCGCCGCCGGAGCCCCGGCGTCCGGGGGAGTGCGGCGGCAGGAACGATCTCCTCCCGCCGCCCGCGGAGCAGCCCCTCCCCCGCGCCACCGAGCAGGCCCTCGCGCCGTCGGGCGCCCTGGTAAGCAGCCATGCCGGGTCAGTCGCCGACCGCGAAGCCGAGCCGGCGGGTGCCGAGGTCGACGTCGAAGAACGGGAAGCCGTCGCGCTCGTCCGTATCTGGCCCCAGGTCGAACTCGAGGAGGTCACGCGGATGGCTGCGCTCGATGCGTTCCCGCATCTCATGGCGGCGGCGGCCATAGACCTTGCGGCGGCTGCTCTGATGGCGCTTGCTCACGGAGCTCCTCCTTTCTGCGTCGGGTCGGGTGGGGACGGCGGCGGCGCCGGGTTCGGCCCGGCTCAGGCGGCGATGCGTTCGGCGGCCCGGAGCCGAGCGCTCCGCGACCGTGGGTTGGCAATGACCTCCTCCGGGCTCGGGGTTCGGGGCTTGCCCAGAGGACGCAGCCGCGGGTTGCGGCCACAGACGCACACCGGCAGCTCGGGCGGGCAGACGCAGCCCTTGCGCTCGGCGGCGATGAAGCGCTTGACGATGCGGTCCTCCAGTGAGTGATAGCTCAGGACGACGAGGCGGCCACCCGGTCGGAGCAGGTCCATCGCCGCGGCCAGGCCCGACTGCAGCGCGTCCAGCTCGGCGTTGACCGCGATCCGGAGCGCCTGGAAGACGCGAGTCGCCGGGTGGATTCGACGGCGGACGCGGGGATTGACGGGAACGACGCGTTCGACGAGTGCCGCCAGCTGTTCGGCCGTCTCGATCGGCGCCACCCGCCGCGCCTCGACGATCGCCCGGGCGATGCGGCCGGCCTGGGGCTCCTCGCCGTAGCGGCGGAACAGGGCGGCCAGCTCCCCGGCGTCGAGTGTCGCGACGAGCTCCGCTGCCGGAGTGCCGCGGCTGGCGTCGAAGCGCATGTCGAGCGGCCCACCGGTCCGGAACCCGAAGCCGCGGGTCCGGTCGGCGAGCTGCTGGCTGGACAGGCCGAGGTCGAAGAGCAGGCCGTCCACCGCCTCGAAGCCGGCGGCCGGCGCGACGTCGGCCAGCTCCCGGAAGTTGGCCTGGCGCAGGACCAGGCGGTCGCCGAAGCGTGGTCGGAGGCGACGATCCACTCTGGCGATGGCCGCCCCGTCGGCGTCGAGACCAAGGAGGCGGCCATCAGGATCGGTCGCCTCCAGGATCCGCTCGGTGTGCCCACCGCCGCCGACGGTGGCATCGATCTGGAGGCCGCCGGGAGCAGGCGCGAGCATCTCGACGACCTCCTCCGCCAGCACCGGCAGGTGCCCTTCCTCCATCTCTTCTCCCATCGCCGTCAACGGATCCCGAGCGGACCCTGGAAGCGCATGTGGTGGCCCTAGATCCCCAGGCCGTCGAGGTGCGCCGCGAGCGTCTCCGGATCCTCCAGCGACCGCCGGACGTCATCCCAGCGGGCCGGAGCCCAGATCTCCGCATGGTCGCGAGCGCCCACGATGACCACGTCGCCGTCGAGCGCCGCGTACTCCCGCAGGTAGGCAGGCAGGACGACCCGACCCTGACGGTCGAGCTCGACCTCCGCCGCCCCGCCGAAGATGTGGCGCTGGAAGGCGCGGGATCCGGGGTTGGTCAGGGGCAAGGTCGCCGTCTTGTCGGCGAGCTCCTCCCAACCGTTGCGGGTCAGGATCGCCAGGCAGTTGTCGAGCCACTTGCAGACCACGGCACCGCCCTCGAGCTGAGCGCGGAACCGCGCGGGGACGGCGAGCCGTCCCTTGTCGTCCACCGAGTGCCGGTACTCGCCGGTGAACACGTGCCTGGCACCCCTGTCCCTGGGTATGTCGTGCGCTGGCGGCGAGCCCGGATGCTGAGTGGGATCGTTCCCCACTTCTCACCACTTCACGCCACTTGGACCGGCATTCTACACCGTGCGAGACCGCCGTCAATGCCGAAAATCACCCGGCCGACCACACCTGCCAGCGGCCATGGGAATCTGAACGCGGGCGGCCATCTGGCTGAACGCCCGCGGACACGAAATCTGCGCGCTAGCGGCCACGAGACCTGCACGCCCTCGAGATGAAGAGGAATCCCTCCCGGGTTCACTGGGGTTGCTGAGATCCCAGGAACCGAGGAGGGACATCGTGAAGTCTGCCGGAGAGGCCGTGGAGATCCTGGAGGCGTTCGACGGCAGCCTGCGGGCGGCGAGCGAGCTCGTCGGCTGCTCGCCGAACACGGTCGCGAGGTACGTCTGCCGGCGGGCGCTTGGCCGGCCATCAGCCGAGTTCGTCCGACGGAGCCAGCTCATCGATCGACATCTGGCCAAGGTCGAGGAGTGGGTCGAGCGCAGCCACGGCAAGGTCCGCGCGGACATCGTCCACGACAAACTGCTGGCACTCGGCTTCGAGGGCTCGGAGCGGACAACTCGCCGGGCCGTCGCCCAGGCGAAGAAGGCATATGCGGCCGGACATCGGCGGGTCTTCCGGCCGTGGATCCCCGAGCCCGGCATGTGGCTTCAGTTCGACTGGGGCAAGGGTCCCCGGATCAGCCGACGCGAGACGCTGCTCTGGTGCGCATGGCTGGCCTGGAGCCGGTTCCGCGTCGTCATCCCGACCTGGGACCGAACCATGCCGACCGTCATCGCCTGTCTCGACGAGACGCTCCGCCGCTTCGGCGGCAGCCCGACGTACGCGCTGACCGACAACGAGCGGACGGTCACGGTCGACCGGGTCGCCGGCATCGCTGTCAAGCATCCCGTTCTCGTCGCCGCCGGCCGCCACTACGGGCTCCAGATCCGCGCCTGCGTGCCGGCCGACCCGGCCTCCAAGGGCGGCTCGGAGAGCACCGTCAAGATCGCCAAGGCCGACCTGGTCCCGACCGAGGCCAATCTCCTCGAGGCGTACGAGACGTTCGGCGAGCTCCGGGCCGCGTGCGACGCGTTCTGCGACGAGGTCAATGCGCGCGAGCACCGCGAGACTCGCCGGCCACCGGTCGATCAGCTCGCGTACCAACGCCTGCGGCTCCACCCGGTGCCCGACGAGCCGTACACCGTCGCGTTCGGCGTGACCCGGGTCGTCGACGAGGAGTCGACGGTCCGCTTCGGCTCGGCCCGCTACTCGGTCCCGCACCAGCTCGTCGGTGAGCGCGTCTGGGTGAGGGTTGACGGCGACGACCTCGTGGTGGCTCACGTCGGGCCGGCAGGCGCCCGAGAAGCAGCGAGGCATGCACTCACGACGCCCGGGAACCCGCGCATCGATCCGGCTCACTATCCCGAGCGGACGACCGACCCGCTCCACCCGCGGCCGAAGCCGGCCAGCCCCGAAGAGGCGGCCTTCCTCGAGCTCGGGCCCGGAGCGGAGCGCTGGCTGATCCTCGCCGCGGCGTCAGGGACCGAGCGGATCCGGACGAAGATCCGCCGGGCCGCCGAGCTCGCCGCGCTCGTCGGAGCGGATCAGGTCGACCGTGCCCTGGGGTTGGCGGCCGAAGCCGGTCGGTTCGCCGATGGCGACCTCGAGTCGATCGTCGACCACCTGCGCCTGATGGGCGACCGAACGAGCGAACGGCTCGAGGCGAGTGACGACACCCTTCAGCCGGGGACCTCGGCCTGGGAGTTGGTGGGCCGGTGAGCACTGGCAGCGCTCACGACGCGTACGAGACTCGGTCCCGGTTATCGGGCGCCGCGGCGAGCGATGAGTTCGCCCGCTGGCGCGAGCTGCCGCCGCGGCTTCACCCGGTCGAGCCGGCGCCGCTGCCACCCGACGTCTGGCGCTCCACCGGCTGCGGCTGCGCTACATCCGGGAAGCCGGACCGGCCGTGGTCGCCAGGGCTCGGGATGAGGGCTGGGACTTCACCGACGTCCTCAAGGTCCTCCTGGCCGAGGAGGCCGCCGGTCGCGACCGGCGGCCTCCTCGG
>WNFU01002338.1_pt1 | contig 38733 bp, 34 predicted proteins | sample 5400121 | NCBI WGS metagenome assembly WNFU01 (sample SAMN13153360, study PRJNA577476) | soil metagenome | isolation source: 100 cm soil or saprolite under grassland replicate 1 | place: USA:California | collected 2016-06-15
CGCCTGGAGCTGCTCTGCGGACACGACCTCGCGCGGCTCGGGCACCTGCAGGAGCCGGGCCGTGCGGTGGGGCCGGTCGTCGGTCGAGTCGCCCTTGCGGTTGCGGGTGCCGGGGATGCGGATGATCCGGGCGGCGTTGAACATCGTGCCGTCGACGTGGACGGCCTGGTCGTCGAAGCGGAACGCCAGCGCCTCCAGGCAGCGCCGGACCAGCTCCCGGCTCGCCTCATCGTTGGGCAGGTCGATCCGGCAGAGCGCGTAGGCGCCGTTGCCCGAGTCGGCCAGCACCGGCTCGGGCCAGCCCTGCCCGCGCAGGAACGCCGCGATCTCCCGCGCCTTGGCAAGCGCGGTCTCGTGCTCGTCGTCGGTGGCGGAGACGCCCGCCGGCCGGACCGGGTCGAGGTCGACGGGCAGCCAGCGGCGCCGGGCGACGTCGTGATCGCCGGTGGTCAGCTCGGCGTGCTCCACCACCCGGTTGCTGGCGCGGGCGAGCAGCGCCGGGTTGACCGGGTTGCAGGTGAAGTAGATGCCTGGGTGGCGGCCGTCGAGCCGGGCGGCGGCCTGGGCCATCGCGTCCACGTCGCTGAAGTAGCCGGCGATCACGCGGGCGCGCCCGGCTTTCGGCACGCGCAGCTCGACCGTGGACCCGGGCTCGATGAGCGCGCGGAGTCCGGCGGCGATCTGCTTCCCGGCCTCGAGGGTGGTCATGTCGGCCACCGCCCCAGCGACCGGCCGGCCTCATCCCACGTCCACATGACCGACCAGGCCGGCCACCAGTCGAGCCGGTACCGCGCCGGCCGCCGGTAGGCGTCCAGGTCGACCACCCGGCCGCTTCGCGCATCCGTTAGGATGGCGGTGCCGGTTGGTGAGCTGGCGGTTTCGGTGGCGGCGGGCTTCGTGTGGTAGCGGGCCCGCCGTCGCGCTTCGTCAGGCGGGCGCACGGCCACCACCACCTTTGGCGGGCACCGTCTCGGCGAGCAGCGCAGCCAGGCGGGCGAGTACGTCATCGTTCTCAACGTGAGCCGGCAGCTGTTGGGCAACACGGGACTCAGCGACCCAGGCGGCCAGCTCGTCGGTGCTCACGCGGGATCACCCGTCCCCGCGCAGCAGCTGCAGGGCGAGCCGGTCACGCTCGGCCTGCTCGATGGTCGGGTCGGCGAGCGCCCGGCGGACGTGGCGTTCGAGCGCGGCGGCCTTCAGGGCGCGCTGGTCGTCAGCGACTAGTTCCGGGCGTTCGGGATGCCAGCGGTGGTTGGCGGCATTTCGCGCGCTCCGCCGCGCCAGCTCGTCACGGTCGAGGGACATGGGCAGGCTCCAGCCTTGCCATGTCGCCCCGGCGACTCAGCGGGCACGAACCCGCAAACCATTGACGGGCGAACGCTTCGAGCCCGGATGCTACCATGCGCGGCATGGCCGCATATCCTGCGTACCGCGTGTCCGTCAGGGCGAGTGTTGACGACCTCGCCGCCAAGACCCGCGCGGACGTTGCCTCCCATGGCGGGGTCGTGCTGGTCGGCCGGCGGGGACGGCAGTCCAGGCAGCTCCGCCGCGTGCACGCGGCCGTGCGAGACGGCTACCGGACGCACTACTTCTCGGCCGACGCGGGGCCGCACCTGCTCACCGTCGAGGCGGTCGAGGCGGCCCCATCGCGGGCGATCGGCTGGTGGGGGACGGCAGGCTAGACGCGCCAGCGCGGGTCCAGCCGCGCCAGCACGTCGCTGCCGCGCCCGCGCGTGGCGCGGCGACCACGTCGCGCTGCGCCAGCCACTCCTCCGTGCCGATCCGCCGTGTGGCGTGCAGCCGCGCCAGGCCGGTGAGCAGGTCGCGGTCGGCGTCGCGCTGGCGGACCAGCTCGGCGGTGTCGGCGCGCTGGTAGCGGGCGGTCAGCTCGGCAAGTTTCGGCCCGGTCACGGCATCCAGGAACGCCTCGGTCACTAGGTGGTCGGCCTGGGGCAGGGACACCCCGACCGTGCCGCAACCGTGGTAGCGGCCGCCGTGGCCCTTGAGGCAGGCGTACACCCACTGCGTCTTGGACGCTTGCCTGGCGTACAGCGGCTGGCCGCACTCCCCGCACGTCAGGATCCCGGACAGCAGGTGGGTGGCGGGCCGGCCGGCGTGCTGGCGGTCCGGCTCGTCGAGCAGCGCGAGGACCCGGGTGTGGATGTCCGCGCCGAGGATGACGGCCATGCGCGGGCGGCGCAGCAGGTTGCGCAGCGGCGTCGCCTGCCACTCACCGCCGGCGGCGGTGCGGACGCCGGCGGCGTTCCACTCGTCGCCGATGCGGCTCATGGGCTCGCGGTCGAGCAGCCGCGCCGCGGCCTCGCGCAGGTGGGCCGCCTCGGCCTCGCGGACGGTAGTGCCGTCCGGCTCGAACCCGAACAGGCGCCGGCCGCCCGGCGGCTTGCCGGCGGCCCTGGCCGCCGCCTTACCGGCAAGGGTGCGTTCGCGGATGATGGCGCGCTCGAACTCGGCGAACGCGGCCAGCATCTGGAGCTGGAGGCGGCCCATGGGTGAGCCGGTGTCGATGTGCTCGGTCAAGCTCTGGAACCTGACGCCGCGCGCCTCCAGCCCCTCGACGATCGCCAGCAGCTCGACGAGCGAGCGGCCCAGGCGGTCCAGCTTCCAGACGACCAGGGTGTCGCCCGGCTGGCAGCGCGCCAGTGCCTTGTCGCGCTCGCGCCGCTGGGCCGCGACGCCGGAGACCTTCTCGACGAAGACCACCTTGCAGCCGGCCCGGTTGAGCGCCTTGACCTGCAAGTCGAGGTTCTGTTCGATGGTCGAAACTCGCGCCAACCCGATGCTCGCCACTTGGGGCCTCCTCCGCCGCTGCCCGGAGACCCCAGTATAGAGGGTGAGCTAGATTTTTGCCAGCAAGGTCATCCCCCACATGATCAGGCAGCGGTCGGGCGTGATCGTCAACAACTGCTCGGTGGCCGGCCTGCGCGGGATGGGTCGGCTCAGCCACTACGCCGCCTCGAAATGGGGCGTCATGGGCCTCACCAAGTCGTGGGCCATCGAGCTCGCCCCCTACGGGGTCCGCGTGGTCGCCGTCTGCCCGACCGGCGTGGACACGCCGATGAACGACGGGCTGGCGGCGCTCGAAGGGGCCTCGCCGCGGGAGATCGCGGAGCGGTCGGCCGGCAACCTCCTGCCGGTCCCCCTGATCGAGCCGGAGGACGTCGCCGAGGCGGTCCTGTTCCTCGCCTCCGACGGCGCCCGGCAGGTCACGGGAAGCGCCCTGGTCGTCGACGCCGGGCTGCTGACCCGCTGAGCATCCGCCGGCGCGCTCAATCGACCTGCTCGCGGTGCCGATGCCCATGTCGAGCGAGGTCGAGCGGGAGGAACGCGGTTGGCGGGCGGGCTGATCCGAGCGTTCGCCGGGTCGGGGCCCGGCGCGGTCCTCGCGCGCCGCCTGCTGCCCGCCGCGCTGCTGGCCCCGCCGCTGTTCGCCGCCCTGGCCCTCCTCGGCGAGGCCGCCGGCCTGTTCGGCGCGCGGCTGGGGCTGGCGCTGATGACCCTTGCGACGATGCTGTTCCTGGTGCTGGCGACCGGCCTCACGGTCCGCTCGCTGGAGCAGGCCGAGGAGGCCCGCGGCGAGGCGGAGACGTCGCTGCGCCTCTCGGAGGAGCGCTTCCGGCTGCTGGTCCAGGGCGCCGGGGACTGCGCGATCTTCATGCTCGCGGCCCGCGGCTGGGTGGCGAGCTGGAACCTGGGCGCCGAGCGGGTCACGGGGTACGCGCCGGGGGAGATCCTCGGCCGCGACTACCGCGTCCTGTTCACCGCGCAGGACATGGCCGCCGGGGAGCCGGAGCGGATCCTCGAGCGGGCCGCGGCGACCGGCCACGTCGAGGTCGGGATCGTCTGCGTCCGCAAGGACGGCGCCCGCATCTGGGCCCACGCCGCGGTCACCGCCCTGCGGCACCAGGACGGGCGGCTGCGCGGCTTCGTCATGGTCACCCGCGACGTCACCGAGCGGCGCCGCGCCGAGCAGGCGATCCAGCAGCTCAACGCGGAGCTGCGCACCCTCAACCAGGAGCTCGAGCAGCGCGTCGCCGAGCGGACCGCCGCGCTCGAGGCCGGCAACCGCGAGCTGCTGGCGGCCAACGCGGAGCTGGAGGGCTTCTCCTACTCGGTCTCCCACGACCTGCGCGCGCCCCTGCGCGCGATGACCGGCTTCGCCCGCATCGTGCTGGACGAGCACGGCCACGAGCTGTCGCCCGCCGCCCGCGGCCACTTCCAGCGCATCCAGGACGGCGCCAGGCAGATGGGCCAGCTCGTCGACGACCTGCTCGCCTTCTCGCGCCTGCAACGCCAGGCCATGCAGGCGCAGCCCGTGGCAATGGGCGAGCTGGTCCAGGAGGCGTGGTCGGAGCTGGCCGCCCGGCGCGCCGACCGCAAGGTCGAGCTGGTCGCTGGCGAGCTGCCCGAGGTCGAGGGCGATCCGCGCCTGCTCAGGCAGGTGCTGCTCAACCTGCTCGACAACGCGCTCAAGTACACCCGCGACCGGGACCCCGCCTGCGTCGAGGTCGGATGGGCGCGCGACGGCGACGGGCGCGAGGGCATGTTCGTGCGCGACAACGGCGTCGGCTTCGACATGCGCTACGCCGGCAAGCTGTTCAAGGTGTTCCAGCGGCTCCACCGCGCCGAGGACTACGAGGGCACCGGCATCGGCCTCGCGCTGGTCGAGCGCATCGTCACCCGCCACGGCGGCCAGGTGTGGGCACGGGGCGAGCCCGGCCGCGGCGCCACCTTCTGGCTCAGCCTGCCCGCGACCGGCAAGGAGGTTGCATGAACCACGACCAGGCCGTCGAGGTGCTGCTCGTCGAGGACAACCCCGCCGACGTCGACCTCGCCATGCACGCGCTCGCACGCGGGCACCTGGCCAACAGCATCCACGTCGTGCGCGACGGCGCCGAGGCGCTGGAGTTCATGTTCTGCACCGACCGCTACGCCGGCCGGCGCCTGATCGACCACCCGAAGGTGGTCCTGCTCGACCTCAAGCTCCCGCTGGTCGACGGCATCGACGTGCTGCGGGAGCTCAAGGGCGACCCCCGCACCAGCCGCACCCCGGTGGTGATGCTGACCTCCTCCGCCGAGGACCGCGACCTGGCCGCCGCCTACGACCTCGGCGTGAACAGCTACATCGTCAAGCCGGTCGACATCGACCAGTTCTTCGACGCGATCCAGCGCCTCGGCTTCTACTGGGTGGTGCTGAACCGCCCGGAGCACCACCCGCGGGCCGCCCGGCTGTAGACGCGGAATACTCCGCCGCCGCGCCCCGTTCGCCCGGATGGGAGACGGGGAGGAGCAGGTCGCCATGACCGATTTCGGCCGTGATCTGAAGTTCGGTTACTTCCTGGTCCCCAACGCCGCCGATCCGCTGCTGGCCACCGCGCACGAGATCGAGCGGCTCGGCCTGGACTACGTCGCCGTCCAGGACCACCCCTACCAGCGGCGCTTCGTCGACACCTGGACGCTGCTCGCGATGATCGCCGCGACCACCTCGCGGGTCGGGGTCTTCCCCGACGTGGCCAACCTGGCCCTGCGGCCGCCGGCGATGCTCGCCAAGGCCGCCGCCAGCCTGGACCTGCTCAGCGGCGGCCGGTTCGAGCTGGGCCTCGGCGCCGGCGGGTTCCCGGACGCGGCCTGGGCGTTCGGCGCACCGCGGCGCAGCCGCGGCGAGGCGTACGCGGCCCTGGCCGAGGCCATCGAGGTGATCCGCAAGGTCTGGAGCGGCGAGCGCAACCTCCGCTTCGAGGGCGCGCACTACCGGCTGGCCGGCGCGCACTCCGGGCCGGTGCCGGCCCATCCGATCGGCATCTGGCTCGGCGCCCACGGGCCCAGGGCGCTGCGGCTGACCGGCCGGGTGGCCGACGGCTGGGTGCCGTCCTTCCGTGGCGAGCTGCAGCCGGTCCTCGACATGACGGCGAGGCTGGACGAGGGCGCGGCCGAGGCGGGACGCGACCCAGGCGAGGTCCGCCGCGTGCTCAACGTCAACGGGACCGTCACCGACGGGCACTCCGACGGCAGGTTCCGTGGCCCGGTGGCGCAGTGGGCCGACGAGCTGACCGCGCTGGCGGTCGGGCCCGGCTTCGACACCTTCGTCTTCTGGGCCGACGGGCCAGGGCAGCTCGAACGGTTCGCCGAGGAGGTCGTCCCCGCCGCCCGCGCCCAGGTGGCCAGGGAACGCGCCTGACCGGGCCGCCGGCGGCAGTTCCGTGCGGCGGCGGGGCGCGGGAAGCGCTCCCGCGCACGTTCGACGGCGGCGCGGGCGTCGCATCCCTCGAGGTGGTCGTTCACGATGCCCATCGCCTGCATGAACGTGTGCGCTACCTTCGGGTAGGGTGGCGGAAGGTAGAATACCCGAACATGTGTTCTACCTTCTGCTAGGAGGCGGGATGCGGGAGAGGCAGGACCCTATGGATATCGGGTATGCCAGGGTCAGCACAGGCGAGCAGAACCTAGACCTCCAGCTTGAGACGCTTCGCAAAGCCGGCTGCGATGTCATCCGAACCGAGAGGGCCAGTGGGAGGGCTGGACAGGCGCGACCCGTCCAAGAGGCTATTCTGCGCGAGTTGCGCGCTGGCGACACGCTGACGGTCTGGAAGCTCGACCGCCTCGGGCGCTCGGCCATGGACCTGGAGCGTCTCGTAACTGATCTTGATCGCCGTGGTGTGAAGTTCCGCGCGATTACCCAAGCCATCGATACCAGCAGTCCGCTAGATTGGTTCTTCTTTCAGCTCTTGGCCGCCTTCGCTGAGCTTGAACGCGCGATGATCGTTGAACGCACCAAGGCAGGGAAGGCAGCTCGGATTGCTCAGGGGCTCCATCCGGGCGGGCCACGAACCTACGGGTTTGCCGAGGATCGCGTCACGGTCGTCAAGGCTGAAGCAGCGCGGCTCCAGGAAGCAGCACAGCACGCGCTGAAGGGTGGCTCGCTCGCGCATCTGGTTGCCAGGTGGAACACGCTTGGCGTTCCGAGCAGGAACGCTAACGGACGGTGGCACGAAAGCACGCTGCGGCGGATGCTTTGCAAGGAAGACCTCGTACCGCAGATTCTTTCAAAAGAGACTCACGATGCGCTCGTGCGACTATTCGTGCCAGCGAAGGCACGCCAGCGGCTTGGCGCACGAGCGAAGTATCTGCTGTCCGCTATCCTGGTCTGCGAGTGTGGCAGCCCGATGTACGGTCACCACGATCCAACCGAGGGCTACAGAGCGTACCGCTGCTCAAAAGGCTATGGCGCCACGAAAGGTAGCCGGAGAGACGGTTGCGGGAGAACCGCGGTGAGCGTGCCAATGGCCGACAAGTGGATCGAGGATGTTATCTGGACCCTCGTTTGTGGCCCACGGTTCGTGGACGCCTTGAACGCCCGTCGCGCGGCGCTGCTGGCCGGAGACGCAACTACGCAAGAGCTTGACGAATGGGAGGTGGAGATCAGCGAGTTGCAGACAATTCTCGGCACGCGGTTCGCCACCTAGCGGCACCGAGTTCGTCATGCTGAGCTTCAGCGCCGACTCAGGAGCGCACAGATTCAGCTCGCAGCGCGCCCCGAGTTGCAACAGCTTATGGATTTCCCTCGGACACAAGAAGCCTTTAGGGCGGCTTGGGAGCGTTGGGACGTGCCTGAGCGCCGGGCCAATATCAAGTTGCTGTTGCATAAGGTGACGGTGAAGGCGGTTGGGAAGATCACCGGAAGATTTGATCCTGATCGGTTCGATCCCGACTGGAAGCTATAACGGCCAGGCATTCCGCAGCGAGCATGCTAAGGAATGCGGAGTGTAGGGTGCGTAAAAGCGTTCATGCAGCTCGCTGGTACTGATGCAGAAGACCGCCGAATAGGTCATGTCGACGGATCCTGCCTTGCTGATCCTGGGCAACGACGGTCAGCCCGGCAGGCGAATCTGGTGCCTGCAGTCCAAGCGCCCGATGTGGCCGATGCCGGTTGTAGTGCTCGACGTAGACCCCAAGGACCTGCTCAAGGTGGCGGCGCCCAACGATGAGCATCCAGTCCAGGCACTCGGCGCGGACCGTGCGGACCCAGCGCTCCACGTAGGCGTTCGCTCTGGGTGCCCGCACCGGCGTGACGAGCACCTCGGCGCCCTCTGAGCCGAACACCTTGTCGAATCCGCGGCAGAACCTCGCGTCGCGGTCACGCACGACGAAGCGTACCCGCCGCCCTCGTTCTCCCAGAACCAGCAGCAGGTTGCGAGCTTGCTGGGTGACCCAGCCGCCGTTGGGGTTGGCGGTCACCCCGGCCAGGTGGACCCGCCGGGTGTCGAGTTCGATGAAGAACAGCACGTAAAGCCGTCGCAGCCACACCGTGTCGACGGTGAAGAAGTCGCACGCCACGATCCCGGCGGCTTGCTGTCGCAGGAACGCCGGCCACGAGCTGCTCGCCCGCCTGGGTGCGGGGTCGAGCCTGTGACGACGAAGCGTCGACCGGATCGCGGTGGCGGAGACGCGTATGCCAAGCTGCTGGAGTTCTCCCTCCGGGGGCGTGGAGTCTGACGACGGAGGACGGCAAGCTGGTGGCGCAGGACAAGGATCTCCAGGTCCTTGGCGGCGTCGCCGCGAACAAGCAGCACGAGCATCTGCATGGATCGGCACAGCGTGAGGTAGGCAAGTTTCGACAGCACCAAGTGACCTCTGGTGGGAGCGGAAGCGTCACAGTACCGAGTCGAGCTTCGGCACGAGCAGCCAGCTCACGGCCACGTACGACTTTGCGTACCCAACAGTGTCCCGCGCCACCGTCTCCAACGCTTACAACCGGCCCGACCAGCTCTCGGTGGAGCTCCGCGCGCACGTGCTGGAGACCGCACGCCGGCTGGGCTACACCGGCCCGGACCCGGCGGCGCGGGCTCTGGTCCGAGGGCGCACGGGCGTGGTGGGCGCGCTGTTCTCCGAGCCATTGGACTACGCCTTCGAGGACCCGGCTGCCGTGCTCGTCCTGCGGGGACTGGCCCAGGAGTGCCGGGAGACACACACCGGCCTGCTGCTGCTGCCGATCGAACTCGACGACGCCGTTGCCGAGGACGCCGTCCACGGTGCCGCCGTCGACGGCCTGGTTGCCTACTCCCTGCCCGACGACGCCCCGGTGCTGCGGGCCGCGCGATCGCGGGCTGCCGCCTGTGGTCATCGACCAGCCCAAGGTGGAAGGCATCGCCATCGTCAGCCAGGACGACCGCGAGAGCGCCCGTTGGCGCTCGACCACCTGCTCGCGCTCGGCCACCGCCGCGTCGCCGCCCTGCGCTACCGGCTGCACCCCGAACGCGCCGACGGGCCCGTCGACCCGGCCGGGCTGCACGCCTCCCGCTACCGGCTCAGCCGCGAGCGGGCCGGCGGCTACCAGCAGGCGCTGAGGCAGCACCGCCGTCCACCCGAGGAGCTCGGCATCTTCCAGGTGGCCGCGAACACCCGGAGGCGGGCGCCGACGCCGCTCGGCGCCTGCTCAGCGGCCAGGCGCCGCCCACCGCCATCCTTACCGACTCCGACCAGCTCGCCTTCGGCGTGCTCCAGGCCGCCCGGGCGCTCGGCCTGGCGGTGCCCGGCCAGCTCTCGGTGGTCGGCACCGACGACGTGCCCGCCGCCGCCCCCACGCCGTCCCGCCGCTGACCACCGTCCGGCAGCCCTTCCTCGCCAAGGGCCGCCGCGCCGCGCGGCTGCTCACTGCGGGCGAGACGCCGGCGACCACCACCGTGCTTCCGGTCCGTCTGATCGAGCGAGCGTCCACCGCGCCGCCAGATCCACCGGTGTGGTAGCCGTGGACCTCTTACTCCCGCAGCGGCAGGCGGTAGGCCTCATGCCGCGATGGCCAGCACGCGGGCCGATCACGTCACCGGAACCAGCGAACCTCTGGAACAAGGCCGGATCCTGATCAGGAGATTACGATCTGGGCAGGTGTGGGCCGAGTGATCGCGCCAGGTCTGTTGGTGACACTTGGAACCGGGAGACTCAAGGGATGGCCGACGGGCGGGTGCCGGTGCAGCTCACGTCGTTTGTGGGTCGCTCACGTGAGCTCGCGGAGCTGGAAGAGTCCTTTGGAAGCGCGCGCCTTGTCACGCTCGTGGGACCGGGGGGATGCGGCAAGACGCGGCTTGCGCTTGAGTTTGCGGCTCGTCGCCGCGCCGTGTCTCCGGATCTGCATTTCGTGGATCTGACGCCGATCATGGACGCGGCCCTGGTGCCCGTGTCGATCGCTACCGTCCTCGGTGTTCGCGAGGTAGCTGGGGAGGCGCTCCAGAATAGGCTGGCGCGACGCATCGGCGACCGCGAGGTCGTGCTGGTGCTCGATAACCTCGAGCAGCTCCCCGCCGCCGGGTCGGTCATCGCGGACCTGTTGGCGGCGTCGCCGGGCCTGTGCGTGCTGGCCACCAGTCGCGCCCCGCTCCGCATCCGCGGGGAGCGCGAGTACCCCTTGGCACCGCTTCAGCTACCGGACCCTGTGGAGCTTGGGTCGCTTGACGATCTTGCTGAGGTCGAGGCGGTGAGGTTGTTCGTCGAGCGGACCCGGGCGGTCGATCCGGCCTTCGCGCTCACCACCGACAACGCCGTCGCCGTCGCCGGTATCTGCGCCCGCCTGGACGGCCTGCCGCTGGCGATCGAGCTGGCCGCGGCCCGCACCCGGCTCTTCACCCCGACCGCCCTGCTCGCTCGCCTGGATCGCCGACTGCCGGTCCTGACGGAAGGACCGGTGGATGCACCGATCCGGCAGCGCACCCTCCGCTCCACGATCGGGTGGAGCTTCAACCTGTTGAGCGAGCGCGACCAGCGCGTCTTCGCCTCGTTGGGGGTGTTCGCCGGCGGATTCGCGCTCGCCGCCGTGGAGTCGGTCGTGGTCGATCCTGCCGATCCGAACGGCGGGCTCGACGTGCTCACTAGCCTTGCCCACCTGGTCGAGCAGAACGTTCTGACGGTCGCCGCGGATGCGGATGGCGAGCCGAGGTTCCGGCTGCTGGAAACCATCCGCGAGTTCGCATGGGACCAGCTGCCGGAGCAGGACAAGGTCAGGCTGCGGGACCGCCACCTTGCGTACTTCGTGGCACTTGCCGAGCGCGCCGAGCCCCAGCTTCGGGGACCGGACCAGGCGGCATGGCTGCGCAGGCTCACAGCGGAGCGGGCGGACATCCGTGCGGCGCTGGCCTGGGCGCAGGAGGCCGACCAGTACGAGTCGATGCTCCGGCTTGCCGCGGCGCTCAAGCGTCGCTTCTGGCATGACGCCGGCGGCCTGGGCGAAGGGTTGCGATGGCTCGAAGCGTCCCTGGCCGTGGCAGGTGATGCGCCGGCTGCGCTGCGCGTGAAGGCCCAGCAGCGCGCGGCGTGGATCGTCTGGGAGATGGGCGACGTTGATCGAAGTGAGGAACTCTTCGAGGCCAGCCTTGCGGCGGCGGACGACGATGACCACCCGAGCCGGTTCGAGGCCCTGATCGGCCTGAGCCATCGAGCGCTCCGCACCGGGGACCCCGAGCTGGATGCCGCCGCGGAACGGATGGCTGAGGCTATCGAGCACGCACGCCGTGACGGGGCTCCCGGCGCCCTCGTCGAGCCACTCATCGTCGCGGGCTGGCTTGCGCAGGCGCGCCGAGATCTTGCACAGGCGCGGGCGCAGTTCGAGGAAGCGCTGGACATGGCGCGTGCGGCCGGCGATGTGTGGGGAGCCGCCAGCGCGCTCACCCAACGTGGCGCGCTGGCGCTTGCGGCTGGAGAGCATTCGCTCGCAGAAGCATCACTGGCGGAGGCCGTCCAGTTGTCGATCGAGAGCGGTGACAGGGGCGTGGTCTTCGCGCACGCCATCGGCGCCTTGGCGCAGGCGCTGACGGCGCAGGGGAAGCTAGAAGCGGCACGATCTCGACTGCGTGAAGGCGGCGGTGCCGTGGGTGGGATGGAGAATCCTCCCGGGGACTCGTTCCTGCTGGAAGGGGCGGGGGCGTGGCTTGCGGCGGCCGGGAGGTTGCCCGAGGCGGTGGAGGCCTGGGCCGCGGCCGAGGCCTACCGGACAGATCATCGATGGCCGGTCGTCCCGGAGGAGGAGAAGCTCCGCCACCGGTCGTGGACTGCGACCCGGGAGGCGCTTGGGGCCGTCAGGTTCGGGATGCTCTGGGCCAGGGGCAGGTCCAGGGACGTGCAGGAGGCGCTCGCGGTCGCGATGGTCGCTGTCGGGGCGGCTGACCTTCAGGATCTGCCCGCCGCCCCGACGCCTGCGCGACGAGGCCGGTTCGATCTCACGCCACGCGAGCAAGAGGTGCTGGCGCTGGTCGCGTCGGGCATGCCGGACGGGGAGATCGCCAGGTCGCTGGTGATCAGCAAGAAGACCGTGTCGGTTCATGTCGCCAACGTCAAGGCCAAGCTGGGTGCGTCATCCAGGGTGGAGGTCGCCACGATCGCCCTGCGGGAGAGCCTCACATGACGTCGGCTGCCCGCTTGTGGCGAGCAGCCTGTGGATGGTGGCGACACCGCGACGAACGCCGGATCCCCATGGGCGCGTGGCTTGCCGGATCTCCCGCCGGTGCTGTGACTCGTGGTAGGCCCAACCGCGCAGCGTGATGATCGGGAGTGGACTCAGCTTCCAGTCGTGCATTCCGGTCTCCTTTGGTCCTGTGAGTGGGGCTGGGTCCACGTTGGAGCCAAGGAGGCCGGGTTCCATCGGACGGCGCCTTAGGCCGCTCCTCATTTCCGAGGAACGGATCGGACCCGGTTGTTGGCCTCAGGTTGCGTCCGGGACAGGAAGTTGCAGGTAGGTCAGCCGCGCAGGTCGAGCCGGGCGCGGCCCGGGCCACGCACCAGCCGCAGGAGGACCTGGTAGCACACCGGGCGGAGTCCTTGACGAAGAAGAACGTCAGGAACAGCGTCAGGATCAGCCCGGTGACGACCTCGCCCAGCAGGGTCGCGCCCCGCACCGCGCCCCTGGTGATGCCGCTGGAGTTCTCCCTGAGCTGCTGCCTGGCCTGGTCACGATCGCGGCCAGCGCCAGCACGGCGCCGGCGACCACCATCAGCAGGCGCCAGCTCCAGGCGGCCAGCAGGGCCAGCGCCGGTGGGACCTCGAGCCGCTGCCGCTCGGCGAGCGGCTCCGGCCGGGCCGCCGGCTCCACGCCAAGCGGAGCTTGAGGCCGGGTCCCGCGCTCGCTCATGGGGCTCACCTTAGAGCGTGTTCCGACCTTCGGCCGATTCTTGCTGCTCGCCCTGCTCGGCGGCGTGATACGCGGCCATGACCTCCACCGCCGATACCCTGGTCTCCGAGCAGCTGTGGCAGGCCATCCAGCCGCTGCTGCCGATCCCGCCACGCCGCGACGGCGGCCCGTAGGGTGCGGAAACTCCGACATGGTCTCTGAGCTGCCGGTTCGCTCAATCATGGCGCGGCAGTGTGACGCCTCCGCTGATGTCTCGGAGGCCACCTGGGTGCTCTCGAAACTCGCCTACCTGACGCTCTGCCACTCCATCCGTCTGCTCGCCCTGCTCGCCCGCGGCGACGTCGCCGCTGCACCGCCAACGCATCGTCGACCAGGCTTGGCGTCAGCGCCTGCTCGGCGGCCGGATCGCCCACCGGAACGACCTAGGCCTCGACGGCCGCGAGGCGCGGTAAGGCAAGCAGGGGACGACCTCGTCGACTACCCCCATCTCCGCTTGGGTTGACTTCTTTCTCAAGTTCCTGCGCCGCTGGATCCCGCCGACCGGACGCCGGAGCGGCGCCGCGCGCTCGCGTGGGCCGCCACCCTCGACCGGCTCGCCTGCCTGCACCCGGCCGACTTCGAAGCCCACTACCAGGCCGAGCTGGCCGCCAAGGAATCGGCATGACCACCACCAGGACCAGCACCGACTCGGCTGTCATCGAGCCCTGCGAACGGTGCCGCACCCCGTTCCAGCGGCCCAACAAGCAAGCGTCACTGACCTGCCTCGACTGCCGGAAGCGACGCGCCAGTGCCCGGCACACGGCCACCGACCGCGCCCGGACCTGGCTCGCCCGCCAGCACGCCAAGCAGTACCAAGAGCTATACCAGCGGCACGTCACCCAGGCCCGCGCCCAGGATCCCGCCGCCTCGGCCACGAGGATTGGCAACCGCGCCCGGAACCGCGCCCTTGCGGAACTGAAACGCTGCTACCCGACGCTTACCGACAGCGATACGCCGATGAGCTCGCCCGTGCCCGCGCTGCCGTCGAGGCCCAGGTCGAACACGAGGCCCAGTCGCCAGCTCGGGCGCCGTACTGGCAGCGCGACGCGACCGGCGAACGGCACGCTCACACCACTGCCCGCTATCGCGCGCTGCTGTGGCTCGCGGAGCTGTCCGGACACCACCGCCCAAGTCCACGCTGCCGAGGCTGCCCGGCTGCCACTCAATCCCGCCGACCGCACCCCCGAGAAGCGCCGCGCGCTCGCCTGGGCACGCACCCTTGACCAGCTCTCCCGCCTGCATCCCGACGACTTCCAGGCCCGCTACCGAGCCGAGCTTGCTCGAACTGCTGAGGGACAGCGCGACAGCGTGATCCAGGCCGCCGACCAGGCGCGGGGATCTTAGGTGACCGCTCGATGGCGGCGAGTTGGAATGCGTGCCACCATCCCTAGCTCAGTTTGTAGTCGCAGCAGCGGGGCGTTTGAAGGCGCGGCGCTCGTGCTCGACCTCGGCGCGCAGGTCGCAGGCGTCCAGATGGTCGTCCACGAGGCCCATGGCCTGCATGAAGGCATAGGACGTCGTTGGCCCGACGAACGACCAGCCGCGGCGGCGCAGGTCCTTGCTCATCGCCTTGGACTCGGGGCTGTGCGCCATCTGCATGAGGGTGGCGTGGTCGAGGACGGCGGGACGCGAGCGCGGGTCGGGCTCGAAGCGCCAGACGTAGGCGGCGAAGCTGCCGAACTCGTCGATCAGCTCGCCGCAGCGGCGCGCGTTGTCGACGGTCGCCTGGATCTTGGCGAGGTTGCGGACGATGCCCTTCTCGGTCATCAGCCGGTCGACGTCGCCGGGTCCGAAGCGGGCGACCAGGTCGAAGTCGAAGCCGGCGAACGCGCTGCGGAAGTTGTCCCGCTTGCGCAGGATGGTCAGCCAGCTCAGTCCCGCCTGGAAGCCCTCCAGGCAGAGCTTCTCGAACAGGCGCCGGTCGTCGGCGACTGGGCGGCCCCACTCGCTGTCGTGGTAGCCGAGGTACAGCGGGTCGCTCCCGGCCCACCAGCAGCGCGGGGTGCCGTCCTCCCCGATGGTGATGCCGGCGGCCGGCACGGGATCGTCCATGCCGCCAACCGTAGCCCATCCCCGTGACGCCGAGGACCGTGTCGGGCTCAGGCGCCGAGCGGGATCACGCCGAGGTCCTCGTAGCGGGGTGCGAGGGGCGAGGAGCGGTCGGCGACCAGCGCCACCGAGCGGGCCGTCCAGCTCGCCGAGACCGGCAGGCCGTCGAGCTCCCTCGGCACGCGGCCGCGGGCGAGCCCGACCTCGGCCCGGAACGGCTGCGGGTGGGTGACGGGCACCAGCTGCTCGGTCACCTCGAACACCACCGCCGCCAGGTCGTCGAGCCCGGCGACCGGCACACTCAGCCACTGTCCGGAGAGCCGCCGGGCGGCGGGGCCGAGCACGCAGCGGACCGCCGGCGCACCGTCGAGCTCGGCCGCGAGCACCTCGAGCAGCGGCGCCACCACCCGGTCGTCGACGTGCCCGAGCGGGCGCACCTTGACCATCCACTGCTCCGGCACCGACCAGCGCAGACCCGGGATCTCCGGCCGCTCGAGCTCCGAGAGCACCGCGACCACCTTCGGCGGCGGCCACACGGCGACGAACAGGCGCGTCATCGCCGCCGCCCGTCGAGGTCCCGTTCCCCGGTTGCCATGACCAGCGATCGTACTCGGAGCGCCGCCGCCGTTCGGCCGTTCCCGGTATTGCGGAGGGCCGGCCGCACTCGCGGCCGGCCCTCCGTCCCCCCGGATCAGAAGAGCTGGAAGCCGCTGGCCGTGGCGAAGGTGCCGGCGGCCGCGTTGCCCGCCGTGTCGGTGATGCCGGTCGCCGGCGCGAAGCTCAGCACCCCCTGGCTGGCGGCGACGGAGGCGCAGCCGCCTCCCGCACAGGTGGAGCCGACCGTTACCGTGACGGTGCCAGCGGACAGCGCCACCGTCGACGAGGCGAAGGACGCGGTCGAGTTGTTGCCGGTGACGTAGCCGTTCGAGCCGGTGTCGCGGTCGCTGTTGGTGATCCCGCCGATGCTCAGGACGTCGTTGCCGCTGCCGGACGGGTCCCGCTCGCTCACGGTGGCGCTGCTGGGCACCGAGCTCGCCAGCAGCGGCTCGCTGAAGGTCACCGCGAGCTGGTCGCCCGCCTCCATCCTGCCGCGGACGCCGCCGCTGCTGGTGATCCCGACGACCACCGGGCCCGCCTTGTCGGCCGGGGCGGTGGCTGCCAACGACGACAGGTTGGCGCTCGCGTCGCGGATGCCGGCGGCGTTGGCGGCCAGCGCGGCGGTGAAGCCGCCGACGGCGGTGTCCTGCGCGCCGGCGCCCTCGGTGAGGGTGAGGGTCGCGACCGTGCCGGCGGTGGCGACCGAGGCGAGCGACCCGCCGGAGGGCACGTTGGCCAGCGTCCACGGCGCGGTCGCGGTCGAGGCGGCCAGGGTCTCCGAGAAGGTCGCCCTGACCTGGTCGACCTTGCCGTTGCCGTCGCCGTCGAGCAGCTGCAGCGACGACAGGGTCGGCGCGGCCGTGTCGACCGTGAACGTCGAGGTCGCGTAGGAGCCGGACGGCGTGGTGTTGCCGAGCGTGTCGGCGGCGCGCGCGTGCACGGTGTAGGAGCCGTCGGGCGGCCGGGCGAACCCGAGCGCCCAGCTGGTCGTGCCGGTCGCCGGCACGAACGTCTCGGAGGCCTGGTCGAAGGAGCTGCCGCCCCAGTACAGCCCGCTCGTGCCCTGCCTGACCGAGAGCGAGACGGCGGCGACGCCGCTCGGGTCGCTCGCGGTCCCGCACAGCCCGGTGGTTGGGCAGCCGCCGCTCCAGCCGGCCGCGTCGTACGCCGCGCCGTCCTGCGGGAACGCGATCGTGACCGCCGGCGCGGCGCTGTCGCCGGCCACGGTGACGTCGTCGCTGGCGCCGCTGGTGGCCGTCCAGGAGTGGTAGGCGGCGGTGACCACGTAGTGGTACGTGCCGTCCGGCACGTTCAGGTCGTTGCAGCCGGTGGACGTCGTCAGGGCCGACGGGGAGGTGCCGCAGGCGGCGGCCGTGGCCCCGTCGCCGGTCCTGACCCGGGTGGCGAGTAGCCGGTGGGGGACTGGCCGCCCGAGAGCGTCGAACCGGTCCAGGCGAGCTGCACCGTCGAGGAGCCGGCCGTCGTGCTCGCGCTCACGCCGCTCGGCGCGTCGAGCGTGCCGGCGCTGGCGGCGCCGGGTCCGCCTCCGGCGACGGTCCAGTAGGCCCAGGCGGCCGTCGCGACGGCCATGGCGGCGACGACGAGCAGGGCGAGACGGCGTCGTCGGGTCATCGGTTCACCTTGGTGGCCGTGGCGGCGTAGTCGAACGTGAACGTGGTGCGCTTGCAGGCGTCCTGGTTGACTGGCAGGTCGGGCATCAGGAGCTGGGGCCACTGCGACCGCGGCAGGCCCAGCTCGGACAGGGAGACCGTGCGCTTCTTCGGCACCCGCAGTGGCTCCGGGCCGCTGTACTGGCCCAGGACAGTCAGGTTGACGGTGCCGTCACAGGCGGGATTGGGCTGGCCGTTCCTGGTGGTCGACCGCCGCACCGTCACGGTGAGCTGGGACACGTGGATGTCGAAGCTGAACGGGTTGCTGATGCGCACGTCCAGCGCGCCGCTCGCACCCGGGTAGAGGAGCGTGGAGAGGTTGCCGTCGAGCGTGAGGCCGCCCACCGGTTCCTGCACGGTCCAGGTGTAGGAGGTGGCGGGGCTGGCGTGGCCGGCGGCGTCGAGCGCCTGGACCTGGAAGCTGTGCTCCGCCGTGCTCAGGCCGGTGTAGCTCCTCGGGCTGGTGCAGGCGGCATAGGCGGCGCCGTCGAGGCGGCAGTGGAAGGTGACGCCGGCCTGGGCGTCGCCGAACGCGAAGGTGGCCGTGGTCTCGGTCGTCGGGTCGTCCGGGCCGGAGCTGATCATCGGCGCCGGCGGCGCCGGCGCCGGCGGGGGCTTGGCCGCCTGCACGGCCGCATAGGACCCGCCCAGCAGTGCGAGCGCGGCCAGCAGGACCACGACTGGCTTCGTGGCTCTGCTCGCTGCCTCGACGAAGATCCGCTGCATGGGCTCGACCTCGTGGTGTGCGCCGGACGGGCGGGAGGAGGGTTCGGTGGAGGGGCGCCGGGGCGCCCCTCCACCGAACGGGGTCGGTCCTAGTTGCTCGAGTAGCTGAGGTGGACCGTGGCGCTCTTGCAGTTGTCCTGGTTGGTGCTGCTGTCCAGCAGGCGGACGGAGATGCCGGACCAGGAGCCCACGCCGGTGCCGGAGGGGACCTCGGCGTCGACCGTGGCCGTGCCGCTCAGTGCGAAGTCGGCGACGGTGCAGGCCGGCAGGCCCGGGTCCTCGGCGCCGCCCGTGGTCGGCGAGGCCGACCTGGGCGAGGGCCTCGGCGACGTCACGGCGCGACGGCCGCCGCCCCGACAGGCGCAGCGGCAGCGCCACGTTCTGCTCGGCGGTCAGCGCCGGCACCAGGTTGAACGCCTGGAAGACGAAGCCGATCCGCCGCCGCCGCCCGACGGTCAGCTCGCGCTCCCCGAGCAGGCCGATGTCCTGCCCGGCGACCAGGACCCGGCCAGACGTCGGCCGGTCCAGCCCGGCCGCGCACCGCAGCAGGGTGCTCTTGCCCGAGCCCGACGGGCCCATCACCGCGGTCAGCGCGCCGCGCCCGAAGTCGACCGTCACGCCGCGCAGCGCGTGGACGGCGTTGGTCCGCGAGCCGTAGACCTTGCTGACCGGGGCCGTCGCCACCGTGGCGGCCGCGCCATGGTCCATCCGTCACCCGTTCGAGTCGCTTGCCTGCCACGCCCAGCCTGCCGCCGCGCCTGGCGCCGGTCGAGCCGGCCAGCTCGAAAACCGAGGTGTGGCCAGCCGAACCGAAGGAGGAGTGGTGGCCCTAGCGGCCTGGTCGCCGCCGAGGTGTCATCCTCGGAGGTGTGATGGCGACACCACTTGACGACGGCGGCCGGGAACGGACCAACGGGATGGTCCGCACCTTGACGCGGACGCTGTACCTGCTGGTCGCCGGTCCGATCGCGCTGGCTGCCGCTCTGGCGATGGCCGTGACCGTCGTGCCCTGGCTCGTCTTCGCCGCGATCGCGCTCGGCGTCCCGGCACTGCCACGCAGCGGGACCCGGTCGGGGACCGGGCCCGCGCGGCGGCCGCTGCCTGGACGGCCGCGTGAGCGAGCGGGCGTGTGGGCGCCGGTGTGGCCGCGGACCTGGGCGGGCATGCCGGGCATCTGGTTCGCGCCCGCCCTCGCCGTCGCGCGCGCCGGCGCGGGGCTCGAGCGGTCGCTCGCCGGGACGGTGCTCGGCGCGGCGATTCCGAGCCCGTACCTGGTCGCCGGCGAGCACCTGACGTCCCTGTCCGGCTTCCTCGTCAGGGCCGCCGACCCGGCCGCCCGGCGCGACGCCGCCTACGTGCTCCTCGCGGTCCCGCTCGGCGCGGTATGGACGCTGCTCGGACTGGCGCTGTCGCTGGTCCCGGCCCTCCTGGTGGTGCTCCCGCCGTTCCTCTACCCCGACGACCGCATCGCCCTCGGGAGCCTCGGCAGCGTCGCCGTCGACAGCCGGTGGCGGGTGCTGCTCGTCAGCCTCGCCGGCCTGGCGGCCGCCGTCCTGGCCGCGCCGCTGCTGCGCTGGCTCGGCGGCGCCCGCGCCCGCGTCGCCCGCGCCGTGCTCGGACCCACCAGGAGCGCGGAGCTCGCCGCGCAGGCGTCGGAGCAGCGCGCCAGGCGGGCCGCGGCGGCGCGGGTCGTCGTCGCCGACCACCGGCGCATCGAACGCGACCTCCACGACGGCGCCCAGGCTCGCCTGACCGCCGTGATCATGGGGCTCGGGCGCGCCAGGCGCAGGTTCGCGAGCGATCCGGACGCCGCCAGGTCGCTGGTCGACGAGGCCTATCTGGAGGCGCAGCGCGCCCTGGAGGAGCTGCGCGACCTTGCCCGCGGGGTGCAGCCGCCCATCCTGACCGACCGCGGGCTCGACGCGGCGATCTCCGCACTCACCGCCCACGCGGCCGTCCCGGTCGACGTCGACGTCCAGGTGCCCGAGCGGCCACCGGCCCCGGTGGAGTCCGCCGCCTACTTCATCGTCGCCGAGGCGCTGAGCAACGTCACCAAGCACGCCCGGGCCAGCCGCGCCCGGGTGCGGGTCGTCCGGACCGGCGACCGCCTGGTCGTCGAGGTCGGCGACGACGGCGTCGGCGGCGCCGACCCCGCCGCCGGGAGCGGCCTGTCCGGCCTCGCCGACCGGGCCGCCGCCCTCGACGGCCGCCTCGAGGTCAGCAGCCCGCCCGGCGGTCCCACCGTGATCCACGCGGAGCTGCCATGCGGGTCGTGATCGCCGAGGACCACGTGCTGCTCCGCGCCGGCCTGGAGCGCCTGCTCGCCGACGAGGGCGTCGAGGTGGTCGCCGCGGTGGGCGATGGCCCCGCCCTGGTCGCCGCGGCCACGGCGCTGCGGCCGGAGGTCGCCGTCGTCGACGTCCGCCTGCCCCCGTCCCACACCGACGAGGGGCTGCGCGCCGCCCTGGAGATCCGGCGGACCGTCCCGCGGACCGCCATCGTGATCCTGTCGCAGTACGTGGAGGAGCGCTACGCGCTCGAGCTCCTCGACGGCGGTGCGGAAGGCATCGGCCACCGCGCGTCCTGGCCGTCCTGACCCAGCTGCGCGGCTGAGGCCGTGGCGGCGGCCGCCTTTGGAACCTGGGGCGGCCCGGCGCCGTCCGATCCGGTGTGACGTGCGAGGGGCCTCGCGGGTGTATCGAGGCGACATCGACCGCGACGGAGGCCGCATGGGCGCGGAAGGCTTCGACGAGTTCTACCGGGCCACCTACGGGCGCCTGGTGGGGCAGATCTACGTGGTCACGGGGAGCCTGCCGGAGGCCGAGGAGGTCGTCCAGGAGGCGTTCCTGCGGGCGCTGGCGCGCTGGCGGCACGTCCGCGAGTACGACCTTCCCGAGGCGTGGGTGCGCCGGGTCGCCCACAACCTGGCCATCAACGAGGTGCGCCGGGCGCGCTCCCGGCTGAAGGCCCTGACCCGCCTCGGGCGCCCGGTCGAGCAGGACGTGCCCATGCCCGACGACGCGGTCGTCCTGGTCGCGGCGCTGCGGCGGCTGCCGCCGGGCCACCGCCAGGCGGTGCTGCTGCACCACGCCCTCGACCTGCCGGTCGAGGAGGTGGCCGAACAGCTCGGGGTGTCGCCGGCCACTATCCCGCGGCCCGCGCGCTGGCCGCCTTCCTCGCCTCGGACGCCGCCAGGGACCCGTGGGTCCTGCCCAAGACGGGCTGGAAGCAGCTCGCCCGCGACCCCGACCGGGCGATGTACGCGCTCGGGAAGCCGGGGACGGCCGACTTCGTCGTGCGGGTCCGCCGGCAGGGGGGGACGTGGAAGTGGATCGGGTACGGCGGCTGCCGGCCCCGGGTGGTGGTGGACGGCCTGGAGGCGACCTCCTGGCGGCTGGCGTCGAAAACCCTGGATCCCGGCACCCGCAAGGTCTCTGTCACCTTCATCACCGGCGAGTGCGCACGCTTCGAGCGTGCCGAGGTCACGACCACGGCCAGCGCGGTGACCATCACCGTGTTCCTGCGCACGATCCCACCGACGCCGCCCGCCGACGCCTGCGCCGGCGTCGGCTCCACGAGCCGGCGGGAGGTCGCGCTCACCGAGCCGCTCGGCCGGCGGGCGCTGCTGGACGGCGGCACCATGCCGGCCGAGATGGTCCGGCCCAAGTGACCTGCTGGCGCTTCCCGCGGTGCCCCGCCGTGCGTGAGGGTCGCGCGGCGGGGCACCGCCCTGGGGTCAGGTGATCGAGAACGCATCGCCGAAGCGATTCGACGATCACGGGGTGCTTGCTCGCAGGCAAGGGCGTCCGCGGGCTCGTGACGGTGGTGCCGGCTTCATCGGCAGCGACTCGCGACAGTGGTGCTAGCTTCATCTCCATGCTGCGTGGGTTGAGCCCGCGACGCCGCCTGCTGGTGGTGGCGGTCGCGCTGGTGACGGTGGCCGGCGGGCTCGCCGTCGTCGCGCTGCGCCTGGCCGGCGGCCCGGACGGCGGGGGCGCCGGGACGGCGACCACTGTGACGCCGGTGGTGCTGGTGCCCGGCTACGGCGGCACGCCCGCCTCGCTGGCCACCCTGGAGCGGCGCCTGCGCACCCCACTGCGCCCGGTGGTCGTCGCCGACCTGCCCGACCGGGGCACCGGCGAGATCGACGCCTCGGTCCGCGTGCTCGGCCGCACCGTCGAGGCGACCGGCGCCCGCGCGGTCGACCTGGTCGGCTACTCCGCCGGCGGGATCGTGGTGCGGGCCTGGCTGCGCCAGGACGGCAACGCGGCCCGCGCGCGCCACGTGGTGCTGCTCGGCAGCCCCAACCACGGCACCGAGCTGGCCGCGCTCGCCGGCACGGTCGACGCCTCGCTGTGCGTCGACACCTGCGCCGACCTGGCGACCGGCTCGCGCTTCCTGGCGCGCCTCAACGCCGGCGACGAGACCCCGCCGGGCCCCGACTACACCAGCGTCTGGACCCAGCGGGACCAGGTGGTGACGCCGCCGGCCTCGGCGCGGCTGCGCGGCGCCGTGAACGTGCGCGTCCAGGACGTCTGCGCCGACGCCTCCTTCGGCCACAGCGGGCTGGTCCGCGACCCGCTCGCGCTCGGCCTGGTGGTCCGCACCGTCGACGGCGGCCTGCCGGCCACCCCGCGCCCGGCGGACTGCCTGCCCCTGCGCGCCCTCGGCGCGCTGGCGCCGCCCTGAGCCGCACCCGGACACATGGGAAGGACGCATGACCGACTCGCGAACCATCCTGATCACCAGCCTGAAGCTGGTCGACCACCCTGACGTCACCTGACCGGCCGCTAGATCGTTGCTTCCGAGTGCTCGCGGGCCCGCCGGCGGCGCGCCCACCAGCTCCCGGCGGCCGCGCCGAGCACGCCCAGGGGCACCGCCCACAGCGCCAGGAACACCAGGGGCCACCAGATCGCGTCGCCCAGGTTGGCGCCCACCCCGAGCCCTCCTGCCCCGTCCAGGAGCAGCCCGCGACCTTGCTGGTGCCAGTGCAGCGCCTCGGCCAGCCAGGCGGCGACGAGCAACGGCGCGGCCAGCACGGTGGCCCAGGCGCAGGCCCGTAGCCCTGAGCGGAACGACCGGCCGACCGCGGCGGCCGCGGCCGAACCGGTCAGGACCCACAGGATCGGCCCGTTGAGCAGGTAGTTCATGATGCCGGCGTCCCCCGGGAGGTCGCGCAGCTCCCGGCGCGAGGCCAGTAGGAAGCCGGCCGCCAGGACGAGGGCCATGCCGATGCCGAAGCGCCGGGCGTGCCGGTCGGGGAGCAGCCAGTGCGGGGGGCGCAGCGCCAGCCACAGGCAGCCGGCCAGCACCACCGCCAGGACCATCGCCGTCACCGGCGGGAGGCTCACCGCGGTCGCGGCTGGGTGGGCCCGGTGGTACGAGGGGTATTCGGCCAGGAAGTAGGTGGTTACCGCGACGCAGGCGGCGACGCCCGCCAGCGCCAGGCCGGCGATCGCCGGGCCCGGCCCGGACCGGCCAACCCGGCGCGACCTCGCCACCGCCAGCGTCGCCAGCCCACCCAGCAGCCCGACGAACGCCGGCGCGAACACCCGCCCCGCGGGCAGGACAGCGCCGGTCGCCAGCGCCGCCGCCGCGATCGCCGCGACCGCGAGCGCCCCGGCGATACCCACCGCCGCGCGGTTGCCGCGGGGCGGGAAGGAGGCCGCGCGGGCACAGCCGGCCGCAAACCGCCACCGCGACGGGCTGTCCTGCACCCGGGCCAGCTCGGCCGTCATGGCCCGGCCCCAGTCGCGCTGGTCGGTGGGCAGCGTGGCCGCCGCGGCCGCCAGCAGCCACCCCGGGCCGTCCAGGGAGGAAAGCCGGGCGCCGGCCCGCCGCCACCAGGCCCGCCACAGCAGCCAGGCCGCGAGCATCCAGGGCGTGCCGAAGACCGCCATCCAGATCGCCATGTCGAGCCGAACCTGGGCGGTCAGCGGGTCACGGGCGTTGTTCATCTGGAGAACCCAGAGCCAGGCGAAGGGCGTGGCCGCGGCCGCGGAGGCGGCCAGCCCGCCGAGGCGGCCCATGCGCTTGGTGCGGTTCATGTGCCCTCCAGCCGCGGTCGCCGCCCGAGCCCGCCGGCAACCCGGGCCACCTTCGGCGCCGGCGGCTCGGCCGCCAGTTCTCCCGCCAGCACCCGGCCGGGACCGGTGAGCCGGTAGAGGTGGCGTGGCGGGCGACCGGCCGGCACGTCGCGCTCCCAGCCAGAACTCTATATAGCTAGAGTTGTGCCGTCAATGCGCCCTAGCTGGTCACGTCCTTGGTGGCGAAGTTCGCCCACGCCGCGCCGAGGAAGACCGCGATGTAGACGCCCTGGATGGCGAAGCCGCGGCTGATGTCGTGCCACAGGATCGGGTTGCGGAACAGGTCCACGAACGCGAGCCAGTAGTGGGTCGGCAGGTAGGGCTTGAGGGCGGCGGCCGCGTCCAGCAGGTCGAGCACCTCGGAGGTGACCAGTGCCGCCAGCGCTCCCAGCGCCGCGGCCAGCGGCGAGTCGGTCACCGTCGAGGCGAACAGCCCGATGGCGGCGACGCCGAGCATCGAGAAGGCGACGTAGGCGACGGTCACGGCGGTGCGCCAGGTGGCGTCCTGCGCGGCGATCGTCTGCCCGGAGATCGACGGCAGCGGCTGGACGCCGAACAGCGTCGCCCCGACGGCGAACGCGATCGCGGCGACCACCAGCACCGCCAGGAAGACGAAGACCATCGTGACGGCGAGCTTGACCAGCAGCAGCCGGGTCCGCCCGACGGGCCGCACCAGCAGGTAGCGCAAGGTGCCGTCCGAGGCCTCGCCGGCGATCGTGTCGCCCGCAACCACCGCCACCGCCACCGGCAGGAACACCGGCAGCACCAGCGCCAGCGCGGCGGCGGGGAACAGCGTGCCGTTGTTCAGCACCTGCGCGAGGAACGCCGGGCCCTGGCCCGGCCGGGGGCCGATCCCGGTGATCTTGAGCAGCACGGCGACCAGCGTCGGCAGCCCGGCGAGCAGCGCGATCGTCACCCAGGTGCGCGGGCGGACCACCAGGTGCCGCAGCTCAACCAGGAGCACGGCGCGCCTCCCCGGTCAGCTCGAGGAACACGTCCTCCAGCGTCGGCCGCTCGGCCACCAGCTCGCGCACGCGCACCCCGGCGGCGACCAGCTTCTGGTTGAGCGCCTCGGGCGGCAGCCCGTCGAGGTGGACCACCAGGCCGTCGTCGCGCCGCTCGTCGATCCGCAGCCCGGGCAGGGTGGCGGCCAGCTCCGCGGCCCTGCCGGCGTCCGGGGTCGCGACCAGGACGCGCCCGGTCGGGGCGAGCAGGTCGGCGACGCGCTCCTGCGCCACCAGCCTGCCCTGGTGGACGATTGCCGCCCGCGAGCAGATCTGCTCCACCTCGGCGAGCAGGTGGCTCGAGAGGAACACGGTGACGCCGCCGTCCACCAGCTCGACGAGCAGGTCGCGGATCTCGCGCATGCCCTGCGGGTCGAGCCCGTTGGTGGGCTCGTCGAGGACCAGCAGGCGCGGGGCGCGCAGCATCGCCGCGGCCAGGCCGAGGCGCTGGCGCATGCCGCTGGAGTACGCCTTGACCGGCCGCCGGCCCACGCCGGCGAGCCCGACCCGTTCGAGCGCCTCGCCGATGCGCCGGCGGCGGTCGCGCCGCGGCCCGCCCGGCCCCGCCTGGTCCATCGCCGCCAGGTTCGCCCGGCCGGACAGGTGCGGGTAGAACGCCGGGCCCTCGACCAGCGAGCCGACCGAGGGGAGCACGGCCCGCGCCGCACGCGGCATCGGCCGGCCCAGCAGCTCGATCCGCCCGGAGGTGGCGAACACCAGCCCGAGCAGCATCCGCACGGTGGAGGTCTTGCCCGAGCCGTTGGGGCCGAGGAAGCCGAACAGGTCGCCCTCGCGCACCTCCAGGTCGAGGTCGTCGACGGCCACCAGGCGGCCGTAGCGCTTGGTCAGCCCCTCGGTGACGATCGCCGGCGTCACGGCGCCGACCGCCCCGCGCCGCCGGCCGGCGCGGCCCGCTCCGTGGCGCCGTCGCGGACCAGCCTGGTGGCGATCCGTTCCAGCACCTCGGGCGTGACCGTGCCGGCCAGCACGTAGGCGACCTCGCCCGACTCGAACGCCATGCCGTTGAGCAGCGCCGTCCGCACCAGGCTGGCCGAGCCCCACGGCCCGGTCACGCTCGGGACGCGCTGCCGGAACGCGGCGTCGCGGGGCGAGCGCCACTCGGGCAGGGCGAGCACCGCGACCACGCCGTAGCCGCGCCCGTAGGTGCCGGCCGCGCTGGCGAGGCTGGCCCGGCGCGGCTCGCCGGCGAGCTCGTCGGGCAGCACGAACCGTGAGAGGCGGCCGACCAGCCGGGCCGCGTCCGGCGCGTCGCGGTACTGGACGTCGGCGTCGTCGGGCGGTTGGAAGCGGACCAGCTCCGCCGGCGGCCGGGCCTGGCGCAGGTCGAGGAAGCCGGTGGTGATCGCGGGGCCGGCGGCCCCGCGGGCGGTCACCTCGACCCGCAGGGGCAGGCCACTGCGCGGGTCGGCCCACAGCTCGACGCGGCCGAGCGTGGTCTCGGGCGTCCGCGGGGTGATGCGCAGGCCGAGCGCGGCGACGCCGGCGACCCGGCGCCCGGCGATCCGGGTCAGCTCCTCCGGCGCCGCCGCCGCGGCGAGGCGCCGACCCAGGTCAGGCGGGAGCAGGTCGGCCGGGCGCGCGAAGCGCACCGCCGGCTCGCCGAGGGTGATCACCGCCCGGCGCCTGCCCGAGTCCCACAGCAGGGCCTCGCCCGGCTGGTGGTACAGGTCGCGCTCGCCGCCGGGCAGCAGCTCGTCGACCCGCCACACCTCCGGGCTCTCCACCCACGCCCGCATCCGGGTGGTCTCGCCGAGCAGCGCCACCGCCTGCCCCGCCTGGGGCACGTCCGGCAGGCCGAGGGTCGCGTGGCTCTGCGCGTATCCCTGGTACGGGACCGCGGTGGAGGCGCGCACCCTCGCCAGCAGCTCCTCCGCGCCGACTCGCCCACTGGTCACCGGCAGGGCCGCCACCGCCGCCGGCAGGACGGCAAGGAGCGCGGCCACGCCCGCGACCACACGCCACCGCCACCCGAGTGGAGCCCAGAACCTCACCGCACCACAGTACGACGCGGCCTGGTGGCGCGTGACGCCGCCGGCCTTCCAGCTTCCTTACGGCTGGCGGAGGCCGGACCTCGCCGCCCCTGTCACGCAGGCGGACCCCATCACGTCTAGGTGGGTATCGACAGGGAGCGACTCCAACGCAGGGAGGACCACATGGACCGGAACGGAGCTTCGTACCGGGGACGGAGACCCGGCGACGGGTTCGTCCTGGTCGTGACGCTGCTGGCCGGGATCATCACGCTGTCGGCGGGGCTGTGGGCGCTGCTCGCGCCACGCTCGTTCGCGGAGGCCGTCCGCTTCCCCTACGCCCGCCACTTCGTCCACGACACCGGGGCGTTCCAGATCGGCATCGGGGCCACCCTGTTGCTCGCGCTGGCCTGGCGCGACGGGCTCGCCCTGGTGCTGGCCGGCTTCCTGGTCGGCAACACCGCGCACGTCGTCAGCCACATCGCCGACCTGGGGCTGGGCGGCCGCGGCTGGGAGCCGTGGGGGCTGGCGGCGGTCTCGGTCCTGGTCGCGGTCGCGCTCGTCCTGCGGCTGCGCGCGATCGGCTACGTGGTCGGCGAGGTGAGCGCCGTCGCCGCGCCGGAGCTGGCGCGCTTCGCCAGGCAGAAGACGGCCGTGCTGACCACCTACAAGCGGGACGGCACGCCGGTCGCCACCCCGCTCAGCGTGGTCGCCGACGGCGACCGCCTGCTGATCCGCACCTACGAGGCGGCGTGGAAGACACGCCGGATGCGCAACCGTCCCGAGGTCGAGATCGCGCCGTCCACGATGCGCGGCAAGCCCACCGGACCGGCGCTGCGGGCGACCGCCAGGCAGCTCGACGGCGATGACTCGCGGCGCGCGGCCCACCTGCTCGCCCGCAAGTACCCGGGCCTGCACGGCGTCTTCGTCCCGTGGGGCCACCGCACCTTCCGTGGCAAGTTCGGCGCGACGCTCCACTACGAGCTGGTGCCGGTCGACCGGCCGGCCATCCGCGGCGCGGCGCCCGTGCCGTCCGCGGCCAGGAGTGGCACTCTGGCCACGACCCCGCCGCGTGTCACTCTCCGTGGCGGGAGGAAGCATGAAGGCCGGGTCATGTGAGGATCATGCGGACAAACCAGGGCATACCAGACTCCTGACCGACCGCGGAGCCGAGGGCTCCACCCGACCAGAGGAGACGCCTTGGTGATCCGGTCCTCGTGGCGCCGTGCCTCGATCCTGCTCGCGCTCGCCGTCCTCGTGCTGGCGGGGGCGCGGGCGGCAACCTGGGCCTCCCCGCAGGTCGACGAGAGGAGCCCGGCGGCCTCCCCGAGCCGTGCCGCCGCCAAGGCCGGCGCACAGCGGGCCGGTACGGCGGCGGGGGCCGGCGCCCAGCGGCGGACCGGGTCGGCCGACCCGGTGGTCGCCGCGGCGGGCGACATCGCGCCGGACGAGACGGGCGGGCATGACCGGAACACCTCCGACCAGGTGCTGGCGATCGACCCCGACGCCGTCCTCGCCCTCGGCGACGACCAGTACCCCGACGGCACGCTCGAGGACTTCCAGCGCTACTACGACACGACCTGGGGCCGCTTCAAGGACAAGACCAAGCCGGCGCCCGGCAACCACGAGTACGAGACCGACGCCGCCGCCGCCGGCTACTTCGACTACTTCGGCGCGGCGGCCAGGCCCAACGGCACCAGCTTCTACAGCTTCGACCTGGGCGGGTGGCACCTGGTCTCGCTGGACTCCAACATCGACCACGACGCCGGCTCGCAGCAGGAGCAGTGGCTGCGCGCCGACCTCGCCGCCACCACCAAGCCCTGCGTGCTGGCCTACTGGCACCACCCGCGGTTCTCGTCGGGCACCGAGCACGGCAACGACGAGTCGGTGGGCCCGTTCTGGAGCGACCTGTACGAGGCCAAGGCGGACCTCGTGCTCAACGGCCACGAGCACCAGTACGAGCGCTCCGGCCCGCAGAACCCCGACGCCGGAGCCGACCCCCATGGCATCCGGGAGTTCGTGGTCGGCACCGGCGGCAGGTCCCTGTACGGCTTCGGCTCGCCGGACCCGAACAGCGAGTTCCGCGACAGCTCGAACTTCGGGGTGCTCGCGCTGACGCTGCACCCGGGGAGCTACGACTGGCGCTTCGTCTCCGAGTCCGGCGCGGTGGTCGACTCCGGCGGCCCGGTCGCCTGCCACTGACGCCAGAGGCGTGGCACGCCGTCGCGGGCCGCCGCCGCGCGGCCGCGCTCAGGGATCTCCCTGGGGACGGCCTTGCAGGTTCAGGGCAAGTCCAGGGTCGATCCCGATGGTCCCCACCCGGGCCGCTCGGCGACCCTGGGGGCATGATGACGACACGAACCGCAACCATGCCGCCCCGTCCCAGCCCGACCCGGCGTGCCGGCCGGCTGCTGCTGATCCTGCTGGCCGGAGTGATCGCGCTGGTCATGCTCTTGGTGCTGGGCCTGGTCGGCCTGGCGGCCACGGTGTACGCGCGCGCCGACACCAGCACCGTCGGCAAGCTCGGCTTCGCCAACCGCCTGAAGATCCCGCCGCTGCTCTCCCCGCGCACGGACGCCAGCGGGCGCAAGGTCTTCGACCTGCGGCTGCAGGCGGGAACGAGTGAGCTGCTGCCCGGCAGGCCCACCTCGACGTGGGGCGCCAACGGCGCCTACCTCGGCCCGACCCTGCGCGCCAGCCGCGGCGACCGGGTGACCGTCAACGTCGCCAACGGCCTGCCGCAGGCGACCACCATCCACTGGCACGGGATGCACCTGCCGGCGCGGGCCGACGGCGGCCCGCACCACATGATCGCCCCCGGCGCCACCTGGTCGCCGAGCTGGACGGTCGACCAGCCCGCCGCGACCCTCTGGTACCACCCGCACCCGCACGGCAGCACCGAGGACCACGTCTACCGGGGCGTCTCCGGGATGTTCCTGCTCGACGACCCCGAGGCGGGCGCGCTGCCGCTGCCCGAGCGCTACGGCGTCGACGACATCCCCCTGGTCGTCCAGGACAAGCACTTCGACCGCCAGGGCAGGCTCGACTTCGCCGACGGGGCGTTCCACCCGATCGGCCGGCTCGGCGGCGCCACCCTGGTCAACGGCACCTACGACCCCCATCTGGACGTGGCCAGCCAGCGCGTGCGCTTCCGGCTGCTCAACGCCTCGACCGCCCGCGCCTTCGAGATCGGCTTCGGGGACGGCCGCGCCTTCGACCTGATCGGCAGCGACGGCGGCCTGCTCGACGCGCCACGGCGCGTCACCCGCGTGCCCCTGTCGCCCGGCGAGCGCGCCGAGGTGGTCGCCACCTTCCGGCCGGGCGAGCGGCCCGTTCTGCGCAGCTTCCCGCCACACCTTGGTACCAACGCGCTCGAGGACCGCTTCGCCGGCGGTGACGACAGCTTCGACCTGCTGCAGGTGCGCGCCGCGGCGGCGCTGGCGCCGTCGCCGGCGGTCCCGGAGCGGCTCGTCCGCCACCAGCGGCTCGACCCGGGTGCCGTCAGCCGGACGCGCACCTTCGCGCTCGACGGCTTCAGCACCATCAACGGCCGGGAGATGGACATGGGCCGCGTCGACCAGACCGTGACCGCCGGCAGCACCGAGATCTGGGAGGTCCGCAACCAGTCGGGGAACCCGCACAGCTTCCACGTCCACGACGTGCAGTTCAAGGTCGTCGACTACGCCGGCGGCCCGCGGCCGCCGACCCTGGACGGCTGGAAGGACACCGTGTTCGTCCCGCCGGGCGGGCACGCGCGGCTCCTGGTCCGCTTCGGCGACGACGCCGACCCGGCCGTCCCCTACATGTTCCACTGCCACCTGCTGCGCCACGAGGACAACGGCATGATGGGCCAGTTCGTGGTCGCCGCCCCCGGCCAGGCCCCCGCCCAGCCGCACCGGCACTAGATTGATCCCGGGGGGGAGCCCGAAGACAGCTCCCCCCCGGAAGCCCCCCCATCGGGTCCTTTGGCGGGATCCCTGCTTGGGCCCCGGGTAGCCGTGGCGGGATCCTGCAACGGCAGGATCGTCGCCGCCGGCCACACCGGTACCGCCGCCTCGTTGGCGACGTACACCTTCCGCGTCCCCGGCGGGGCGACCACCCCGATGGGCTTCGCGCCGACGCTCAGCGTGCGCAGCAGCGCGCCGCTCCTGGCGTCGTACGCGGCCACCGTGTCGAGCGTCTGGTTGGTGACCCAGACCGTCCCCCGCGAGCCTGGCCAGCCCTGGCCACCCCCGAGCGGGGCCATCATCAGCGCGCAGCCCGTCGTCGCCGCCAGCAGCCCGAGCAGGCGCTGGCGCGTCCACGCGCGTGCCCCGGTCGCGTTCGCATGCCATCGTCGCATGCAACACCTCCCCTTGATCCGGCACGCCCGTCCGACGGCGGCGTGCCTCTACCGGAGAGGCGCTACGAAGCGCGTAGCGACGCTACGGCGGGGGTGGCGCAGCCTCAGGCGCCCAGGGAGCGCAGCAGCGTCGGCCATGCCCGGTGCAGCTCACGCTGCCAGTACGGCCAGTCGTGGATTCCCGGGCCGTAGTCGTCGACCCGTGCGGGGATGCGCAGCGCGCGCAGGCGCGCGGCGAACCGCTCGTTCTGGGCGTGGAGGCGTGCCTCCAGCATGCTCTGGCTGGTGCCGGCCGCGTCCGGCCCGTCGAAGGGGCCTGGGCGGCCGTCGCCGAAGCCGACGAACAGCGCCGTCCCGCGAAGCCCGGAAGCCAGCTCGGCCGGGTCGTGGTCGCGCCAGACGGCCGCCTGGCGGTCCGGGTCGCCCCACAGCGCCAGCGGGTCGTCGCCGAAGGACCGCAGCAGGCCGAGCACCAGGCCGGCGTCGTCGGGCCAGGTGTCGAGGATGCCGCTGAAGCTCGCGACGGCCCGGAACATCCCGGGGTGGCGGGCGGCGTAGGCGGTTGCGCCGAGCCCGCCCATCGACAGCCCGGCGACGGCGCGCCGCCCGCCCGCTCGGTAGTTCCGTTCGAGGAGCTGGCGCAGCTCGACCAGGTGGAACGTCTCCCAGCGCGGCGGACCGCCATGGCCGCCGTTGTACCAGTCGGAGTAGAACCCGGCAGTGCCGGCCTCCGGCATCACCACCAGGACGCCGGCGTCCCCGGTGAGCTGCTCGACGTCGGTGGAGCGGGTCCAGCTCACGTAGCTGTCGCAGCAGCCGTGCAGCAGGTAGAGCAGCGGCCAGCGCCGGGCCGGCTCGGCGGCGAAGCGGTCCGGCAGCAGCAGCCGCGCCTTCCCGGTCCGCCCCAGGGCGGGGGAGTCGACGGTCAGGTCCACCGTGCGGCGGTCGATCGTCTCCACCGCCACGATGCGGGCGCCGTCGTCCGCGCGGGCGCCCGGGACCGGCGCCGGCAGCGACGACCCGAGGACCAGTGCCAGCACCACCACGGCGAGCAGGGCCACCAGCGGCCGCCGCGGCGGCCCGGCGGGATGCCGCCGGCGCCAGGTCGTGGCGCCGCCGCTGGCGCCACCCCGGGTCGCGGCCCGGCTGCGCGCGGGCGTCCGGGCCCCGGCGAGGCTGGCCGTGACGTGCCGCTGCAGGAGCAGCGGCACTCCCACGACCGGGCTGGTGACCAGGACGCCGGCGGCGATGGCGACGCCGAAGCCGGCGACGCCGGGGAGGTAGGTGATGGCGACCGTGACCGGCTGCGAGGCCGGAGTGAGCGTCATCGCGGCGGCGAACAGGTACTCGTTCCAGGTGAACACGGACACCACCATAGCCGCGGCCGCCACGCCGGGAGCGGCCAGCGGGAGCACGACCCGAGATCCGTGGTGCCGCGGCCTCACCGGCTCAGGATGTCAGCTCGTCCATCGCCCGGTAGATGCGTTTCTCGGACACCGGGTGGGGGGTTCCGAGCGCCTCGGCGAAGAGGCTGACGCGCAGCTCCTCGATCGTCCAGCGGATGCGCTCCAGCGCCTCCGCGTCCCCGCCCGGCGGCAGCTCGTCCACGAGCTGCTCGTAGGCCTGCTGCACCTCCTCGACGCGCAGCATCCAGTCCTGGTCGCGGCGCGGGTTGCCGGGGAGCTTCTCGAGCCGGCGCTCCGCGGCACGCAGGTAGCGCAGCACGTCGGGCAGCCGCCGCCAGCCGGCGGCGCTGACGAAGCCCGGGTAGACCAGCCCGGACAGCTGCGCGGTGACGTCGTCGACGGCCGGCTGCAGCGCCGCGCCGTCGATGCCGGCCAGCAGCCGCCTGACCCGGTGGGCGGCCTCGAGGATGCGCTGCACCCTGGTGAAGACCTCCACCGCGGTGTCGTGGAGCTCGGCGCGGACCCGGTCGCGGAGCCGCTCGAAGCCGTCCTGGTCCCAGGCCGGCCCGCCGGCCTCGGCGACCAGGTGGTCGACGGCGCAGGCGACGCAGTCGTCGAGCAGCTCCGCCATGCTCCCGTGCGGGTTCTGGGTCAAGGCCAGCCGGGCCTTGCTGCTGAGCCGCTCCCGCAGGGCGCGCAGCGGCGACGGGACGGTTTCGAGCAGCAGCCGCCGCGTGCCCAGCCACATGGCGCGTCGCTGCTCGGCCTCGCTCTCCAGCATCCGGATCGCGACGCCGTCGCCCTCGTCCACCAGGGCCGGGTAGGCGGTCACCTGGTAGCCGCCCCGCCGGCGCTCGAAGGTCCGCGGCAGGGTCTCGAAGTCCCAGGCGCGCAGCCCGTGCCGCTCGAGCGAGTCGGCCTGGGCGGACAGCGCGGTCCGCAGCGCCGGCACCAGCTCCGCCTTGAGCGCCTCCAGGTCCTTGCCCTGGGCCAGGGTGCGGCCGTCCTCGCCCAGCACCCGGAAGGTGATCTCGAGGTGGTCCGGCACCCGCTCGGGCCGCCAGGCGTCGCGTGGCACCACCACGCCCCCGCGGCCCAGCTCCCGCCCGAGCGCGTCGAGCAGGGGCTCGCGCTGCGGCACGAGCCGTCCCAGGACCTGCCTCGCGCTGTCGCGCAGCGGCACGAGGTCGCGGCGCAGCGGCTTGGGCAGCGTCCTGAGCAGCGCGGTCACCAGCTCCTCCCGGAACCCTGGGACCTGCCAGTCGAAGCCGTCGGCGTCGACCTGGTTGAGCACCGGCAGCGGGATGCTCACGGTCACGCCGTCGGCGTCGCTGCCCGGCTCGAACTCGTAGGAGAGGAGCAGGCGCAGCTCGCCCTGCCGCCAGGTGTCCGGGTAGTCGAGCGGGCTGACCGCGCCGGCGCGCTCGTCGATCAGCATCGCTGGCGAGTAGTCGAGCAGGTCGGGCGTGGCGCCGCGGGCCTTCTTCCACCAGGCGTCGAAGTGGCGCGCCGAGACCACCTCGGGCGGGACGCGCTCGTCGTAGAAGTCGAACAGCGTCTCGTCGTCCACCAGGATGTCGCGCCGGCGCGCCCGGTCCTCGAGCTCCTCCACGTCCTCGAGCAGCTTGCGGTTGGCCTGGAAGAAGGCGTGGTGGGTGTCCCAGTCGCCGCCCACCAGGGCCTCGCGGATGAACAGCTCCCGCGACAGCTCGGGGTCGACGCGGCCGTAGCCCACCTTGCGCCGCGCCACGACCGGCACCCCGTAGAGGGTCACCCGCTCGTAGGCCACGACCGCGCCGCGCTCGCGCTCCCAGTGCGGCTCGCTGTAGCTCCGCTTGACGAGGTGCCCGGCCAGCGGCTCGATCCACTCCGGCTCGATGCGCGCGGCGATGCGCCCCCACAGGCGGGAGGTCTCGACCAGCTCGGCGGCCATCACCCAGCGCGGCGGCTTCTTGAACAGGGCCGAGCCCGGGAACACGGCGAAGCGGGCGCCGCGCGCCCCGAGGTACTCCTGCTTCTCCGGGTCCTTGAGGCCGACGTGGGAGAGCAGGCCGGCCAGCAGCGACAGGTGGACGGCCTGGGGGCCGGCGGGGTCGCGGTTGAGCGTGATGCCGAGGGGCTTCACCGTCTGCCGCAGCTGGCCGTAGATGTCCTGCCACTCGCGGATGCGCAGGTAGTTGAGGAACTCCGTCCTGCACAGCTTGCGGAACTGGCTGGACGACAGCGCCTTCTGCCGCTCCCGGAGGTACTGCCAAAGGTTGAGGTAGGCGAGGAAGTCCGAGCCGGGATCGGCGAAGCGGCGGTGCTGCTGGTCGGCCGCCTCCTGCCGGTCGGTGGGCCGCTCGCGCGGGTCCTGGATCGACAGGGCGGCGGCGATCACCATGACCTCGCGCACGCAGGCGTTGCGGTCGGCCTCGACCACCATGCGCGCCAGCCGCGGGTCGAGCGGCAGCTGCGCGAGCTTGCGGCCCAGCGGCGTCAGGCGCCTGCGCGCGGCGTGCCCGGACGCTTCGAGCGCGCCCAGCTCCTCGAGGAGCTGCACGCCGGCCTTGACGTCGCGCCGGTCGGGCGCGTCGACGAACGGGAAGGCCGCCATGTCGCCGAGGCCGACCGCGGTCATCTGCAGGATCACCGAGGCCAGGTTGGTCCGCAGGATCTCCGGCTCGGTGAACTCCGGGCGCGAGGCGAAGTCCTCCTCGGAGTACAGGCGGATGCAGATGCCCGCCGACACCCGTCCGCAGCGGCCCTTGCGCTGGTCGGCGGACGCCTGCGAGACCGGCTCGATCGGCAGGCGCTGCACCTTGGTCCGGTGGCTGTAGCGGGAGATGCGCGCGGTCCCGGGGTCGACCACGTACTTGATGCCGGGCACCGTCAGCGAGGTCTCCGCCACGTTGGTGGCGAGCACCACCCGGCGCCCGGCGTGGGTCTTGAAGACCCGGTGCTGCTCGGCCGCTGACAGCCGCGCGTAGAGCGGCAGGATCTCGGTCCCCGGCCGCACCTGCCGGCGCAGCGCGTCGGCGGTGTCGCGGATCTCCCGCTCGCCGCTGAGGAAGACCAGCACGTCGCCGGGGCCCTCGGCGCACAGCTCGTCGACCGCGTCGCAGACCGCCTGCGTCTGGTCGCGGTCGCTGTCGCCGGCGTCCTGGACGATCGGCCGGTAGCGCACTTCTACCGGGTAGGTCCGGCCGGAGACCTCGATCACCGGCGCGTCGCCGAAGTGGCGGGAGAAGCGCTCCGGGTCGATCGTGGCCGAGGTGACGATCACCTTCAGGTCGGGCCGGCGCGGCAGCAGCCGCTTGAGGTAGCCGAGGATGAAGTCGACGTTCAGGTTGCGCTCGTGCGCCTCGTCGACGATCAGCGTGTCGTAGGCGCGAAGCTGGCGGTCGCGCTGGATCTCCGCCAGCAGGATGCCGTCGGTCATCAGCTTGACCAGCGTGCCGTCGCCGACCTGGTCGGTGAAGCGCACCTGGTAGCCGACCGCGCCGCCGAGCGGCGTGCGCAGTTCCTTGGCGATGCGCTCGGCCACCGTGCGCGCCGCCAGCCGGCGCGGCTGGGTGTGCCCGATCATCCCCCGGACGCCGCGGCCGAGCTCCAGGCAGATCTTGGGAAGCTGCGTGGTCTTCCCCGAGCCGGTCTCGCCGGCCACGACCACGACCTGGTGGTCGCGGAGCGCGGCGAGGATCTCGTCCTTCTTCTGGCTGATCGGCAGCGCCGCCGGGTAGCTGACCACGGGCAGGTTGGCGCGCCGCGCGGCGCGCCGGACGCTGGCTGGCGGTGTTCCCATGCTGCTGTCGAGCATAGGGGAGCCCCGCCGAGGCCGGCCTCTGATTCGTCTCGCAGTCGGTAGAAGCGGAGCAGGTCGTTCTCGATCGGCAGGACCTCGACCGTGGCGAAGCCGGCCTCATTAACAGGTGCGGTGCAATCTTCCGTAGCATCCCCAGCGACGAGAAAGGAGTCAGCCGTGCAACAGCCCACCTACCCGGTTCGCCTCTCGGTGGACTACCCCGACCGGGATCTCGACCGGACCACCACCCTGCTGCGCATCTTCGTCGCCATTCCGATCCTCATCCTGTTCGGCACCGTCGCCGGCTCGACCTGGCAATACTCCTCGGGCAACGAGCAGACCATGGTCGCGGGCGGGGCGGGCGGGCTGCTGTTCCTCGGGCCGCTGCTGATGATCGTGTTCCGCCAGAAGTACCCGCGCTGGTGGTTCGACTGGAACCTCGAGCTGCAACGGTTCGGCAACCGGGTCGGCGCGTACCTGGCGCTGATGGACGACCGCTACCCGGCGACCGACGACCACCAGTCGGTCCACCTCGACTACGACTACCCGGACGTCCCGCGCGAGCTGAACCGGTGGCTGCCGCTGGTCAAGTGGCTGCTGGCGATCCCGCACTACATCGTGTTGATCGTCCTCGGCATCGCCCTGGTCGTGGTCGTGATCGTCGCCTGGTTCGCGATCCTGTTCACGGGGCGCTACCCACGCGGCGCGTTCGACTTCGTCGAAGGGGTCATCCGCTGGCTCAACCGCGTGGTCGGGTACGCGTTCGTGCTGGTCACCGACCAGTACCCGCCCTTCAGGCTGGCCGCCTGAGCGCGACTCCCCAAGAGTGGTTGCCATTCCCGGGAACCACGGTCAGGTCGCTGTCACATGGAAGGGCTCGTCCGGAGCCGTTGACGGATGCAGCTCTAGCTATGTAGAGTTACGGGCGTGACTCGTTCCCGGCGCCCCTCGGCGCAGACCACCGCGGTCGTGCTGGCCCTGGCCCACAGCCCCACCGCCTGGCACTACGGCTACCAGCTGTGCCAGCAGCTCGGCCTCAAGGCCGGCTCGGTGTACCCGATCCTGATGCGGCTGGCCGACCGCGGGCTGCTGGAGACCGCCTGGGAAACCGACGCGCCGGCCGGTCGCCCGCCGCGGCACCTGTACCGGCTGACCGGCCCCGGCCGGGCCCTCGCGGCCGAGTTGACCGAGCAGGCGGCACGGGCCGTGGCCCCGGCCGCCCGCCGGGCGGAGTCGCGACCCCGGTGGCAGGGCGCGTGAACCGGGTGGAGCGCCGGGGTGCCAACGTGGCGTCCGCCGCCGTGGCCGCGGTGTTCGTCCCGCTGCCTATCGGCGAGGAAGCGATCGCGGCAGCCCGAACCATGGGAGCACGCTGTTGTCGAAGCGGGTGAAGGCGCAGATCCGGTCGCCGGTGAGGGTGAGGACGAACAGGCCGGTTCCGTGGCGGATGCCGGTGGAGGCGCGAAGGTAGGCCCCGAACGCCGGCTGACCATTGGCTCGCGTCGGCACGAGGTCAACCCTCCTGCCCGAGCGGAAGATGCTGGCGAAGAGGCGGGCCACGACGTCGCGGCCCTGGTATTCGAGGGGAATCGGTGGCATGGAGACGTGGATGTCGTCGGTGAGCACGGCGCCCAGCGCGTCGAGATCCCCGGACTCGTAGGCGCGGACGAACTCTGCCACGAGCGCCTGCTCGGAGGGTGAGTCGGGGGCGGGAGCCGGTTCGCGCTCGTCGGTCGGCGGCCGCCGGCGCTGCAGGCTGGCGCGGGCCCGTTTGAGAGCGCTGTTGACCGACTCGACGGTCGAGTCGAGCATGTCGGCCACCTCGTTGGCGTGGAATCCGAGGACGTCGCGCAGGATGAGCACGGCGAGCTGGCGAGGCGGCAGGACCTGAAGGGCGGTGACGAAGGCCAGGG
>WNFU01001073.1_pt1 | contig 38717 bp, 26 predicted proteins | sample 5400121 | NCBI WGS metagenome assembly WNFU01 (sample SAMN13153360, study PRJNA577476) | soil metagenome | isolation source: 100 cm soil or saprolite under grassland replicate 1 | place: USA:California | collected 2016-06-15
AACATATGCGAAACCTTTTTCTAGGCGCCCTTCTGCTGTCGCTGATTACACTGATCCCGCAATCGACCGGAGGAGCGCCGCAGGAAGCGTCGAACGCCACAAGCTTCCATCATGTTCACCTGAATTCGACTGATCCGTCTAAGGCGATTGATTTCTACACCCGAACCTTCGACGTGACGAAGAAGACGCGGCTCGCGGGCTTTGACGGGGTTCAGAGTGAGAATGTCTATCTGCTCTTCAACAAGGCGCCGTCTCCTCCGCCGGCCTCCCCCGACAGCGCCGTCTGGCATTTCGGGTGGGGAAGCACGGCGATGGAGGCCGATTACCAGAAGCATCTCGCGAGTGGCGTGACGTTTCACACGCCGATAACCAGACTTGGGTCGGGGCTGCTTTTCGCTTATATGAAAGCGCCTGACGGCGCGCTGGTCGAGATCAACACATCGAACACCCGCGCCTTCATTCATGTCCATTTGTACAGCGACGCGCCGCTCTGCGCCGCCGAGTGGTATGTCAAACATCTCGGCGCGAGCAGTCGCTCGCAACGCAGCAGCCCCTGCGAAGTCCCCTTCGCCGCGCCTAGCGAGCCGCTCGGCGTGATTCGTTCGCCGGCGGCGACGGTTCGGTTCGGCGAGATAAGTTTGATAATCTACCCGCGGGCGATGATCGAAGGGCCTGATGCGATTGCGATTGAGTTGATCGAGATGAAATGATGGAATGGTACGCGGATTTGACGGATCGTTACGGATTGCCACGGATCGATCTGTTAAAATCCGTAGCGATCCGTCAAATCCGTGTACCACCTCACCTGATCAGGAGGCCTGCTAGATTTGAAAACATCTGCATCCAGCGACACATCAATTCGTAAGGTGGCGATCGCCAGCTTCATCGGCACGACCATCGAGTGGTATGACTTTTTTCTCTACGGGACTGCGAGCGCGCTAGTGTTCGCAAGGCTCTTCTTCCCGAAATACGACGCGATGACCGGCGTGATGGCTTCTTACAGCACGTACGCGGTCGGCTTCATCGCGCGCCCGATCGGGGGCATAGTCTGCGGCCACTTCGGCGACCGGATAGGGCGCAAGTCCATGCTGATCTTCACGTTGTCGTTGATGGGCGTGGCGACGGCGTTGATCGGATTGCTTCCGACCTATGACCAGATCGGCGTCTGGGCGCCGGCGCTCCTGATCGTGTTGCGGATCGCGCAAGGCTTCGCGGTCGGCGGTGAATGGGGCGGCGCCGTGTTGATGGCGGTCGAGCATTCGCCTAAAGGCCGTCGCGGCTTTTACGGGAGCTGGCCGCAGGTCGGAGTTCCCGTCGGCCTGCTGCTTTCGACCGGCGTCTTCGCGCTGATCACGACGCTGCCTGAGGACGCTCTCTTCTCGTGGGGATGGCGCGTCGCGTTTCTATTGAGCGTTCTGCTCGTGGGCGTGGGGCTTTACGTCAGACTCGCGATGACCGAGCCGCCCGAGTTCGCTGAAATCAAACGGACCAGCTCCGAATCGAAGGCGCCGATTCTCGACGCGGTGCGCCAGCACCCGAAGAACGTCGTTCTGGCGATGGGCGCAAGGATCGCCGAGAATGGGGCGTTTTATCTCTACACGATCTTCATCCTGACCTACGCCACGCTGCCGCAAATCGGGTTCTCCAGGTCGTCAGTCCTCTACGCCATCGCGCTGGCCGCCGTCGTCGAAATCTTCGCCATCCCGACCTACGGCTGGCTTTCCGACAAATTGGGCCGCAGGCCGGTCTATCTGTTCGGGGCGATCTTCACCGGTCTGTTCGCCTTCCCGTTCTTCTGGCTGGTCGAAACATCGAAAGTCAGTCTGATGACGCTGGCCATCGTGGTCGCGCTCGTGGGCGGGCACTCGGCGATGTACGGGCCGCAGGCGAGCTTCTTCTCCGAACTCTTCGGGACGCGGGTTCGCTACAGCGGCGCTTCGCTCGGCTACCAGCTCGCATCGGTCATCGCGGGAGGGCTTTCGCCTATCATCGCCGCCAAGCTGCTTCAGCGCACAGGCGTCTCCTGGCCCATTGCGCTGTTTGTAGTGGGGATGGCGGTTGTGACCACGGTTTCGGTTTTTCTGGCGATGGAGACCGCCCATGGTGAGATCGCTGCTAAGTCGGATGTTCGGGGCATTTAGCTTTTCCTGGGTGTTCGCCGTCGTTTCTTACCCATGATTCTACCTGCGTCTTTGATGGAATCGGATTGATTGGTCTCTTTGTTCAACAAGGCGACAGCCTCGTCCAGAACTTGTCTGAAATCAGGCTCGTTCGCCGGCAAAATTTTTGCCCCGGCGTGCTTGTGGTGTGGAAATGTCATGACGTTCCGGTGATGCGGGGCATTATCGTAGCGGAAGACTGCCACGCCACGACTAACGAATTGATAGCGGTATTCTTTCTTTACCGGGCGGCGATTTTCTATCACGACTCGCTCGGTGAATTCCAGGCGCGAGCCGTCGGCAAAATAGACCACGCCTTCGATTGTTCCGCGAGTCGCATCGCGCCGCTCGATCTCAATTTCCGAGGCTTCGGCGGGACTATGTTCGATGGCTTTTTCTATGATCTCGAAATATTGGCTGACATTGCGCATCTATTGCTGATAGTCAGGCGGCTTCATCTCGCAAGTTGAAATAATGATCGACCAGATAGCGATAGTCGTCGAAAGCCCCTGCCCATTTCAAGAAATCGCGGCTGTCGCCCATCAAGCCTGCTTTGAATCGGGCGAAGAACTCAATCGTCGTCAGGCCGTATTGCTGCTCAAAAGCGTTGAGTTCGGCAATAACCGCATTGAGACTCTCCTGCATATCAAGCGGCTTACTCAGCGCGTCGCGTAGTTTAGGAAGCTGCGACGGGCCGCCTTTTTTATAGCTGATTTTGATTTTTGCCATACTTGCTATTTCACCTCGCGCGCCAGCATACCGCTTGCCGGCGCTTGCGGCAACGAAAATGGCGAACGGAATTCCATACTACTTCATAGCGGAAGCTGCGCGGCATTTACGAATCGCAGACAAGGTCATCCGCGCTCCTAGTGTGTGCGTGAGCGCCTAATTAGTCCTCTTCCTCTTCCTCGACAAACAACCGCGCCAGACTGGGGTCGCGCTCGATGTGGTACTCGCGGAGGATCGCTGTGTAGGCGGCCAGCCTGTCTTCAGAGATGGAACACTGCTCGGCAGCCTCGCGCGCGGCGCGGTAGGAATGCAGCCGGGCCAAGATGACCGCTAAGTCTCGCATCAACCAAGAACGTGTTTCATCATCGACGACTTTACTAACTGCGCTCTGTGTCTCTTCAAGTAGGTTCCAAGCATCATCGTCCTGTCTCCGCTCAAGCCAAAAGTCTGTCACCTTCAATAAGACCATTGCGCGACGAGATGCATCTTCGATCTCGCGGGCAGCGCCCAGCGCCTCCGTCACCATTCCAGCCTCCAACATCTCCGAGGCAATGGAATGTAAAGCCATAGCGCGGCGAGATGCATCTTCGATCTCGCGGGCAGCGCCCAGCGCCTCCGTCACCATTCCAGCCTTCACCAACGCGTCAGCAATTGAACTCAAGCGCATTGCGCGGTATTTCGTATTTTCAATCTCGCGGGCGGCAGCCAACGCTTTCGTCACCGTTTCGCGAGCTTCCTTCGCCATCCCCACTCTTACTAGCATCCTAGCAATTGAACTCAAGGCTTTTGCACGGCAGTACGAATCCTCAATCTCCTGGGCGACGGCCAGCGCCTCCGTCGCCAATCCTATTTTCACCAGCGCCGGGGTGATAAAACTCAAAGCCCGCGCGCGGGACCCCGCGGCCTCGATATCGCGAGCGATCGAAAGCGCTTTTTCTTTTTCACGGCAGAATACGAGAGTGGCGAACCAGCTTTTGTGCGTTTCATTATTCGAATAAGGTAAGAGGCTGGGGCTTTCGGACAAGATTCGCTCAATCTGAAAGTCAGTACGATTATCCCAGGTAATGAATTCAAATTCAGCGGCAGTCAGTTCCGCGCGCCTCTCGTTCAACCAGCGTAGCGCGTCGTCGCGCTCTCCGCCATACAAAAGCCATTTTTCGTCGCGCCCCTTTTGCTCCCAAGCCTTTCTTCGAGAATCCAATCGTCGCCGCCACGTCAAAAACTCACGATCGCTGTCCAACGCTTTTCGCAATTTCTCCCACCGGCGAATCAGCGATTCGTGGGCTACCTCAATCGTCTCTACGCCAGCGCCTTCTTCGCGCCTAGTGACGAGCAAGCGAGCGGTAATGAATGTCTGCAAAACGTCGCGCTCCGCCTCCGGCAACTCGCTCAACGGCAGTCGCAAACGCGTATCCGCCTCGCCTTCTTCGCCCGCCACGCGTACGAGCCAGGTAAGCGCACGCAAGGCCAGCGCTCGCTCGGCTTCCGGCAATGTGTGCAACACAGCATCGGCGTGTTGGCTGATCGCGCCTTCCACCTTGCCGACTGCTTCGTAGAGCGCGTGCCCCATCACTTGGCTCTGCCGTTTGCGCCACATCTCTTTCAGCGCATATTCCAGCAACGGCAAACTGTCGGGTTGCGCGGCAACCTCTTGCAGGATAGAGCTGACCAGCCCTGGTTCAAATTCCAATCCGGAGTGACGCGCCGGGCCGGTGATGACGGCTTCCAGATCGGCGCGCGTGAGCGGGCGGTGGCTGACGATACTTTCATCCAGTAAATGGCTGAAGGCGGAGGAAAAGCTCTGCGCCTGCCCCATAAAATCGGCTCGTAGCGTGAGCAGAATTGTCACGGGCGCAACATCTTTCGCCGCCAACAATATATCGAGGAAGGCGTGGCGAGCGCTTTCGTCGCAGAGCGTGAACATCTCTTCAAATTGATCTATGACCAACAGCAGACGGCCGGCGTGCGCAGCTACAGTGCGGTGAATGGCTTCAATCAGACCTTGTTCGTCTTTCAACTCGGCCGCCAACTTCTTCGCCTCGTTTGTATTGACGACGTAATTGGCCTGCGGCTGCCAGCGCCAGACGAACCCTGCAGCCAGGCTCAGGAACGGGTCTTCGCGCGGAGGAAAGAGGATCGTCTCCCACTTTTGCGCGTCGCGCCGCAACCGCGGGAATAGACCGGCCTGGACGACGGAGGATTTGCCGCAGCCGGAAGGGCCGACGAGGGCGACGAAGTTTTGCCGCTTCACTTTGGCGAAGAGCGCGTCGGCAAAGTCGGCGCGCCCGAAAAAGAGATGCTCTTTGTCTTCGGTAAAGGCTTCGAGACCGAGGTAAGGGCACTCGCCAATCAATGGCTCGGGCGCTGGCGACGCCGCAGGCAGGGGCGGGGCCAAGCGAATCTCTTTGGCGATCTCTGTGAGATCGAGATTGATCTGTTCTTCCGTGCGCTCGCCTTGTTTATTGATGCCAACCGGTCGGGCGTCGCGTGGGCGCAGATTGAATCGCTTCAGCCATTCGACCGCCTCCCAATCGCAATATTCCACGACGATCGGATAGAAGCGCGCTGCCTGTACTTTGTGTCGCGCCAGCATGCGCGGCGCTTCTTCGTTCAGGATGAAGCCGGAAGTCAACGAATTGTGCGAGACGAGCAGCACTGCAACGCTGCCGCGTTCGATGGCGTTGATGATTTCGGCGAACCAGTCATCGCCGCCCAAAATGTCACGGTCATTCCAGGTTCGCAGTAGCCCTTGCTTTTCCGCGACGCCGAGATGTTTTACCAACCGGTCCTTCCACGGCTCGTCAAGGTGGCTATAGCTAATGAAAACCGCCGGTATGCTCATTGCTCGCCTCCTGAACTGGCTTGATAGCTGATTGAATCAGGGAATGATGAAAGATGCCGGCCGCGCCCGGCTCATTGTGAATCAAGCGGAACGACGTCGAAGGAATCTTTCCCGTTGATTTTGTAGACGTAGAAATCGGAGTCGAGAGTGAAGATTCTCTTCAACCCCGTCACTTCGGCGAGAACTACTAGGGAAGCGTCGGCCAAATCCATCGGAGTATCTTGATACTGTTCCATTAACTCGCGAACACGTCTCCACTCATCATCACCAGAGGAGTGAAGAACCAATGCGCCTTTTTCCAGATAACGCCACAGGGCAAGTTGTCCCTTCCATCCGCGAAGTTCACCAAGTAAATACATCGCCTCGGTAAGGCACGCCCACGAGGTGAGCATTGGGCCGCTAAGAGAATACGTAGCGGAATGACATTTTCTGTGAGTTTCTTTGTCAGTCTTGTCAATGAGGGCGACAAGCGGGCCGGTGTCAACAAGTGTCATGGGAGTATCACGGGAGTTTAAGCCCCTGCTTTCTGAATTTCTCAATCAGCAACTGCCCAAATAGTGTATGGCGGGGCTGAGCGGATGGATCAGGGTCAGGCGCGCTGCTGTCAATGACTCCTACAAGCCCTTCTAAAAGCTCTGCGAGTGGACGTTCCTCTTGCGCCTTCCGCTCTCCGTTTGCTGGGTGAAGCGGAACGAGCGCGGCGATTCTGGCAAGGTAATCGTCAAGCGAGAGTTGCAACGCGTCAGCGATAGCCTGCAGCCGCATCGCCGTTTCCTCTCTGACTTCAATCTGCACTGTCATAAAATCCCCCTCTTTTAATTTAATAAGGATACCTCTCCGCATGTACATTCGGCAACGCCAGGCGCGGGGATTGACGGCAAACTTTTACTTCGTGTTTCGGGAGATGACGAAAAAGCGGCCAATTCATCTGCGGTACTGAAACTTGTCGATGCCTAGACTCTTGATGCGGAGGTCGAGCGTCGAAGGCGCAAGCCCCAAAGCTCGCGCCGCGCCGTTCGGGCCGGAGATCCGCCCGCGCGAGGCGCGCAGCGCGGTCTCGATCGCTTCGCGCTCCTGCGCCCGGAGCCTTTCGTCCATATTTCCCGTCAGATTGGCGTGCGGCAGCGTGTCGCGGTCGACGCGGAGGACGCCGCCGCGGGAGAGGATGATCGCCCGCTCGATGACGTTTTCGAGTTCGCGCACATTGCCGGGCCAGTGGTGCGATTCGAGCAGCTTCATCGAGCGCCGGTCGATCCGGTTGATGGCGCGGCCGAAGCGCTCGCCGTGCTTGGCGGCGAAGTGCGCGGCCAGCAGCGAGATGTCTTCAGGGCGCTCGCGCAGCGGCGGCAGTCGCAGCGGGAAGACGTTCAATCGGTAATAGAGGTCGCTGCGGAACCTTCCGGCGCGCACGTCTTCCGTCAGGTCGCGATTGGTGGCTGTGACGATCCGGACGTCAACGCGGATGGCGTCGCTCCCGCCCAACCGCTCGAATTCGCGCTCTTGCAGGACGCGCAGCAGCATCACTTGCAACTCCGGCGGCAACTCTCCGATCTCGTCCAGAAAGAGCGTGCCGCCGTGCGCCTGCTCGAAGCGCCCCTTGCGCCGCTCGATCGCGCCGGTGAACGCGCCGCGCTCGTGGCCGAAGAGTTCCGAGGCCAGCAGCGTTTCGGGGACGGCCGCGCAGTTGAATTTTACGAGCGGGCCTTTGGCGCGATGAGAACGCTGATGGATCGCCCGCGCGATCAATTCCTTGCCCGTGCCGGTTTCGCCGGAGATCAGCACCGTAGCGTCGGTTGCGGCCACCTGCTCTACCGCTTCCAGCGCGCGCCGGAGCGAAGGGGAGTCGCCGACCATCTCTTCGAACTTCGTGATCCGGCTGAGCTGGTCGCGCAGCGCGACGTTCTCGGCTTCCAGTTGATCGCGCAGCCGGGCGATCTCTTCGTTGGCCAGGGCGTTTGCGACGGCCACGGCGATCGCGCGCGAAACGTCAACCAGAATCGTCATCTGGTCCGGCCTGAATGGGTCGGGCTTGATGCGGGAAAAAACCAGGACGCCGATGCCCCTCCCGCGCGCCTGCAATGGGATCGAAGTGTAGGCGCGAATCCCGGCGGCGCCCAGTTTGAACTCGTGTGGGAACCACGCGTCTTTTTTCAGAAGGTCATTGCAGATGTAGGGCTGAGAGGCCTTTTTGACTGTCTCGAGTTCGGAGCCTTCATATGGAATAAGCTTTTTTTGTGGAGTCGGGGTGATGGGAGGTAAAGCTCCTGTCAGCCGCCGATGGACGTTATCCACGCCTTCATCCCCACCCCCTGGCAAGTCCACGATATGCAACGCCCAGGGCGCTCCTTGCCTGGCTTCAGGCGCAATAACGGCCACGGCGAAAAACGGCACAACGGGAACCAGCACCTTCGCCACCGCCGCAAGCACCCCCTCAAGCTCCCGCTCCGAATTGATCGCCTCCCAGGCCTGCAATACTAGCGAATGCCGGCGCCGCTCGCTCGCCGTTTCAATGCTGCTCGATCTCTTTATGGCTCGATTTGCGGAATTCATCGTCGTCATGCGCCTTCAGTATAGAAAACCCCACGTCCAATGTGAATTCACAGAAACCTGTGAATACTGCTCCTCGTCAGAGCCCCGTTCATAACTTGAAACTCTTTATTTGCAATAATCGTAAGGTGAATGCGCCGCTGGCATTCATATTGCGGCGCAAGCGTCGTGCAAATGATCAAGCAGGAGAAGGAGAATTGTAATGCCATCCTCCGCAACCGAGCGGCCCACAATTCGCGCAGTCCAGGCCGGCGATGGGCCAATCGTCCGAGACGTATGCGTGCAAATGCTCCTTGACGCGCCGGAAGCCTTCGACGCGACACTTGCCGAGGTTGAGGGTCGCAGTTCCTCGGAGTGGGTTTTGTTCGTCGAACGCTGCGCCAAGGGGACCGATATATCGGCGTTCCTTGCGGAAGATGGCTCTGGAGTATGTGGATTCGTTCGCGCGGACGCCACTGATCCTCGCATACCACCCGGCACTGTGTTGGTCAGCCAGTTGTGGACGGCCCCGCGCCAGCGTGGAACAGGCTTGGGTCGGGAACTGATGAATGCTGTGACCAAATGGGCCGAAGACCGTCAGGCCGCCCGCATCTCATTGGGCGTGGTTGAATCGAACCTTGAAGTCCAAAAGTTCTATGAACGCCTTGGTTATGCGGACATTGGAATTCGGGTTCCCTTACCATCGAACCCCACGATGCGGGTGGTCGTAATGGCGAGGAGACTCGGGCCCTAAACCGAGGCGCCACGAGGTGGGACAGACTATAATCTGTCCGCCCACAATTCATGCCACGGACAGACTGAAGTCTGTCCCACTATTGTCCGCTCCGATAGAATCGCAGGGCGGCGACCTGATCGCGAAGGCGCGAGCAAAGAGACTGTAAGGAGGGCTGATTCGTTATGAACATGATTAACTACCTGCCATTGATCACCAAAAACAGTTTCCGCAATCGCCGTCGCAGCGCGCTTACCATCGGCAGCCTGATGGTGTCGTTGTGCCTGCTCGTTCTGCTGATGGCGATGTACAAGGTGTTGTTCTACGGCGCCGAGCAGACTCCGGCCCAGGCTGTGCGGCTTGTGATGCGCCACAAAGTTGTGCTCGGACAGCCGATGCCGCTTTCGCATGAAGGGAAGATTCGACAGGTTCCGGGCGTGAAGGCCGTCTCGGTGCAGCAGTGGTTCGGCGGGACCTACCGCGACGCGCGCGACTCGCGAAATTTCTTCGCGCGATTCGGCGTCAGGCCGGCGGATATTTTTATAATCCATCCGGAGTATGAGATTCCGGATCAACAGAAGCAGGCTTTCGAGCAAGAGCGCACGGGCTGCATAGCCTCCAAAGCTTTGGCCAATAAATTCGGCTGGCAGCCTGGCGAGCGCATCACCTTGGTCGGTGACTTCTTGCCAATCACGCTCGAACTCACGCTGGTCGGCATCTTTAATGAGCCCAACAAGTTTGAAGCGCTCTACTTTAACTGGGATTACATGCGCGAAAGCCTTGTGGCGTCGGGGACGAGGAATCCGCTGGAGAACAGCGTCTCACAGTTTCTGGTGCAGGCGGAAAGCCCCGACGACGTGCCGCGTGTCGCAAAAGCCATTGACGATCTGTTCGCCAATTCGCCCTTTCCAACGAAGACAGAATCGGAGCAGGCGTTCGTGCTCAGCTTTGTTTCGTTTCTCGGCAATCTGAAACTGTTTTTACTGGCGATTGGGGGAGCGGTCACATTCACGATCCTACTGGTCTCGGCCAACACGCTTTCGATGAGCGTGCGCGAACGCATCCGCGAAGTCGGCGTCCTGAAGACGCTGGGCTTCACTCCGGGAACGATCTTCGGAGTCCTGCTCGGAGAAGGAATGATGGTTGCGCTCATCGGAGGCGCTTTGGGCTGCGCGCTGGCGTGGGGACTATGCGCGATGCTTCGCAGCGCGCCGATTCCGATGCCGCAGTTGCGGGTGATTAATGTGCCGCCATTGATCGTCTTGATCAGCCTGCTGATTGCGCTTTTGATCGGCTTCCTCAGCGCGATGGTTCCAGCCATCGGCGCGGCGCGGCGGCCCATACTCGATTCTTTACGTCACACGGGATAACTTTATGGCGATACCGATTGCATACAACCTGCGCAACCTGATCGTGCGCAAAACCACAACTGTGATGACCGCGCTCGGCATTGGGCTGACCGTCGCTGTGCTGGTCGCTGACCTGGCGCTGGTCGAAGGGCTGCGGACGGCTTTCAAAGCGACAGGGCATCCGCTGCAACTTCTGGTGATGAGGAAAGGGTCGAACGCAGAGCTTAACAGTTCGGTGACGCGCGAAGCCCTTCAGATTTTGAAAGCGAAACCCGGAATCGCTGTAAACAGCGCGAACGAACCGATGGCTTCGCCAGAGGTCCTGTCGGTCATCAACCTGCCGAGCGTTGATAGCCCTACCGGTATGAATGTCACAGTGCGCGGTCTGTCGCAGGTCGGCGCCGGGATGCGTGAATTGAAGATTCAGCAAGGGCGATGGTTCCAGACGGGACAACGCGAAGTCGTCGTCGGGAAATCAGTGGCAAAACGTTATCCGAATGCGCAACTTGGAAAACACCTGCGCTTCGGACGCGGCGAGTGGGAAGTCGTCGGCGTATTTGACGCCGGGGAATCGGCCGTCAATGGCGAAATCTGGGGCGAATTGAATCAGGTCAGCTCTGATTTCAACCGTCAGGACACGGTCAGTTCCGTGCTGATCCGCGCCAGTGACGCCGCGGCGGCTCAGGCGCTGGTCAATGCAGTCAGCGAGGATCGGCAGCTTGGCGTGAGCTTGTTGAGGGAACCCGAATATTACGAACAGCAAACTGTGGCGGGCGCGCCGCTGCAATTCTTCGGACTTCTGGTGGCCGTGATTATGGCCGTCGGCAGCAGCTTCGCCGCGATGAACACGATGTACGCCGCCGTCGCCCGTCGGGCGAAAGAGATCGGCACGCTGCGCGTGCTCGGCTTTTCGCGCGGCAGCATTCTGCTCAGCTTCCTGATCGAATCGCTGCTGCTCGCGCTCATCGGCGGCGTGCTTGGATGTCTGTTGGCGCTGCCGATCAACGGCGTGACGACTGGCATCGGCAGCTTCGCCACTTTCAGCGAAATCGCTTTTGACTTTCGCGTCAGCCCGTCTACGATGCTCGCCGGGATTATTTTCGCGCTCGTCGTGGGCGCCGTCGGCGGACTCTTTCCGGCGGGCAGCGCGGCCCGCAAAGAGATTCTGACCGCGCTGCGAGAGATTTGATATGCCAATCAGCGATCAACAAGACGCAATGGACGCGGAGATCAAAAACCTTCGCATCGATCGTTCCGCGAAACAGAAAAACGGATCCGGGCGGGGCATCCTGCGCTGGATTCTGGTCAGCTTCGGCCTGTCGGTTTTGCTGGGAGTCGCTTTTGTCATTTACGGCAGGCTCAATGCGGCGGTCGAAGTCGAGACCGTCCGTGTGCGGACCGCTTCGACCGCTTCTCCGGGCGCATCAGCCGGCGCGACGATTTTGAACGCAACCGGCTACATCATCGCTGCGCACAAGATCGAGCTGGCTTCCAAAGTCTCAGGCCGTGTCGCCTGGATCGGCGTCGAGAAGGGCGACAAGGTCAAACAGGGACAGGTGCTGGTCAGGTTGGAGGACGAAGAGTTCCGCGCGCGGGTGACCGAAGCCCAGGGCCAATTGAATTCGCTCAAGGCGCGGCTGACCGCGCTCGAAAACGGCTCGCGCCCCGAAGAGACCGCGCGCAGTCAGGCTGACCTGGAACAGGTACGCGCCGATCTGGAGAACGCCCGCGTGACGCTCAATCGCACACGATCGCTGGTCGAGCAGGGCGTGATGTCGAAGCAGACGCTCGACGACGCGCAGGCCCGTTACGACGCGCAGGTGGCCAGGTTCGCGTCGTATGAAAAGACCCATGCGCTGGTCCGCATTGGCCCTCGACGGGAAGACATCGACGCCATGCGCGCGCAGGTCAAACAGGCCGAAGGCTCGTTCGCCTTCGCGCAAACTCAGCTCGACAACGCCGTCATCAGGGCGCCGCTCTCGGGCGCCATACTGGAGCGCAACGTCGAACGCGGCGAATTCGTCACGACGGGTTTCGTCAGCGACCGGGGCGCGAAAGGTTACGTCGTCTCGATGGCCGACCTCACTGATCTTCAGGTGGAGCTGGACATCAATCAGAACGATTTCGCCAAACTCGGGCCGCGCCAGCCGGCTGTCGTCACGACCGACGCCTATCCGGATCGCAAATACCACGGCGAGATCACCGAGATTTCTCCCGAAGCGAACCGGCAAAAAGCGACCGTCCAGGTGAAGGTGAAGGTTATCAAGCCCGACGAATATCTGCGCCCGGAGATGAACGCCAGCGTCGCTTTTTATGCGCCGGAAAAACCGGGCGAGAAGGGGGCGAATCAAGCTTCGGCCGCGAAGCCGCTGATCACGATTCCCTCCTCTGCCGTGCGGGATGGCAGAGTCTTCATCGTCGTTGATGGAAAAGCAGTCCGCCGCCAGGTACAGGTGTCGGGAACGTCGCAGCAGGGCGCGACGATTTCAAACGGGCTGATCGGCGGCGAGGATTTGATAGTCAATCCGCCCGCCGATTTGAAAGACGGGCAGAAAGTGCGCGCAAAGCAATAGCCACAGAGGCCACAGAGAACACAGAGACCAGGAGGCGTCTCAACGGATCTTCGTGTTTTTTCTCTGTGTCCTCTGTGATCTCTGTGGCTGATTAAGGGAAGAGCAAAAGTCATGACCGAAACAGTGATCGAAACCCAACAGCTTTCCAAGGAATTCGTCCGTGACGATTTTCACGTCGTCGCGCTGAAAGAAGTCGACCTGACAGTTCATCGCGGCGAGTTCGTCGCGTTGATGGGTCCGTCCGGCTCGGGCAAATCCACGCTGCTGCACCTGATCGCCGCTATGGACCGTCCGACCGACGGCAAGATTTTCGTGCTGGGGCAGGACCTCCGCAGCTTGAGCGACCGCGAGATGGCGCACTGGAGAAATCAGCACATCGGATTCATCTTTCAATCATTCAACCTGATTCCGGTAATGACCGCACTGGAAAATGTAGAACTGCCGCTGAAGCTGACTAATCTGAAGAAGCGCGAGCGCGTGGAGCACGCGAGGACGGCGTTGAACCTGGTCGGGCTGGGCGATCGATTGAACCATCTGCCGCGCCAGCTCTCCGGCGGACAGGAGCAGCGCGTCGCCATCGCCCGCGCCATCGTCACCGACCCGGATCTGATCCTGGCCGACGAGCCGACCGGCAACCTCGACGCAGCTTCGGCGCAAGAGGCGTTGACGCTGCTCGAAAAACTCAACCGCGATTACAACAAAACCATCATCATGGTCACGCACGACCCGAACGCGGCGAGTTTCGCGACCAAAGTCCGGCACCTCGACAAGGGGATTTTGCTGACTGACGGGCGAGAGTCGTTCCAGACTTCGGCGAAGAGGTGATCATTTACTCTCTCTTCCCTCAACTGAGAGCTTATAGGCGGGACGGCATTCCAGACAGGCGCCGGCGCTTCTTTTGAAGACTTTGGGCGGTGAGGATGAGGCCGGCCCGGTCTATCTTCTCCAAGGCCTCAATCTCATGTTCGTTCAATCCGGCCTTCGCAGCCTCGCCTCGCGGATCGGCCAGAAAACGTTCGCGCGAGTCTTCGTCTACATAGATTTTGGCCAGGAAAGCTTCCAAACGCGCCGCGCTCATGCGGCCTCCTTTTCTATTTCCTCGAATTGGCGCGCCCTACCCATTGCCAAAGCTTCGCGGGCGCGGTCCAATTGCCGAAGGAGAACTTCAATCGGCGGGTAGGCCCCATCGCGTTCCATTATCACTGTCAACGGATGCGGAACCACTGCGGCGAGTTCAGTCAGAAGCCGGTAAACCGCATCGGGGACGTCGTGCAGGTGATCGTCCAGAAGGCGTCGTTCCCCGAGCGCCTCCACCCATTTCCCCCCGGCCAGATGGACGGCGATGATTCTTTCGGCAGGGAGTCGCTTTAAGAACTCCACCGCGTCGTAGCCGAAGTTGGTCGCGTTCGCGTGAAGGTTGTGCAGGTCGAGCAGCAGGTCGCTGGGCGATGAATCAATGATCCTGTTGATCCAGTCGATCTCGTCATATTCGCTGCCCGGCGGATCGATCAGAGTGGCGATGTTTTCGACGAGCGGCGCAGAACCGATCACCGTGCGCGCGCGTTCCAGATTCGACGCCGCGCCATCAATCGTTGCCTCTGTTCGCGGAGGCGCTGTCAGGTGGCCTATCTCAACGCCTCCGCCGCGCACGAAAGCCAGATGCTCCGACCAGTATTCGGGATTCACTTCCTCGCACAGCCGCGCGGTCTTTTCCAGAACCTTTGTTTTAACTGGGACTGATGAAGCCAGGCCAAGGCTGACGCCGTGCAACACCACCGTCGTTTGCGCCGCCAACGCGCGCAGCGCGCGGCGTTCGCCTCGCGGCGCGTCGAAGAGATCGTCGGCGATCACCTCCACGACATCAATTCGATCGAGGTGCGAAAGGATGCCCACGGCCAACTCGCGACGCCAACCCATCCCAACTCGGTCTCGAATCGGATTTTTACAGGCGCTCTTGAATTTCATGACGACCCGCAGCCTCCACAGCCCCCGCCGCCACAACCGCCGCCGCCGTCCGAAGAACCGCCACAACTGCTTCCCCCGTCCGAAGAACCGCCAGATGAACACGCTGATGTTCCGCAAGATGAAGACGCTGATGTTCCCCAAATCGAACTACTTGTCGTTCGACGGAAGAGATCCTCCGCGTATGCGAATTGAGTCCCCGCAAGCGCCGCGACGCCGAAGACCGCAGCGAACATCGCCAATTCCGCCGACCCGCCGCCCGGGCTGAATGAATTGATTCGCGTTCTCAATCCCGAGTAGAGATTCGTGATGTCCTCTAACGTCGCCTTGCCGAGAGCGGTCAAACGCGGGAAGGAGAAGACGGCGGCGATGGACATTGCGGCGATCATCATTACGACGAGTAGGGCGACGGGCTTTCCAAGAGAGAGACCGATCTGGATTTTAATTACGCCGACGACTCCCAGCGCCATCAACGCCAGCAGCAGCCGCATCCGGCGGTCGCGACGGACGTTGGCGTCGGGCATCAGCCCCGCGCGTTCCAGTTTGTCACGGTACAGCTGGAGAGCGGACTTCAGGCTGTCGTCTGCCAAGACGGATGCGGCTTCGAAGACGGATGCTTCTTCGCCCGTGGCGCCGAACTTTTTCAGCGCCTCATATTCGATCGGATATTTCACCATACCGCTGGTCACGTGATCGGCGCGCCGAATAAACTTGCCGTCCATAGCCAAAGCCCCACGGTCAACCAGCGAGATCACCGCCAAGCGCAAAGCTTCGTCCTCGCCGCCGCGCAAATAGGCGATCAGGTACGGATCGCCGAGGTCTATCCTCGGCGCATCGCCGGATTCCGCGCGGCGTCGTAAGACGACGATCGCAATAATGACGGCGAGGCTGAAGCAGAAATAGAAGAGGAGAAATTCAGGGCCGCGTAGGTCGAATGGATTCATAACCACCTCCTGTTTTACATTCTACGTTCAGACTGGAGCCGACGCCCTTTAAATCTAGGTTAGGTGTTAAATTATGAACCAATCAGCCTTCAACGCAAAAGCGTCCGAATCGGTACCGCGAGCGGTAGCGAGCGTGATTCGATCAATAAGCTCATTAATCGAGCCACGCTCGCTACCGCTCGCGGTACTGATTTAATCCAAGCTCGGCTTCGATAAATTTCTTGACCCCTTCGCGCCCGCGCAGGCGCAGCCAGAGCGGGCCGCTCTCCTGCTCCGCTATCAATTCAAATCTGAAGAAAGGACAGCAAAGACGCTCGCGCGCAATAAACTCCGAGACCAGAAGAATCGTGGCCTGCTCAGCATCAAAGCGGAAAGCATAGCCGTCAGGCAATGGCTGTACCTCTTTGACCGCCGCGCGCATTTGCTCCGACACCGCTTTATGACGTTTTCTCCCTTCGGCGTCCAACGCCGACAAATTGCAGGCGAGGGGCGATTCTTGCGCCGTTTTTTTCTGTTCGACTTTGTCCTGTGCGGCTTCACGCAGCGTAAAACCGACTTCCTGCATCCGCTTGATGCAAGGCGCCGCGCGCACGGCCTCGGCGGGATAATCGCGGTATCCAGATTGAAGTCGTCGTGGCGCGGGCAAGAGGCCACGGCGTTCATAAAACCGAATCGCCTGAACGCTGACACCGGTCGCTTCGGCAAGTTGTCCGACTTTCATCTCTATCCGTCCTCTCGACATAGTTAGTATGAACCTTGCTCTTAAGTATAGAGTCAAGTCACATTCGACGCGCGCGCTTGCCGATCTTTGATTGCCAGGGGTGAACGTTCTCGGTTAAATTCGCCCTGCTTCAAATCAGAACATGTGAGGATGGTACAGTACCGCGCGCGAGCGGCTGCGCGGCTGACCTATGACACGGCCGCTTGCTTACGCTCGCGGTACTGTACCAGCGCTTCAATTTTGTGTGTTTCGATTTAAAAGGAGTGATGATGCGTCTCAAAGCCTTATGGATCAGCCTTTGTTTGTTACTTGCTTGCGCCGGCCTCGCTGCCTTCGCGGTTGACGGCCCTTCGGCGGGCCAGGCCGCGACCTCCGCCGGAGTGAAAGCTTTCCTCGGCGCGCGCCTCATTGACGGCTCAGGCCTTCCCGCCGTCGAAAACGCCGCGCTGATCGCGCGTGACGGCAGAGTGGAGGCGGTCGGGCCGGCCTCAGAAGTAAAGACTCCCGCCGGCGCCCAAACGATCAACCTGGCCGGCAAATTTATCATCCCCGGCCTGATCTCGACGCACGTCCACGTCTCCGACGTCCGGGGCTTGCGGCCTCCCGCTTACACCGAAGAGAACACGCTGCGCCAACTCGGCGTCTTCGCGCGTTACGGGGTCACGTCGGTCTTGAGTCTGGGCGGAGAGAAAGAGTCGGCCTTCAAGGCGCGCGACGCGCAGAACACGCCGTCGCTGGACCGGACGCGAATTTACCTGGCGGGAGACGTTATCACCGGCAAGACGCCGCAGGAGGCGCGCCAGATGGTCGCCCGCGTCGCCGACGCGAAACCAGACGTCATCAAGATTCGCGTTGACGACAACCTCGGCGCGACGACAAAGATGGCGCCCGAAGTCTACCGCGCGATAATTGATGAAGCCCATCAGCGCGGGCTTCGAGTCGCGGCCCACATTTTCTATCTCGAAGACGCGAAAGATTTGCTCCGGGCCGGCGCCGACTTCATCGCCCACAGCGTGCGTGACAAGGAGATCGACGACGAATTCATCTCGCTGATGAAGAAGCGCGACATACCTTACTGTCCCACTCTGACGCGCGAACTCTCGGCCTTCGTCTATGAATCTACGCCGTCGTTCTTCTCCGACCCTTACTTCCTGCGCGAAGCCGACCGCGAGGTGGTGGCCCAATTGCAGGAGCCGCAGCGCCAGGAAGCGATGCGTAAATCGGTAACGGCCCAGCGCTACAAGTCGGCGCTCACGGTCGCCCTGCGAAACCTCAAGAGAGCCGTAGACGCCGGACTCCTGGTCGTGATGGGCACTGACGCCGGCGCTTTCGCCAACCGGTTCCAGGGCTATTTCGAGCACCTCGAAATGGAGATGATGGCCGAAGCCGGACTCACGACTGCGCAAATTCTTCGCTCCGCCACCGTCGACGCCGCCCGCGCGATGCGCGTCGAGGGGATCGGCTCGATCACGAAAGGCGCCTGGGCCGATTTCGTCGTTCTGGAGCGGGACCCCTTGAAAGACATCCGCAACACCCGCAGCGTCGCCTCAGTCTGGATCGCAGGAAACCGGGCGCCGGGAATCGAGCCACAAACTGGCAACGCAAAATAGAGGGTCTCCGCCGAGTTTTTGCGGCGCAGTGGAAATGGCGCCTGGGTACGCATCGCTTCCAGCGTGCAGTCTCGGCGAAAGACATATTGATCGGAATCACTCGCCCCCGAACTGGAGGCGATGGGCGACTAGGTCTAGTTCCTATAAATTCGTCTTTCGCCGAGACTGCACGCTGGAAGCGATGCGTACCCAGGACGTGCGCAAATCTGGATTAGGAATCGTAAGAGGAAGAAAAAGCCTATGGCTGTTGGCGACCTCTTTGAACTCACTGAACTCATTGAACTGAGCAAATGATTCGCCTGAGTGAGTGGTACGGTACGGGGAGCGTAAGCGACCTGGGCATTGATCAATAGGCTATTTGATCAATGCCCAGGTCGCTTACGCTCCCCGTACCGTACCGCCTGACGTCTCTCTATTATTCTCAAAAGATTTCTGGCGTTGTTCGCTTAACGATTACAACCAAGCATGAAAACGCTTCTGCTCATCTCCATTTTCTTGCTGACCTCGCTCCCCGTTGTCTGGGCGACAAAAGTTTCTCCGCCGGCGCCGATCGCGCCGACGCCTTCGCCCGCGCAACTGGCCTGGCAGCGGTTGGAATATTACGCGTTCGTCCATTTCGGTATGAACACCTTCACCGATCATGAATGGGGCGAAGGGCGCGCGAGCGCCGACAATTTCAATCCGACGGCGCTCGATTGCCGGCAGTGGGCGCGCGTCGTGAAGGCCGCCGGGATGAAGGGGGTCATCATCACGGCGAAGCATCACGACGGCTTTTGCCTGTGGCCGTCGAACACGACCGAGTATTCGGTCAAAAATTCGAAATGGCGCGACGGGCGCGGCGACGTGTTGAAGGAACTGTCGGAGGCCTGCAAGGAGTACGGCCTGAAGTTCGGCGTCTACATCTCGCCCTGGGACCGCAATCACCCGCTATACGGAACGCCGCGCTACAACCGCGTCTTCAAAGATCAATGGCGCGAGATTCTCAGTCAATACGGCGAGGTCTTCGAATCGTGGCTCGACGGCGCGAACGACGGCAAGAAGCGGATGGTCTATGATTTTCAGGGATTCTTCGAGACGATCAAGAAACTTCAACCCGATACACTGATCTTCAGCGACGCGGGTCCCGACGTCCGCTGGGTGGGCAACGAGCGGGGACTCGCCGGCGCCACCAACTGGTCGCCGCGCGACAACGAAGGGACCTTCCCCGGCTTCGCCGACGAAAAGGCCTTGAACACCGGCGACGAAAACGGGAACGTCTGGCTGCCGGCCGAATGCGACGTCTCGATCCGGCCGGGCTGGTTCTATCACGCCAACGAAGACGACAAGCTGAAATCGGTCGAGCAGTTGATGATCATTTATTATGGCTCGGTCGGGCGCAACGCCAATCTGCTGCTCAACATCGGCGTTGATCGTCGCGGCCTGGTCAACGAAAACGACGAGCGGCGGCTGATGGAATTCAAACGCGCCCGCGACGAGGCCTTCAGAGAAAATCTTGCGGGCAAAAACAATCTGGCGAAAGCTAAAGTCAAAGCGACGAACGTTCGCGGAAACGACGCGCGCTTCAACGCCGAGAAGACGATTGACGGGGACGCGGCCACATACTGGGCGACCGATGACGGCGTCGCCACGGCTTCGCTCGAACTCGATTTCGGGCGCGAGGTCGAATTCAACACCTTCCTCGCGCAAGAGAACATCGCGCTCGGGCAACGCGTGAAAAAGTTTTCGCTGGAAATCTGGGGCGGAGGAGGCTGGGAGACCGTCGCGCGGCAAACAACCATAGGATACAAGCGCATCCTGCGCTTTCCGGCGGTCAAGACCGCCAAGCTGAAGTTCACCATCGAAGCGGCCAAAGCCTGCCCGACCATCACGAACATTGAAGTCTACAACTCGCCATCGACTTAGGTACAGTACGGGGAGTATGTGCCCCAGGATAAGGGTGAAGAGCACGGGCCGAATCCCTCCAACGGCAGTTGGGGGATCGTTAATGCCCAGCCTACACCGACAGACGAACTTTTCCCGAATCCCCCCAACGGCAGTTGGGGGATCGTTAAAGCCCGGCCTTCCCCCTACGGCAATGGGCGATTGAGGTTGGACCTTAACGATCCCCCAACTGCCGTTGGGGGGATTCAAGCGCGGACCATGCTTTTGTAGGCTGGACCTTAACGATCCCCCAACTGCCGTTGGGGGGATTCGCAGAATCGTCCAGTCTTATCCTGGCGCACATGCTCCCCGTACTTTGTCGCCAGACGCCCCTCACGCCCTCAAATGTTCACGAATAGTTGTTCCGAGGTCATCACCTCATTCCGCAGCCGAGCGCGGTCACGCCGGCCGGCGCGGTCTGTTGTTCGTAGTCGCTCTTAACCATAAAGAAGAGATATTGAGTCCGCGCTCGGCTGAGGCCGGCGGAGACTCGTGCTTTATCGCTGCGGAAGCGCAACCGCACTGAGACGAATTGCCGGGCCACCCGCAACTCGTCGCCGAAATACTGGTCGCGCAGCGGCAGCCCCAACTCCGCCCGCGCCCGGTTGAGCGTCTCCTCGCACTCGCCCAACCCGTCAACGCTAGTCGCGTCCTTGCAGCCCAGCCCGTGCAACAGTTCATGCAACGTCGTGAAGCCTGCGTCGAAAGAGTCCCGCACCTCGCGTGACGCCTCCATCTCACGGAAATCGTCGAAGTCCAGGCGCACGCGCCATACCTCCAGGCGCAGGCCTGTTCTGGCGTCTTCGTAGCGCAACCCTTCATCCAACTGACCGAAATTTACCGAAGGCGAACCTGAGTGGTCCTCGATGATGAATACGGAACCTGAGCTGAGCGCGCAGGATAGAATCCGTCTGGCGGTCGCCGAGTCTCCGGATTGCGCGGCGCCTGTCACGAGCGAACCGTCTTTCGCAAAATGGAGTTCGCCGAATCCGGTAATGCGGCGCAGGCTTCGCGTCAGTTCTTCGACGCGAGCGCCGGAGAGTTTGCGCCCGGCTTCGCCGCTCAGCCAGACACCGGGCGTCTTCGGAAACTCCGAATGCGCGAATGCGATTCTGGCCAATAAAAACAGTCCTGCCAACGCGCCGGCTGCAATAGACGCACTCCGGCCTGCCATCAATCCAAATCTTGTCATCCCTCACTTCTCCTGCTCGATTTATTTACCGTCAGTGATTGATTGCTTGGCGCTCGTTCGGGGCTCTATGGCGATCCGCAAGGGTTTGCAGAGTACTGCCGGCCTTAGGCGCCGAATCAGTACCGCGAGCGGTAGCGAGCGTGGCTCCCGTAAATTGCACTGCATGAGAGCCACGCTCGCTACCGCTCGCGGTACTGACCCTGAAGACGGCAAGCTCTGTGCCGTGAATTCAAGGGCGTGGCTAATGCGGGGTAAGATTCATTGATTCAACGCGCTAGCGTTGGAGGAGATGGCTGAAGACGTCTGACGCGGTTGAACAATCATGTGTTTTAAGGGTACAGAACCGTTGCATGTGAACTCGAATGCGACAAGTATGTCGGCGGCCTTCACGCGAGGAATCGCAGTGTCACGAACGCTTCGGCGACATGAAAATCAGGTTTCTCAGTGAATGTAGGAGAGAGCGCGAGGTATTGCCGTTCGCCGCCCGACCGGCTGACGCGGAAAAGATTCGCATGCCACAGGTCGTTTGCCCGAGGCTTGCAGCCGAACGCGTCGAACGGAACGGCCATCGCCGCGCGCCAGATTTTTTCGGACTCGTTGACCTCACTCGCGGTCCGCATGCGGCTCCGCCACAGCCAGTCGGCCACCATGCGTGTGCGATCGACAATCAGGTCACACCACTGCCCTGTCGGCGCGACTTCAAATTCGCGGTAATGTTTCCCGTGCGGCTCGACCGGCGAACGGACGAAGGCTTCGCACACGTCCCGGTCCCACAACGCGTATCGCTCCTCGTTCACGTCGAACTCCTCATCGACGTCCAACTCGGCGTATCCGCACTCGAAGCCGAAGAATATCTCCCGCTCGCTCCATACGACCATCGCGGTCGTATTCAATTCGGCAGGCGCTTCTTCTCCGCGCCAATTACGGTCGATGGCCAGTCGACGGGCGCCGCGCCAGGATTCGGCATGAAAATCCACGGTGAGTTGTGGCGAAGGGCAAAAGACGGCGATAATCTCATCAACTTTCATATCGAACAGTCTACGGCGCATCGTTGTCGTCAAGAAATGAGAATAGACAGGATTTACAGGATTGTTCAGGATTTTGTGAATTGAGCTCAATCCTGAACAATCCTGTAAATCCTGTCTATCTTCCAAGGAGGACAACCTTATGAATCGAATTCGGATCACCCAAACCATTCGCGCCTGCGTCATCGCTTCGCTGGCGCTCTGTTTCGCTTTTCAACGAACGACCGACGGAACGCCCGCCGCCGGTCAAACCGGCCCTGAAGCCGCCGACCTGATCCTGCATCACGGCTTCATTTGGACCGTCGACGAGTCGAAGCCGCAGGCCGAGGCCATCGCCGCGCGGGGCGATCGTATCATCAAAGTCGGCGGCAATGAAGAAGTGTTGGCGCTGAGGGGCGAACATACGCGACTGATCGATCTGAAGGGGGCGTTCGTCACGCCCGGCTTCAACGACAGTCACGTCCACTTCGCCAGCGCGGCGAGCTTCTTCTGGAACCTGCAATTGATGGACGTTCACAACGACGAGGCGTTCGTCGCGCGCGTCAAAGATTACGTCGCCGCCCATCCCGGCGAGCCGATCCGGGGCGGGGGCTGGGGGGCTTACGAACAATGGGAGATGGGCGCGAGCCAGGCGGGCATGAAGAAAGAAGTCTGGCGCCCGGACCGCAAGCTGATTGACGCGATCACCGGTTCGACGCCGATGTTCATCACCAAGTTCGACGACTCGCTCTATTTCGCCAACACGGCGGCGTTGAAGCGCGCCGGCTTCGATGAGCGCGCCGCAGACACCGAGAACGTCGCGCACATTCGAGACTCGTCGGGGCGCGTCACCGGCGCTATGAGGATCAAGAACGCGCGCGGCGTCGAGGCGCAATTCCTGGGCGACATCAACTCCGATCACGACAAGCGCGCGAAGATGACCGAGAACGCGCTGCGGATGGTCCGCGAAGCCGGAGTGACTTCGTTCCAGGACATGTCCGATCACGAGCAGTTGCAGCTTTACCGCGAATTTCTCGAATCGGAACGATTGACCGCGCGCGTCAACTTCCGCTACGGCATCGAGCATTGGGAGCATATGAGAGCCCTCGGCATAAAACGCGGGTCGGGCGATTCGATGATCCGGCTGGGCGCGGTCAAAGGCCACATCGACGGGATTATGGGCGCGTCCACCGCGCGCTTTTACGAAGCCTACAGCAGCGACCCCGAAAAGAAGAATCGAGGCCACTGGCGGCCTTTGACCTGGGTTTCGCCCGAACGCAGAACCGAACTCAATCGCGGACCGTTCACCGAGATGATGATCAAGGCCGACGCCGCCGACATCCAGGTCACCGTCCACGCCATCGGCGACGAGGCGCTCGGCGTGATGCTGGACATGATCGAGGCGATGACCAAAGCCAACGGCCCGCGCGACCGCCGCATGCGATTGGTTCACGCGCAGGTCTTCGCGCCGCGCGACTTCGACCGGTTGAAGGGCCTGGGCGTGGTCGCCGAAGTTCAACCCTTCCACCTGAGCGACGACATGCGCTGGATGGAGCAGCGCATCGGCTACGAGCGCTGCAAGGGCGCATACGCGTTCAAGACCATTCAATCGAAGGGCGCGACTTTGAGCTTCGGCACAGACTGGCCCGGCACGTCGGCCTCGATCTACCCGATCAGTCCGATCTACGGGCTCTACGCGGCGGTCACGCGACAGACCGTGCGGCGCGCCCCCGCCGAAGGATGGTTCCCCGCCGAACGTCTGACGATCGAAGAAGCGATCAAGGCCTACACCTGGGGTTCGGCCTACGCCAGTTTCGAGGAGAAGATCAAAGGGACTCTGACAGAGGGCAAACTGGCCGACATCACCGTATTGGACACGAACCTGCTGCGCGCGAAACCGACTGATTGGATTGACGAGCGCGGCGACGTGACGGTGAAGACGCTTTATACGATCGCCGGCGGGCGGATCGTTTACCGGCGCTGAACACAACCACGAAAATTTCAACCAAATTATCGCTAAATCGAATCAAAGTTGTTGACAGCGCAACGTCTCTGGGCTATATGTGCAAATGCCTCGAAAGTAAAGACTGCGGTTATGTCTTTACTTACTGCCGCGACGTGGTTGTAGCCGTACCCCCCTCTAAACGCAAGTCATTGCATTAGCGGCTGCGGGCCTCACTAGTCTTCAATGAACTGGCAGGTTGAAGACAGGTTCAAGCGATACTTACTTGAATCCTGTTTTCGCCTGGGTGTTTCTGCTCAACTGATGTGAAATTTGTGTGGGCGGTTGAAAGCCGGTGGACTCGCCACATCCGGAAGCGGCTATAGAGTCGTCCCAGCAACATTCACCCGGTTGCTTTTTTCCGACAGACATCGTTCAGGGAGGTGACCTATGTGGGCCCCAGCAAACTATCCGAATCAGATTCGCCCACTGCCCTTATCAGCGCCAGGCGTCCCGCGGTATGACAATAGCGAGATTACCTGCGGCGTTCCGTCCTGCGGCCCACTCGTCCAACACGAATTATTGAAGGTCGTGCGCGAGCGAATGCCTTCGATCTACAACCACGCCGCGATGGAGATCGGTTTGACCGTCTCGCGCACGCAGGAGTTGATCGAGCGCAGGGTCGAGATCATCAGTTCCGCGCGCGCCATCCGTCTGGCGCGACTGATCGCGCTGGAGCCGAATTCCCATGCCGTATTCGGCGAAGCGGGTCACAACCTGTTCGACGAGATGCGCCGCGATTTCCCGCGTCTCGCCAGGGCTTCGCTCCGGACTCTGCCCGCGCCGCTGCGAATCCGGCTGGTCATGGCTTGGACGCGCAGCGTCGCTCACAGCTTCGCCGGGAGCCTCAGCCGGATTCTGACCGACCACGACCGCCATAAAATAACCCTGTCGTTGCGCACCGGAGTCTTCGCCGACAGGCTCGATACGCTTGGAGGCGCGCACGAATATTATCGCAACGTCTTCAAGGTCATGCTCAACGAACTGGCGCGCGTGGATTGCGAGATCAAAGAGGTTCGCCGCCCCTCCGTCTATCTCAACCAGTGCAATTTCGAGATTAAGTGGGAGTAATAGCCAATCGGTACAGTACGGGGAGCGTCAGCGACCTGAGCATCGATCAATAGGCCTATTGATCGATGCTCAGGTCGCTGACGCTCCCCGTACTGTACCGATTGCCAGATCGCCGATGCCACACGAGGTGATCGCCGTCGCCAGGGCGATCCGAATAGACCACCGTCAATAATCGACCGACTTCATTGGGCCTCTTGCAAAAGTCCTTTGGGATAGAGCGAGCGGATTGACAACCGTAGCGCGAACTGTCTAGTTTGGGCGGCTTTGATGATTGGCCGCTCGATGAACTTGCGCAAACTAGACAGTTCGCGCTACGCCGTTTGCGATCCCGATTTCTTTTAGCGTCCCGGATCCGAAGCCAGAGTTACTTTTGCAAGTGGCCTATTTTGCTGACCGGCAATTCGAGCAGGGCATTGTTCGACAGCAGGAATCCGCCGTCCTGCAACATGCTTTCGATGTAAGCGAACTCTCCTCAATGAAAAAGGAGGCGGTCAGTGACCGCCTCCTCACGAGTTTGTAGCCCATATTCGACCACGTTGGCAGTTATAATCAGAAGTTCAACCGCAGCGCCAACTGAATGACGCGCGGATGGCTGGTGAAGACCTGATCGGGACGGTTGAAGAGACCGCTACGGCCTACCGTGATGAGGTTCGTCACCGCAGCGCTGGTCTGACCGGTGGCCTCAACGCCATTGACCGAGCCGGGGACGAATTGCGCGTGGTTGAAAGCATTGTACATGTCCGCGCGAAATTGAATCTTCACGTCTTCATAGATCGCGAAGTTCTTGAAGATCGAGAAATCCAGGTTGTTGATGCCCGGCAGTTGCAGCGTATTGCGTCCCGCCGTAGACCGCGCGCCGAGGCCCGCCTGAATGTATTGCGCGTTCGGATTGTTCGCAACATACGCGACGATGACCGGGTTCGGCGCTCCTGTCGAGGTAGTCATCGGTACGACTGCGCCAGCAGAGTTCAGCGCGGTGACCTCGCTACCCGTGCCCTTTACGCCACTCGGATTGAGGATCGCCCGATCACCGGCGTTATCGCCATTGAGGTTGGAGTCAACACCGCTGCGGACACCAGCCTTCTCGCCTGACTCGAAGCTGAGTGTACCGGCGAGGCTGAAGCCGCCGAGGAGCGATCGAGCAAACCAATTCTGACTATTGGTGAAGAACGGCAGATTGTAGATGCTTGAGAACACAAATCGGTGGCGGTGATCGAGCGCCGAATCTGCCCTCTCGGCCCTCAGGTTGCGGAAGTCTTGGACGCGGCGCGGTGAGAGCACCGTGCTGAAGACCTCGGCGGTCGTGTCATCAATCAAATGGCTCCAGGTATAAGCCGCCGAAGCCAGCAAACCGTTGGAGAGGCGGCGGTTAACCTGAGTCGAGAAGCCGTGATAAGACGAATTACCATTCGACAGGAAAGCAACGATGTTACTAGCGAACCCGGCATTGGCATAGGCCGGAACAAAGCTCGGGCGCGCAGCCCTGAGTTGACCGAGGTTCGGCAGCCCGGCGAGCTGCGCCGCCGTCGGGGCATTCATGAACGTCGGGATGAAGCTGGTATCCGTGATCTGGTTCTGGCGGTTGAGCCGGTTTTGTGTCAGCAGATGAACGCCACGCGTGCCTAGATATCGCGTCTCGAATGACCAGTTCTGGGCAAACTGGCGCTGGTAACTGAGCGTGTAAGTGATCGAGTACGGCACCTTTTGGTCGGGGACAAAAGCTGAGGTCGTCGCGCGCGCATCCGCCGCGTTCGTGATCGGAGTATAAACCCCAGAAATGCCTCCATTCGCCAGGAAGTTAGGTGCTCCTGGATCAACGTCAATGGTGGAGTTGAACTGCGGCGGCGACGAAAGGATGTAGATGTTGTCGAAGATAACGTCGTAGGCCATTGAGAAGCCGGCGCGGATCGCGCTCTTGCCACTTCCGCCGAAAAATCGCCCGAGCAACCCATGGTCGAAGTTCGGTGAGTAGGCGAACCCGATGCGTGGCGCGAAGTTCTTCTTCTGCGCCGCCGGCTCGTGGAAGTCAATCAAGCCCGGTACCGAGGAGATTTTGTTGAGGCTTTGCTGCTTGGCCCCGAACGGCACCTCCTGGTAGGCATAATTGACGCCCAGGTTGAGCGTAAAGTTGGGGCGGAGGCGCCAGTCGTCCTGCCCATACAGGAAGAGCAGCTTCTGGTTGCCGTAATACGGCGAGAGGCCGACCGTGCGCTCGGAGAATTCGGGACTGATGTCGAGCAGGAAGGTCTCAACCTGGTTGTACTGGTAATCGCCGCGCGAGCGCTGCACGAACTGCTGCGGCGAAATGATCTTGCGGAAATCGCCGCCGAACTTCGTTGAGTGGGCGCCGGTTAGGTAAGAGAGGTTGTTGACGAGTTGGTAGTTGTTCTCCACCGTGAATTGGGGCGCATTGCCGTCCGGACCGATGTTAACGCCCAATTCACCAAGGTCAATGTTGGGGAACGCGTCCAGACCCGGGTACTTGAAGTTACCGGCTGAGAAGTTCTGGTTCGACCGGCGGTAAGCCAGGCGCAACTCATTGTTCAGCTTGCTGGTGAAGGTGTGGGTGAGCGTATAGGAGAAGAGTCGCGTGTCGGTTGGGATCAATTGATAAAAGACCGGCAGGGTCGCCGCCGTGTCAATCGCGCGGTTCCGGTTGAAGTTGAAACGGCCGCGATGCTGCGTCCTCTCACTCTGTACAAAGTCGATATTCGTCACGACGTAGTGGTTGTAGCCATAACTGGGAGCCGGAATCGCGACCTGGCCAATGGGGATGGAGACGCCGCTAACGGTGATAGAGTCGCTCGCCGAGGGCGCCGCTGGCACGTACTGCTTGAAGATCCCCAAGTTAGTCGCCGACAGTCCCGGAATGCTGCTGAGCGTTGCGAAGCCCGCCGCCGTGGGCGTGAAGACGGCTCCGGGCGGGACGGCGCTGCCATTCTGTGACCGTTCATAGCCGCCGAAGAAGAAGAGCTTGTCCTTACCGCCAATGGTCGCTCGCCCGCCCTGACCGAATCGCGGCAGGTAGAGCGGCCCACCTACGTTAAAGCCGAAGCGCCCGATATCGTTGCGCGGGTTGCAACTGTCGTCGCCGATGGTTGTGCAGCGAGTGATGCCCTGGGCTTTTTGCAATGTGTCGAGCGCGTTCAGGCGCCGGTTGCGGAAGTTGCCGTAAGCCGTTCCGTGGTACTGGTTAGTGCCGCTCTTGGTGATGGTGATGAACTGGCCGCCGGTCGAGCGCGCGAACTCGGCTGAGAACTGGTTCTGCAGCAGTGAGAACTCGGCGACTGAATCCGGCGAGATATAAACCTGGGGACCGGTCACTGACTTATCGTTGTTGTCAATTCCATCCACCACGAAGTTATTATTGCGCGGGCGCTGACCGCCGACCGAGCCACCAGTCCCGACTCCGACGCCGCCGCTCGTCGAGACGTTCGGCGCGATGAGCGCCAGATTGTAGATGCCCGCGCCTGTCCCGGTTTGGGCGAGGTCGGTTACTTGCTGCGCGCTGAAGCCTTTGGCCAGGTTGGTCGTCGTCGTATCCACCAGTTCGGCGCCGCCAGCCGAGACCTCAACGACGTCATTCCGTACACCGACCTCAAGGTTGACGCCCACGTCGGTCGTCTGGTTCAACTGCACGCGAACATCGGTGAGCGTGAGCTTCTTGAACCCTTCGGTCTCGACCGTGATCTGATAATCGCCGACCGGCAGGTTCTTGAATTCGTATTCTCCAGAGCCGGTGCTTTGCGTGGTTAAGGCATTGTTTGTCTTTTTATCCAAAATTGTGACTTTAGCGCTTGCCACGACCGCGCCGGTAGGGTCTTTTATGAGACCACGAACATTCCCCGTGGTCTGTTGGGCGAAGGCGGCGCCTGACAAAAGCGTCAGCGCCGTCAGAATTACAGCGAAAAATCCTGTAACTCTTAATGACCTTATCACTTTGTTCATAACTGGTTCTCCTTACTTAAGACTGAAAAGGGATCATTGATCGTGGGACTGGGGGTGATTTCCACGTTTGTGGAATCAGATTATTTTCTGATTCAATATGACATAGATTTAAATCGGCAATTTTCAAGCCAGATTTGGAGAATATGTTAAATGGAGCTTTTTCAAAATCTTAGCTTGTAGCGATCAATTAAGGCATTGTGTTTTTTGAATTCCAGTTCAAATATCTGGATATTTCAGGTGGCGACTGGGTACGCATCGCTTCCAGCATGCAGTCTTGGCAGGAGGCGCATTGGGGGAACAAAGGGCCGTCTATCCGAGACTGCACGCTGGAAGCGATGCATACCCCGGGTTTTCGTGGGAAAAAATTTGGGGGATGAGCTACATATCGGCTCATCCCCCAATCGCGTTTTCCATGCTTGCGTTTAGAAAGTCAAACGCAGACCAAGTTGAATGTTGCGGCGCTCCTTACCGCCACTGGGCAGGACTCCCTTGTTGGCTGTGACGGGCGAATCCGCCCCGGTGAACAGGTTCGTGCCCGGATTGACGAACAGGTTCGAGTGGTTGAAAAAGTTGAAGAATTCGGAGCGGAACTGCAGGTTCATGCCTTCGCGCGGGAGCTTGACTTCCTTGTGCAGCCCGAAATCGAAGGTAAAGTACCCCGGCGTGCGGAATAGGTTGCGCGGCGAGAGAAGCTGCGGTTGCAGGTTGGCCACGCTCGCCGTGCAAGTAGGACTGCCCGCGCAGAAGTCGTTAAGAGTGCTGAACGCGCTCGGTAGCCCCGTGTAAAGGTTGAAGGTGTTCGGAAGTGTAGGATCCGCCGCCCCCGTGCGCTGCGGGATCGCGCCGGTGAGCACCGGGAAGCAGAAGTTCGCCTGGCTCGAATTGCAACTGGAGATGGCGCCGTCATAAATGGTGAACGCGCCGCCGGTCTGCGCCTGTACGATGCCGGTCATGCTCCAGCCCTGGAGAGCTTGGGCTCTGACGCCGTTGAGGCCTTTGCCCAAAGGAAGTTCCCAGATGCCTGAGAGCGTGGCGCGCTGCCGGATGTCGTTGGTCGAGTTGGCCCGGTCCAAAGCAGGGTTGTACGGGTCGCGGAAGCCGAAGAATTTGGCGAACCCTTCGAGCGGCGAATCGGCGAAGAAAGAGCTTGAGTTGTCAATCGAGTGCGACCAGGTGTAGGCGCCGGTGAACAACAACCCCGAGACGCCCAGCCGCTGCGCGCGAAGCTCAGCCGTCACGCCGTGATAGCGCGAGAGGCCTTCGTTGCTGCGCCGGTTTATGTTTGTCAAACCGGTTTGGTTCAAGCGACTGGTGTTGTCCCCCGCCGACGGTGAGCATGGGAAGGTGGGGTCATCCCGCTGCGCCACCAAGCAGCTCCCTATTTGATTGAGGTTGTTCAGCGAATAGAGTCTGATGCCGTTCGCCCCCAGGTAAGAGAGCGACCCTGTGACGCCTTTGCCGAGGTCGCGCTCCAGCGTGGCGTTAAACTGCGCGCTGTAGGCCGTCCGCAGGTTGTTGTCCAGCATGCGGGCCGAGCCCGTGAGCGTCAATGACTGGCCGGCGCCGCCGAGCGTGTCGAACTGGTTAGGCATGACTGGGAGAGCCGGCGGGGCCTGGAGCTGAAGCACGGCGTAGTTCGGCGGATTCTGAATCACGTTGAAGACCGCGTTGCCGAAGTTGCGGTCGTAGAACAGGCCGTAACCGCCACGGAAGACCGTCCGCCCGTTGCCGAAGATGTCCCAAGCGAAGCCGACCCGCGGGGCGAAGTTCTTGTAATCGGGCCGGTAGAATTGATCGGTCTGCTGGAATTGCGCGATGGTCACCTGCTGGAATGTAGTCAGACCCGGAATGTCGGCGAAAACAAGGTTGGAATCGAGGAACCGTTCGTTATCAGGGCTGTGGGGCACGCCGAAATACTCCCAACGCAAACCGGCTGTGAGCGTCAGGCGAGGTCTGACCTTGAATGAGTCTTCGCCATATAAGGCGAATTCGTTGTACCGGAAGTGACGCGTGAAGCTGGGGGAGCGGAACCGGCCGTCAATACTCGTGTCATAGATGTCGCCCGGCGATTTGCCGTTGGGATCGATGGCCACGGAGATCGCATCCACGCCGCCGTTGAGCATCCCCTGCATCGTGTTCGTCAGGAAGGACGCGGTCTGATTGGCGCCGAACGTGCGATTGTCACGCAGGTGCAGATACTGGCCGCCGGCTTTGATCGTGTGCCGCCGCCACGACAGCGTCACGCCCCCGTAGGTCTGGTAGACATTTTGCGCCCCGCTAGACGGAAGGGCAGCCGAGCCGCAGGCGTCCGGCGCATAGCCCGGAAAGGCGATGGGGCCGATCGGAAGCCTGTTGAAGAGGGCATATTGCCAGCACGGCGTGGTCGCCGGAGCGGCGCCGAGCGGTTGCAGATTGAGGAATCGGTTGTAGGCGAAGCCCGACTCGACGTAGAGATGCGGCGACAATGAGCGCGTGACCGCCAGATTGACGTTCTGATTGCGGTTGATCTGCCCGGTATTGAAGCCTTGATAGGGGCTTAAGCTATTCGTGCCGGAGAATTGGTCGTTGTTCTGGAAAGCGTAACGACCCATCAAGTTGGTCTTATCGTCGAAGCTATGATCTATCCGGCCGCTGAACAGCCAGGCGTTTTGCGCGTTACCGGCCCCGGCGTCAATCGGCGCACGGAGGTTGGAGCGCTGGAACAATCTGGCGTTCGCCGGGATAACGTCGTTGGTGATGGCGTTGCGCAGAGGGTTGGCCTCGTACGGGCCACGTCCTTCAATGACTTCTACGATCTGTCGCGCGGTTATGAAGTTGTTGGGATCGTTAGCCTGCGGCAGGCCGCCGAAGGCCTGGATGAAGTTCCTGGTGTTCGTGGAAGAGGCGTTCAGGAAGTCTTGTGTGGGGACGAAGAACGGCCTCGTGCTGGAACTGCGGATGCGCTGCCCTTCAAGAGAGCTGAAGTAGAAGGTCTTATCCTTTATGACGGGTCCGCCCACGGAGCCGCCGAACTGGTTGCGCACGAAGTTGCTTTTCAGCAAACCGTTGGCGTTGTCGTCGAAGGGCGTCGCCGAGAGCGCCGCGCCGCGATAGAACTCGTAGGCGCTGCCGTGGATGCTGTTGGTTCCCGATTTGGTGATGGCGTTGACGCCGATGGCGTTGCGGCCGAACTCCGCCGTCGTGTTGTTGGTCTGGACGCGGAACTCCTGCACCGCGTCGAGCGGCACAGTCTGGCCCACGGTGGCGTTGAAAGTGTCGTTGTTGGCGCCGCCGTCGAGCATGAAGTTGACCGATGAAGTGCGCTGTCCGGCGATGGCCAGACCCAATCCGCGCGTATCGCCCGTCACCACGCCGGTGTTGCTGGCGCCAGGCGTGAGACCGACCAGGTCATACGGATTGCGCGTAATCAGCGGCAACTGGATGATCTCCTTCTCGGTGACGGCGCGCGAGACGGCGCCGGTGGTTGTGTTGATCAGCGCGTTCTCTTCGGAGGGCGTTACCACATCCTTGACTGCGCCGACCTGCATTAAGAAGTCTAGGTTAAGGCGTTGGGCCACTTCGACAGTGATCTTCTGAACAGTTTTGCGGAAGCCTTGGTTCTCGACCGCGATCTCGTAATTGCCGGCGCCGACGTTGGCTAAAATGAATAACCCGTCCGGAGTGGTCTCCGTCTCCTGCTTGATGTTGGTCGCCGTATTGGTCAGCGTGACTTTCGCCCGCGAAATCAGGGCGCCGTTGATGTCCGACACGCGACCGGTGACGACGCCGAACTGCGTTTGACCCACGGCGCTGATCCCAAGGCATAAACAGAGCAAAGCTGCTTTATAAGCCAGTTTTCTCATTGATACCTCCATAAGGATTGTTTCTCAAAGGGGCTAAGAGAGGGGGGGAATCGAAAGCATAGAATTTAAAATGCGGCTTTGTCAGCGAGGCAACGTTTATTCCCCTCGCGTTATAAGGTTGAGATTGATTAAAGTCAAGCGCATCAGGTGGAAGGTTGTAGACATTAATAGAGAGAGGAATAGAAGTCCAAAAATTCCAACGCTTTTCAGATTTCCGGATTTCGCTACTGCTTTTTCTCGGCCATCGCCTTCCTGATCTTTTCGACCATCTCGCGAGTCTGCGCCGCGTACTGTCCCTTCGGCTCCAGACGCAAATACTCCTCGAACATCTGAAGCGCGCTGGCGGCGTTTCTCGCTTTCAGGAAGAGGTTGCCGGCCAGCAGATAGGCTTCGGCGTAATCCGGCTTGAGTCGCAGCGCCTGCCCGACTTCCGGCCCCGCCTTGGCGACGTCGCCTTTAGCGAAATAAACCTGCCCGAGCGTGAAATGGCCCTGATGCGAATTCGGTTCGAGCTTGAGTCCCTCCCGCAAAGCATTCTCGGCTTCATCATTTTTTTGTTGCCTTCGATAAAGCTCACCCAGACCGAAGTAGGCGGCGGCCAGCTTGGGGGCGATTTCGAGACTGCGGCGCAATTCACGTTCGGCTTTATCGAATTGACGGGCGTCCATATAGGCTGTGCCCAGAAGCAAGCGCGCTTCGAGAAAATTGGGGTAAAGATTCACGGCCTTCTCCAGGCGCGAAATACCGACCTCGATCTTCTTTTCTTCAAGCAGAGCCGCGCGTCCTTCATCAAACTCCTTTTGAGCTTCGGCAGGAACTCTCGCGTCCACCATTTTGGACAGGTCGGTCGGTTGGGCCGGGGGCGATTTTTCCGGCGAAAGCTGAAACTGTAGGTATTCACGAGACGTGGTTTGCAGGTCGACCTGCTGCCGAGATTCCGCATAACCCGCCGCGCGAACCGTGACGACATATACGGCGGGTGTTAGCCCTGAAAAGCGGAACTTGCCCGTTTGATCAGTCAATGTTTGTCCTGCGTCTCCGCCGCTGAAGAATTCCACACGAACCAGGACCTTGTCAGCGGGCGCGCTGTTGTTGGCATATCGCACCTGGCCGTTAATTTCGACCGAAACAGGAACGGAGCGAGTAGGCCGTTGAGCGACTACGATTACCGACCCTTCTGAAAATATCAGCAACGCCGTTATCAATCTGGCGAACAAGGAAGTCATAACGCCTGACCTTTCTTGAACTGATCGATGTGGGATGAAGAGATGAAGAAGAGATGATTGCCGTTCTCGCTGAATAAGACAAGAGGGAGAGGATTGCTCCTCTCCCTCAATTCGGTCTTCAACGCGATGCCGACTTAGAAATCGAGCTTCAGACCAAGTCGCATGCTGAATGGCAAATGGTATACCGGGTTCAACTGACCGGCGTTACCGGAAGGCTTGCCGAAGTCTGGGTTCTCCTGGCCAAGCGTACTTTCTCGGAATTGATCGATCAGGCGGACCTCTTGATTGTTCGTCACGTTGAAGAAGTCACCGACGAAAGTTAGTTTCATGCGTTCAGTCATTTTGAACGGGTAGTCGCCGTGCAAATCCAAACGCCCATAAAAAGGCGACCGGCCGAGCTTGCCGCGTCCGCCGAGCGGCACTTCACCCGCGTTCGCATAGACCGGATGCGCCAGGAATTCGCTGAGCGGAACGCCTGACTCCATGTGGACGCCGAGGCCCAGATTCAGCCCTCTGGCGAACTTGCCATAGTTGCTCTCGCCGAACGCATAGCTGCCATAGACGTTGATGATGTGGCGGCGGTCGGTGTTGAGCGGCCCGACCTTGAATTGGTCGCCGAGCAGATTGAACTCGCCGGCCGTAAAGTCAAACAGTGAGCTGATCGCAGGGTCGGTCTGGCCATTATCATTGCGGAAGTGCCCCTCGAAATTGCCTTCGAGCTTCGCAATCCGCCAGTTCGAGAGCAACTGCCAGCCTTTGCTAAACCGCTTGTTGACCTCTATCTCCACCGCCCGGTAGTTGCGAACGGGGTCAGGGAACCCGTCGGCCACTCCGTCCGCGCCGGGATCACCGGCGGGTTTGCCATTCTTGCCCAGCGGCGCGTAGCAGATTTGACCAAGCACATTGCCCGCGTTGTCTGTAACCCCAGAATTGTACAAACCGCGAATGCATCCTGGAGAGCCGGATGGCAAATTCGCAATTTTGTCCAAGCTATGATCATCGGGATCCTTCGGGTTGGGAACAGGAATAAAAATCGGCACGAAGTTGGCTGGCAGTTTAGTAGCCAGCGGGTTGACCGCCGCGTCGAGCTTCGAAGTGATATTCCCGATGAAGTAGGTCTGCCCGAAGAATGACGCTCCTTCAGGCGAGACTACCGCCGCGTCCTCAACGATGCGTCCGATCTTACGATCAATATATCTGACGGAGACGACAAAGTTGCCGGGCAACTGCTGCTCGAAGCCGATCAGATGTTCGTTCGTATATCCGAGCTTGGTGCCGGGCAGAATCGGGTTAGACGGATCTTGCGCCGAAACAGTAGGCGAGAATGCGGTAATGCCGCCAGTCACCCCGTTAATGAAATGCGCGGAGTCGAGCACCGGAGTCACTGTTTTGAACTGGTTGAGCTTGACGCGGCGATTGCCCGCCGCATCCATCGTGAAGTCGGGCAAGAAAGCGGCGAGGGTGAAATCCTTCTCTGACGAGAGAGAGCGTTCGGCCAGATCGAGCGGGATGTATTCGTGGAACCGCCCGTAGTTGTAATAGAACTTGGTCTTGCCCTTACCAAAAGGATCAACTGTCACTCCGAAGCGTGGTGACCAGTTACCTGTGAAGATGTAGTTGATTCGAGCGCCGTTGGAGCCGGGACTGCCGATCAGTCGCTCCTGCTCCCAGCGATAGCCGATCAGTCCGGTGATGTACCGGTTCAGCCTCCACGTGTCTTGCGCATAAGCTGAGTGGTACTTCGATTGGGTGTCGAACGCCGGAGTGCCGAATTCGCCACGATCTTGTCGCAGGAAGACGGGGATATCCTTACCATTGACCGTCAGCAACGGACAGAGTGTGCAGGTGTCGTCGGGGTCGTCGGGGTCGTCGGGAGCGGGGCGCAACGAGAAAGCCGCGTTCGTCGGTTGGCCCGCCGCCAACGCCGCGCCGCGCGCGCCCACCAGGGCCGACAAGGGATCACCAGCTGAGTTGGTCAAAGGAATTTTGTATTTCGCTCCACTCCGCTCGCGCAGGCCAGAATAGTAGCCGCGCTGGTAGTTATATCCTACGGCGAAGGTGTGGGACCCCCAGAGTGAAACCTGTTTTTGGGTATCAACCGTCGCGCGGTAGGTCGTTCCTTCGGTCGGCTCGAAGAAGCCAAGCCCGACGGAGGTAAAGTTGCCACGCGTGGCGTTCGTGCGGTCAACAATATTGTACTCGTTGGCAAAGCCAGATTCATCAAACCTATTATGACCCTGACCGAACGACGCGCTCACTGTCCACGTTGAAGAGAGTGAGCCGGTGTAGCGCACGGCTATGTTGCGCGTGCCGAGATCGAGCTTGCTGTTAGCCGTCGTGTTGTCAATATTCAACGTCCTGAACGGGGCGACGTTGGTCGTGGTCGGATCGCCGAAGATCGAGAAATTAAGCTGATGGTTTTGGGTGACGCCGTAGTCCAGCTTGAAAGAGTAATTTTTGGTGAAGAGCCGCCGATGCGTCTGGTCGCCATAGATCGTCCGCAGCCCGGACCCGTCAGCCCCGCGAACAATGGCGCGCTGGACCGAAGGGTTAAATGAACCGAAGAAGAACAGCTTATCTCCACCCGGAACCGGGCCGCCGAGTTCGAAGCTGGCGTCATAGCCTTCGTCATTGAGTCGCTTTCCAAATTTATTGGTGCGTGGGAAGTCGTCGGCCTGTTTGCGCGTGGCCTCGAACGCCCTGGGCTGGAAGAAGCCGGTGATTGCGCCATGATACTCGTTGGTTCCGGACTTGGTGATGATGTTGACTATCCCGCCTTGCGACTGCCCGAACTGTGGCTCGAAGCCGCCGGTCTTGACCTGAACCTCTTTAATGAAAGTAGTGTTGATGCCGACGCCCATCGTCCCGTAGCTGCGCGAGAAGACACCCAGTCCGCCAAAGGCCGAGTCAGTGATGTTCACGCCATCAGCGACATATAAGTTATCGAGCGCGGAGCCGCCAGAGATCGAAGGGTTGGCGCGGCCACCGCCTAGGCTGTCTGTCGTTCCCGGAGCCAGGTAGAAAAGGCTCTGGACGTTGCGCTGCAACGGCAGATTCTGATAAAGCTGGTCGTTGAGGTTCGATCCGATGGCTGTGCTAGATGTATCCACCGTCGCTGCGCCCGCAGTCACCTCGACAACCTCGGAGATGTTCCCGGGTTCGAGCGTCAGTTTGAGCGTCGAGTTTTTGCCGACATAGACTTCGATGCCGGGCACGTTGAGTGTTTTGAAGCCAGACTGCTCCACTTTCACCTTGTAGGAGCCGGGGATCAGGTTCTGTAATTCGAACTCGCCCTCGGCGTTTGCGGTGACTGTGCGATCACCGGTCGGCCCTGTGACGGTGACTTTGGCGTTCGCGATGGCGGCGCCGGCGCTGTCCGTTACGCGCCCGCTGATTCCGCCTTTGGTCGCGATGTCCTGCGCGAGACCAAGCCCCGAGGACCAAAGAAGTATGATTAAAGTGGCGAGCAGAGAAATCGCGCCAGCCCTGAACGGACTTACTCGTTTCATGATTAACCCTCCAGACGATTGAAGAGTCACTCGGTGTCAGCCGAGCGGCTCAGGTGTGTTTACTTTATTGAGTCGCCGCGTCAGGCGGCCCACCTGTTGAATAGATTTGTCAATGAGAGCCGAAAAAAAACGTATGCTTGTGCCTGTAAAAAGGGGGAGCGCATACTCGAATCAATTAAGAATCAAATTGCGTTGATTTTACAGTGCGTTTGGATACTTTTCCACTTCTTTCAGTCCTAGGCAAATATTATTCCAACCCGATTGATTGGATCGCCGTCGTGGTTAATTGTGACAATCAGCGTGCTTAATTCGATTCGACCATCATTGATCCAGAGTTTGCATGTTCAAAATCCAAGAAAGAGGATTCAGATTATCGGATCTTTCTTGATCAGTGTGTGGCGGGAGAACCTATAGAGTCACTACAAAAGCATTGGATCATGTGGGAAGTTTGGAAACCGCCCCAAGGCCAAGCGGTTACGCAGCCATCATCCCAATTTACGGACAATTTCTCTATGACCATGAACTGCCGAGAAATATACGAGTTAACCTTTGTTTTGAGGCGACAAATGTGTCTGTCAGCGGATGGTCGTTCAGAAAACTGCATGAAAATCCAGATTCTCGGATTCCATTCCGGCGCTACGAGCCAGCAAGCGGCGCTGTCAAAAGCATTCCGGCCTATGACTGATTGTTTATGTCCGTGATATTGAAAGAGCAGGACTGCTACATACGAGAATCTAAATGACCATCCATAATTTCGTATATTGAGGCAAGCGTCTCACGCAACCGTTCAAGACAAACCAAGCATAAGTTATTGATGATAAGGACTTTTCCGCTAATGTGAAGAAGAGCCAAGGT
>WNFU01001051.1_pt1 | contig 38681 bp, 23 predicted proteins | sample 5400121 | NCBI WGS metagenome assembly WNFU01 (sample SAMN13153360, study PRJNA577476) | soil metagenome | isolation source: 100 cm soil or saprolite under grassland replicate 1 | place: USA:California | collected 2016-06-15
GTCGAGCGCTGACAGCTTCGATGGGTGATCCGTTGTCCACGCAACCCGAGGACGATTCGGGAGCGGCCACACAGGATCGCTTCTCGTGGCAGCATCACTGCATCGCAGTTGACTGTGTCGGCCTGATCGTCGGTGACCAACACCGTCAAGACCGGCGACCTGTGCTGGGAGACCGACAACGCCAGCCTCTCCCTGGCCGGGCACTCCGTTCGACGGGTCGCGCCGAACTGGCAGGTTGTTCGGCCCGACGACGTCGACGACGTCTTCCAGCTCGCCGCTGAGCGGCCCGACCGCACCGTCGTGTGGCTGGACGAACTGCAGCGTTATCTCGGCCAGCGACGGCAGCTGTCCAGCGCCGTCATCAGCCGCCTGGTCACGGCCGGCATCATGGTCCTCGGAACGATATGGACGACCGAGTACAACGCCTTGCTCACACCGCCCCTCGGTGGCGATGACCAGCTTAGACAGGCACAGGACGTCCTGCTGCTAGCCGAGGTCGTCAACATCGACCAAGCGCTGACCCCGCCCGAACGCGAGCGCGCAGTGGCACTGGCCGCCGGTGACGCGCGACTCGCCGAGGCATTGCGGGCCACCGACCACACATTCATCCAGATGCTTGCCGGTGGCCCGGCATTGGTGCGGTGGTGGACCGACCCGTCCAATCCCTACGCAAGCGCAATGATCCAAGCTGCGGTCGACGCCCGCCGAGTCGGGGTGCAGTCGCCCATCGGCGCCGCAATTCTCACCGAAGCGATGCACGACTACCTGCACCCGCTCGACCGGATGGCCGATCCCACAACCTGGCTGGACCGCGCCCTGGCCGACGCGACAGCGCTCCTCGCCGGCGCCGTCGCCCCGGTACGACGCGTCGGTGGAACGTCCGCCGGATCGGCCGTAGGCGTCATCGTGGCTGACTTCCTGCTCCAACACATCACCCAAATCCGACGCACCATCTGCCCACCGCACAGCCTGTGGAACTCCCTCGTCAGCCATCTGCTGGACTCCGGCGACATCGGACGGGTCGCGGCCAGCGCCCGGACCCGGATGCGCTACCGATACAGCGAGCCTCTTCTGCGGCAACTGATCGCGGGCGGAGAGGGGCCAGCTGCCACCGAACTGGCCGACATCCTTCTCAGCCACGATCGAATCGACGATGCCATCGCGTTGCTACAAGAGCATGACGCGAGGCACCCCCACGACGAGACGGTTCGTAGCCATCTTGTCCATCTCGGCAACCTGCAGCGCCGGATCATCGAACTGCGTCAAGCCGGCGACGCGACGGGACGGGAGATGCTGGCCGAGATCCTTGCCGACCGTGGTCGAACCGAGACGCTGCGACTCGCCGCCAATACGGGCGATCCCGCCGCACAAGACGAACTCGCACAGTTGCTCGCTGACCGCGGCCAAACACACGAGCTCGACGCGCGAGCCCGTGCCGGCGACACGTTCGCGGCCGACCGGCGAGCCGCGCTCCATGCCAGACGCGAGGAGCTTGATACGCTGCGCTCCCTGGCCGACGGCGGCGATCAAGCCGGATCGTTCCAGCTCGCCCGACTGCTCGCGCGCCTTGGCCTGGTGGACGAACTCGCACAACGTTCAGCGAAGGGTGACCGCTTCGCTTTGGACCGGCTCACCGCGATCGCAAGTTCCCCACGGCCACCCATGCCCACCGACGACTCGGCCGTCGACGACCGCACCACGATCGCGCATCTCCGTGCACAGGTCGCAGCCATTGAGCCGCTCGCCTCCGACAGGCTCACGCGCCTGCTGGTGGAAGAACGCCTCGCCCCCGCGCTGTGGGAAGAGATGCAGGCAGGCACGCCGTTCGCCGCCGAGCGGCTGGTCAGCGTTCTGATGGCACAGGGGGCCTCCTCTGTACAGCTTTGGGCAGGCTGCGAACCTACGGCCTCAACGCTGACGGCTCCGTTGCAGGTCCGGAGGACTGGGCATGACGAGCCCACAGCGCAGTCGTGCGCGCATCTCATGGGAGCTGGCGCTCGCCCAGCGCAGCGCCTCGACCGGTGGTGAAGTCCCGGTCGCTCCCGAGCAGCAAGAGACCTGGTGCGGGCGCCAGTGCCCGCCGCGCCACCGGACGACCGACCACCCCCGCGGTGGCATCTTCGCGCAGCGCACCGGTGTCCGCAAAGGGGAGGACGCATGACCCAGACACAGCTAGACGCCCTCGCCCATGTCACGCTGGAGACGGCTTCCGTCGCGAACGACGTGTGGCGATCCGCCTACCACCACGTCGACGACCTCAATCCGTCCGTCGAGAACCACGTGCTACGTGCGCTCCGCGACACATCCGCCTCACGTGATGCACGGCAGGGTGGCGTGGTCGTCCAGGGCTCGGCGGGCACAGGCAAGACACACCTACTGGGTTGGGCACGTGACCAGATTCAACGGCAAGGCGGCTACTTCTTCCTCGTCGAGATGACCACTGCTCACGACTTCTGGTACAGCGTCGAACTCTCGCTCATCGACGGGTTGTTCCGGCCAGGACCGGGCGGGCATCCGCAAATTCGCACAATGCTGCGGCGACTGTCCTCGCACGTCGACCTCCCCGCGCCCACACGATCAGCGCTCGTCGGCGAAACACCGATCACCCGCGGAAGCATGGACCAGCTCATCGATGCGGTGCGCGGCTATGCTCCCGGTCTGTCTAAAGACTGCCAGGAAACCGTCCGTGCCCTGGTGCTGCTCGCCTCCAACGATACCGACCTGCAAGACCTCGCCTACGCGTATCTCCTGTCCCAGACCGAGTCGGAGACCGGCGAATTCGCCGCTTGGGGCCTACGGCCATTGAAACGTACGGCCGAGTCGATCAGCTGCGACATCATAGGGCTCCTTGCCCTGTCTGGTCCCACCGTGATCGGCGTCGACAGCATCCACCTTGCCTTGGCGCCCGACCGGGCCGCCGAGGCTGCCCAGGCTGCGGATGAGACAGCACACCAAATCGCCCATGGACTTTGGGCGCTGCACGATCAGATCCATCGCGGCCTCCTCATCGTCGCCACCCTTCCATCTACGTGGCAACTGCTCCGCAGTCGATCAGCGCGCCAGCTCACGGACGGGTTCGACGAACCCCTCACGCTGCAGGGCGTAGCTTCCGAAACAGCGGCGCTGCGGTTGGTGGCTGGACAGCTCGACCCACAGTTCCAACAGGTCGGCTTCCTGCCGCCGTACCCGACCTGGCCGATCAGACCGGCAGCGTTTTCGACGTCGATCGGTGCGTCCGCCCGTGACGTGCTCGTCGCCGTCGATCGCCACATTCGGGACTGTGTGCGCCAAGGCGAGGCAGCGGAGCTTGAACGGTTCGATTTCGATGCACGTCAACCAGCGACGAAGCGGACTGGGGCGGCGCCGCCGGCTGCGTCAGCCGACCTCGTCAAGGCTGATCGGCAGTTCACTACCTACCGGCGCGACGCCGATGTCTTCTCAGCGACAAGCCCGTCGACCGAGGACGCGATCATGCCGCAGCTCCTCGCCGCCGGCCTGCGCGCATGGATCATCGAGCAAGGTGCGGCAGCATCGATGTACTCGCTGGATCCCCCACCGGCCGGCAAACCGGCACTTCACGCGAGACTGCGACAAGTGCTCGATATCGCCGACAGAGAAACCCATTGGTCCTTTCGGGCCATCGCTAGTCCCCATTCCGTGGCTGCCCTGCAACGCATTCGGGCGGCAGCAACGGTGTCCGGACTCTTCGACCCAGCGGGCCGACGTCGGCTCTTCATCCTTCGCAACGTTCCATGGAGTACCGGGCCGAAGATGCAGGAAGCAATACGAGCGTTCACCGAAGCGGGCGGCGAAACCCTGGCGGTCGATGATGAAGATCTACGGATTCTCGCCGCACTCAACCACATGTTCATCGAAGGGGACCCCGGCCTGCCTGCGTGGATACGTGCTCGCCGGCCCACGCAGGACGTCACCATCCTGCAACGTGCACTTACGCACGAGCAGTCGATCCCTTAAGGCCGCGAGTTGCCAGAACGACACGAACGCGTCGTTCGTGAACGCCCCCGCGAGGGCATTTGCTGACAGGGCCGCCAGCCGTGGCTCGAATCGGAGCCGTCCGCCCCTCCGGCCGCCCCCGGGTGCTCATCCGGCCGCTGCGCAAACGCACCGTGTGCGACGTCGACCGGCCGTATCCTGTGCTGTTCTCCATCGGCGCGGGGAAGGACTCAGTTGTGATCATCAAGACCCTCGACGAGCTGCGGCAGGCCGACGGCCGCACTCTGCGCTTCACGCCCATGGGGCTGGGTCTGGGCGTGCAGATGCGTCCTGAGGGCGCTGCCGAGTTCCAGCAGCAGGTGGTGGCCCAGTTCGATCTTGCTCCCCAGGTCGCCGAGGGTACCCGCAACAGCTTCGAGGCCCTCCGCACAGCGTTCGCCCACGGAGTGTTCTGCTACGAGATCTTCACCCTGGTCAACGACCGGGGACTGCTGGTGTTCGAGCAGGCGCTGCGGGATCGGTTCGTCGATCACCACAAGGGCACGGTGACCTTCGTCGACCCTCGCGACGGCAGCCAGCACCCGGTCGGTGCCGCCACCTACCAGCAGATGCACGATGTCCTGCGCCGCAACCGCCGATGGCGGCTGCGGCTTGACGACGGGCAGACGGTGGCGTTCAACGGCATGCTCGGCGACCTGCGGACCTGGGCCCGGCGGCTGGGCCTGCTGCGCGGGCAGCGCAACCGGGTGATCGAACAGGCGATCGCCAACCTGCGCAACATGGCCGCCCACCCGGACTACCATCTGACCGGCCCGGTCGACGCCGCCCGGACAATGAGCGACCTCGCCGAAATCATCAACCACCTATGGGGTGTCGCCACCCCCGGCGGCCGTCTGTACCCGGCACCGGTTCGGCGTGAAGTCGTCGTCCTGGCGTGGAACGAGGCCGGCACCGAGCTGCAGATGGCGCTCGCTGACGGGTTGGCCGACGCCGTCGATCCGTCGGACGAGCGGTGGTGGTGTGCTGTGGTTCGGGCCGTCTTCCGCCCCGGCCCGCACAGGGACATCAGCGATCCCGGCCTGCGTGAGTACGACTCCCGGTACGAGGTGACCCACTACCCGGCCGACCTGCAGTGGGGGCCTGGGTCGATCACCGACGCCGCCGGCTGGTACGCCGAGCACCAGCCCCAGCCCGACGAGTGCGACTACCTCGATCGCACCTTCATGGTCCGCGTCGACGGCGCCCATCTGTACCTCCCGATGCGACCCGCCGTGGCGGCGGTACTGCCGGCGCCCGACCGGTCCGGCACGTGGTACGCCATCCGAGCCGATCATCCCAACGACGCCTTCCACCACGTCCGCAACCTGCTCGCGCACGTGGGCTGCGCCCGACGCGGACCGTGCTGCAACTGCCGCGCCGAGACACTGGTCGTCGGCGACTACCAGCAGGTCATCGCGGCAAGGGCTGACCCGGCGGTGCCGCCACCGCCGCTGCCCGCGGACGCCGCGACACCGTGGGCGCATCCCCGGTGGCGCGCCACGGCCTAGTTGCCGTCGCGAGCCGTCAGCGCGGCCCATGTACCGCCCGCGCTGCGTGCACGCCACCCGGCAAACAGCGAGCCCGCCGGCGTGGCGAGCGGCTGCGGCCCGGAAACGCCGTAGGTTGAAGGGCTGGCCAGCTCACTCCGACCAATCTTGATCACTGCGAGATGCCTGTGGACGACGTTTCGACGGCGTTGCCGCTGTTCGATGACAACCCGGCCGAGGAGGACCTCCTCGGCTTCGACACCGTGGCCGACGTGGTCACCCGCGTCGTCACCGCGGGCGGCCTCGACCCGGTCACGGTCGGCATCCACAGCGCCTGGGGCGGCGGCAAGTCGACCGCCCTGAACCTGATCAACGCCCGGCTCGCGACTGTGGGTCACGTGGTCGTCGTGCGGATCGACCCGTGGGAGTTCGAGAACACCGAGGACCTTCGGGGCACGCTGATCGCCCAGGTGCTCAACGAACTGCAGGACCGCATCGAGCAGGACGACGACGAGCCGACCATCCGGGAGAAGGCCCTCACCAAACTGAATGATCTTCGCCGGCGGATCGCCTGGGGCCGGGTCGCCCAGGTTCTGGTCACCAGTGCCGTGACCCTCTCCCCGGACATCCCGAAACTCGTGGAGGCGCTAACGCCGAAGCCGAGGGAGGACACCGACGGCGGCGGCGACGGCCCGCAAGGGATGGCCGGGTTCCGGGACCAGTTCGCCGCGCTGATGAAAGAGGTCAGCGGCATCACCAAGGTCGTCGTCTTGGTCGACGACCTTGACCGGTGCCTCCCGCCGACGATCATGGCGACGTTGGAAGCGATCAAGCTGTTCCTGTCGGTGAAGAAGATGGCGTTCGTCATCGCCGCCGACGAGGACCTGATCCGCGCCGCGATCAACGCGCAGCTGCAGGGGGCCGCACAGGGCGGCTTCGCGAAGCTGTACACCGAGAAGATCGTGCAGTTGCCGGTCTCGCTGCCGCTGCTGTCGGTCAAGCAGGCCGAGGCGTACATCGCGCTGCTGCTGTGCCGCAACGCCGGGAATCTGATGGGCGAGCAGCTCGCCGACGTCGTGGCCGGGTGCAACGAGCGCCGGCGGGCAGGGACCGCTCCTTATGTGGTGGCCGCAGAGGACGGCGTCTCGGGCCCCTTGGCCGCGCATCTGGTCCTGGCGGCCAGCATCGCCAAGGGCTTGTCCGCCGACGTCTGGCGCAGCCCACGAGCGATCAAACGCTTCCTCAACGCGTTCGCGGTACGCAACCATCTCGCGTACGCCGCCGGCGCCGGTCTGACCCCGGATGTACTGCTCAAGCTCTACCTGTTGGAGCTTCGGTACTTGCCGGAATTCCAGCTGCTGGCCCAGCAATCCACAGGTGAGCGGGCAACGCTGGTGGCCGCGTGGGAGCAGTGGGCCCGCGGCGATGCCCCGCAACCGCCCGACGGTATCGCTGAGAGCACTCGGCTGTGGGCGGCCACCGAGCCTTTCCTGGAGGGCCGGGGGTCGGAGATCGAACGCTATCTGAGCGTGGCGGCGACCCTGCACAGCGACGTGCGGTTCGGCGGCGCGATCAACGCCAAGCACACCGTCTGGAGGCATGTCATGAAGTGGGTCACCCGCGTGCGCCCCACGACCGACCGGATCGCCTGCCCCTGGCTGATCCGCCGGTTCATCGACCCCGACGCGCAGATCCTGTTCGTCCCCGCCGACCAGGTCCTCGACGTCGCCGCCCGCGAGGGTGGGTACTCGTTCGACGCCAAGGACGCCACCTACACCCACCGCCGCACTCCCGACGGGGAACTGTGCACCTTCGAGGTCCTCATCGCCGAACACCATCTCGGCGACGACCCGGCCCTGGCCCGACTGGCGCGGATCGTGCACGCCACCGACGTGTCCGGGCAGCTTGACACCGACCCGCTCGGCCCCGGGCTACTGGCCATCGGTCAGGGCGGGCTGCACGTCGAAGACGACGACCAGCGCCTACTGGCGCGCGGCATGTTCGTCTATGACGCCCTCTACGCCTGGTGCCAGCACCACGACCAAGCCCAGGCGGCGTGATGGGCCGCACCGTCGTGTTCGTGTGCGCGCACGGCGCGGCGCGCAGCCGACCGGCCGCCGCCTGGTTCAACGCCGACCCACCACCGGGCTGGCACGCCATCACCGCCGCTGGCGAGGACCCCGCCACATCGGTGCCCCCTCATGTCGGGCCGCTGCTGGCCGGTACCCCCGCCCACGCCGACCTCGACGACACCGAACCCCCGCAGATACACCGCTGCGGGCGACGGCGACCTCGTCGTCGCGATCGACTGCACCGTCCCGGAGGCACATCGGTGGAACCTTCATGCCACCGAGGTCGATGACGCGATGCGCGACGAGCTACGCGACCGGGTCATCACCCTGACCCAGACGCTGCACGCCGGAGCGGGTCGAACCCCTCACGACCATCGCCCCGGATCGGCAGACCGGCACAGGCGGGTCATCGCGACCGCTGTCGAGGCGGTGATCGCCGGCGCTGCCGAGTGTCCGTACCGCGGAGCACGCCCCTCCGCTCGGCCTTGTAACCGGGGTTACGATCCGTCCGGCAAGTTGGCAATCGGCTCAGACCGATTCACGAAGCAACCTTCGTTGACCAGGGTTCGGCCCGACACCGGCGACGAGGCAAGGGGGACCGGGGTGTCAGACAGACTGTCATCCCAGCAGCCCGCTGCGCAGGTCCCCGCCACGACGCCGAACGCGGCCGCGCCGGCAGCGAATCGACGGCCAGCGCGCCGCACACGACAACAGCTCGTCGAGGTACCAGCGACCGGCTTCCAACCTGATCCGGACTTGTGCCAAAGCCAGCTTCGGCGTCCGTTAGGTGTATGGCGCAGCTGCGGGAGGCCGGGGTTCGGGGGACTGGTGCCCATGTGGCCGAGATGGCGTCGATGATGAACCGGATCGGGCCCGACGCCGGAGTGCTGCTGCTGTCCCCGTAGGCGAGGGCGGCAGGTAGGTCCAGTTGTATCCGGCTGCCGATCGGGGCACCTACGAGGCCTTGGTCCCAGCCGCGGATGACCTGACCGGTGCCGACGGTGAAGGTAAAGGGTTTGCCGCGGATCCAGGAGGAGTCGAACTCCTGCCCGGTCTGGAATGAGTAGCCGACATAGTTCGTGGTTACGGTCTGCCCGGCACGCAGCGGCGCACCATTGCCCTTGATCAGGATAGTCACGGTCAGGGTGGTCGGTACCGGCGCCAGGGTGCCAGCGGCGGGCTTGGACCGCGTCGCAGCGTCCGTGCCGGGATCGACTGCCGACGCGGACGCACGGGTCGCGACGCCGTACACGCGGCTGGTCGGTGAGCGGACCGACGCCACTGTCAGAACGGCGAATAGCCCAGCGGCGGCGAGGACCGAGACACCGACCATGATCCACGGCCAACCGCGTCGGATCAGGCGCTTCGCGGTCGCCGGCGGACCGCCGATGCCAGTGTTCGGCTGCTGCGGCTGCACGCCGATCATTGTGACCCAGCCGAGCAACGGTTCGCCGTGGACGAAGGCGCTCTCATGCGCAGGAACGCCTGCCACCACCGATCCATGTCCGTGGCGGTGGCGTCGAGGGCGGAGCACCACAGCCACACCGGCTTGGGGTCGCGGTCACCGGGTAGGTGGTCGACTTGGAGGCGGACCAGGTGCCCTTCGATGACCGGCAGATCTTCGGTGTGGTCGATCCAGCAGGTGTGGCGGGTCAACCGCGGGTGCAGCCGGTCCCAACTGGCCGCTCGGGCGGTGCGGTAGCGGGTCGTCTCGGTGGTGGTGTGGTGCTGGGGGGCCGGCCAGGTGGACAGGTTGTCCAGGCGGCGCTCGCCAGCGGCCGTCGTGGAGGAGGATGCCTCTGCGCCGCTGGCGATGCGTAGGCTGTCGGTGTGCCTCAACCGCGAACGGTGGGTGGGGTGATCTTGGCCGTGGGGAAGCGGCGGGCTCGCACCGGGAATGCGTTGCTGGCTGTGCTGATCACGATCGTGCAGTTGCTCGGGCTGCGGGTGGGGCGGCCGGTGGAGCCGTCGGGGGTGCTGGCCGGGGTGTTCGGCGCGGTTCTCACCTGGGCGGCCATCGTGGTGCAGGGCGTGTCGATGCTGTGGCGCCGCGACCGGCCGGTGGCGGTTCTCGCGGTGTGCCTGGCGGGCTACGCGGTCAACTCCGCGTTGGTTCCGGGGGTACCGCCGTTTGCCGGCTGGGTGGCGCTGTATGCGGCGGGGGTCTACGCCGGATCAGGGCGACGTGCGGCGTACGCCGTGACTGTGGGTGCGGGTGTGCTTGTCGCGGTGATCGGCGTGGGTGCGCTGGTGTACCGGGCGACGGTCGCCGAGTTCGTGTTTCTGGCGTTCATCACCGTGACCGTCGTGTTGGTGGCGATCGTGGTGCGTTCCCGCCGGGTGCAGATGGACGCGTTGCGTGAGCGTGCCGCGGCCCTGGATCGGGAACGGGAGTCGGCGGTGGCCCGTGCCGCGGTGGAGGAGCGGCTGCGTATCGCCCGCGACCTGCATGACCTGGTGGGGCACGGGCTGAGCGGAATCGCGGTGCAGTCCAGTACCGCACGGCTCGCGCTTGACGGCGGGCGGCTCGACCAGGCCCGGGAGGCCCTTGCGGCGGTGGAGGCGAGCAGCCGTGACGCGATGGTCGAGATGCGGCAACTCCTCGGCCTGCTGCGCGGCGTCGACACCGGCGGCTACGGCCCCGCCCCGGGATTGCATGACCTGCCGGGCCTCGTCGACCGCATGCGGGCGCAGGGGGTGTCCGTCGCGCTGTTCGCCGATGGGCTCGGCGACGTTCCGGGAGCGGCGTCTCTGGGCGGGTACCGTGCCGTGCAGGAGGCGTTGACCAATGCGGTCAAGCACGCTCCCGGTAGCCGCGTGAGGATCGACGTCAAGGCTGCGGACGGCGTCCTGGTCGTTGTGGTGGAGGACGATGCGCAGCGGCCGGCGCCGCCGCCGCAGAATGCGGCGGGCGGTCACGGTCTGGTCGGTATGCGCGAGCGGGTTGCGGCGTTGGGCGGGGAGTTGAGCGTGGGTCCGGCCGGTGACCATCCGGGTTGGCGGGTGCGGGCGACGATCCCCTATGGCGACAAGGGCGCGAGATGAGTATCCGGGTGGGTATCGCCGACGACCAGTCGCTGGTCCGCGCCGGCTTCCGGGTCCAGCTCGGTCTGGTCGACGATCTGGAATTCGTCGGTGAGGCGTCGACCGGGGAACAGGCGGTCGACCTCGCCCGCCGGCAGCGTCCCGATGTGTTGCTCATGGACGTACGGATGCCGGTACTCGACGGCATCAGCGCAACGAGGCGGATCACCGCCGACCCGCGGACATCGGGCGTGCGTGTGCTGATGCTAACCACGTTCGACGTCGACGAGCACGTCTTCGCGGCGCTGCGGGCCGGGGCGAGCGGCTTCCTGCTCAAGGATGTGACACCAGAACAGTTGTTCGCGGCGATCCGCGTGATTGCGGCCGGAGAGGCACTACTTGCCCCGGCGGCAACAGGTCACCTGGTCCGCGCGTTCGTCGCGCGGCCCAACCCCGGCCAGCCCGACCGGCGACTGCTCGCCGACCTGACCGCTCGGGAGCGCGAAGTCCTGCTGCTGGTCGCGCAGGGCATCTCCAACGCCGAGATCGCCGGCCGGCTCGTGGTGAGCCCCGCCACGGTCAAGACGCACGTCAGCCGCATCCTCACCAAGCTCGGACTGCGTGATCGCGCGCAGCTCGTCATCGCCGCCTACGAGTCCGGCCTGATCACGCCCGGCGGCTGACGCGTACATCTCACGGCCGACGTCGTACGCCAAAGTTGTACCGCGTAGTGCGTCGCCACGGCCGACGCCCGTCGCCGTCGGACTCCCTAGCGTCGAACGCATCCACCATCGATGTATCGGGAGCCGACATGAGCACCATCACCGTCGAGGCGCTGACCAAGCGGTACCGCGCAGTCACCGCGATCGAAGACCTGACCTTCCGCGTCGTGCCGGGCCGCATCACCGGATTCCTCGGCCCGAACGGCGCGGGCAAGTCCACCACCATGCGCATCCTGCTCGGGCTGGCCCGGCCGACGTCCGGCCGCGCCACGATCGACGGGCGGCCGTACGCCGAGCTACGCGACCCGGTCCGGCAGGTGGGCGCGCTCCTGGATGCGAATGTGTTCCACCCGGGCCGTTGCGGGCGCACAGCGCTGCGGATCGCCGCCCGACCGGCCCGTATCCCGGACGCCCGGGTAGAGGAGCTGCTCGATCTCGTCGGGCTCGGCAACGCCGCGCACCGCCGAGCCGGTGGGTACTCGCTGGGCATGCGGCAGCGGCTCGGCCTCGCCGTGGCGTTGCTCGGCGACCCCGAGACGCTCGTACTCGACGAGCCGGCCACCGGGCTCGACCCCGAGGGTGTCGCATGGCTGCGCGGACTGATGCGTCGGCTCGCCGCCGAAGGCCGCACGGTCTTCGTGTCCAGCCACCTACTCGCCGAACTCGCCCAAACCGTCGACGACATCGTCGTCATCAACCGCGGCCGGCTCGTGGCGCACGGCCCGATGGTCGAACTGCTCGACCGCACGGACGCCACCTCGCTCGAGTCGTTCTTCCTCGAAGCCACCTCAACACCCTCCGGGAGTTCGTCATGAGACCCCTCGTCTCCGCGGAACTGCTCAAGCTCCGCACTACCCGCAGCGCCTGGATCCCACTCGTCGCCGCACTCGGGTACGCGGTTCTCGCCGTGGTCGCTGCCACCTCCACGGCGGGTCGCGGTGACAATCCACCGCTGTCCGCGGCCTGGCTACCCGAACTGATGCGCGGCTCCGGCGGGAAGTTCGTCAACGGGGCCGTCCTGCTCACCTGCATCATCCTGACCGCCGGCGAGTTCCGGCACCGCACCTCGGTCACCACCTTCCTCGGCGAGCCGCGACGGCTGCGGGTCGTGTCGGCCAAACTCGCCGCAGCGGCGGTCACCGGCATCGTCGTCGGCCTGGCAGCCCAGACGCTCAGCGCCGTCACCTCGGCCATCGTGCTGTCCACGCACCAGGTACCGCTGCACTGGACCAGCCCCGGCGTACGCGGCGCGCTCATCACCGTGCCGCTGCTCGCGGCCCTGTACGGCGTCCTGGGCGTCGGCCTCGGACTGCTGGTCCGCAACACCGCGGTGGCAGTCGGCACCGCGCTCATGTGGGCCTTGGTCATCGAAGGCGTACTCCCGTCCCTGACAAGGCAGCCTGGACTGACCCGCTGGCTGCCCGGCAACGCCGCGAACGCCGTCCTGCACGGCGCGCCGTCGACCACCGCGACGCTCGCGGCCAGCGCGGCGGCCGCGCTGCTCACCGGCTACGCGATCACCCTCGCGGCCGCCGGAGCATTCACCACCACGAAGCGGGAGATCGGCACCGCGACCGGTTGACGACGCCACCCGGTGGGGGCGAGGCGTGGCCTCGCCCCCACCGGGCGAGCACCGGCGGCCGACGTCGTGTACATGCGCGCTCAGGCGGCCGGAAGGGCCGCACCGCCCGAGGCCGGCCCTAAGTGCTTCCGCAACAATTATTGCCGTTTGTTCGGGCGCGTCGCGGTGATTGGTGTGGCGAGTGCCTCGTGGTCGTCCGCGGCGGGGCGTGCGTCGTAGTTCCAGTCGCCGTGAAATTCATGCCGGGTGATGTGCCGGTTCAGCAGTTCACGCATCTGCCGGTCGGTGATGCGCAGCCCGGTCGGGTAGGTGTTCTCGTCCAGGGCGGCCTTCACACGCAGCCCTGCGCGGGTGGTGGTCGCCGCGATGGTCTGGACCACCACTTCGTGGCTGGTCAACGGCCGGCCGCGCCAATTCATCGTGATGTGGGAGAACAGCCGGTGTTCGACTTTGTTCCACTTGCTGGTTCCCGGCGGCAGGTGCACCACCGTGATGGCCAAGCCGGTCTCGTCGGCGAAACGGGCCAGTTCGGCCTTCCACAACCGCACATGAGCGAGAACACCTACCTAACCGCCATCAAGGCAGCCTCCGCCCGAGGCTGGCGCCGCCTCGAACCCGTACCGCTCGGCCCACCCGAGCAACCCAGGAACCTGCTGAACTTCCTCGGCTCCGCCCCACCGCAAACCAGCTGGCAGGCGCGTACCTGCCCGCCCACATCATCGACGACATCGCCACCGCGGCCGTCATCGCCTAGACCGAGCACTTCGGAAGCCCCGCCGGCAGGGTAGGCACGGAGTGAAAGTGTTTACCTGGCGTCGTCCAGGGAGACACTCCCGCACTCCACCTTCGTCCTGGTCACGGCGTGGTCGGGCAGCCGCCACACGGCGTCCCGATCGCCGGCGTCGGCGAGCGGGCGCAGGATGGGCGATGGCCTCGTCGACCCTGGCCCCGCTTGGCGATCAACCAAGCCTGGCCCTGGCCCCAGCGATGTCTTCTACGCCATCCGGCGGGACACGACCCCGGTCGGCGCGGCCAAGGGCTTGGCCCGACCGCCAACGACGACACCGTTCGCACGTGGTCTGCGTTCGTCCCGCTCCGAGGAGCGGTTCAGGTCGACGGGGGGTGGCTCGGCACGGCCGGTGTGCAAGAAAGGTCGACAAGTCCGAGGCGTTCATGGCTGTAGATAGCACACACTGGCTGACAACGGGCCGCTGGGTGTCGGGAGGTCGAGGTGGACGAGTTCGCACCGTTCAGCCTGACCGGCGCTCAGCTGGCCGATCTGACCGTCCACCATGACGTCGAGGTGGACCTGTTCACCGGCGCCGCGGCGGTGAGTGTACCGCTGCCGACCATGACCGGCCGCGACGGCTTCGGCCCGACGTTGGCGCTGTGCTACAAGCCCGACGCCGGCAACTCGGTCTTCGGGCTGGGCTGGGGGCTGACCGGGGCGACCCCGGTGACCCGCGGTACCCGGCGGCTGCCCCGCTACGACGACACCGACCGGTATGGGTACGGCGACCGGGACCTGGTACCGGCGCTGGAGAAGGTGGCCGGGGCCTGGCGGCGGCGCACCGCGACGCGCGGGGCGTACGCCGTCCAGTTCTTCCGGGCCCGCGACGACCACGCGCAGACGCGCGTGGAGCGCTGGGTGCACACCGGTACCGGCGCGGTGCACTGGCGGGCCCGGGAGCCGGACAACACCCTCACGGTGCTCGGCCGGGCCGACGCCGGACCGGCCCGCATCGCCGATCCCGAGGTACCCGACCGGATCTACGCGTGGCTGCCGGAGTGGCAGTTCGACGGGTACGGCAACGTGATCCGCTACGAGTACCGGGCCGAGGACGCCACCGGGGTCGACCGGACCGCCGCCGCCGAACGGGCGCACCTGCGCGGTACCGGCTGGCCGCAGCGCCACCTGTCCCGGATCCGCTACGGCAACACGGTGCCGTTCGGCCCGGACGACCCGGAGCCCGCGACCAACACCTGGCTGTTCCAGGTGGTCTTCGACTACGGCGACCACCCCGGCTGGGGGCCGGAGCCGGACGCCCCCTGGCCGGCCCGCCCGGATCCGTTCTCCACCTACCGGCCCGGCTTCGACCTGCGGACCCACCGGCTGTGCCGCCGGGTGCTGATGTTCCACGACTTCCCCGAGCTGGGCGCGGGCCCCACCCTGGTCACCGGCGTCGCGCTCGGCTACGACGAGGATGCCGCCGGCAGCACACTGGTCTCGGTCACCCAGACCGGCCACCGGCGCGATGGTGGCACGGTCACCGCGCGGGCGCTGCCGCCGCTGTGGCTGACCTACTCGCCGGTGGTACCGGTGCCGGAGTTCACGCCGGTCGCGGCCGGCTCGCTGGAGAACGCCCCGCACGGGCTGGCCGAGCGCGGCAGCCGCTGGCTCGACCTGCACGGGGACGGGTTGCCGGGGCTGCTCACCGAGACGCCCGACGCGTGGTACTACAAGCCCAACGACGGTACCGGCCGGCTCGGTGCCCAGGTGCGGCTGGCCGCCCGGCCGACCGGCGCCGGTACCGCCACCGCGCTCGGTGACTACGACCGTGACGGCAACACCGATCTGGTCAGCGCGACCGGGCGGTGGGCGGGCGCGGCGTACCTGGACCGGGGTACCGGCCGGTGGTCGGGGTACCGGCCGTTCACCGCGACCCCGCGCATGGAGGCGCTCGGGCCGCTGATCCAGTGGCTGGACGTGGACGGCGACGGGCTGGCCGAGCCGCTGGTCGCGGGGGCGACCGGGGTGCACTGGTACCCGGCACTGGGCCGCGACGGCTTCGGGCCGCCGGACGCGGCGCCGCGCGCCGCCGGGCCGGACGCGCCGCCGGCCCTGGCCGCCGCGCCCGAGCGGGGGCTGTTCCTGGCCGACCTCAACGGTGACGGCCTTGCCGACCTGGTGCACCTGAGCAACGGCCGCATCCGGTACTGGCCGCAGCTCGGGCACGGGCGGTTCGGCGCCGTGGTCGAGATGGACGGGGCGCCGCTGTTCCCCGACGGCGAGTTCGACCCGGCCCGGCTGCGCTTCGTCGACCTCGACGGCAGCGGTACCGCCGATCTGATCCACCTCGGCCGGGCCGAGCTGCGCTGCTGGACCAATGCCAGCGGCAACCGATGGGTGGCCCAGCCGGCGCGCACCGGCCTGCACTACCTCGACCGGCTCGCCGCCGTCGACGTGCTGGACCTGCTCGGCGCCGGCCGGCCCTGCCTGGTCTGGTCCTCCCCGCTGCCGGGGCAGAGCACCCCGGTGCGCTACGCGCCGCTGGCCGGCCCGCTGCCGCCCCGGCTGCTGACCGCGGTGGCCAACTCGGTGGGCGGGGAGGTCCGGCTGACCTACGAGTCGTCGGTGCGCGACTACGTCCGCGACCGCGACGCCGGCCGGGACTGGTACACCCGGCTGCCCCACCACCCGATGGTGGTGCGCATCCGGGAGCTGGTCGACCACGTCACCGGCGGGCGGTCGGTCACCCGGTACGAGTACCACGACGGGTACTTCGACGGTGCCGAACGGACCTTCCGGGGCTTCGGCCTCGTCGACCGCTACGACGCCGACACCGGGGCCGACGACACCTCGGTCGCGTGTGTGCGGACCTGGCTGCACACCGGGGCACCGGACTGGTACCGGAGTCTGGCCGACGGGTACCGGCTCGACGCGGGCCTGGTGACGATCCCGCCGGCCACGGTCGAGGAGCTGGGCTCGTTCGGACCCGGCGAGTACGAAGACGGGCTGCGGTGCCTGGCCGGCCGGCCGGTCCGGGTGGAGACGTACGCGACCGACCCGGCCGGGGACCGGGCGGCCCATCCCTTCCACGTGACCCAGACCCGGTACGCCGTGCGCCGGTTGCAGCCGTCGGCGGGGGCGCGGCCCGGGGCGTACCACTGCCATGTCCTGGAGACGGTGGGCCACGTCTATGAGGGGCAGCCCCTCGATCCGCGGGTGACCCAGCAGGTCGCGACGGAGGTCGACCGGTACGGCGCGGTGGTCCGGATCGCGGAGCTGGGCTACCCGCGGCGGCCCGGCAGGCCGGCCATCGCCGCCCAGCACCAGGGGGTCGGCACCGCGCGGTGGCACCGCTGGGTGCACCTGGACACCTTGGACCGCTACGAGCTGAACATCCCGGCCGAGACCGTTGAGTTCGAGCTGACCGCGCCGGCCGGCCCGGCCCTGTGGTCCGCCGAGGTGGTCGCCGCGGAGCTGGCCGGCGCGCTGGCGCACGTGCTCGACGCGCACGAGGAGTTCCCGGCCGGCGCGGGCACCCGCGCCCGGCTGCTCGGCTGGCGGCGGCACCGGTACTGGAGCACCGACCGGACCGGCCCCCTTCCGGTCGGCCAGGTGGGCGCGCCGACCCTGGCCCACCACGACGAGGAGGCCTGCTTCACCGGCGCGCAGGCCAGGGTCGCACTCGACACCCGCGTCTCCGACGCGATCCTGACCGGACTGGGCTACCTGTCCCGGGACGGGTACTGGTGGCAGCCGGGCCCGGTGGTGGAGTACACGGCCGCGGACCGGTTCAGCCGGGCGGTCCGGATGCGGCGGGCGGACGGCGCAATGACCTCGCTGGGGTACGACCCGTACCACCTGATGCCGGTCGAGCGGGTCGACGCGGTGCAGAACCGCAGCACCACAGACATCGACTACTACGAATGCCTTCCGGGGCGGGTCACCGACCCGAACGGCGCCGTGCACGAGGTGCGGCGCGACCCCCTCGGCGTGGTCGTCGCGAGCGGCCGGTACGCCACCGTGCTCGACCCGGACGGGGTGACCACGCACCCGTGGGGCGACGAGCCGCTGCCCGCCACGGTGAGCGCGCCGGCCGCGGCCGCGCTGCTCGCCGACCCCGTCGCCGCGCTGGCCGCGGCCGGGCTCACCGGCGCGGGCGAGGTGTGCGGGTACGACCTCGACGCGTGGGCCACCGCGGGCGCGGCACCCCATCTCGTCCGGGTCACCCGCGAACAGCACGCGCACGACGGGGCCGGTGGCGACGGGGCCGGTGGCGGGGCCTGGAGCGCGGGTGGCGGCGCGGTGCCGCCGCGGCTCTCGGTGTCCTATGTGGACGGTTACGGCCGGCTCGCGCAGGAGCGGCGGAAGGTCGGGCCGGGCCGGTGGCTGGTCTCCGGCGCCGTCGTGTACGACGCCAAGCAGCAACCCGTCCGGGAGTACGAGCCGTACTTCGGGACCACGCATGAGTTCGAGACCGACCAGCAGGTGGCGCGGGTCGGCGTGGCGCGCCGGTCGCGGTACGACGCGGTCGGCCGGCCGGCCCGGGTGGACGAGCCGGACGGCAGCTACCTGGCCTGGACCCACCTGCCGTGGGAGAGCCGGGTCGCCGACCGCAACGACACCGTGCAGGACTCGGTCTACCGGGTCAGCCGGGAGGCACTGCCCGACGCAGACCCGGCCAAGCAGGCGCTGCGGGCCGCGCAGGCCCATGCCGGTACCCCGCAGGTGACCCACCTCGATCCCCGCGGCCGGGCGGTCCGGCGGGTCGAGTCGACCGGCACCGCCGACCGGGTGATGGAGCTGGTCCTCGACGCCCGGGGCGAGGCGCGCGAGGTGGTCGACCCGCGCGGCCTGACCTCGCTGCGGTACGTGCGCGACCTGCGCGGCCGGATGCTGTACCGGCACAGTGTCGACGCCGGCGCGGCGTGGTGCCTGCCCGACGCCTACGACCGGCCGGTGCACCGCTGGGACGGCCGGGGCAACCACACGCGGACGAGCTACGACGCGCTGGACCGGCCGACCGTGGTGCGGGTGGACGACGGGACGGGCCCGCCCCGGGTCACCGAGGAGCTGCGCTACGGCGAGCACCCGGCGGTCGACCACGCCACCTCGCGCCAGGCCCGGGGCCGGCTGGTCCGCCACCGCGACCAGGCGGGGGTGCGGACCGTGCACCGGTACGACCCGGCCGGCATGGAGCTGCACAGCGAGCGGCACCTGTGCGCCAGCTACACGGACGATCCGGACTGGGCGCAGCCGGCGACGGTCGTGCTGGAGCCGACCGGGTACGTGACCCGGACCGGGTACGACGCGCTGGACCGGGTGGTCCGGCGGGCCCTGGCGGACGGCACGGTCCGCACGATCACGTACGGGCCGGAGGGCGGCGTGGCCGGGGTACACCTGGCCTGGCCGGACGGTACCCGGCCGGGCCTGACCGTGCTCACCTCGGCCGAGTACAACGCGCGCGGCCAGCGCACCAGGGCGGTGCTCGGCAACGGGGTCACGCTCAGCCACTCCTACGACCCGGAGACCTTCCGCCCGGACGGGATCACCGCCGTGCGGCCGGACGGCGTGACGGTGCAGGACCTGGCCTACACCTACGACCCGACGGGCAACGTCACCCATGCGGTGGACCGCGCGCAGGTGCTGCGCGGCAGCACCGTCTCGCCGCACAGCGACTACCGCTACGACGCGCTCTACCGGCTCACCTCGGCCACCGGGCGGGTACACCAGGCGCTTCTCGAACACGACTACCGCGCCGAGGGCGCGGCGCCGGGCAGCTTCCGCGGCAGCCGGCACCTGAGCCTCAACAACGGTCAGGCGGTCGAGCGGTACACGCAGCAGTACGGTTACGACCTCGCCGACAACCTCACCCGGGTGGTGCACCAGGGACCGCACGGCTGGACCACGGACATCTGGACCTCGGCGAGCTCCAACCGCGCGCTGCCGATGCGCGATCCGGGCGGGGCCACCGTCGCCAGTCCGGAGAGCCGCTTCGACGCGGTGGGCAACACCCGCTGGCTGCCGCACCTGGCCGCGCTCGACTGGGGGTACCACGGCCGGCTGACCCGGGCCGTCGTCGTGGACCGGTCGGCCGGTGTCCTGCCCGACGACGCCGAGTACTACCGGTACGGGGCGGACGGGCTACGGATCCGCAAGGTCAGCCAGCGCGTGGTCGACGCGCAGACCGGGTCGATCGAGGCCACCGACCAGGTCTACCTGGACGGCTGCGAGATCTACCGGATCCGCCGGGACGGGCGGACCGTGCTGGAGCGCCGCACCTCCCGCGTCGACGACGGGGAGCGGCACCTCGCCGTGGTACACCGGTGGGACCAGGATCCGCAGCGCCGGCAGACGGGCACCGCGCCCATGGCCGGCGCGCCGGTGGTGCGTACCCGGTACCAGCTCGGCGATCCGCTCGGCTCGGCCCGGCTGGAGCTGGACGAGGCCGGTGGCGTGCTCAGCTACGAGGAGTACTTTCCCTACGGCGGCAGCGCCTTCATCGCCGGGGACAGCCAGCGCGACGCGGCCGTGAAGGACCAGCGGTTCCGCGGCGCGGAACGAAATGACCTGACCGGGCTCTACTACGGCGGGCACCGCTACTACGCGCCCTGGCTCGGGCGCTGGCTCAGCCCCGATCCGCTGGGCACCACGGACGCGCTGAACGAGTACGAGTTCTGCCTCGACAACCCGGTCACGTACCACGACCCCGACGGGTTGCGCAGCGTCCCGCGTACCGCCCAGGTGGCGGCGAAGCCGGCGGCGCAGCAGACGCCGTCGCGCGGCAACGTCGAGACCCAGCTGCGTAAGGCCGTCGCGCAACTGCCGCCCGCGCAGCGGGCCGAGGCCGAGCGGCAGATCCGCCAGCAGGGGCCGGCGCTGCGTACCGCGACCGGCTTCCAACTGGAGACCGCTGAGGTCGAGGTGGCCGGGAAGGTGGTCAGCCGGGGCGTACGGCTTACGTTGCAGTTCGGCCCCGCGCCGCCGGACCCGGGCGGGCCGTCCGGCGAGACCGGCGCGCGGGTGGCACCCCCGCCCGCCCGGCGGCCGACCCCGCGTCCCCCTGCCGCTCCGCCGCCGGCGGGGCCGCCGCCGGCCACCTCGTCCGCGCCACCGGCGTCCGACGCCGCCGACCAGAGTGCCGCCGGCACCGGGACGCCATCCCCGGACGCGCCGCCGCCACAGGATCCGAACGAGGTGTCCGCGACCCCGCCGCCGCAGTCGGCCGATCCGCCGCTGGACCGCGCCGAGCAGGCGCCGCCGGAGCCGGAGGGGGCCGAGGGCGAGCCGGAAGACCCGCGGCTGTCCGCCGGCGACCCGGCGGAGTACGAGGAGCCCGACGTCACCGACCCGGCCGACCTCGACGACCTGCCGCCGGTACCGGTGCTGGCCGGCTCGGTCGAGTCGGGCTGGACGCTGCCGCCCGAGCCCGAGGAGCTGTCCGACGAGCCCCAGCGGCCCCGGGCGCTGAGCGAGGACTTCATCGACGGGTTCCTCGACGAGGCCAAGGAGATCGTCGTCGACGACCTGCTCGGCCGGCTCGCCGACGGGATCCTCGGCCCGACCGGGCTGATCCTCGCCAGCCCGATGCTCGTGGAGAGCGTGGTCACCACCTACAAGGAGTACGGTCGCGGCTTCTCCGGCACCATGGGCGTGGTCAACATGTTCAACCCGCTGTCCATCGCGATGCGCGCCGGGTACGAGTCGGACCAGGAGGCGGAGAACGCGCTGTACCTCCAGTCCCTCGGCGAACACGAGGGGGCGGCCGCGCACGCCAAGGCGAGCGGGCGGGCGTACGCCAACGCGGTCAAGGGGTCGATCGAGCTCGGCATGCTGGCCGGCGGGCTGGCGATGGCGGCCGGTAAGAAGAAGCCCAGCCCGAACAAGCCGCCACCCCAGGAGGGCGGGGCGTACGGCCCGATGCGCTACCGCGCCAAGGGCCAGGGGGTCAACTGCAACCACATGCCGCAGGCCGCGCGCGGCTTCACCTCGAAGGCCGAGGGCGGCGCGATCAAGATGATCGTGGACGACCACAAGCTGACCCGGACGTACAAGTGGAAAGGCAAGATCCTCAAGTACCTGGAGCGGAAGCTGCCGTTCCGCCAGACCCTGGCCGCCGACATCAAGGACGTCCGGCGCAACTCCCAGCAGCAGTACGGCACGACCCGTGGCTACAACAAGGCCATGCAGCAGATGCTGGACTACTACCGGGACCATCCACAGCGGTCAATCCGTAACCGGATGAAGGTACCCGGCGAACGGGTGCTGCCGGTGAGCGAGCGGAACGTCCTCCAGCAGTTCTTCCCCCACATCAACCTCAACTTCGGACCGATGCCCGGCCCGCCACCCTAGCGAGGTAGACCGATGAACCACGACGAGCCGGATCCGGAACCGATCCCGACCGGGCACCGGGCCCCGGGGATGTCCGAAGCGGCCGCGGTGCAGCCGCCACCGCGCGGGGTGAGCCGGGTGGGCGAGGAGCAGGCCCGGCTGGCCGAGGTCCGGGCCGCGCGGCTGCGCCAGCTCGCCGGGACGGTCGGGCTGGCGGACGACGCGGTCGCCGAGATCCTGGACCGGCAGGGCGCGCCGGAGAGCATCTCGCGCGAGTCGCTGCGCCCGCTGGTCGAGGCCGGCACGCTGAGCCCGGACCAGGCCGCGGGGCTGAGCCTGGCGGCCGCCGTCTACCCGCTCACCGGTGGGGACGCGGCGCTGACCGCGGCGGTCCGCGCGGTCCGGCTACCCGGCCGCGACGCTCCCGCCACGCAGCTGCGGGACCTGGTCGCCCTGGACACCGAGGGCTGGGCCCGGGTGATGAGCGAGGCCGGTGTCAAGCCGCCCAACGGATACACCGTCGAGGACTACGCCGCGGTGATCCGCGGCCGGGTCGACCGGATCTTCCCCGGCGACGCCCTGGCCGCCCGGCTCGCTGCGGTACCCGAGCGGCTCGCCGCCGACCTGCGGGCCGACACCGACCCGGCCGCCCGGCGGCGCCTGGCCGAAGTGGCCAACAGCTACCCGGGCCTGGGCATCGACACGGTACTCACCGACCGTTCGCTGGGGGCGGCGGAGAAGCTGGACCGGATCGGCGCCAGGCTGCACGCGCTCGACGCGGTACGGGCCGCCAACGCCGATGTCGACCTGCTCCAGCTGGACCTGTCGCCGGGCAGCCCGGACCTCGACGCGCTGCGGCTGGACGGGGCCGATGCCGACACCGTGCCGGGAGTGCTCCGCACGCTCAAGGCGCACCAGCGGGTGTACCAGCTCGCCGCCGACGTCGAGGATTCCCAGCGGCTGCTGCGGGCCGGCTACGGCAGCGCCGTCGAGGTGGCCCGGGGCAGTGTCGACGAGCTGGTCCGGGCGACCGGGCTCACCGTCGCGAAGGCCGAGCGGCACCACGCCAAGGCGGAGGCGGTACTCACGGCGGTGAGCAGCGTCTTCGGCGGCACCCTGGAGATCGGGTCGCCGTACGCCGGCCACGTACCGGTGGCGACCGCCCCGCCCGGCGCCGCCGACTACCTGCGCACCCTGGACGGGTACGCCGACCTGTTCGGCAGCCAGTCCGCGTGCGACTGCGGGCACTGCGCGTCGATCCTGAGCCCGGCGGCGTACTTCGCCGACCTCATGCTCTTCGTCGACCGGCAGGTGAGCCGGGTGTACTTCGCCGGCGCCCGGGCGACCAGCCCGCTGCACCTGCGCACCCGCCGGCCCGACCTGTGGACGACGCCGCTCACGTGCGAGAACACCACGACCATGGTCCCGTCCCTGGACGTCATCAACGAGATCCTGGAGAACTACGTCGCGACCAGCCGGGGGTACACCGGTGCGTTCAGCGACCGGGTGGCGGTCGGGAAGGTGGTGTACGAGCAGGCCCTCTCGGTCTCGGAGGAGTCGCCGCGGCTGCCGTTCAACCTCGCCCTGGAGCGCCTGCGGGTCTTCCTCGGCCACGACGAGGTGACCCGGGCCCAGGCGGTCGAGGTGACCGGCGCGCCGGCCGCGGTGCGCACGGCGGCCGTGCTCGACCTGTCCCCCCGCGAGCACGCCCTGGTCACCTCGGCCAACTCCGACCTCACCTTCCTGCGGGGGATGTACGGGCTCCCGCTGGTCCCCGACCCGGCCGGCGTCGTCCCGCCGTTCGACGCCCAGGATCTGGTCCGGGCGGTCGAGGTCACCCGCGAGGACCTCGGTGCCCTGCTGGGCACCCGGTTCGTGGCCAGCAGCGGCGCCACGGTGCGGATCAGCGCGGAGAAGACCAGCCCGCAGAGCGTGCAGAACGACATCGAGCGGGTACACGGACTGACCGCCGTCGCGCTGGACCGGCTGCACCGCTTCCTGCGACTGTGGCGCCGGCTGGACTGGAGCGTCACCGAGCTGGACCTGGTGCTGACCCAGGTCGCGGTCACCACGCTCACGGCCGACGAGCTGGTCCTGGTCGCCGCGCTGCGGTCGGTGCGGCACCGGCTGGACGTACCGGTCGCCGAGGTCTGCGCCCTGGCCGGCGCGCTGCCCCGGGGCGCCGCCGCGCCAGGCGAGCCGTCCCTGTTCGACCAGCGGTTCAACCCGGCACCGTTCGCCGCGCAGGACGGCAGCTACCCGAAGGACTCGACGAGCTTCCTGCATCCCGCGCTGCGCGCCGCCGGCGCCGCGCCGGTGACCGACGTGACCCAGCACCGGTTGCAGGCCGGGCTCGGGGTCACCGAGGCCGAGCTGCTGGCGCTGATCCGGGGACTGAGCACGCCGCTGGGCGCCGATCCGGACGCGCCGACCGTGGCCGACCGGGCGTTCACGCTGACCGCCGAGCACCTGTCCGCGCTGTACCGGCACACCCGCCTGGCCCGGCTGCTGGATCTGTCCATTGTGGACCTGTTCCGGTTGCTGGGACACACCCCGCAGGCGGTACCGGCGCCGGGCGACGCCGGGCGGCCGATCGCCGCGCTGGGCCGGCTCGTCGCGGTCCTCGACACGCACGAATGGTGGCGCGCAGGCGGGCGTACCCTCGACGATCTCGACGTGATCGCGCGTCGGGCGCCGGCCGACCCGAGCCGCTACCCGCAGCCGGCGGCGGTGGTGACCGCGGTCCTCGCCGAGATCGCCGCCGAGCAGGCCCTCAGCTTCGCCGACACGGTGTTCGCGTTCCTGGACGGCGTCACCGAGGCCACCTCCCGCGCCGTCATCGCCGCCAACCCGGCGCGCTTCGTCGCGGCCGGTCCCAGGCGGTTCCGGCTCGCGGCCGACTTCGACCTCACCACGCCGCTGGCCGCCCCGGCCGGGGTCGTCCTGGACGCGGCCGCGGTTCGCGAGCTGCTCGCCGCCCACCACCCGAGCCGGGTGCTGCCGACCCGGCTGGCCGGCCGGCTGAACCTGCCGGCCCCGACCGTGGTCACGCTGCTCGGGCTGCTGGGCGCCGACCTGTCCAGCGGCGCGCTGCCGGCGGCGCTGCACGGCACCACCTCGCCCGCCCCGCTGGTCGCCCTCCTCACCGACCTGGTACCCCTCGCGGTGCTCGTCGGTCCCGCGGCCTTCACCCCGGCCGCGGTGGCCGCCCTCGCCGCCCACCCGGCCGCGGTCGGGCTGACCGATCCGCGCCACATCAGCGACGCCACGGTACGGGCGCTGTCCGCCGTGACGGCCGACAGCACCGCCACCGACGTGCTCGCGGTGCTAGCCGCGTACACCGGCGCGGCCGGGTTCGCCGCGGCCGACCAGGCGGCCCTGGCCGCGATCGTGGCCGCCCCGCCCGGACTGCTCCCCGGTCTGCTGCGCGGGACCAGCTTCACCGCCGACCCGGACGCGGCGGCGGCCCTGCGCCGGCTGTCCCGGGCGGCCGCGCTGGCCACCCGGCTGGGCATCGGCGGCGAGACCCTGGCGCTCCTTGGTTCGTCGACCTACGCCGATCTCGACGCGGCGGCCGACGCCTTGCTCGCCGCGCTGCGCGCCCGGTTCCCCGGCAAGCGGGCGGTCGAGCAGATCGAGCCGCTGGAGGACACCCTGCGCGAGCGGCGCCGGGACGCGCTGGGCGACTTCCTCATCCACTCGTCGTTCCCGCAGTTCACCACCCGGGCCGACCTGTACCGGTTCTTCCTCATCGACGTCGAGCTGCAGGGCTGCGCGCGGACCTCGCGGGTGGTGGCGGCCACCGCGAGCCTCCAGCTGTACGTGTACCGGTGCCTGATGAACCTGGAGCAGGACCAGCGCGCCGCCGACGACCCGGCGCACCTGCGGGTCCCACCGGACGCGATCCCGGCCGGCGAGTGGTCGTGGCGCAAGAGCTACCGGGTCTGGGAGGCCAACCGCAAGGTGTTCCTGTGGCCGGAGAACTACCTGGAGCCGCAGCTGCGCGACGACCGTACCCCGTTGTTCGCCGAGCTGGAGGCCACCCTGTTGCAGCGGCCGGTCGACGAGCAGAGCGTGCTCGACGCGTACGCCGCCTACCTCGCCGGCTTCGAGGAGCTGGCCAGGCTGCAGATCGCCGGCTCGTACCACGAGAAGGACCCGGTGGGCCGCACCGACGTGCTGCACCTGTTCGGGGTCAGCCCGGGGGAGCCGGCGACCTTCTCCTACCGGGCCGTCCGCAACGCCCACTACGGAGTCACCGAGACCGACCGGGGCGTGGCGTGGGGCCCGTGGCGGAAGATCGACGTGCAGATCGGTGCCCGCCAGGTGTCCCCCATCGTGGTGGGCGGCCGATTGCACCTTTTCTGGGCCGAGTGGGTCACCAAGCCACAGAGCAGCTTCGTCAACGGAAACTCGACGTTCGCCGCGTACCGCCACACGATGGCGCTGAAGTACACCACCCTGCGGCTGGACGGGACGTGGACCGCGCCACAGCGCTTCGACCTGACCGACGTGTACCCGTTCGTGGGCGACGGGGTGCTGACCGACACGCTGCGGGGCAACGTACCGGTCCTCGACCCGACCAACCAGAAGCACCTCGAACCCAGGGAGGGGTACCGGCCGCGCGGCTTCGCCTTCGACCGGGTGTACCCGTTCTTCACCAGCCGGGCCGAGCTCTACCTGGCCGGCGCGAACTTCGGCCTGGAGGCCGAGGCCGACCTGCGGGCCCGGACCGTGCGCTGGGACGTACCGGTACGCGTGACCACGCCGGGAGCGCGCCGGCTCTACGCCTCCCTCGGCACCGGCAGCCGCCCGCTGAACTACCTGACGAAGGCCACCGGCGTGCCGACCGACTACGAGCTGGCCTCGTTCTACCTCGACGGGCAGCGGATGACCACGTTGCGGGACATGGCTTTCACCGACGGGATCATCATCGAGCGGGACTGGGGGCCGACCCCGATCCTGACCCTGCCGGCGGGGGCGGGCGTCGAGGTCGTCAACGGCTCCCTGGAGGACTGCGTCATCGACGCGGGCGGGGACCTCCTGCTGCTGCAGGGTTCGGTCCGGCCGGCCCCGGGCTACCTGATCCGCCGGCTCGGTACCCGGTTGGCGGCGCAACTCGCCGAGACGCTGTTCGTCGGCGGGGTGGACAAGCTGCTCGACACCGGCCACCAGCTGAGCCTGGCCGAGCCGCCGCTGCCGGTGAGCAACCTGCACCAGGTGGCCGGCGACGTGGCGGCCGGAAAGGTCGACTTCACCGGCCCGTACGGGGTGTACTACCGGGAGATCTTCCAGCACATCCCGTTCCTCATCGCCACGCATCTCAGCGGCCAGCAGCGCTTCGCCGCCGCCCAGCGCTGGTACCACTACCTGTTCGACCCCACCGCGAGCGAGACGATCCAGGTACCGGCCGGCCTGAGCGCGGCCGAGGCGGCGCACCGGGCCCTGGACCGCAACTGGCGCTACCGCGAGTTCCGGGGGCTCGGCGTGCCGTCGTTGCGGGCGATCCTCACCGACCGGGTGGCCATCGAGGCGTACCAGCGGGATCCGTTCAACCCGCACGCGATCGCCCGGCTGCGCCTGACCGCGTACCAGAAGAACGTCGTCATGAAGTACGTCGACAACCTGCTCGACTGGGCGGACAGCCTGTTCGCCCAGTTCACCACCGAGTCGGTGAACGAGGCGACGCTGCTCTACGCGACCGCGGCCGCCATCCTCGGCGAGCGCCCGGCCCTGCTCGGCGGGTGCGGCGAGGGTGCCGTGGTGCCCAAGACCTACGCGCGCATCGCACCGTTGCTGGAGAAGGGCTCGCAGTTCCTCGCCGAGCTGGAGACCACCGTGATCGGCGGCGGCGGCAAGCTCAAGTACACGCGGTACCCGCAGGCCGGCACCGGCGACGTGGCGCCGCTGGCCATCATGGCCCTGGCCGGCAACGGCGCGACGGTCGCCCCGGCGGGCACCACCGACGTGTACGGCTGGAAGCAGACCCGCATCGGCCGGTGGGAGCCGGCGGGCGGCGTCCCGGCGCCGCTGCGCGACCACGGGTTACCGGCCACGGCGGTCGGCCACTTCGGGTGGAGCATTGCCACCCAGGTGAGCCCGGTCTTCTGCGTACCGCGAAACCCCGAGCTCGGGTCCCGGTGGCAGCGCGTGGAGGACCAGCTTTTCAAGATCCGCAACTGCCTCGACATCACCGGCGCCCGCCGGGCCCTCGCGCTGTTCGCCCCGGAGATCGATCCCCGGCTGCTGGTACGGGCCCGGGCCGCCGGACTGTCCCTGGACGACGTGCTCGGCGCCATCGGCGGCAACCTGCCGCCGTACCGGTTCAGCTACCTCATCGACCGGGCCAAGAGCCACGCCGCGCTGGTCCAGTCCTTCGGCGGCGCGCTGCTGTCCGCGCTGGAGAAGAAGGACCTGGAGGAGCTGACCCGGCTGCGCGGGGTACACCAGCAGAACCTGCTCAAGCTCGCCACCCGGGCCCGGCAGTGGGAGGTCGACGCCGCCGAGGACGCGATCGAGGTGCTACACCGGCAGTACACCGCCGCCGAGTACCGCCGCGACCACTACCAGGGCCTGGCCGACCAGAATCTGATCCCGGCCGAGCAGCGCCAGTCGGACTCGCGCAACGCCGCCTCGGTCCTGCAGGAGATGGGTGGCACGCTCGACCTGGTGGCCGGCATCGCCCATCTGGTACCCCAGCTGGGCGCGCCGACCGCGATGAAGTTCGGCGGGATGGAGGTCGGGCACAGCAGCGCCAGCTTCTCCGACGTGCTGCGCTCGGCCGCCAGCGTGTTCGAGGCGGATGCCGCCTCGGCCGGCCTGCTGGCCAGCTTCGAGCGCCGCAAGGCCGGCTGGCTGCACCAGGTCGAGCTGGTCAAGCACGAGCTGAGCCAGCTGGACAAGCAGCTGGAGGCGGCCCGGATCCGGCGCGACATCGCGCAGCGCTCGCTGGACCTGCACCAGGCCAGCATCGACCACGGCGAGGAGCTGCTGGCCTTCTACGGCGACCGGTTCACCGGGCTGGGCCTGTACACCTGGTTGTCGACCACGATGCAGCGGGCGCTGCGGGAGGCGTACAACGGGGCGTACGCGATGGCCCGGCTCGCCGAGCAGGCGTACCGCTTCGAGCGCGACGACACCGCCGCCCTGCTCGCCCCGTCTTACTGGGACGCCGGCCGGGCCGGGCTGCTCGCCGGTGAACGCCTGCTCATCGACCTGCAGGCGATGGAGCGCCGGTTCGTCGAGACCAACCACCGCACCCTGGAGGTGGACCAGGCGGTGTCGCTCACGCTCGTCGACCCGGCCGCGCTGCTGACGCTGCGGGAGACCGGCACGTGCGACTTCGGCATCGACGAGTTCCACTTTGATCTGCTGTACCCCGGCCACTACCGCCGCAAGGTGAAGTCGGTCCGGCTCACCATCCCGTGCGTCACCGGCCCGTACACCAACGTCAGCGCGACGCTGACCCTGCTCGGCAGCGCGCTGCGCCGCGACCCGCACGACAGCACGCTGACCGAGGTACCGCTGCGGCGCAGCGTGTCGATCGCGACCAGCACTGCCCAGCAGGACGCCGGAGTGTTCGAGTTCAGCTTCCGCGACGAGCGGTACATGCCGTTCGAGGGGGCGGGCGCGGCCAGCCGCTGGCGGCTGACCCTGCCCCGCACCGTGCGGCCGTTCGACTACCGCACCATCACCGACGTCATCCTGCACGTCACCTACACCGCCGAGGCCAACGAACTGCTGCGGCAACACGTCGAGGGACCGAACACGGAAGCCGGCAGCCTGCTGCACCGGCTGAAGACCGTCCCGGCGACCCGGGTACTGAGCCTGCGGCACGACTTCTCGGCGGCGTACCAGCGGCTGCTGTCCCATCCGGTGGGCACGGCCGTACCGCTGCGCGTGGGCACCGAGCACTTCCCGCAGTACCTCAGCCGCCGGACGCTGACCGCGGCGACCGTGACGATGGCCGTCGCCCTGCGACCCGGCGCGGCACTCGGCGGGCTGGAGCTGTCGATGGACGGCACCACGCGCGACCAGTTCCCGGCGGTCACCGCCCTCGGCGGCCTGCCGGCCGCCGACGTCACGCCCGCGTTCGCGACCCAACTGCGCGATGCCCACACCATCAAAGTCGTCAACTCCGGCGGTCTGGCGGTGAGCCAGCCGATACCCGGTGACCTGTCCGCCCTCGACCCCGCGCGCCTGGAGGACATCCTGATCGTGGTCAGCTACCTGGCGACGTGAGCGTTACCCGACCGGCGGATCTGGCGTTGTGGGAGGCGGAACTCGCCACCGACCCGCAGGCCGCGGTGTCGTCGCTGCTCGGCCGGCTCGCTTCGGTGCCCGACCCCCGTTGCCGGCGTCGTCGCCGGCATCCGCTGGTGGTGATCCTGGTGCTGGCCGCGTGCGTATCACCCCCGTGCCGGTCCTGCCCGTGACCGCCGGGCCGGTCGAACGGGAACAACGCCGTACCGCACAGCGGGCGGTGACCCACCAGAATATCCCTGGGCCGGTACCCCTGGCGCCGTGGATCACGTGATCCACGGCTCCGCACCGTTATTACCCGTACCCTTGATCATCCGACTGTCACGACGGGTCGCTGATGCGGCCGCGGCTACTGTGTTCCGGTACGGGTTCTGTTCGCACCGGGAACCGTAGAGCGGGGCCGGGTCCGGAAGAACCTGGAGCATTACAGGGCCATCACTGGCCGATTTTCACGGTCGGGCCGAGGTCGACATGGCCAACCACGTGCGCGCAGGGTGGCGGCACCGGGGCGCCCCCACCCTGCCGTCCGACTCAGCCGGTGAAGCCGGCCGTGATGGCGGTGAAGGCCCAGTCGCTCTGGGCGATGCCGGAGCAGTTCGAGACGACGCCGCCGCTCGCACAGCCCCGGTCGCGGTTGACCGACTAGAACGACAGCCGGGCGATGTGGTTGCTGTTGGCCCAGTTGCGGATGCTCGTCCAGGTCGCGGTCGAGGTGGTCTCCTGCTGGTCCGACAGGCCGTTCATCCCGGAGATGCCCTGATGGGCGTACGCGGTGGCCGACGATCTGGGGTGGGTTGTGGTCTTGGCTGCCGGTAGGGCCGGGGACCCAGGGTAGGAACCGTTGCAGGGCTTGGCCTTCGGGTGTCTTGCCGCCGGCGGCGGCGCAGGCGTGCAGGTAGTCGGTCAGGTAGGTGAGGGGTTCGTGGTGGTGGCGCTCGGCGGTGGCGGTGATGGTCCAGACGCGGGCGGCCAGGTGCGCGGACCATTCGGCGTGGCTGCCGTAGTAGTTTTTGCGCCCGACGACCGGGGTGCGTAGGGCTCTTTCTGATTGGTTGTTGTCCAGGTCGATGTCGGGGAAGTCGCGGTGGCGGGCAAGGCCGTCCCATTCGCGGTCCAGGGTGGCCAGGACTTTGCGCGCCGCTGGGTGCAGGCCGGGTCCGCGCGTCTGCTGGCGGCGGGCGGTGTGGTTGCCCGGCCCCTCGGTCGTGGGCGTCGTACGCGAGGGTAGTTCGGGACTGGACGGAGTTCGGCGCGGAGCGCGGTGTCGGGCTGTTCGAGGGCCGGGAGCGGTTGCGGTCGCTGCTGGGTTCGTACGCGGCGTACCGGGCGTGTGGCCCGGTCGGGGTGCGGCTGGAGGCCGCGACGTGGGCGCAGCACATGAGCATCCTGGCGAATCTGTATCGGTGGGCGGTCGGGGAGGGGTGTGCCACCGCGGAGCCGTTCACCTACCGGCAGGCCACCACGGTCTACGGCGATCAGGTCCGGCGGCGGCGGGTCAACCTGGCGGTACGACGCCGGCCGAAACCACACGTGACGATCAAGTATCTGGAGCCGGACTTCGCGCGGTTGCTGATGCTCGGCTTGGCGGGGCTGCGCCCGGACGGTACTGGCGATGAGGCGTACCGGGGGCGGGAGTTGGCCCGCAACGCCGCGGTGGGGCGGCTCGCGTTGGCGACCGGGCTGCGCCGGCAGGAGTTCACGTTCCTGCTGGCGGTGGAGATCCCGGCGCTGCCGGCGCGTAGGGCACAGATGCCGATCCCGTTCCCGGTGCCGGCTGGGGTGACCAAGGGCCGCAAGTTCCGCACGACCTGGGTCTCCTGCGAGGCGCTGGCCGGGGTGCACGGCTACCTGCGCCTGGGACGCCCGCTGGCGTGCGAGGGTTCGCGGTGGCGTCCACCTGCGGCGTGGGGCGAGCCGCTGCTGGTGGAGCAGGCCGACGCGGTGGGTGGGCTGGTCAACGGCCGGCGGGTGCGGTGGGCGGTGTTGCGCCCGCTGGAGCGGCGCCGCCTGGTGGCTGCGGACGGCGGGTCGATGCTGTTGGCGGTACGCGGTGACGGCGGCCCGTTCACCGCCTGGGCGAGCGTGCTGCACCGCACGGCCGAGCGGATCCGGCAGCGGTTCGAGCCGCGGTTCCCGCAGGTCTGGCCGCACCGGCTACGGCATTCGTTTGCCATGCGGACGTTGGAACTGCTGGTTAGCGGCTACTACGCCCAAGCCGCAGCGCTGGTCCGGGACACGGACGCGGAGCCGCGCTGGCGCTCTACCTGGCCAAGGCCGACCCGCTGATGGTGCTGCGTGACCTGCTGGGCCATGCCTCGGTTCTGACCACCGAGAAGTACCTGCGGCGGCTGGACACCACCCGCGTGTTCCGGGAGGCATAGGAGCGGCCCGGCCTCGAGCGCGGCGCGGCCGAGGACGCCGCCGCGGCCCGGGAGGCGCACGCCGAGTTCGCCGACGACGCCTGGGATGGTGAGCTCTGATGCCCGCCCAGGTTCTCGACGCACCGCTGGGCATCGCGTGCGTGTTCAGCAGCGGCGTCCAGGTGGTCAAGCTGCTGGGCGAGGTACCCGATGCGGTCCTGGCCCGCGAGTTGCTGGTTGGGCTGGCCGGGCTGGTTCACCCGCACGGACCGCTGAACTCGAAGAAGTCCGTGATCACGTACCTGACGGTGGTCCGGGCACTGTCGCGTGGACTCGATGGGGTCGGCCACCGCGGCGGCCTGGCCGAACTGACCCGAGTTGCTGACGCGACAGACGGCTGGGGCGCAGCTCAGTGCCCAGGCGCAGACCTTCAACTGGCTGCTGGACTCGTTCACGTCAGGTACGGCCGGAGTGCTGGAAGCGGTCGCGGTGTCCTCGGACGGGTTGTTGATGGCGATGTCGGCGACCCGGGACCGGGCCAACGCCGAGCGCCTGGCCGCCGTCGTGTCCGGCATCACCAGCCTGTCCGATGGCGCGGCGCACTGGTACTCGCTCGGCGGGCTCAACCGGGTGATCGTCGACATGGCCAACGGGTACCTGTTGATCACGTCGATCAGCGCTGGGTCGGTTCTCGGGGTGATCGCCGACCGCTCGGCGAACCTGGGCGCCGTGGCGTGCGAGATGACCCTGTTCGCCAGCCGAGCCGGTGGGGCGCTGACCCCGCGGCTGATCGTCCGACGCACCTGCTGGCGGTTTCACCGGACACATCGCGTGTCGCCGTGCCATGATCGTTTGGCTGGCGGTTGGGATTCGGGAGAGCTGGTGCGGTGACCGGGCGGGTGGGTGGGTGCGTTCACCGCTCTGCTGGCGTTCGTGCTGGCCGGGTCGGCAGCAGCTGGCGTTGATCGGGAACCTGGTCGCACCCGTCGGACGCGACCCGGGCGGCAGCCCGCGACGAGTTGGCCGGGTTGGAACCCGACGACCAGGCCGTGATCATCAGCGGGCTGGCTGAGCAGCTGACCCGGATGAACGACGCGGAACATGCGATCGAGTCGCTGACCGCAATCGCCGTGAACCTGCCGGCACACACCGACGCGATCAGCCGGGCGCTGCGCCATCCCGCCGTGGTCTCGATCCTGCAGGTGCACCATCTGCCCTACCTCAAGCCGGTTCCCGAGGTGCTCCGGCAGATCGTCAGCACCGACGGCCTCGACGCCGACGTGATCAACGCCGCCCGCGCCGACCTTGAGGAGCCGGCCCGGTAGTGGGCACGTCGGGCGCCTACGGCGGCAGCGGCTCCCAATCATGGGACGCCGTCCACGACTCCTACGCCGACGCGGCGACCGCCGGCGGCGGCCCGTCGCAGGCACAGATTGAGAACTTCGTCAACACGTTCCTGACGGCCCTCGCGACGCCCAGGCAGGCCGGGAGCCCGACCTCGTTCTCGCTGGCGTCGCTTCGCCTGACGCGGTCGGCGGCAAGCGGTGGCGGCTCATCCAGCAGTGCCACCTCGGGTGGCGGCGGACGCAACCTTGGCCGGCAGGCGGCCCGAGGCGCGGCGGCGGTCGCCGGCGCCCACGCACTGCGGTCGGGCAACACCGCGATCCTCACCGAGCTCGGCCTCGACATCGACTACATCAAGGCGTTGCCGCCCGGTCGGGAGCAGTGCACCTACATCGTCAACACGCTGCTGGGCGCGCCCAGCCATCCCGACGAGGTGGCGCTCGCCGCAGCGACGCTGCGCACCATGGTCGAGGTCCAGAAGGCCAAGCAGGAGATGACCGCGGAACAGACGATGGAGCTGTTCCTGCAGAACCTGGCCTACGAACAGGTCCTAGTCGAACTGACCTCGCAGCGGCGCACCGACAGCGTCAGCCCGCAGCGTGCCAAACAGATCGAGGAGAAGGCCAAGCGGTACCTGCGCGCCAGCGTGGCCGCGCTCCAGCTGAAGGATAAGGCAAAGATCACCGCGCAGGGCTTCGTCGACTACGCCGCCACCCTGGCCGGCAAGGTCATCACCGTCTTCCGCATGCGAGGGCGCCAGTGACGCACATTGAACTGCTCCCGGCGGTTGGCCAGCCGCAGCGGCCGGCCGCCGTCGCCTACGAGTGGCCCGATAGTCCCGGCAGCAGCGACACCATGCACACGGATCTCAGCTGGAGCCTGACCGAGCTGGGTGGGCCGTCCGGTGTTGCCAAAGACCTGCTCCGGGTCGTGACAGCCGCGTACCTCGCCGACCGGACCACTTCGCGTCCGGCCCAGACCCTGCACCGCGATCTGCACCTCAGCGTGCACCTGGACGCCCCCGACGTGTGGACCCAGGCAGCCCTGGACGGTGTCGTGGACCTGCTGTACTGGCTGACCGGCGACACCTGGACCCTGGAGGTCCTGGCCGCCCAGCCCACCGACCCGCAGGCGCCGGCGAAAGATGCCGACCCGGTGGATGCGGTGAGCCTGCTGTCCGGCGGATTGGATTCCCTCTGCGGCGCGCTGCTGCGCCTCGACCAGGCCGACTCGACCCTGTTCCTGGGACACATCGACACCGCGAACGCCGTCACCCGGGCCCAACACGGCGTCCAGGAGCGGCTGCACGCGCGTCACCTGGGTCTGCGCTACCAGCGCTTCGCACTGCGGCCCACCACCGAGATACGGGAGTCCACACCCCGCACGCGGTCGCTGCTGTTCATGGCCATGGCGATCGCCGCCGCGTCGGGCCACGGCGCGCGTGACGTGCTGGTGCCCGAGAACGGATTCATCAGCATCAACCCTCCGCTGGAACCGTCCCGTGGAGGGCCGCTGACCACCCGTTCCACCCATCCGTGGACCTTCCACGCCCTGCACGGGCTGCTGTCAGGGCTGTCGTTGGACACCGTCAGGGTGTCCAACCCGCACGCGGAGCTGACCAAGGGAGAACTGGTCGCCGCGGCGCTGCGACCGCGATCAGCGGAGGACCGCGAACTGGCCGCCGTTACGCTGTCGTGCGCCAAGCCCAACGCGGGCCGCCCCAGAGGCGGCAACCCCAACCTGAACTGCGGCCTTTGCATCGCCTGCCTGGTGCGGCGCGGCGCGTTCATCGCTGCCAATCGCCGCGACGAGACCACCTACCTCGTCGACGTCCTCACCGGCGAGGCCAAGCAAACATTCGTCCACCACCGCCGCCACGACCTCGCCGCCTGGCAGTATGCCACCGAAGCGGGATTCGACGACATCCGCGTCCTCGCCTCCGGCCTGTGGCCGCCCGACACCAACTTCGACAACGTCATGGCGATCTGCCACCGCGGACTGAAGGAACTGCGCCGTGTCCCCATCACCTAGCCTGCCGAGGCTGGACTGCCACGCCCACATCGCACCCGACGTCACCCCTGCCCAGGTCGCGGCGCTCGGCGGCGCCATCGTGTTCGCCGTGACCCGCAGCCCGGCCGAAGCCGCGGCAGCCGCTCGCCGCCGAGACGACACCATCATCTGGGGGTACGGCGCGCATCCGGGCTGAAAACCTCCGTCGCCCAGGTGACCACGCAGCGGGTCCGCGACGCCACCAGCAATCACCTGCTGATCGGCGAAGTCGGCCTCGATCGCGCCACAGCCCTGGAACCCCAGCAGGCAGCCTTCGACGCGGTCCTGGACGCGTGCACCGACCAGCCGGTGCTGCTGTCCATCCACAGCACCGGCCGAACCCGCGAGGTCCTCGCCGCGCTCACGCGACGCCCACACGCCGGTGCGATCCTGCACTGGTTCAACGGCACCACCGACGAAGTCCGCCATGCCGTCGACCTCGGCTGCTACTTCTCCGTCAACGCCGCCATGACCGACGAGCGCATCAGCCGGATTCCTCACGACCGACTGCTGCCCGAAACGGACTTCCCCAGCAGCAGACGATCCACCCGGGCCAGCCGCCCCGGCGACATCGACCACCTCGAACAGCGGCTCGCCGCCCTCACCGGCCAATCCTCGCACGACATCCGGTCCCTGTGGTACCACAACCTTTCCGATCTCGTGCACTCCGCAAACGTCGAAGACCGACTGCCCAGCAGAATCCGACAGTTGATCGACACCATGCCTTGAAAGCATCGGCCGGCCTTTGACAGATGTCTGCCGGGCGGTCCCCCTCGGGTGAGGGGGGAGGGGACTGTCCGGCTTGATGACGGCGTAGGCGCGCGCCCGGTCGACGAAGGGACCGGTTTGATGTAGTGCCCCGGGATTGGCTGGACCACGGGGGTGGGACGGTGGTCAGTCGGCGTCGAGCAGGTGCAGGATCGCCGGGATTGGGACTAGGTAGCGGCGGCCGATCCGCAGGGTGGGCACCGGGAACTGACCGCGTTTGGCCAGTTCGTACGCTTTGGTGCGACCGAACCCGAGGATGGATGCTGCGGTCTCGATATCGGTGGTCATGCCCAAGGCGCGGATGGCTGCGACGGTCCAGACCTGGCCGGCTGTGTCGCCATCCTCGGCTGGGGTGCCTGGTCCGTTGGCGGCCGTGGTTGCGTTGATGCGGGGCGTGTTCATCCGCGCAGCCACCGTTGCCATCGGGTTGGTACGCGGAAAGCTAGCACGTCGTCGTGGACGACCGATGGTGCGGTTCGCCGGCGCCGCCGATCCGGACGCCGGCGGGCTGCGCGTGGCCGCACGAGTTGGCCGTCGCGGACCGGTACGCGCAGCGCGGCAGCTCGCTCGACCAGCTCCAGTCCTTCGCATTCGGCGGCCTCGCGGACCGCGCAGGTGAGGTCGACAAGTTGGCCGCTGCGGTGGATCAGCCGGGTGACGAACACCACGGTGCCACCCGGGCGCAGGAGGCGCCGGCACGCGAAGAGAGCGAGCCCGAGGTCCCCACCCAGGCGGAGGACGAGTTCGTCGTTGGTGCGGGGGTAGGTGCCGGGCCGGACCGGCGTGAGCCGAGCGGGCGGAGTGGCGATGAGAAGGTCGACGCTGTGGCGCTTGCGGCGCGGCGGATCGGCAGGAACCGGGCGTCGAAGCGATGGACCGATCCGCTGCCCGTGGCGCCGTGGTCGCGGGCGTAGGCGAGGTTGGCTCGGGTGACGGCGGCCCACCGGCGGTCGTCGTCTATGCCGGCGGCGTCGCGGCCGGCGTACACGGCCTCGACCACACTGGTGCCTGATCCGCAGAACAGGCCGAGGACCCGCTGCCCAGGCTGGCTGTATTGGGTGATGATGCGGTGCGATGAGGGTCATCACGGGCCCACTGGTGCAGCTTGGTCTGGATCTTCTGTACCCGCCGTTCCGCCGACCCCGGCAGGGGCCAGTCACCGACCGGCGGCGCGTCGGTATTCACCGGCGTCCTCCAGGCATTCCAGCATCCGTACTGCCGGCTTGCTGGCCCCCTTGGCCCTGCGGCCGGCTTTCCCGGCCTCCCTGGTGGGTCGTTACTCCCACGACTACTCCGGGGCCTCCGCCCCACCACGTGGCCATGGGCTGGCAACGCGCCTGCCCATCCACCGGACCGGCTGCCCGGCGGTGTGGGCGGCCACGGGTGGTTCCCACGTTCGTCACGAAACCGCTTGTCCAGGTCGGTGGCCAGCTATACCCCGGCAGCTTCGCCACACCTACGCCGCAGACCTTCAGCGTGGCCTCCCCACCGGCGAACACATCCGGCTTCGGAGTTGACCCGACCATCGCTGGCCGCGGTCACGCACTGCGTACCGGCCCATATCCACCAGGTTGGAGCCGGCTCGACTCTTACGGGGCGTCACCCACTGGTTCACTCGCGTTCCACCTTCTGGTCTTGCTTGCCGAACCCGGGTCGTCTGGCAGTGCCGACCCGCCCCGGCGTTGTCGGGGCTGCTTTCCACCGTTCCCGACGTTCCCCGGGTCCGGCTGCCCCCAACTTCTGCCAGGCTGCTGCGACAGCCCGGCGGTGCGGTCTCACACCGCACACGGTTTCGTGCGCCTCGTGGCGCACGTGCTCGATGTCGAAGCGGCGCAGGAACGCGTGGAACAGCCGCAGCACGTCCAGGTCGGCCGGCTCGGGGTGGGAGTGCCACAGCCACACCGGCTTCGGGGCCCGGTCACCGGGCAGCCGGTCGACTCGCACCAGGATCAGGGTGCCT
>WNFU01001159.1_pt1 | contig 38664 bp, 32 predicted proteins | sample 5400121 | NCBI WGS metagenome assembly WNFU01 (sample SAMN13153360, study PRJNA577476) | soil metagenome | isolation source: 100 cm soil or saprolite under grassland replicate 1 | place: USA:California | collected 2016-06-15
GCTCTTGGCAAAGCCTGAGCAGAAACGGGCCGCCATTGTCGGTGCAGTCCTCAAAAGCATAAAAGAAGCCCTGCTGGCATTCTCTGGTTTGGTAACACTGTGGGAAACACTGGAACCTCTTTTACGTCAGGTCTTGGGTTGATGATCGTATTTTGAAACGAGCCAAGCCTGCCGACCTGCCCATCGAGCAACCGACGAAGTTTGAGTTCATCATCAATCTCAAAACCGCCAAGCAGATCGGCCTGACGATTCCGCCCAACGTGCTGGTGAGAGCGGATAAGGTGATCAAGTAACGCCAGGATTGAACTGTATTCTCTTACGACTAAATCCCGTGAAATTTGACTGAAGCGTCGTACAGTTCAATCCTGTGACGTAAAGGGGTGGTGGCAAGGCCGTTCTAGTCCGGCTCATCGGTGATGAATTAACCTGCTCTGTGCAGGTATATTGGTAATATACTGACCAGGTATATTGGAACGACTCCAAGGCGAGATTGATTGACAATTCGTTGATAAGGGGTAAATTTCAGAACGCCATAATTTTCGTTAAAGGGAATATACGGTTCCGTATATTCTTGGGCGGCGCATTTGGAAGCTAGCGATCGATGAAAGAGAGACTGTTATGAGCGATAGGGAGACGATCGTAGCCGGAATCGTAATCCCTTCGGACTCACCATTTTTCTTGACGCTTGTCGGTTTGCACGTTCTCGTCGCGCTCGCTTGCGTTATCACGGGCGTGGTCGCGATGCTGAGCAACAAGCGTCCCGGCCGGCATCCGACATTCGGAACGATCTATTACTGGTGCCTCTCGTTGGTCTTCGCATCGGCGACTGTTCTATCGATAATACGGTGGGCGGAGGACTATCACTTGTTCATCCTCGGAGTGCTTTGTTTCGCGGCGGCGACCGTAGGCCGCACGGCTCACCAGCGACGGTGGCGCAATTGGGTTCGACTGCACATCACAAGTATGGGCACATCGTACATCTTGCTGCTCATCGCCTTCTATGTTGATAACGGCAAGAACCTACCATTTTGGAGAGACCTTCCGTCGCTCACGTACTGGCTGATACCGACTATACTAGGCGTACCACTCGTTGCTCACGCCTTGTTGCGACATCCGCTCGCACAGCACTCACAGTCTTGACAAGAGATGTGCCCTAGATTGCAACAGCCGCCCAACAACCTGTAATTGAATTGAATTCTCCATCAAATCAAATCTGATGGCATTGTCCGCGAATTGTCCGTATCCTACAAACAACAAGCCCCAAGAATCACCATTCAAGCTAACTCTTGAGGCTTGGGATTACTGGAGGATTTAGGCGCTGGTTGGCGCTAGTTTCGTGTTCTCATTGACTCAAAATCCGGTGGGGTTAACCCCCGTGAGGGTTCAAGTCCCTCCTCCGGCACCAATGAAATCTATCTCCCTCATTGACTTATCTTTGATTCGGTCTTGATCCCGTCGGCAGGAGGCTCGAAGAATGGCAAAAAATGGTTTCAAGATCTTGGACAGCGACATGCATATCATGGAGCCCGCGGATCTCTGGCAGCGATATATCGACGACAAATTCAAGACTCGCGCGCCGCGCGGCGTCATCAGCAGCAATGTTCGCGACCTTCGAATGCTTTATCCCGACGGCCGAGACTGGGCACGAAAAACAACCCGACAAAACGATTCCGCGCGGGGCCAGAACTTCGAAAGAAACCAAGAGGTCTATCGTCCAGACGCCGAGCGGGGTTGGACAGCAGAGGTGCAGCTCGAAGCGATGGACATAGAAGGTATTGACGTCGCCGTGCTCTATCCGACCCGTGGCTTACGCGCGTTGGTTGTCGAAGAGCTGTGCCGGGGAGCTAGGATTCCGCGCGGTTTTTCTCCGGGCAAATCCGTTAGTGAAGCATCAGTGGCATGATCCCTACTATGAATCGCTGTGGAACGCGCTGGAAGATCTAAATCTCGCGTTGGGCTTTCACGAATCCACCGGCACGGGCAAACAACACATAGGCGAACGGCTCGAGCCCAATTTGATGCTGCGCCGAGTCTATGCGCAGCCGATAGAACAAATGTTAGCCCTGGGAAGTTTTTGCGCCGGGGGGGTCCTGGCGCGGCATCCAAAGTTGCGCGTCGCATTTCTCGAAGCCAACTGCAGCTGGCTGCCGTGGCTGTTGTGGCGCTTGGACGAGGGCTGGGAACGCGAAGGCGACGTGTGGGCGCCGGATGTAACAAAGCCGCCGAGCGAGTATTTCAAACGCCAATGCGTCGTTTCAGTCGAACCGGATGAAGCGACGGTCAAACAGGTGATCGAATTCATGGGCGGTAAGTCCATTGTTTTTTCTACCGACTATCCGCACGGCGATTCAAAGTATCCTGAAGCGGTCGATCATTTTCTAAAGTTGCCGATCAGCGAAGACGACAAACGAAAAATTCTCTGGGACAATTGCGCCGCGTACTACGCGATGTGAATCTGTCGGGCACAGAGATGGAAGAGCCGCTCCGATTTCGCTGAAATCGGAGCGGCAAGAAAAAGTTACCGTCTGTAGTATCCGTCCGAATAACGATGACGGTTATGACCCCAGTGACATCCTGCCGCTGTAACGACCCCGATGGTCAGCAAGGCAAGTAAGGCGATGGTTTTCATAGTTTCTCCTTTCGTTTCGACGCCGTTCATCCATGAAGCTTCGATTAATCACTTCATAAATTTGCGCTCAGTTCCGTTCTACCTCTTTAGACGTTCCAGATAGCCGTTTGTGAAGCGTCCGAGAATTAATCGCGCGCAATTCTTACGGCGAAAGCTACGAATGGTCAGCTTTGTGAGAGAAAAACCTACATGGTGAGGGATTGCAGCAAAAAAGGGCAGGACCTCAAAACTGCACAGCGAGCTTGCCGTGCGCAACGTCAGCGATCTGACAAATCAAACACCTTATTACGCATTGCTGCTCGATCGAAATCGCAGCGCGTCCGATGATTGCTTACGCTCACCAACACGCGACTAATCGCTGAACCAGTGAACTAGCGGCGCCACGGCCGTGGATAGGCGCGATCCGCCACTACGCCGTGCGGATCGTCGTAGATGCTGTGACAATGCCGACGAGGTTCATCTCGGTAGCTCGTGCGCGGATGACGGTGGCAGTAGAATCCAGGATCACCAGGTCGAGCGACGCGGCGTTCAAAGCGATCACGCCAGCGGTACGAATCCCGATAGTAGGGATCATGGGCAAATCCGTCAGCAGGCAAAAGTGCTGTTCCCAGAATGAGCGCCATGAATGCTTTCTTCATGGTCCGAGCCCTCCCTCTGTCTTATAGACTTCGCACCGAGGAATTTGTTAATCGGCGCGCGGACAATATTGGATTAAGATTCCAGTTGATACGGGCGTCAGGCTCGCTCGCGGTCGTTTGTCGTGCCGACGAGTGAATGCTGAATGAGCAAGGTACCACTAGTCGGCAGACGCGCGTTGCTCAATTCAGGTTTTGAGGCGTGAGATTTTAGCTTGCAGAGACTCGTCGAGAAAAGTTTAGGCCGAAAAAAGCCCGTTGAAGCATGATCGCTGCCTCAATCGCCACGGTCGCGGTCACGTCGTTGCTGCTGCTCATCATAGCGCTGCTTGATTCGATCGCGCCGGTCCTTCGGCATTTGTTCCCAGCGTTTCCACTCTTCGCGCAGCCGTTCCTTATCTTGCGGCGGCATTCTCTCCCAGCGATCCTTATTTCGCTGGACTCTTTCTTTATCTCTCGGGCTTAGGTTTAGCCAATTGTCGCCTGCGGCCGATGAAAGACTCGCCATCAACAGCAGAAACAAGCCTAAGACTACCGCCGTGACTCTTTTCATTTTCATGATAATCGGCCCATCAAATTCATCATCCTTCACTTGATTCTCATACGTTTGCCGCGACGAACCTCAAGCTGCTCGATTGGTTGGGCTCGGCCTTCTGGTCGTCTTGCTCTTCGAGTTTGCTTAGTGATTCGAGCATGTCCATCGACTCGAAAAACTCCAATTGCTTGGCGTCTGACAAGGTTTCCAGCGGAAAGTTTTTCGGCGACCTATCAGTGAAAGATGGCAAATTACCCTTACCCAAAACCAGACCAACGGCAAGAACCGCGATCGCTACCGTACCGAACGCCGGCAACATCCACACCCTCATCGGCGCCAATAGATCGCGCCACCAATATTTCCGTTCTCTCTGCTTGGCCAGCTTAGCCACGGTCTCGTCGTAGTAAGCGTCCCAGAAGGACTGAGGAAATTCTTCCGATTTAGCCATTTGGGGCAGCAACCGGCGCAAATCGTCGACAAAACGCTGGCAAGATTGGCAACTCGAAAGGTGTTGTTCAATCGGGCGCCGCTCGGTATCGCTGATCTCGCCGTAGTAGTAAAGAACCAGATCCTCTTCAAAACTTTTGCATGCGGAGTCGAACGGCACGTTACTTGTCATAAATTTTCTCCCTAAACAAACTCCACTAAACTCTGGCGCAGCGCAGCCACCGCCCGATGCAAGTACACGCGCACCGTGCCTTCCGTGGTCTTCATGACCTTGGCGATATCTGCGATCGAAAGTCCCTGCTGGTTTCTCAACAAAAACGCCGTGCGTTGTTTCTTGGGCATCGTCTCCAGGGTCTTGTCGGCGCGGCGCTTGGCTTCGCCGGCAATCGCTTCCTGCTCGGGCTGAAAACTTGTATCCGCCAATTGTGGCTGTTCGCCGGGCGTTTCGTTCAAGCTGTCGAGTGACTCCCAAACCACTCTGCCCTTACGTCTGGCGTGGTCTAAACAGAGATTTACCACGATTCGGTAGAACCATGTATAAAAACTCGACCGGCCGTCGAACTGGCGGATGTTCGAAAAGGCGCGCAAAAAAGCATCCTGGGATAAATCCTTGGCCGTTTCGGTGTTGCGCGTGAAATCAAAGGCGATGTGAAAGGCTTTTTCCATATAGCGCCGAACCAGCAGGTCGAAATACTCCCCCTGACCTTGTTGACACAAGGTCACCAACTCTTCATCGCGGAATTCTCGTTGATCAACCATGAGCTTGACGCGCCGGCAAATCTGCTACCCGCTACAATCAATTAGACGTGAAAAAATCGCAAAGGTTAACAACCCGAGCCTCACTTGCCAAGCAGAGCTAACTTACTATTGCGAAAGGAGTTTTCAGGTATTTTGCGACCGGCGTCGAGGCTCATCGGCAGCCGGAGCCAAGTGGGGCCGGGAGTCAACCAACGAAAAGTTTGGAGATTTCGTGCCGGACCCCCGAGACGACTTTTTTACGGGTTAAAACCGCAGCAGCAGACCGATACCGACAGAGCTAATGCTTGGCTATGCCAGCGATCTTAATGGTGCCGTGTTTGGACTTGTATTTGCGGTTGAGGTAAACAATCACGCCCGTGAGCCCCTCAATAACATAGGCATTGCTCGCCGGGCCGGCGTCGTAGCCGGTCGCGCCGATGCGCTCAATAATCTCGATGACCTTCTGCTTCGCCTCCGCGTTGTCACCGCAGACTAGGACATCGCCGAGTGGTGAATCGAGATCGCCCAAATCGAGCGCCGAAATGTTATGCAGCGCGCCGATGACAGGCGCCTCATCGCCGAGAAGCTGCTGCGCTTCCTGCAATGCAGAGCCAGCCGCCGGCACGAAGGGTTTCACTTTGTTGAGCGGCACGACGGCGTCGATAACGATCTTGCCCGCCAGTTGTCCCTTGAGATCCGCGACGATTTGCCCATGCCCCTCATAGGGAACCGCGATTACCACGAAGTTGGCGTCCTTCACGGCTTCTCGATTGGTCGTACCGACGATCTCGCCCGCGCGCAAATTTGGTTTCAGTGTTTCAACCGCTTTCTTCGCTTTCTCGGCGTCGCGCGAGCCGATGATGATCTTCACACTCGGCGCGCCAAGGCGCACCGCCAACGCGCCGCCCAAGTTTCCGGTGCCGCCAACAATCGCCACGGTAAAATTTTCCATACTTTATGAGTCTAGCGAAAGAGGTCCTCCGCCTCGGGGCGATGAAGCTCTTGCACCGATCCATCCTCCTTTTTCTCTAGGTCATAACCGCGCACGACGACCACAGGAACACCGTCGCGCTTTCCCATCACCAGTTCCGCGGCGGCAGCGATTTCGTCGGCTACCGCCGCTACGGCCGCCTTGAGCTGGTAACCGTAATGATCTTTCAATCCTCGCTCGTCCTTCACCGGCTTCATTCCGGCGATACCGATGGCAACGTCCACAGTCCCGATGCGCCACGCACGGCCAAAGCTGTCACTGATAATCACCGCCGGATCCTTGCCGGTGCTCTGCTGAATCGCATCGCGTATTTGCCGCGCTGAATGATCGGGATTTGTCGGCAAGAGCGTAACTTGCCTGGGACCCACGTTGGATTGGTCAACCCCTGCGTTGGCGCAAACGAAGCCATGGTGCGTCTCCACGATCAATGCGCGACCGCCGGTACGAACCACCCTGCGGCTTTCACTCAGAATGACTTCGACGAGTGCCGGCTCTTTGTCCAAAGCCCCGGCCAATTCCATCGCCCGCGCCGACGGTTGGACATCGTCGAGGACAACAATCCGCCCTTCCGCTTTGGAAACGATCTTCTGTGCGACCACCAATACGTCATCGTTTCTGAGCTCGATCTTTTGACGTAAACAGGCGTCGCAGATCAGCCGGCCGATGGAATCGCCCAGCGCGATTTCACCGGTACCCTCAAGGCCGATTAGCTCGATCTGCTTCATACACCCGGCAAACGACGAATGGCCTGCGCGTTCTGCTCGGCCAACAGCGTACGCGCCACTCGTGTCGACTCTCCGTCATTGAGCCCGTAGGAGAGAAATTGCTCGAGATCTTTCGGTTCATCGATATCGAGAGCCATATGCTCGTTTTCCATATAACGAATCGGCAAGCCCTGCGCCGTCACCTGACCCATATGAAAACTAAAACTATCATAACCAAAACGCAGCTTGATCACGCCCGGCGGCGCCAAGAGCAGCGCGTTGGTCCCGAGACGGTCATGCGACGGCACGAGCAAAGCAAATGGCACCGTCGCGCCCTCGGGAACTCGCGCCAGCACTTGTTCGATATCGGCTGCGCGCACGAGCGGCATGTCAGCGGGAATAATCAACACGGCTTCGCAACCGGCGCTCTGTAATTTCTGACGGGCAAAGTCGACCGCGCTGGTTTCTCCTCGTTCCTCGGCTTCACGAATCACCTCGGTCCCAAGCGCCGAGGCGATAGCTGCGACTTGATCATCGCCGGTGACCACGAATGTTCCAGCAAGTCCGCGCGCTATTCGCGCTTGGCGCAAAACATCGCGAAACATCGTTTCCGCCAAAAGCTCGCGTGCAGCGCTGCCCAAAATCCGACTCAGTCTTTGCTTAGCGTTTCGAAAGCCCTTCACGGGCATCAATGCAGCGACATTCATGCGTGATCCAGAAAGAAAATTTTTAGACTATTTTTTGGTCAAGTCCAAGACCTCGAGCGCGAGGCGTCTCTTATCCGCGAACGACCTCATGCGGATATCGGTTAGAATGACCTCGATATGCAATTTCTCAATTTGGCTTACCAATCCTCGATCTTCATCAGCCATCATTAGCTTATCGAGAAAATCATTATAGCACTCGGTAACGCCGAGGGCCGACGCCGCCTTGCCGCACGCGATCATTAATTTGTGCGCCGGGCCTGAAATCGCCGCCATCCCGATAATCGGGCTCACTGCCACCACGGGCGCACGAGCCTCTGTGAGCGCGGAGCGAATTCCTGGAACGGCGAGAATCGGTCCAATACTGGTGATCGGATTGCTCGGACAAATGATAATCGCTTCAGCGCGTTCAATTGTATCGATCACGCCCGGCCCGGGGTTGCTTTGCTCGGCGCCAACAAAGCGGACCGACCTTACTTCAGGTGCCCAATGATACTTGACAAAGTATTCCTGAAAGGAAATTTCACCCTGTGGCGTGACGATACGCGTTTCAATGCGCTCATTGGACATGGGAAGAATCGTCGCTTGCACGCCGAGCCTTCGACTCACTTTTCCAACAACCTCGGAAAGCTTGTGGCCTTGCTTCAAAAGCCGCGTTCGCATGATATGCGTCGCTAGATCCTTATCGCCAAGCTGAAACCATGCGTCGTCGCCCAGCCGGCGCAATTGCTCCAGCGCGGCAAACGTGTCGTTCTTGATACCCCAGCCTTTGGCTGGATCGATCATACCGGCCAACGTGTAAGTGATTGTGTCGATGTCCGGCGAGACGTAAAGGCCGTAAAAGACACAGTCATCAGCGGTATTACATATGACCGTCACGTCAGCCGGGTCGATCTCAGCAGCGATCCCTTCGATAAGTTTCGCACCGCCGGTGCCGCCGGTAAGAACGACGATCATGAGAAATGTCTTTAGGCGGTTGGAGTCATGGAGCGTTGGAGTGTTGGTAAATCCCTAAGCGGCCCGCCGTGCTTAGCCAGACCATCAGTGCCGGCAAGTCGCTCGACAATCGGAATAAGCGGCGCAAAAAGGAATTTGTCGCCCTGACGAATATATTCTGGATAGATCGGCAAGCGCGCTTTCAGCTCGAAGCCAGCCTCGGCGCTTTTCTGGCGTAGCGCCTGCAATGTCGGCCAGGGTGCTTCGGGGTTGATGAAATCCGGAGTCAGCGGCGATACACCGCCCCAATCGTTGATTCCTGCTTCCAAGTAGAGCTCATAGCCGTCTGGAGTCAGATTCGGTGGCGCTTGAATATTCATCTCGCCGCCGAAAATCAAGCGCGCCAGCGCGATGGTTTTGCTCATGTCTTCCTTCGTCGGCTCGAGATGATCGCGCATGGGAATCGTTGGTTTACTGCGAAAATTCTGCACGATGACTTCTTGGATGTGGCCGTAGCGTTCGTGCAATTCCCGGATCGCGATCAGCGAATCAATTCTGTCTGCCCAGCTCTCGCCGATGCCGATAAGAATTCCGGTGGTAAACGGAATGCGGAGCTTACCGGCCATCTCGAGCGTGCGCAGACGCACCGCCGGTTTTTTATCGGGCGCGTTGTCGTGCGCACCGCCAGGAAGGAGCAAGCGCTCACTGACGCTTTCCAGCATGAGCCCCATGCTCGAATTGACTTCTTTAAGGCGCCCCAAATCTCCATGACCCATTACGCCAGGGTTCGAGTGCGGCAACAGCCCGGTTTCTTCCAAAATAACACGACAAGCTTCGTACAAGTAATCGAGCGTGCGCTGATGTCCGCGGTCGTTGAGAAAGCTTTTCATCTCGGGATAGATGGCTTCGGGCTTATCACCGAGACTGAATAGGACTTCGGTGCAGCCGAGCGACTTGCCTTGCTGCACCACGCGCAAGACTTCTTCAAGTGTCATCGTCTTGGCGCCAGCCTCGTCCGGCGCCTTGCGAAAAGTGCAGTAGCCACAGAAGTCGCGACAAAGGTTGGTCAAAGGAACAAAAACCTTTGGCGAAAATGTTACGGTGCGGCCTTTGTACCGGTCGCGAAGCTCGGCCGCGGTCGCCAGCAGAATTTCGAACTCGTCGCCACTGGCATCAGCCAGCGCGAGCGCTTTGGAGCGGCCGAGCCTTTTGCCGTTTACATAATCGTTTAACACTCGCGACATCCCTGCTATTTGAATATCGAATCGCCGCCTGGGATTCAAATCGCGGTCACGCGCGGATTTCAAGGATCGACTCTTGTTGCAGTTGCCCTTGAGACTTTCGCTGTGGTACGTCTGAGCATTAATGGATCGAACCAAGAATACCTTGCGGAGGAAAACGCCATGGACAACTTCGATAACGTCCTAGTTATTGACGCCGACGGTCACGTTTACGAAGGCAATGTCGATCTCGCCGGCAGGATGCCGGAGAAGTGGCGCTCGCAGGCGCCGATCCGACTGAAGGACAACGAAGGTAATTCGCGCATGCTCCTCGAAGGGCGCCTCTGGTCTGCGTCTCAGGGACTTGCTCCGGGGGTTTCCGGGCCGATGACGGAAAAAGCCCGCGGTTATCGGTCGGGGATGGTCGATCCTGTGGCGCGGCTCAAAGACATGGACGAGGAAGGCATCGACGTGGCGATTCTCTTCGGCACGCAAATCGCCTTGACGGTCAACGGCTTGATGAACAAGGAGCTGGCGGCCGTGCTTTGCCGCGCGGTGAACGATTGGCTCATCGACTACTGTTCAGCCGACAAAAAGCGCCTGCTCGCCGTCGGTCTGATTCCCTGTCAGGATCCGCCCGCCGCCGTAAAAGAGCTTGAATATCTCAAGAAGGCCGGCGCAATTACCGCCATGCTTCCGACTAATGTCTACGGCCTCAACAATATGGGCGACCTGATGTTCGATCCGATTTACGACTGCGCTCAGTCGCTCGAAATGCCGCTCAGCGTGCATCCGCAAACCGGCCATGACGGCGTCCTCGGCGTCTCCGGCGTCATGGGCGCGGGCAGCGAGCGTTTCCGTAAGTATGCCTACGTGCACATGACGGCTTTTCCATTCGAGCTAATGATCGCGATGATGCACATGATCGGTGAAGGCGTCTTCGATCGGTATCCAACATTGCGCGTCGGCTTCATGGAAGGCGGCGCCGGTTGGCTGCCCTTCTGGGCCGAGCGCTTCGACGAACATATCGAAAAACTCGCGCCGCAGATGCCCGACCTAAAGCGTCGCCCTAGCGACATCATCCGCGGCGAGCAAATCACTCTGACCTGCGAATCTGAAGAGACCGGTCTTGACCGCGTTTTCGCCGCCAACGGCGATGACACGGTGATGTACGCGTCCGACTATTGCCACTGGGATTGCCATTTCCCGTACTCGGTGAAAGACATCGTCGATGGAACGGACCTTTCCTTCGCGCAGAAAGAAAAGTTGTTGAACAAGACCGCCGTCGAATTCTTCAAGCTCAAGAATCTCCCCAAACCCGACGCATTGAAGCTCGCGCGCCAAAGCTGGGAGAACAGCAGGGCAAAGGCTGCCAACGCCTGAGGAGCGAAAGAATGAAGCTGGGAATTTTTGTCTTCGTCTTTTTCTTCACAGCTGTTTGCTCCGTTCCGCCTGCCGCCCTGAGCGCGGAAAGCTCGTATAAGATAAGAATCGGTTTCCCCTCGCTGGCCTTTTCTTACATGCCTTTTTACGTCGCGCAGGAAAAAGGATTCTTAAAGAAGCACGGCATCGATAGTGAATACATTCAAATGCGCACGCCAATCCAAGCTCAGGCGGTGATGGCCGGCAACATTAATTATCTAACGTCGGTGTCCAACGGTATTTCCGCCGCGGTTGCCGGCCTTCCGCTCGTTGTCGTCATCAGCTTCTGCGATACTTCGCCTTGGGTGCTGGTCACCAACAAGGACATCAACAAGCCGCAAGACCTGATCGGCAAGACCATCGCGCTATCAGGCATACGCACCTCGCCGTATTATTTCTTCCAGGCGTTCTTGAAAAAATACGAGATCAGCGAGAAAGATGTCGGCATCATCACCACCGGCGGCACTTCGGACAGTTTCCTCTCGCTCACCACCAACCGCGTCGTCGGCACGATCTTGACGCCACCGTTCGACGACAAGGCGGTGTCGCTGGGTTACAAGAAGTTCATGCAGCTCGGTGACCTGGCGGACATCCCTTATGTCGGCTTGGTGACATCGCAAGCGGAGATCAAGAATAACCGAGAGTCCGTCCGCCGCACCATCGCGGCGGTGTTCGACTCCCTTGCCTGGCTCCGCGCCAATCGCGGCGAGAGCGCCAAGATGATCGTCGACAAATTCAAAGTGAAGCAGCCGGAAGCGGAAAATACTTACGCGACCCTGATTAGGCTCTTGAACAAAGACGGCCGCCTCAATCCCAAGGTCGCCCGCGGCTATCTCGATATCCTGCGCCAAGAGCGACCCATCCCGGCGGACTACGATCCGATGAAGCTGGTGGACTTCTCCCTGCTGCCACGCAACTGAACCCAGCGCAACGTGCAGACCTGAAATCACCCCGTGCCGACGATTTCCCAGCGCATCTTCCCCATAACGAATATGAAAACCCCCATACTCATCCTTTTTCTCTGCCTTCTTGCCGGCGCCGCTCTGGCGCAATCGAAAGGAGAAAACCTCCGCGTCGCGACTCGCCAGATCCGCCCCTTTGTCTTCGAAGAAAATGGCCGGCTCACGGGTTTCAGCATCGAGCTCTGGGAAGAAATTGCCAAGCAGATAAACGTCCGATCGGAATTTCTCGTTAAACCCACGGTTAAAGAGCTGCTCGGGAGCATAAACGCTCGCGAGGCGGCGCTCGGCATCGCAGCCATCTCGATCACGGCTGAGCGCGAGTTGCAGTGGGACTTCTCCCAGCCGATGTTCGACGCCGGATTACAGATTCTTGTTCCCGCCCAAGGTTCCCACGGCGGCGTCTTCAGCGCGCTTATCGCCGGCTTGTTTTCATCGGCAGTGTTACCGATCCTCGGCGTGGTGCTGCTGATTATTTTAGTACCGGCCCATCTCGTCTGGTTCTTTGAGCGGCGCAATCCCACCGGCATGTTGGCCCACCGCGCGTATTTTCCGGGGATCTTCGAGGCCTGTTGGTGGGCGGCGTCGACGCTGGCGACCCAGGCGGATCAGATGCCGCGGGCGGCTCTAGCGCGAATCGTCGCGGTAATTTGGATGTTTGCCAGCGTTGTCTTCATCGCCTATTTCACCGCGGCTGTCACCTCATCGTTGACCGTGCAGCAATTGCGCGGCGATATTAACGGTCCTGAAGATCTGCCTGGCAAACGGGTCGCCACGGTCAAAGACAGCACTTCGGCAGAGTATTTGCGCCAACACAATGCCGAGGTGGTCGAATTTCCCAAAGTGGAAGAAGCCTACGAGGCGCTGCAACAAGGTCAGGCTGAAGCCGTGGTATACGATACTCCGGTACTGCTCTATTACGCGTCGCATGACGGCAAAGGCAAGGTTCAAACCGTGGGCTCGATTTTTCGTAAGGAAAACTACGGCATCGCTTTCCCGCCCAATAGCCCCTATCGCAAACCGGTCAACGAGGCGCTTCTCAAGCTGAAGGAAACGGGTACGTACGAGAAGATCTACACGAAATGGTTCGGCGGACCGGCTGGCTAGTATCTGCTTTCTAGAAGGCCAAAGGTACAAGCTAGCAATGCGCCAGCCTTGACAAAGATCTCTCACCTTGATGACTTAGACAGCAACGATAGCCGCAGGAGGATCGAGCTATGGCTTTTAAAGGGCACACGATCATCGACGGAGACGGTCATGTCATCGAAGACTGTAAAGAAATTATAGATTACATGCCCCAGACCTACCGCAATAAATACGACACGCACAGTTTTTTTAACCCATTTCCGCCGCTCGATCATCTGCATTCATCCAATCTACATGACTTTCAGCCGGGCGCATTTAACAAGGTGGGGCCTGACGGCTGGGTCAACTTCCTGGAGGATGTCGGTATCGAAACCACGGTCCTTTACACCACGCTTGGTCTCGCTTTCGGCAAAATAGTCAGCCGCGATTGGGCCATCGATGTGGCGCGAGCGTACAACGATTGGCTTTACGCTACCTACATGAAGCGCAGCCCGCGCTTTAAGGGCATGGGGCTCGTTCCGTTGCAGGAGCCCGACGCCGCAGTGGAAGAGCTTAGAAGGATCGTCAAAGAGCTCGGCATGTGCGGCGCGATGCTACCCTCGACGGGAATCCAAGCCAATCTGGGCGACCAGCGCTACTGGCCAATCTATGAAGAGGCGAATAAGTTGAGTTGTGCGATCGCGATTCACGGCGGCGCCCATGAGAACATGGGCCTGGACGATTTGACCCCCTATGCGCCGGTGCATGCGCTTGGCCATCCCTTCGGCCAGATGATTTCCTTTGGCGGCCTGGTGTTTAACGGTATCTTCGACAAGTTCCCCAACGTCAAGTTTGGTTTCATGGAAGGCGGTGTCGCTTGGTTTCTCCTTTGCTTGGAACGTTTCGACCGCTCCTGGGAAACCCATATTCAGCACGACCCGCGCAAGCGCTTCCTTGAGTTACGACACAAAGAAAAAGTGAGCGAATACATCGCGCGTCATGTGGACGCCGGGCGCGTCTTCGTTGGCTGCGAGGGCGAAGAACCCGATATCGCGCATGCGATCAAGAGAATCGGCAATAAACCCTGGGTTTTCTCCAGCGACTATCCGCACGAAGTCAACAACGAGTTCTGCAAACACGAGATCGGCGAGCTACTGGAGAATGAAGCGATCGGCGCGGCCGACAAAGCGGCCTTTCTACATGGCAATGCGCGCCGTTTTTATAATCTCGGAGCGCCGGGACTATGAACACACCAAGCAGCATCGGGCTCATCATTCCGTCGAGCAACCGATTAACCGAACCACAGTTCAATGCCTACGTGCCGCCGCATGTGGGCATTCATGTAACGCGTCTGCGCATGACCGGAAAGTTTCGTAAGCCGCTCAGCGAACTCCAGAAACCCCTTGCCGAGGCGGCGGAGGCAATCTCGGACGTGAAACCGGGAGTGATCGTCTTTCATTGCACGGCGAACTCCATGGAAAATGGCCTGGCCCACGAGGCCGCCATCGTTGATATCATCGAGAAGGCCAGCGGCTGCCATACCATTACCACCGCGCAAGCGATCACTCAGGCGTTTAACCACTGCGGCATCAAGAAACTCGTGCTCGTTAGTCCCTACGTCAAAGAGACCAACGAGCGCGAGGTCAGTTATCTCAACGAAGCCGGCTACTCGGTGCTCCACAAATTGGGCCTCGGCCTGGAAACCCACGCCTACTCCTCGGTCACGCCGGAGGAATGGAAAAAGGTCGTCAAGGAAAACACCCGTGATGAAGCCGACGGCTATTTTCTCAGTTGTACCGCCACACGCATGATCGAAGCCATCGACGATTTAGAAAAGGATCTCGCCAAGCCGGTCATCAGCAGCAATCAAGCCACCATTTGGGCCTGCTTAAAGAACCTGGGCATCAGACATACCGACAAGAAACTGGGGCAGTTGTTCCGCGCCAGTTAAACGAGCCCGTTCGCCCCTCTCGCAGCCTCCATTAGCTTCTCTCTCAAGCCGGTATTTCGCCTCTCGACGCGAAAATTGCGAATCGCCATGGCCAGGGCCTTGCGACTGCCGACGATGACGACGAGCTTCTTGCCGCGCGTGACAGCGGTGTAAAGGATGCTCCGGTGAAGTAGCAAATAGTGCGACATGTGCAGCGGGATGACGACGACCGGGTACTCGCTGCCTTGGCTTTTGTGGACGGAAGTGGCGTAGGCCAAGCCGATTTCGTCGAGCTCGTCGGAATCATACTTGACGATTTTCTCCAGGAAATCGACTTTGACGCTGCCGTCCTCCTTGTCGATACCGACGATTCGTCCCAGGTCGCCGTTGAAAACGCCCTTGTCGTAATTATTGCGTAGCTGCATGACTTTGTCGCCCACGCGCAGCGACGCTCCCGGCCGCTCGAGAGCCGTGCCCCAGGGATTGAGCAAAACTTGCAGTTCGCGGTTAAGGTTGATCGTTCCGAGCAAACCGCGATGCATCGGCGTCAGCACTTGAATCGCCTGCGCAACTTCATTCGTTGCCAAACGGAGCGAGCGCGGCACCTCTTCGCTAACCAACGTCTTAACCTGTGCGAGAATTTCGTCTTCCGATTCCCGCGCCAGGAATAAGAAGTCGCTGGTCGCTTTTTCATTAGCTAATACCAGCGACTGTCCCTGCAAGATTCGGTGCGCGTTGACGACGATCAAACTCTCTCGCTCTTGGCGGAAAATCCGCCGCAGCACGATCTTCGGAACCACTCCCGAGTCGATCAAGTCACGCAGCACACTCCCCGGGCCCACCGACGGCAGCTGATCGACATCGCCGATCAGAATCAGATGACTGTGCGGATCAACGGCGCGCAATAAATGATCCATCAACGCCAGATCGACCATCGACGTTTCATCGACGATGACGAAGTCGGCTTGCAGTGGATTATCTTCGCTTCGATGAAAGCCGCCTTCGCGAGGATTGTATTCGAGCAAGCGATGAATCGTCATCGCTTCTTCGCCGGCGCTTTCGCTCATTCGTTTGGCGGCGCGTCCGGTCGGCGCGGCCAGCACAAACGTGACCTTGGCGCGTCGCAAAATCGTTAACAGCGCCGTCAGAAGCGTTGTCTTTCCCGTTCCCGGCCCGCCGGTGATGACCAGAATCTTTTCGCGCAAGGCCTGTTGCGTCGCGCGTATTTGGTCGTCGTCCAGTGTCACCTTCGACGGACCGAATAACTCTGGACTAATGAGATCGATGGCACCTCGCGCGGCGGCTCCGGATACGCCCCACGGAGTGATCATCTTTTCACTCTGCAAAGAGGAGGGAATAGACATCAGATGGTGCAGCGCTTCGGCGACGCGTCGTTCGGCATGAAACAGCTCCGCCAAATACACGCGCGCGACAGTTCCATCGCTAGTCTCTTGCAATACCAATTCGCCTCGGCCAGCGAGTTTATCGACTGCGGCTTCAACCGGATCTTCCTCGACACTCAGAAGTCCGGCGGCGTTACGCTTGAGAAGCGCCAACGGCAAGAAACAATGGCCCTGGTCGGCGGACACCCGCAGAACGTGCAACACGCCGGCCTGAACACGCAACGGAAAATCGCCCCGAACGCCGATGCGATCGGCAAGCCGATCCGCCAGGAGGAAACCGATGCCGTGCACCAGCTGCGCCAGCGCGTACGGATTTTCCCTCACTTGTTGAACCGTATCCGCGCCGAACACCCGGTAAATCCTCAACGCCAGCGAAGCGCCGACGCCATGGCCTTGCAGGAAGACCATGACATCCTGCATGCCGCGCTGCTCTTGCCAGGCCTGCATGATGCGGCGCGCGCGCACTTCGCCGATTCCATCGACCTCCAAAATCCTCAAGGGCTGTTCGGTTAGAACTCTCAAGGTATCGAGACCGAACGCCGCAACCAGGCGCTTCGCATACGTGGCGCCGATCCCTTTGATCAAACCGGAACCGAGATATTTCTCGATCCCTTCGACGGTCGCGGGATCGACTTTTTCCCAATGAATGACTTGAAATTGCAAACCGTAGCGCGGATGGCGCTTCCAAACGCCCGCGACTTTGATCTCTTCACCTTCGGAAACGGGAAAGATCGTGCCGACCACGGTCACGCCGGGACCACCGTCCTCATCCAGGCGCGCCACAGTGTAGTGCGTTTCCGGATTGTGGTAGGTGATGCGGCTGATCGTGCCTTGCAGCGACGCGGTTTCGTTTTGCTTTTCGGCCAAGGGAAATCCTCAGCGCGTTATCCTACTTGAAAGCGCCAACGGCGTAAACGATAGCCCTTGCCTTTTGCAAGAGGCGAGATAGAATTTTGCGCAACCGTGGATTTCCAGGCCTGCTGCTAACAATTGGCTGCCCCTCTTCTAATCCTTTGACACAAGCGCGAAACATCGCCGCCGTTTTCGCTGGTCATATGTCCGGCGAGAAACAGGAGACGTATCCATGACTGCAGGAGATTTTTGGCTTGAGGCGCTCCTCATTTTGGCGCTGATCTTTGCCAACGGCTTTTTTGCCGCGTCGGAGATCGCCATGATCGCCACCCGCAAAAGCCGCATCGACGCATTGCTCGAAAAGGGTGTCAGATCCGCGGCGGCGGTGGCACGGTTGAAAAACGATCCTGACCGCTTTTTGGCCACCGTGCAGATCGGCGTGACCATCGTGAGTTCCTTGGCTTCCGCCATCGGCGGCGCGGCGGCCATCAGTTATTTAAAGCCGCAGATCGCCGCTTTACCCCTTCCGCTTGTCACGCGGTGGGCTGAAGCGATCGCCCTCCTGATCGTGGTCTTGCCGATTTCCTACCTATCGCTGGTGCTCGGCGAGCTCGTACCGAAATCGTTAGCTCTAAGATATTCTGAGCAGATCGCCTGCTTCGTCGCCCGGCCCATCGAATTTCTCGCGCGGGTGAGCTCTTTGTTTGTCAAAGCGTTGACCGCGTCGAGCAACTTCGTTTTGAAACTTTTCGGCGGCGACGCCGGCGAGACCGCCAGTTTTATTTCCGTCGACGAAATTAAATCGCTGATCCGCGAGGGCGCCGCCAAAGGAATCTTCAACGAGACGGAAAGGGAATTGATCCATAGCGTCTTTGAGTTTACCGACACACCGGTAAAAGCGGTGATGATCCCGCGCACGGAGATCCATGCCATCGAGGAGCATGCTACTCTGACCGAGGTCGCGAAGAGTTTCGTCGAGAGTGGTTTTTCGCGCATTCCGGTTTTCGAGGGCGATTTGGATAAGGTCATTGGCATCCTTTACAACAAAGACGTTTTTAAAGCCTTGCAGGAGAAGAGCGACTTTCGCATTCGCGACCATCTACATCCGGCGTTTTTCGTTCCCAGTACGCTGCCGATCAGCGAATTGTTGAAACAACTCCAGCGCCGCCGCTTGGCGATGGCGCTGGTGGTGAACGAATTTGGTGAAGTCGAAGGACTCGCGACGCTGGAAGATCTGGTCGAGGAGATCGTCGGTGAGATCCGTGATGAATACGACCGCGAAGAGCACGGCCCGGTGGAACGGTTGCCCGACGGCTCCATGGTCATTCAAGGTTCCGCTCTGCTAAAGGACTTGAAGGCTGATTTTGATCTACCCTTTGAAGATTCGGCCGATTACCACACGCTCGCCGGCTTTCTTCTGGCCAGGTTGAAACGCATTCCACGCGGCGGTGAGTGGGTCGAGGAAAACGGTTACAAAATGACCATCGTCGATATGGAAGGGCGGCGCATCGTCAAGATCAAGTTAGAGCGCTTGCCAGCGACCTAGGCAGGTGGACAGCAACTGAACATCATTCAGTAGCAGCGGATCTCGATCTCGTTACCATCCGGATCGAGAAAATAGACCGAGGTCGCCTGCCCGCGCGCGCCCCAGCGCGACACTGGCCCAGCGAGAACGGAAATTTTGTTTTCCGTGAGATAATCGACTATACCGGCAAAGTCGTTCGCTCCTACCACCAAGCAAAAATGATTGAGGTTAGGGTTATTTTTCGCCTCTGTGAGCGCCCTAGAATCTTCTTTTTTCGGAAACAAATCGATGATCGTACTGGCGTTAATGCGCACCGATGGAAAGCCGACTTTACCTTCCCTAAACTCGTTTACTCGCTCCCCCTGTAAGCCCAAGATCTCGGTGTAATATTTGAGCGAGCGCTCGACGTCGCTGACGTTAAGCACGATATGATCTAGCTCGGTGACTTTGATTCGCGGCATGGCCCAACTCCTTTCATCGCGGCAAGCGTGTCTTCCGATGACTAGCCGTTGATGGCAGCCATTTCCCTTAATAGCGCTTGGATTTCCTTCGGCGTGCCCACCGTGATCCGTAAGCAATCCTGCAAGCCGGCAACGTCGAAGTAGCGCACCAAAATCTTTCTCCGCTTGAGCTCTTCGTAGACCTCTTTCAGATTCTCGCCCGTCTTGCGTGCCAAAATGAAATTGGCATGCGAAGGATAGACGGCATAGCCAAGCCGCTTAAGCGCCGCCATGAGCTTATTGCGGCTGCGCTGAATGCGACGCACATTGCGGCTCATCCACGGCGTATCTTGCAACGCCGCCGTCGCCGCAGTCAAACTCAACCGGTTCACATTGTAGGAATCTTTGACCTTCATCATGCCAGAGATGATTTCCTGCGAAGCGAAAGCGAGTCCGATGCGCATGCCCGCAAGGGAGAAAGATTTAGAAAACGTTCTGAGGACAACCAAATTCGGCAGCTGACCAATCAGCGGAATCGATGACGCCCCTTCGCTCGCGGCGAAATCGACGTAGGCTTCATCAACCACGAGAATCCCGGAAATCGCCCGCGCGAGTCTGTCAATTTCCGCCAACGACACCAGGGTGCCGGACGGGGCGTTAGGATTGCACAGCAAGGTGAGTGCCGCATGCTGCTCCGCCAGGGATTCTGGCAGGGAAAAATCTAGCGGAAAATCAACCCGGACAGCCACTCCATCCTGGATTTCGATCAAGGTGTCGTAAAGCGAATAGGTAGGCGCCGGAAAGGCCACGCGGTCTCGCGAGCCGACAAAACAGCGGAGCGCAATCGCGAGCAGTTCATCCGAACCGTTGCCAACCATGATGTTCGATGGGTTTACGCCATAAACGGCCGCTGCGAGCGAGCGCAGACTGTCACTTGAGGGCTCGGGGTACAGACGCAAGGACGGATTGATGGCTTGCCGAATTGCCGAGTAAACCTTCGGCGAAGGCGGGTAAGGATTCTCGTTGGTATTGAGTTTAATGAATCCTTGGTCTTGGGGCTGTTCCCCCGGCACATATCCTGCCATGGCGGTGATATTCGATCGGAAATAGCGCGACATCGAGCGAAATACTATCGGCAGAGTTTGACGTTTTCAAATTGGCCACGACTTCCCCAGCTCAAACTCATTGCCGTCCTAATTCGAGGGTATCGGCTCGATGCTAATAGTCAGTGAAGATCCCATGCTGAGGAAAAGAAAGGCGCTTTGACCTCCACGACGACATTTTTGTCCAGGGATTCTCAAATTTGTCCATAATTCCTCTACTTTGCCGCTTTTGCTGCGAAAACAGTCAAGCCACTATCCTCTAAGTATTTGACTTTGCATAAGTCTCCATTTAAGCCATGGCATGTTTTTGGCTATAGCGTGAGCGTTGCCGGCCCGCTATGTTGCTTAGTAGGGACCTTCGCGGGCAAGATAGCTAAATTAAGCATTTATTCATGGACTCACCGAAATTTACTAAAAGCGATCCCACCGTTCTGTTGCTCAACGAGATTGATATCTTGCTGGCGCAGACCCGCCTACTGGAACTTTACCTGAAGCAGTCACAAGCGACTGCAGCCAACGAAACGGCGCGTATTCATGAAGAATATCAAGCCGAGCTGAAACGTCTCCGGGAGCACTCAGCCTCCGGAGATAACGAGCAACCGCCCGCTGCGCCGAGCGCGCCCGACGTGCCAGAACGACACCTCGATCGGCAAAATGAGCTGAGCGAGAAACAGCGCGTGCTCGAGAGTCGCGACGCTGAACTGCAGAGTGCCAAAGCGGAAACCGTAATTCTCCGGGAACGTGTCGCCGAGTTGGAAATGGTCCATCAGCAAGCCCAGGCGGTTGCGCAGGAATTCGCGATCAATCGCCAGGACCTGCAGGTGGAGCTGGCCGCACTGCGCCATGAGCTCGAAAAAAATCAACAGGACTTCGAGAGACAACAGGTCATCTCTCGGGCGCTTCAAGAGGGCTTAGAAGAGCAGCTCGCAAAGCTGCAAGACCAGCTGACGGAACGACAATCCTCGTCACAAGGAGTCGCGACTGAGCTCCAACAGGCCATATTCGAGATCGCGGCATTGCAGGGCCAGGTCGCTGAACTACGCGCGGGCCGCCAAGAAGCCCAAGCGATCGCGGCGCAAGAACTAGAACAAACCCGCGTCCGATTCGAAGCCGAGTTTAATAGTCTTCAAACAGCCCTCGCTATGCGGGATCGCGCGTTGCAGGAAAATGAAACCGCGATCGCTGAGCTCGAACGCAGCCTCAAGACCGACATTCTGACGCTGCGAAGCCAGCTCGAGCAGAAACAGGAGTTGGTCGAATTTCGCGACGACGAGCTGCGCGATGCCCAGGGCCAATTGGCCGCACTTCAGCAGCGCATTATCGAACTCGAATCCGCCGACCGCTCAGCCGTTGCCAACGCCGAGGAAATCGAGCGGATTCGTCGCTCGTTCGACGACGAACTTACGGCTTTGCAACGTGAAGTGGCCACGAGGGAAGAGCTAACTATAAGGGAAGGTCAGGAAGCCGTTGCGGCGGTCGAACTTGCCCTCCACAGCAAGATTCAGGCTCTGCAACAGGAACAGGCCCGCAGCCTTGGCGTGATCAATGAGCGCGAGAATGAACTTCACAGCGCCCATGCCGAGGCCGTTGCGTTACGCGAACGGATCAGTCAATTGCAGGCGGCCACGGCCGCCGATTTGACGACGCGACAGATTGGCGAAGAGACACGCCACAGTCTTGAAGCAGAACTGAAGAGCTTACATGCGAGCCTAGCGCAAAAGGAATACGCGCTCAAAGAACAACAAAACTTCCTCAGATCGGTCGAAGATCGACTTGGCGGTGAGATCAACCAGCTGCGCGGCGATTTAACACAGCAGCGAACGGCCGGTGAATCCAGCAACGCGGAACTCGAGCGCTTGCGTTCAGAAATTGCCGAGTTCCAGGAGCGAAATACCCAGGCAGAGCTAGCCCGTCACCAGCTTGAAGAAGATCGGCAGCATGCCGCAGCCCACGGCCAGGAGTTAGAAGCTCGCCTGCAAACCAAAGAGGATGAGTTTCGCGCCGCCCAAGCAATCGCCCAAGAACAGAAGGAAGCCGCCCTCAGGCAACAAGAAACAGAATTGAGATCGGCTGCAGGCCAACTGATCGCCGAGATCGGCCAGTTGCGAGGCCAACTCGAAGAGCAACAAAGGCTCTCCGATCAAGACAATACGACGCTTGGCCAACTGCGTTCACAGCTCCAGGAGCGAAACGAGCACTCTGAGCTGTTGCGCCGACAGCTGGAAGAGAATGGGCAGCGCGCCATAGCGTCTGAACAAGAGTTACGGGGAGCTTTGCGGGGAAAAGACGACGAGCTGCGCGACGCTCACGGACAATTGGCCACGCTTCAACAACGCATTATCGAGCTCGAATCGACGCACCAATCGGCCGCGGCAAACGCCGAGGAAAATGAGCGACTCCGCCGCTCGTTCGAAGGCGAACTTGCTGCTTTGCAGCATGAAGTCGTCGCCAGAGAGCGAGCCCTTACTGAGCGCCAGGAAGCAGTATCAGCGGTCGAACTTGCCCTCCACAGCAAGATTCAAGCTCTGCAACAGGAACAGGCCAGCAGCCTTGGCGTGATCAATGAGCGCGAGAATGAACTTCGCAGCGCCCGCACCGAGGCCGCGGAGCTGCGCGAACGGATCAGCCAATTGGAGGCCGCGGCGGCGGCCGACCTGACGGCGCGACAGCTTGGCGAAGAGACACGCCGCAGTCTTGAAGCAGAACTGAAGAACTTACATGCGAGCCTAGCGCAAACGGAATACGCGCTCAAAGAACAACAAATCATCGTCAAATCGGTAGAAGATCGGCTAGGTGAAGAAATCAGCCAGCTCCGCAGCGATTTGGCACAGCAGCGAAGCGCCAGTGATTCAAGCAATGCGGAGCTTGAGCGCTTGCGCATAGAGATCGCTGACCTGCAGGAGAGAAATACCCAGGCAGAGCATACCTGTCGCCAGCTGGAACAAAATTGGCAGCGTGCCGAAGAGGATCGCCAGGAGCTAGAAGGACGCCTGCATGCCAAAGAGGGCGAGTTTCACGCCGCCCAAGCAAGCGCCCAGGAACAGAAAGAAGCCGCCCTCGGGGAACAAGAACGACAATTGAGATCGGTTGAAGCGCAACTGAGCGCAGAGATCGCCCGGCTGCATGGCCAACTCGAAGACCGACAAAAGCTCTCCGATCAAGAGAATACGACGGTGGTCCAGTTGCGTTCACAAATCGCCGATCTCCATGAGCGAAACGAGCAGTCTGAGCTGTTGCGCCGGCAAACGGAAGAGAACTGGCAGCGCGCGTTAGCGTCTGAACAAGAGTTAGGGACAAGTTTGCGTGCAATAGCGGATGAACTCCACTCTGTTCAGGCGAAGGGCGACGCATTCAAGGCCCAGTTTGAAACGGCAATCAGCCAGCTGCAACTCCAGTTGACGGAAAAAGGATTATTGGCGGAAAGCCGTGCCGCCGAGATCGGAAATTTGAAAGCCGAGGTCAATCGGTTATCGGAGCAACTGGCACAGCGAGAATTCGGTGCAACCGAGGCTCAAGTCAATTTCCAGAGAGAAATCGAGTCGAGTCTCGCCGCGCATCAAGCGGAGATGGCGGCCTTACACGAAGAGTATCGTGGCAAACAATACAACCTTGAGAATGAGCTGGCCGAAGAAAGACAAAACGCCGCCGCTCTTCGCCACCAAATCGACGAGCGAGAGCGGCTAGTCGATGAAGCGCAAAGCGCGTCAAGAATTCGCGAACAAGATTTTGAGGCGGCGACGACTGAAGCGGCGGCTTTGCGGGCACGCCTGCATGAGCTTGAAACCTCTAATCAAATAGAAAAGGCTGCCGCTAAAACAGCCGCCGATCAAGCTCTAAACCGATTAGAAACGGAATTGATCTCTCTACGTAGCGACTTGCAGCAAAAAGCTTGGGCATTAGCGCAGCCGCAGGCGACGATGGAGAATGTCGCGCTGGCACACAAAAGCCAGATTCAAAAACTTGAAGCCAAGCTCGCCGAACAACAGCACGACGTCAAAGATCGGAGTTTGGAGCTGGAAAAAGCCGAGTCGGAGGCTCGAGTACTCCAGAGTCGCATCGAGGAGCTCGATACAGAGCTGCAACACGCTCAACTAACGGCGCTCAGCCGGACCGAGCAAGTCACTCAGGAGTATGCAGCGCGGATGGCAGATCTAAACTCGCAACTCGCGCAAAAAAACAGCGTGCTCCAGGAACGCGACTTGGCGCAGGCGAATATCGAGGATACACTAAGATACGAACTCGAACGGCTCATTCGCGAAGCAGAAGAGAGAAATCAAATCCTGCAGAACCGTAACGACGAGTTGGTTCGGGTTAAAGCGGAAATGGATTCGTTGCAGGAACGATGCGCGCAATTGGAGTTGGCAACCTCCCAAACGGAAAGCGCATTGGCCGGAGAAACCGAGCGAATGCATACGGAGCTTCAAGCCCGGCTGGCTTTACTGCAGGCAGAGCTGAGCCAAAAAGAGTGGGCCCTGGAAGAACGGGACGCAACAGCGCGGGGGCTCGAGCAAATCTACCATGAAGAAATTGAGTCCTTGCGCAAACAGTTGGCGGAAAAAGAAGCCGCTATCAAACCGGACGGCCACGATTACGTCTTGGGCGAGCCCCGGTTGAATCACGCTGAAGAAGAGCGGTTTCAAGTTACTGACAGCGCACAGTCCGATGATCATCACGCCCACCAAACTCCTCAGAGTCGGCGCTGGCACACCGGTTTCGCTTGGAAGAGGCGTTGGAAGTCGTAGAAACGGCCCAATCACGACCGAATGCCAAATGCGGAATGTGATGCGAATCTACCACGGAGCGAAAACTCCGAAACGAACAGAACAGGCAGAGCTCGATTGACCCAAACGGACGGTTAATCGCAAAGGACGGTCATGTTAAACACAGAGCGCGTATCGACGGGACTCGCAGGGCTCGACCCCCTGATCGAAGGGGGATTTCCCAAGGGCCGGTCAATCCTTATTACCGGGGAACCCGGTACGGGGAAAAGTATTTTCGCTTTACAGTTCCTCGTCGAAGGTCTCAACCGTAACGAAAAATGTATTTTTGTAACCGCCGATGAGAGCCCCATGGACGTTTTGGAACAGGCGGCTTCGATGGGTTGGGATCTCGAACCGCATGTCGAGAACAAAGCGCTGGCGATTTTGAACGCTGGGGCCTATCTCAGCTCCCTTTCAGGACCGGGTAAAGAAAGGCATATCGATGTCCAAAAAGCCGTGAGCGATCTGGCTGGTTTCGCTAACCAGCTCGGGGCTCAGAGGCTGGTGCTCGATCCAGCCGGGCCGTTTGTGCTCTTGCGCGATAGCGCCATTCGAATCCAAGATCAGATCCGCCTGCTGATTAAAATGCTGCGTTCTTCCGTGCAAACGACCAATGTCCTAACCTCCTACGCGGTTCCCCGGACCGGCGAACGAACGATGCATGGGATGGAGGAATATCTGGTGGCCGGCGCCATCGTGTTAGAAATGATCTGGAATGACGGCCAACTGGCGCGCAGCCTGATCGTCGAAAAGATGCGCTGCACCAACGTGAAGCCGACCCAGCTCGAATTTGACATCGTCAAGGGACAAGGCATCGTGATCCAGCCGATGACTCCGGCGCGCTAAAACCAGGAACCCTCCGAAATGGTTAGCGAGCGCATTTCGACCGGCATTGCCGGACTCGACCGGTTGCTTCACGGCGGCTACATCAAGGGCCGCAGCTACCTTTTGACCGGTGATACCGGCACGGGAAAAACCATCGCTTGTTTACAGTTTTTGATACACAGCCTTGGGCAGGGAGAAAAGGCGGTTTACGTCACCGTAGATGAACGCCCCGCGGAAATTTTGGAATCGGCTGCCTCCTTTTCGTGGGATTTACAGCAGCATATTCAAGAGAAAAATCTGGTCATTTTAGACGCCTCTCCCTACTTTGGCGCGCGCAGCGGCAGCGAGAAAGGCATCGATCCCCAAAAGATTGTCGCCGACCTCGGTAGCTACGCACGGAGGTTAGGCGCGACACTGCTCATCATCGATCCGATCACGCCACTCATCTTGCCAACCGACGCAAGCAACTCCAGCCAGGACCAAGGGCGTTCGCTCATGCAGTTGATTCAGTCCCAACTGAACACGACCAATCTCTTCACCGCCCATCTCACCGCAGCAGCCCAAAACACCAGCAATAGCATTGAACAGTTTCTCGCTTCCGGTGTTTTGGTTTTTAAGACCGCCGAGCTGAGTGGAAGGGTTAAGCGCGCTTTGACGATCAGGAAAATGCGCGGGACTGCGATCGAGCCGGCCGACCATCCGTTTGTGCTCGTCCCAAATGAGGGCATTGTCTTGGCCGATTGCGCAGCCGGCATAGCTTCGGTCCGCAAAGGCGATCCTCAGATTTTCGAATACTTCGAGCTCGCAAAAAAACAGCCGTAAACAAATCCATTGTAATTGCCGTCCCTCGTTGCCTGCGGTTAGCAAAATTAGCGCTGTTTGAGCACTGGGCCAGTCGTCTTTTTCACATTTGCCGTCCATTTGGCGATTCTTCGCTTTCTTGACAGATCGCCCAACGATGCTTAAGTTTTCATTAAAAAAAATCGGGGTAAGAAGGGTATGCGCTTAGAAAAACTCACAACCAAATCACAGGAAGCGTTGCAGCACGCTCAAGGGCTTGCCGACAAACGTAACCACCAAGCCATCGACGTCGAACATCTGGTTTTCGCCCTGCTGGGACAGAAGGAAGGCGTCGTCGTATCGCTTCTGCAGAAACTGGCAGTGCCGCTCGGCAAGTTAACCGAACGATTGCAACAAGCGCTCGATCGGCTGCCGCAAGTCACCGGCGCCACCGGCCAAACTTACATTACCCCGCGCTTAAAGAAAGTCATTGAAAACGCCGAGGCGGAGGCCGAATCTCTCAAAGATGAATACGTATCCACAGAGCACTTGCTGCTCGCAATAGTGCAAGACAGCGGCGAGTCCGGCAAAATTCTCAAAGAACTCGGCGCCTCGCGCGATAAAATTTTGAGCGCCTTGGTCGGCATTCGCGGCGCTCAAAGAATTACTGATCCCAACCCCGAAGAAAAGTATCAAGCCCTGGAAAAATACGGCCGTGATCTTACCGAACTCGCCCGCAAGGGAAAGCTCGATCCCGTCATCGGCCGCGACGACGAGATTCGCAGAGTCATCCAAGTCCTGTCACGTCGAACCAAGAATAATCCGGTGCTGATCGGCGAGCCCGGAGTTGGCAAGACCGCCATCGTCGAGGGACTGGCGCTGCGCATAGTCAACGGCGACGTTCCTGAGGGACTCAAGGACAAGCGCCTGCTCGGGCTTGATTTGGGAGCTTTGGTGGCGGGAGCGAAATTTCGCGGCGAATTTGAAGACCGCCTCAAGGCGGTACTCAAGGAAGTCACCGACGCAAGCGGTCAAGTCATTCTTTTCATCGACGAGCTCCACACCTTGGTCGGCGCCGGCGCGGCCGAAGGCGCAATGGACGCGTCGAACATGCTCAAACCGGCGCTCGCGCGCGGCGAGCTTCGTTGCGTTGGCGCCACAACCTTGGATGAATATCGCAAGCGCGTCGAGAAAGATCCTGCGCTGGAGCGGCGCTTCCAACCTGTCTTCGTTGGCGAACCTTCGGTGGAAGACACCATCGCGATCCTGCGCGGGCTAAAAGAACGGTACGAAGTCCATCACGGCGTGCGCATCACGGACGGCGCCATCATCGGCGCGGCGACCTTGTCGCATCGCTACATCAGTGACCGCTTTCTGCCGGACAAAGCGATCGATCTCATCGACGAAGCGGCATCACGCCTGAGAATAGAAATCGACAGCATGCCCATCGAGATCGACGAAGTGGAGCGAAAGATTCTCCAGCTCGAGATCGAACGACAAGCGCTCAAGCGCGAAGAAGACAAAGCCTCCAGGGAACGCTTGGCGCAACTGGAACGCGAGATTGAAAACCTGCGCGAAACTTCGAGCGGACTGAAGGCTCACTGGCAAAACGAGAAGGAATCGATCCAGCGCATTCGCTCGCTCAAAGAGAAGATTGAATCGACGAAAGTCGAAGAGCAAAAAGCGCAACGCGAGGGAAATCTCAACCGCGCTGCAGAATTGCGTTACGGCACGCTGACCCAGCTTCAGAAAGAGTTGGAAGATGCCAACCAGAAACTCGCCGAGCTGCAGAAGAATCAAAAGATGCTCAAAGAAGAAGTGGACGCCGAAGACGTCGCCGAAGTCGTGGCGAAGTGGACCGGCATTCCGGTGGCAAAAATGCTCGAGGGAGAAATTCAGAAACTGCTCAAGATGGAAGATCGCCTCAAGCTGCGGGTCGTCGGACAGGACAGCGCGATTCACGCGGTATCGAACGCAGTCCGACGCGCGCGCGCGGGTTTGCAAGACGAAAACCGTCCCATCGGTTCATTCATCTTTCTCGGCCCCACCGGCGTCGGTAAAACCGAACTGTGCCGGGCGCTCGCGGAATTTCTCTTCGATGACGAGCAAGCGATGGTGCGGCTCGACATGTCGGAATTCATGGAAAAGCACTCCGTGTCGCGGCTGATCGGCGCTCCTCCGGGCTACGTCGGCTACGAGGAAGGAGGTTACCTGACCGAAGCGGTGCGCCGCCGGCCTTATTCCGTCGTGCTGTTCGATGAAATCGAAAAAGCGCATCCCGACGTCTTTAACGCCCTCTTGCAGATTCTCGAGGACGGCAGAATGACCGACGGCCAAGGCCGCACCGTCGATTTCAAGAATACCGTTATCATTATGACCTCCAATCTCGGCAGCCAATACATTCTCGAACTCGGGACACACAATCGCAAGGAGTTGGAGCAGCGCGTCAACGCTGCGCTGCGCGACGCGTTTAAACCGGAATTTTTGAACCGGGTTGACGAGACGATTATCTTTAACAATCTCGGCCGCGACGAAATTAAATCGATCGTTGAAATCCAGCTCAAGCGACTGCGCCAGAACCTGGCGAGCAGAAAGATGGCACTGGAGATTAGCGATCGCGCCAAAGCGCTACTGGCGGACAAAGGGTACGATCCGGTGTACGGCGCACGCCCGCTCAAGCGAACGATCCAGCGTTTGATTCAGGACCCGCTGGCGATTAAGATCCTCGAAGGAGAATTCAAAGAAGGCGATCGTATCCAAGTAGACTCGCTCGGCGACGAATTCACTTTCTCCCGCGCGGCCGTCCGCTCGACTGACGAAGCTTTAGAGCAAAGGACGCTTCATTGAAACCGTCTTCGAAGAGAATACCGCCAGGCCTAGCGCGGGTGCGAAAAGAGCTTCCTCCTCCCGGCAAAGTCTTCAAAGATAAAAGGAAGGCCAGCCGGAAGCGTGCACGCGAGGAGGCCCTCAGAGAATTGCAGGAATCGCGGTCGCTCAAATCTTCCTAGTCGCTCCCGACAATCTTTTCTCATAGGGCAAGCGATTTTCGCCTGCGCTAATTCTTTATTCGCGTTTTGAAAGCGCGCTTCGAACATGCAACAAAGCAACGATGAGGCGCCTGCGGACGAGAGACGGCTCACCCTGATTCTTTTCAATGTTTGCGTCGGTCAATTTATCGTCGGTTTGGATCAGCGCGCGCTGCTCGTCGCGCTGCCGACGCTAACCCACACTTTTAACACCAGCTTAACGACCATTCAGTGGGTTTTATTGATTTATGATTTGCTCTTGATCGGCACCGTGATCACCGTCGGCCGTTTAGGCGATCTATTTGGCCGGCGGCGATATTATGCCGCCGGGTTTCTCGTCTTCGTTTTAGGCTCCGCGCTCTGTGGCGCTGCCCAATCGGCATGGCAGATCATCCTATTTCGCGGTTTGCAGGCGGTGGGCGGGGCGATGATCTCGGCTAACGGCCGCGCCATCGCGTCCGTGGCATTTCCCGCCAGCGAGCGCGGCAAGGCGATGGGCTTTGCGTCCATGGCTTTTCATGTCGGTTTTCTTACCGGCCCGACGTTGGGTGGTTTTCTCATTGACACCGTTGGATGGCGTTGGATTTTCTATCTTAATCTGCCGGTCGGCATCTGGGGCGCTTATCTAGCGTGGAAGCTGCTCGAAGAAAGCAAGGAAGATGTCAAAGATATTTCCGTGGACTTCCCGGGAGCGATCTTGCTCATGGCAACTTGCAGCCTCTTCCTCTACGCGATGAATCAGCTTCCCCACCTGGGCTGGCGCGATTCGTCCGTCGCGATCATGCTGATGCTCTCGATGGTCGCAGGTGCGCTGTTCGTGTTCGTCGAACTGCGGTCGCGTATGCCGATCTTGAGCTTCGCGCTGTTTCGTAACCGGCTTTTCACAGCCTCGATGCTCAGCCTATTTTTCATCACTTCGACGCAGTCGGCGATTAGTTTTTTGATGCCATTTTACCTGCAGAATATTCTTCATTTTTCACCTACCCATATGGGCTGGATCTTGATCGCCAACTCCGTGGTCATCGTGTTGATCGCGCCCATTGCCGGGTGGTTGTCCGATCGAATGGGCTCGCGCCTGCTCTGCACCGCCGGCTCGGGCCTGATCGTCATCGGACAATTCTTTATTGCGTCGTTGGGAGTTGATTCTTCGATCCCACGCATCATATTGCCGTTGTTGCTTATCGGCCTCGGTTGGGCGATTTTTAACTCGCCCAACCAGAGCGCGATCCTGGGTTCGGTGCCGCGGGATAAAGTCGGCACGGCATCGGGCATGAACACCACCACGGCCCGTACCGGAGGCGCGATGGGAGTCGCGCTCTCGGCGACCTTGTTCACCTACGGGCTCGCCGCAGCCGGTTTGACGCGCGCACAAGTGGAGTCGCCACAATTATGGGGCGAAGCTCCCGAACTTTTCGTCCGCTCATTCAATCACACCGTGCATATCGTCAACATCGTCACACTACTCTCAGTCTTCTTTTCCGCTGTCAGAGGACGGCAGCAAGAATAAACCGGCGCTTCAACAATACGCATGCAACCTGATCAATCGCAAAAAGGACGGCGCACATCGCGGTTGATCCTGCTCAGCGTCTGCATCGGCCAAACTATCGTCGGCCTGGATCAGCGGGCAATTACCGTAGCTTTGCCCACGTTGACGGCAACTTTTCATACCGCGTTCACGACGATCCAATGGACCATACTGATTTATGACTTGGTTCTCATCGGATTGATTATCACCATGGGTAGACTCGGCGATCTTTTCGGCCGGCGCCGCTTTTACAGCCTGGGCTTCTTGATCTTCGTGACCGCCTCTGCCGTTTGCGGTCTTTCTCAGACCACAGGCCAATTGATCCTTTTCCGCGCGATCCAGGCCCTCGGTGGTTCCATGATCGCGGCCAATGGTCGAGCGATTGTCTCGGTAAATTTACCCCCTCAGGAGCGTGGCCGAGCCTTGGGCCTGACGTCGACGGCGTTCCACATCGGTTTTCTCACCGGCCCATCATTGGGCGGCTTTCTGATCGACACGATCGGTTGGCGCTGGATCTTTTATATCAATATGCCGTTTAGTCTCTACGGCGCCTATCTCGCCTGGAAAGTCATCCCCGAGACCAGAACAAAAGAGCAAGTCGCCGTCGACATTCCAGGAGCGATCTTGCTGCTTCTGACCAACGGGCTGTTTATCTATGCGATCGACCAGTTGCCGCGCGTCGGTTGGCGCCATCCGATATTTCTCACGACGTTATCCTTGTCGCTGGTCGCGCTGATCTTTCTCTTGCGCTCCGAAGCCAGAGCCAAGACGCCGATCTTGAATCTTTCCATGTTTCACACGAGGCTTTTTAGCGCCGGTATCTTGAGCCTATTTTTGATCTCCGCAACTTTGTCAGCGATCAATTTTCTCCTTCCCTTCTTTCTCCAGAACTTACTCGGATATTCGCCGTCGCAAGTGGGTTGGATCATCGTGGCGGACTCGCTGATCATTATGTTCCTAGCGCCCGTCGCCGGCGCGCTGTCGGACCGGCTGGGCTCGCGCCTGCTTTGCACCATCGGTTGCGCCATCATTGCCCTCGCGCAATTCTTCTTGTCCACGCTGGATCTTCACTCATCGCTGTTAAGAATTGTCTTCCCGCTGGTGCTCTGGGGCATCGGCTGGGCCTTGTTCAATGCGCCCAATCAAAGCTCGATTTTGAACGCGGTGAGTCCAGAGAGAATCGGCGCCGCAGCCGGTATGATTGCGACGACCGCGCGCACGGGCGGAGCCATGGGTGTTGCGCTATCGGCGACTTTGTTTGGCTATCTGTTGTCATCCGCCGGATTGAACAGCGGCCAAATCGAATCGCCGCAAAGCTGGCGCGCTGCGTCGGAAATTTTCATCGGTGCTTTTTCGACCACAATCTTGGTCCTAAACATCTTCACGCTGCTTGCGGTGTTTTTCTCCGCCGTCAGAGGACCGAGACGCGATGGCTAATCTCTTGGGCTTGAACCGTTGGTACGGCTAGAACGGCTTGGAACGATCCTTTCTCCCTTGACAGGAAGGGTTGCGGCTCACTACTCTTCAGCAATCACCCGCGGCTTTACGGAGGCGACGATGCAGCGTCGGAAAATTCTCAGAGCACTACTAATCGGCGCAGTTTTTGTGATTGCCGGTCAATTGCCTTCGATGTCTAAAATTTGCGCTGCCGAGGGACCGAGCCTCCGTGGCGTTTACAATGCTCTCGGCGGTACCATGTCACCGGCTTGGATCGCTCAAGACCTCGGACTATTCACGAAACATGGCCTCCAACACAGCCTCAACTATCTCGCGGCCACTACGGCGATCCAGGCGATCGTCGGCGGCACCGAAGAAATCGGCCTGGTCGGCAACCAGGGAATCGATGTTGCCTTGGAAGGAGCGGATACGGTTTACGTTGCCAACACCGCATCGCGCTTCATTTTCCACCTGTACGGTGATCCCGCAATCAAGACAGTAGTCGATCTCAAGGGGAAAGTTCTGGCGGCAACGCAGCCGGCCGCGTCGACGGACTACGCGGGCCGCATGTTGCTCAGGCGATTCGGCTTGGTGCCGGACAAAGACGTGAAAATACTTTACGCCGGCAGTTCGCCGGCTTTGTTGACCACGTTAAAATCAGGCAACGCCGCCGCGGGTCTCATGAGCGCGCCGATCACGTTTCAGGCTCAAGAGTTGGGTCTTAAGCATATTCTCAACGTCACCGAGCTCAATATTCCGTTTATCTTCGTGAGCGTCGTTACGACGCGCAAAGTGATTCAACAAAAGCCGGACGCCGTAATTCGTTATCTGCGAGGCTATACCGAAGCGATCTCTGTCATCCGGCGCGACAAAGAGACGGCGATCAAGGTGATGGGCAAATTCATGAAAACCGACAACCGGCAAATTCTCGAGGCGGTCTACGAGGAACATTTGCCGGTCTTTCAGCGCGTGCCGCTCATGACTAAGGAGGCGGTGCAAGCGGTCTTGGATGTCGCCAAAAGCCCCAGAGCCCAACAGTCAAAACCGGAAGACTTTTACGACAATTCGTTTATCCAAAAGCTCGAAGTTTCCGGTTTTATTAACTCGCTTTACGCGCGCTGACCGCGCCGGCATTGCCGTTGGTGGATCGTGGGCTGGTATCTTCACATCGACATGGACGCGTTCTTCGCTTCCGTGGAGCAGGTGCTCGACCCGGGCCTCAAAGGAAAGCCGGTTATCGTCGGCGGCCGCAATGGCCGCGGTGTTGTAACATCCGCATCGTACGAAGCGCGCAAGTTCGGCGTGCACTCCGCCATGCCGGGATTTCAAGCCAAAGAGCTTTGCCCGCACGGCATCTTCCTGCCGAACCGCCGTCGAGCTTATGCGGAATTCTCAGACAACGTCTTCGCGATTCTCGGCGAGTATTCACCCGAGGTGCACGCGCTTTCCATAGACGAAGGACTGGTCGACCTCACCGGCACGGAGCGGTTGTTGGGACCGCCACTCAAAACCGCTGACGTAATTATCCGGCGAATTGAAATCGATCTCGGACTGCCTTCATCCGCCGGACTCTCTACCAGCCGCGTCACGGCTAAAATCGCCGCCACACTGGCGAAACCCCATGGACTCATCTATGTCCCGTCGGGTTCGGAACAAGATTTTCTCGCGCCTTTGGCGGTGCAAATGATTCCCGGTGTCGGACCAAAAACACACAAAGTACTCAATCAAAAGGGCATCAAGACGATCGGCGAACTGCTGAAGCGCGCGGACTTGGCGCATCGCTACCTGGATTTGGCTCCCGCCCAGGAGCAACATCATCATCACGACCACTCCGTCGGCAACGAAACCACCCTGGATAAACCACTCAAGGAAATTGCCCAGATGGAAGAAATACTCTGGGAACTCGTGGAGGAGGTTGGCGGCCGATTGCGCCGGGAAAAATCGTATGCCCGCTGTCTCACGGTCAAAATTCGCTATTCCAATTTTCAAACCATTACGCGCTCGCGTACCCTGCCATCGCCCACGTGTTTCGACAAAGAGATCTTTGCGGTCGTCAGCGACCTGATGCGGCGACATATTGGCCAAGGCAGAGCCGTACGGCTTTTGGGAGTGAGCGCGAGCGCCCTGCAAAGCTCCGGTTGGCAAGAGCCGCTCTTGAATCGTGACCAGCGCCGATCTTTCGAGCGATTGTACAAGGGCATCGACGATCTGCGCCACAAATACGGCGAAGGCGCGATCGGCGCTGCCACGCGACGCAATCGCTTCAGTTGATTTTCCCGGCAAAGCCCCATACTGTTTTTCCCATTCACGCAACCATCATGATCAAACCGAATCATGTTTTTCTGGCCGCCTGCCGGCGCCAACAAACGTCCTATACGCCGGTTTGGCTGATGCGCCAGGCGGGACGCTACATGGAGGAATACCGCAAGCTGCGCCGGCAATACGGCTTTCTCGAACTTTGCAAAAAACCAGACCTCGCCGCGGAAATCGCCGTGGCTCCGGTCGAACGGCTCGGCGTCGATGCGGCGATCTTGTTTGCCGATATTCTCCTGATTCTCGAACCGATGGGTGTCGGGTTGGAATACTCGAAAAGCGACGGACCGGTGATTCATCATCCGGTGCGCAGCGGCAAAGACGTTGACGGTCTGAAAGACTTCGAGCCGGAGAAAGAACTATCGTTTGTCTACGATGCCGTAAAGAAAATCTCCAAGGCGCTCAAGAACAAAGTTCCGCTGATCGGCTTTGCCGGCGCGCCCTTCACGTTGGCTTCTTACTTGATCGAAGGCGGCGGATCGCGCAACTATGTCCACACCAAGAAGCTCTTTTACACGGCGCCGGAGGCGTGGAAGCGTCTGATGGAACGGCTGACAAAACTAACCTCTGAATATTTGAATTGCCAGATCGCCGCCGGCGCTGAAGCGGTGCAACTCTTTGACAGTTGGGCAGGTTGCCTCACGCCGTCGGATTACGAGCAGTTCGTTCTTCCCTACACACGCGCGGTCATCGACGCCATCGCGCCTGGCGTTCCGGTGATCAATTTTACTACCGGAACGGCTGGTTCATTGAAGCACATTCGCGCCGCCGGCGGCGCGGTGATTGGGTTCGACTGGCGCGTTAATCTTGACGAAGCCTGGGAAGCCGTCGGCTATGATATCGCCGTCCAGGGAAATCTCGATCCTGTCACGCTCTATGCATCGCCGAAGGAAATCAAAAACCGGGTCGCTGAAGTCTTGCGCCGCGCCGGCGCCAGACCCGGTCATATTTTTAATCTGGGCCATGGCGTTTTGCCCGAGACCCCGGTGGAACATGTCATCGCCATGGTCGAAGCGGTGCACGAAATCAGCGCACGGTAAAAAGATTAATTTTCAGCCGCCCCAATTTTGAAAAACCCTCTCCCGCTTCAGCCTGAGGCTGATCCGCCTATGGAGGATGCGGGAAGGGTGAGGGTTGCAGGGTGTCCAGCAATGAACTCAACATACGATGCTGTATTGCTCATCGCCTTCGGCGGCCCCGCATCATCCGAAGAAATTCGCCCGTTCCTCACTCGCGTAACAAAAGGGATTCCCATCCCGCCCAAGCGACTCGAAGAAGTTGCGCATCACTATGAGGCGGTCGGCGGCAAATCGCCCCTCAACGAAATCACTTTCCGCCAGGCCAATGTCTTGAGTCAACTGCTAAACGAGCAAGGTGTGGCGCTTCCCGTCTACGTCGGCATGCGCAACTCCAAACCATTCTTCGTCGAGGCGCTAAAGCGGATGGCCGATGACGGGATAAAGCGCGCGCTGGGATTCATTCTCTCGTCGCACCGAACCGAGGCGAGTTGGGAGCGCTACCAAAAAAACATTGCCGATGCCCGGAATGAACTCGGCCCAAACGCTCCGGTAATCGATTACTGCGGCGGCTGGCACGATCATCCGCTATTCATTCGATGCTGGACGGAACTCGTTCAAGCAGCCCGCATCAAGATTCCGATTGACAGAAAGGAATTGACGCCGCTGATCTTCAGCGCCCACAGTTTACCCGTGGCAATGGCCGCGCAATCGCCGTATGTCGAGCAAGTGGACACCAGCGCTCGCTTGGTCGCCGACAAATTACAGCATCGGCGCTGGTCGATTGCTTACCAAAGCCGCAGCGGCAAACCGACCGATCGTTGGCTCGAACCCGACATCGGCGACTCCATTCGGAAATTAGCCAGGGAAGGCTCCCAGTCAGTGATCGTCGCGCCGATCGGCTTTGTCTGCGACCACGTCGAAGTGCTTTACGATCTCGATATCGAGGCAAAGCAGAACGCCAATGATCTGGACGTGAATCTGATCCGCGCGAGCTGTCCGAATGATCACCCGACGTTTATCCGGATGATGGCGGAGGTAATCGAGGAAAAGATGAAACGCACCGAGGATAGAGGATAGAGGATGGAGAATCGCCATACTCGATCCTCTATTCTCTATCTTCAACCTGCACCCTCATGACCCACCGCATCGTCGTCATTGGCGGAGGCATCGCCGGTCTCGCAGCCGCTCACCGTCTCGTTGAACTCAACACGGAAAAATCTCTCGCCCTGGACGTTAAGCTTCTAGAAGCGTCGCCTCGTCTCGGCGGCACAATCGCCACGGAACGGATCGGCGAATTCCTCGTCGAAGCCGGACCGGATTCTTTCATTACCGAAAAACCATGGGCGCTCCGGTTATGTGAGCGCATCGGCCTCACATTTCATCTTGTATCGACGCAATCAGCTTACCAAAAGATCTACGTCGTTCATGGCGGCAAACTCCAAGCTCTGCCCGAGGGGTTTTTCCTGCTCGCACCGACTCGTTTTTGGCCGTTCATCATAACGCCGCTGTTTTCCTGGGACGGCAAACTGCGCATGGCGACGGAATTGTTTCTGCCGCGTGGCGAAGCAAATCACGACGAAAGCTTGGGCTCTTTCGTCCGTCGGCGCTTTGGCGCGGAAGCGTTGGAGCGCGTCGCGCAACCTCTGATCGGAGGCATCTACGCCTCGGATCCTGATAAACTCAGCCTCGCCGCTACCATGCCACGCTTAAAGGAAATGGAACGCGAGCGACGGAGTATTATCTTGGCGATGTGGTCCGAGCAAAAACGCCGCGCGCGTACTCGTGAGACAGGTAGCGGCGCGCGCTGGAGTTTGTTCGTCACGTTGGCTGATGGGATGCAGGAATTGGTCAATGCGCTTGCACGGCGGCTGCCCGAAGGCAGCATTCAGTTGAACACTCCGGTCACCAACGTGCTCCCGGATCGCAACAGTCAGGGTTGGCTCCTCTCATTCAAAAAGGGTCACAGCCTAGAGGCCGATGCCATAATTCTGGCGACACCGGCGTTCCGAGCGGGCCAGTTGCTGGCCTCGATCTCGCATGATGCTACCAACGAGCTGAAGAAGATTTCCTACGCTTCCACAGCCACCGTCAATCTCGCCTATCGCCGCGCGGACTTTCCCCGCCAACCGAACAGCTTCGGCTTCGTTGTACCGATCATGGAGCGTCGCAAGATCATGGCTTGCACGTTTAGCAGTTTGAAATATCCCGCCAGAGCGCCGGAAGGTCACTTGTTGTTACGCGCTTTCGTCGGCGGTGCCCTACAGCCCGACTTGTTCAACGACGATGATGCGACGATGGAGAAAAATGTCCGCGGCGAACTGGCAAGTCTACTCGGAGTGACCGCCCGACCGATCTTCTCGCGAATCTGGCGCCATCCCACCTCGATGCCGCAGTATCACGTCGGTCACAACGCTCGAATAAAACGAATTGAAGCCTCTTTGGATGGATTCCCCACACTCGCTCTCGCCGGCGGCGCCTATCACGGCGTCGGAATTTCCGATTGTGTGCGCACGGGTGAGGAAGCCGCAGAGAAAATTGTCGATTATCTCAATTTGAAACCGTAGGGTGCGCCAGCGCACCTGATTCGGCGGGGCCATCTATGGCGCTTGTGATTGACGGTGCGCAAGCGCACACTACTTGCTCCGCTTCCTCGGAATAACAGCGGGAATGCTATTGCTGTCATTTCTCCTTGACGCCCACCCGAAGCCAGACTATGAATCGGATATCGCAGTGATTGTCGT
>WNFU01001052.1_pt1 | contig 38661 bp, 30 predicted proteins | sample 5400121 | NCBI WGS metagenome assembly WNFU01 (sample SAMN13153360, study PRJNA577476) | soil metagenome | isolation source: 100 cm soil or saprolite under grassland replicate 1 | place: USA:California | collected 2016-06-15
GGCAACGTTGCAGGACGTGCTCCTGACCGAAGACCCGGCGGTGGTCCGGCAGTACGTCGAAATTTCGGACGAGTTGATTCGTAGGTCCGTCCCGATGCTCGAAAGTCCCATATTCGAGGCCGCTCGCGAAGACTACGAGGGTGCATCTTGAATACGGACTGAGCCTTCCTCTTTGTGATTTTCGGGGACTAGCCGAGACCCGCTGCCTTGTAGTTGAGGACTTCCACTCCACTTTGGACAGATTTGACGCTGCGATATATCGCTGGTGTCGCTGGCTTTCAAGGTGCGTTCGGTTCGTTGTTGATTTCGGTGCGCGGGCTGGCGCGTTTTCGGCCGGTGCGGTTGCAAGGATGGGCGGCGATGGCGGTGGCGGTGGCCCCGGCCCACGGCAGGTGTGGGGCTGCGGCGCAGCGCCGGCACCGGCTGTCAGCGGCCCACGTGCGGATGGCCCACGAACTCGGTGTTGAACTCGAAGGAACTCAGCAGGATGACAATCATCGGCAGGAGCGGTGGAAGGCGCCTCTGCCGCATTTCATCGAGGACTTGTACGCCCGGACGCGGCCGTTCGTCGTCGCCGGCTGGTGCGCCTTTGGTTTTCGGCACGGCTCCCATCCTGGCGCGCCGTCGGCGATCGCCGCGTCCGGACACCCCAACGACCCACGCCGGTCCCGGGAAACGCGCCGGCCGCCAGCCGTACGTTCCCCCTCGTCGCCCAGCTCCGCACCAACGCGCGACATGCCAAGACCCGCGTCGCGCTGCGCCGCCAACCGTGTGGGGATCGGCATTGCCACCGGTGGACGGTTCCCGTTGCTGGCGTCAGCGGGCCCACCCCGCAGCCCGTCGCGACATCACGCCGCGACTCGGCCGCTGTCTCATCGCGGCCAGTCCAGTTGTGGCTCCGGTCCATTGAGGAGCTTTCCGGATGGCGCGCTCGCCGTCGAATCCGAGCAGGTCGCCCGGCCGGTACCAGCCGCGCATGTCGTCGGCGCTGAACTGGCTGGCCTGTGGTCGGGTCGCGTGCTGACGCAGCGTCTCGGCGAGCGAGACGTCCAGGTAGTAGAAGAACGTCTGCCCGCGATGTGCTCGCCTCAGGGCGGCGATCATGTCCCGGTACTTGCCGGTGTGCAGGATGCTTCCACGATGACGTGGACCCCGTGGTCAAGAGCGAACCGTACGGTGTGTGCGATCAGCGCGGGTGCCAGCCCTCCTGGCTTGTCGGCTCTTCGAACTTGAGCGGGCTGGAGGTGTCCGCGGGCGCGGCGGGTGGTGGCGCAGCGTACGCGTAGTAGTAACTGGTACTCCCGGGGCGGCCTGCATGCACCGGTCATCGGCGCCGGCGTCGCAGCCTTCCACGCGCGGCGGGCACCCGCACGCCACTCCCGCTTTGCGGGTACGGTGCGGCGGACCGGCTGATGTCCGGTCGTCGAGGCTGGCCTCTTCCAGGTCGAGCTGGCGACGCAGTTGGCGCAGCGTGGTCCTGCCGATGATCCCGTCGTCGTAGCGTCGGGTCAGCTCGGCCGGCTCGACCCATGTTCAGTATCGGAGACTTCGCCAGGCTCGGCCGCGTGTCGGTGCGCATGCTGCGCCACTACGACGCGATCGGGCTGCTGCGCCCGGCCGCCGTCGATCCGGCTAGCGGGTACCGCTTCTACCGGGCGGACCAGCTGCGCCGGCTCAACCGCGTCATCGCGCTCAAGGACCTCGGGTTCACCCTGGAGCAGGTGCAGTTGATCCTCGATGACCAGGTGAGCACAGCCGAACTGCGCGGCATGCTGCGCCTGCGGCGAGCCCAGCTCGAGGCGCAGCTGGCGGCTGACGGCGGCCGGCTGGGCCGGGTCGAGGCGAGGCTCCGGATGATCGAGACGGAGGGCTGCATGGACGCCGAGGATGTCGTTGTCGCCGACGTCGCGCCGATGCGCGTCGCGGAGCTGGCCGGCGTCGCCGCCGCCTACGACGGCGAGGCGATCGAACCGGTCATCGAGCCGCTGTTCATGGAGCTGTTCCGGCGGCTGGCCACGGCGCGGGTGGCGCCGGTCGGCCCACCGCTGTCCTACTTCGAGTCCGCCCCGGACGCGCCCGGCGAGGCGGTCGCCGTGCACGCTGCGGTGCGGGTCGCCGTTGACCCGCACCCGGACTACGACTTCGCCGTGGTGGACCTGCCGGCCGTCCGTTCCGTGGCGACGATCGTCCACCCCGGACCATTGGACGACCTGGAGCGCAGCGTCCAGGTCCTGGCCCGCTGGATCGCCGACAACGGCTACCGCCCGGTTGGCTATCACCGCCTGGTCTACCTGGGCTATGAACGCGGCGCGGCCGCGGGCGGCGTGACCGAGGTGCAGCTCGCCGTCGTCAAGGAGGCCCCGGATGGTCCGGATGCTGTCTGACTGCCCGCAGTGCCGGCTGCCCTGCACGGTCGAGCCGCGCGGGCGGTGGGGCAGCACCGCCAGTCCGGTGGCGCACATCTTCGTACGGTGCGTGGCCGGCCACTGGTTCCTCGGGCCGGCCGACCGCCTTCAGACGCGGCTACCCGATCCGCCAAGCCCGGATGACCAGCCGCTACGACATGATCACGTAGGAACACGAACCTCGTCCACATAGGACAATCAGCGAACTCCCGAAGCCGCCCACCCCATCACAACACCGTCCCCGACCACCCAGCCCGGTTAACCTCGTAGACCCCAAATGCCGTAGGCCCGGTACGACCGGAAATCCCGAACCGGCGGCACGTCCTCAAGCCGAGGGTTCGAGCAGGCCACCAAGGGCTCGCACCGCTCATTGCCATCTTCAGTGTCGAAGATCAGGTCAATGCCGCAGGTTGCTGATGTCCTGTGACAGTGAATCGTCCTCGGAGCGGGGCTCCCTGACCTGGGACGAGGAATTTTGAATGGCAAACTTGGTCTTTGGTCAAGGCCGCTTGTGGGTCATGGATCCATGGACTGTGCCAATGAATCTTGCTCGATCGTGTGTAAGCGGTCGGAGTTGAAGACCGCCGCAGCGAGCGTGATGGCTCGACCGCAGCACCGGATATAGGCCACCAATCAGCCCAAAATGATCAAGGCGCGAGCAAGCCGTAATGACAGAACGGCAGTACGAGCAAGATTCATTGGCAAAAAGGAAGATCGATTGTCACGGGACAGCTGAGAGCGTGTGACGGATCATGAGACCCTACGGCGGGTGTAGGGTCTCGGCGGAGTTGGCAACTCGAAGCCGCTGGGACCTCGGGTTTCGCCTCGCGTCTCAGCCGGTGTCACCCGGGCTGTGGTCTCAAGCTCGTGGCACTTCCTCGGCCGCACTGGCGCCGACGTGGTCGGCTGGCGGTCGTGGCCGCGGCATGTCGCGTCTGTCGGCACGGATCGATCGTCGCCATGGGGTTGAGGGTGTCGACGTGACTACGCAACGATGTACCCGTGGGCCAGCGCCCGCGCCCGGGGTGGTGAGACAGCGTGGCGAGCCCGGTGGAGTGGTGAGACCACGGCCCGGCAGCGCGACCGAGTTATTCTCAGCCATGGTTCTGCCGGGTTCCCCGCAAGATCGAAGGTTCCAACGTACGCCTATGATCTAGGTAGCTCGTTTGAAGCAAGGATGCAATGAAGCAGATGGACTACCGCGTGGTGGGCGCACGGTTACGGCCACCACGGTTCGTCGCTGCATATCGGCCAGGACCCGACTGGATCTATACCGCTCGGCTTGTCGTCGCTTCGATTTCCCGGATCTGGGGCGCCAACGGCGCGGTCCTCGTTCCTGCCGACGACGATGGGGCCACGTTACCGGCACTCGCCGCGTTTATGCGACCGTACGACCCCGATCACATAGCCGGTCACGTGCCCACCCTCGCCGACCTGGCTCATGCTGACCCGACATTCGTGAAAAGAGCCGTCGAAAAGTTCGCCTCTCCTGGGGAAGATCCAGATACGACTTGGCGGCGTCTCAGGACAGAGCCAGCGGGCGACCCCGACTGGGCCGGACTCGCCCAGCAGATCGATGCCTACTGCTCGCCGTTCAAGGGACCCGACCCCGCAACGCGAAGATTCGAGGCAAACAAAGTCCTTTGGCTCGACCGTACTAGCGCGTCAACCACGGCGTTCACGACCGTACCCGACGAATCTGAAGGCCGTATCTTCGTACTGGACCTGTCCAATGTCGACCCGGTCCTTGCGCTCATGGTGGAGACCCGTATCGGCTCGATCGACCCAACGCTGCGCGAGGATCGAAACATCATAGAGTTACCCGTTGAGGACGTCGACCTGCGCGATTTAGTCCGGCTCGCGGTAACCGGCAATGTTTGGCCATCGACATGGGACCTACAGGCGCGATATCTCAATGCTGTCGATACGATCCGGGGATCCGACCCGGACCTCACCATTGACCGCTTCCTCGCCGATACTCCGTTCGGGCGCAGCGCACGCTGGACTACCAGGTTGAGAAGTTACCCCGAGCCGCCCATCGTCTGCGTCATCGGCGACACTGCGGAGGATCATGCCCTCGCCGTGATGTGTGATCGTCTCTACCACCACGGTACCTGGATACCGGCACGCCTCTTGGCTGCAGATGCGCCGTTCGCGATGCATATCAAACTTGCGCTTCATCAGCTACGACATATCCCTAATGCGCCAACTCAACCGGTCTTGCTGACCAGCCTCAGCGAGTCGACAGAAACTGTCGTCTCCCTCGCCACCGAACTCAACGAAATGTTCCCACTACTCGACGGTTCAGGGCAGCCGATACCAACCAACCGAATGTTCAAACACGTCGCCGTTGAGAATCTCGCTAGGGAAAAGGGGCGGTCGATCATTGCCGACCCGAGTGCGTTTGAACTACGCAGATTCCTCCCGTTGGCCGATAACGAAGGCGACGTATCAATTCTCACGCCCGTTCCGCTGCCGGAGCCGGAAGCCGCCAACCATCTTGGACCGAACTTGCAGTGGTGTATCGACGTCTGGCTGCCTGGACATCAGTTGCCTGCACGCACATCGCTGCCAAGCACCTCCCTACAGCAGGTGGTAGGATTCCCAGACGCGATGATGCGAGTCAGTCTTGACGGCCTCACATTCGCCTCGCCGAACTTTGGCCTGGTCATGGCGGGCGCCTCGGCTGACACAAGGCTCGCGCACCCGCTCCTTAGATTCCCATCGGCCGAGGTCCTGTTCGCCGAACTCGCTCGTGCGCAAGACGCCACAGTGGAATGGTCGGATGCCGGACGCCGCGCAGCGATGGTTGTCGAGATGTGGGGATCCTTCGCTGCGGCTGTGGTGGACCTTGGTGGGTCCATGCGCCAACTGCTAGACGCCTTCATTCCGCCCAAAGGGGCAGATGGCAGCTATGGGAATCACACTGGCTACGCTATTCGTGGAGACGGGTATTTGGCTCTCGAAGACGCCATCACCATTTTGAAGGTTGACGATTTTCAGGCGCGAGACATGCTCGATCGGCTCCTTGCGCACAACATCCTGCGCAGAGGGCTCTTACTTAACTGCTTCCGATGCCGGTCCGAGGATTTCTATCGGATCGAACAAGTCGGTTCGATCTTCGAGTGTCATGCTTGCGGCCACGACAGTGAGCTTTCCCGGGGGCGATGGTACGAAAAGGACGCCGAGCCACACTGGTACTACTCCATTGACCAAGTGGTTCGTGATCTGCTAACGCAGCACGGCGATGTGCCCCTCCTCGCCGCAGCGAAGCTGAGCGAGGGTGCTCGTTCAATGCTGTGGTCACCTGAGACGAAGGTACAAGATGACAACGAGAGCGTCGAGCTTGACCTTTGCCTTGTTGTAGATGGCCGTGTCGTCGTTGGTGAAGCAAAATCGAATGGCACGCTCAAGGCCAAGAACGGACCCGAGGAGGCGGCGCGGCGCCTTGCCTATGCTGCACACATATTGAGCGCCGACCAGATTGTGCTTGCGACCAGTCGAAACAACTGGGCGAAGGGGCAGCTACAAATAGTGGAGCTGGCCGTGTCGAATGTTTGGACTCGTGGACCACTACCCTCGGTCTCCTGTCTCCTCGGCGTCGGCGTACCGGCTGCGCCCCCAGCCTAGCCGCCCCAGCCGGGCAACCGTACCCGCAGATCAACTAGACACCGCCAGCTCTGCTGAGACTGAACACGCGACACGCCGCCCGTTCTTACATCAATGGCATATGTGCCACCCAGATGCCATTGGCGTTGAGAATATGTTACCGATCATTGGGAGGCTACAACGGGAAGAGCACCTTGGCGAGAACGGCTCCCGTGATCAGATAGGGGCCCCAGGCGACGTGGTCGCCGCGGTTGACGCGGCCAAGCAGCAGACGCGCGGCCGTGATCGGCGCCCCCAGCAGGTAGGGCAGAACCGCGCCAGCGAGGATGGCGGCCAGCTGGCCGGTGCCCAGCAGCAGCCCGAGCAGGCCCGCCAGGTACACGTCGCCCGGTCCTACCGGGCCCGAGCCGATCAGGGCCAGGACGAGATAGACGCCACCGAACGCGGCCCCGGTGATCACCGCGTGCAGGGCAGGCTCGGGGTTGCGGGCGGCCACGCCGGCTGCGGCGACCAGCACGCCGATGAGGCCACCGGTGACCACGAGGATCGGCCGAGGCAGCCGGTTGACCCGCGCGTCGATGCCGGCCAGGACCAGTCCCACGGCGGTCAGCAGCAGCCACGCTCCGAGCAGCCACACGTCAGCCTGGTGCCGCACCGGCAGCCGCCAGGCCAACGTGGCGAAACCCGTGGCCGCGACCACCGGCCAGGCCCACGAGTGGGCTACCAGCGCGGTGCGGCAGGCCGGGCAGCGACCACCGAGCCGCAGCCAACCCCGCCAGCCGGCGGGCAGGCCAACCCGGCAGCGCGGGCAGTCGCCGCGCGGCGCCGTGCCCAGGGGTACGGCGAGGCGGTATGTCGGCCAGACGGCCAGCGCCCCTGCCCATGCTCCGAGGGCCGCACATCCGCCGACCAGGTAGATCCGCATCGGGTTGATGGTATTGCCCGCACCACGGGGCCCAGGCCGTGGCCGGACTCGGCTGGCGAGGCGGGGAGACCGGCCGCGGTATGTCTTCGCTTGGGCCTCGCCTACCGTTGGCGGCGCATCGGCGTCCCCGCTGACGTGCGTCCCCATGGGTGCCGTCTCCGGACCGTCGTCGAGGCGTCGAGACCCTGGGCCGGCTGCGCGGCGGCCGGGTCGGCACGCGCTGCGCCGAGGCATTCTCACCCGTGCCGGTCCTTGGCCGGCTCCCCGCCAGGCCTCATCTGTAGGGCCGCGGCCTCGGTCGGATGGGTCAGTTCGAAGCGATCGTTGTCCCCGACGGCTCGCTTCAGTTGGGTTGTGCGCTTTGAAGCGGGCTGAGTTCCCAGCCGTGCAAAGAGAACGCCGAGCCGGTGAGGTAGAGGCGGACGATCTCTTCGGTGTAGGGCATTGTGGGCGCCGGCAGCTGACTCGGATCGAACCAGTCGAGCCTGCTACACCGGTCGGGCTCACGGTTGGTCGGCTCGCCGGTCCAGCCGTCGACGGCGAACCCGAACCCGACGCGGGCGTCTCCGTGCGGTGGCCGGTGATGGGTCACGCCGACGAAGCGCAGCATGTCCGCGGTCAGGGCGACGCCGGTCTCCTCCGCGACTTCGCGGATCGCCGCGGCGAGGACGTCCTCACCCGCCTCGACGTGCCCGCCGGGCAGGCACCACGACCCGGCCATGTACACCTCGCCGGCCCGCTCGCTGAGCAAGATCTGCGAGTTTCGGGTCAGTAGCACCAACACATCGACGGGGAAACGGTGGCGCACCAGCACGTCCTCTCAGCGCGGTCGGAGCGCGGGCTGTTCGACGAACCCCGCGCCGCCAGTCAACCACGGGCCAGCCGGCGCATTCGGTAGATCATGCGTTCGAATCGCCGGCGTGTCGACCCCACATGTAGGGGGATGGTCGCCTAGTCTCCCTCTCTGTTGTGTCGGGGCGCGCCTGACGTCAACGCGGGAGGGTGCTCAGGATGTCATCGTTTCTGCCGCCGCCGCGCCCGGCAGGGTCGCTGCCGCGGCACCGGCGCGGGCACACGGTCAGCTTCACCATCGACGGCGCCGAAGGGTACCTGACGACGGGGACGTTTCCGGGTGGGCGGCTCGGCGAGATCGAGGTGCGGATGGCCAAGCAGGGTTCCACCCTCGCCGGTGTGTTGGACGCGTTGTCGGCTGCCGTGTCGGTGGGGCTGCAGGCCGGTGCGCCGCTGTCGGACTACGTGGACGAGCTGCGGCAGTTGCGATTTGATCCCGCCGGCAAGACCGACGATTCGCAGATCCCGCACGTGGCCTCGGTCGCCGACTATGTCAGCCGCCGCCTCGCGATCGACTACCTGCCCGCCACTGGCTCGGCGAGATGAGACTTGACCGGACCGCAGTTGCCTGGCGAAGCCACGCCGCGCGGTTCGCCGGCGCTGCCCAACCCTCGCCGTGGGCAGCAGCGTCGGTAGCCCGCCGCTTCGCGGATGGCGGACGTTCGATCAGTCGAAGAGGGCCTGCTGCTCGGGTTGACCGGCTTTCGCCCTGCACAGGGCGAGTTGCTTGAGCTGGCGCAGCGTGCGCCAGCCGCGTGCCCGGGCATCTACGAGGAGCCGGCCCAACAGTGCCACGGTCAGCTGCACGTCGGGCAGCGCGCGGTGCCGACCGGCTGGCCGCGCCAGCCCCAGGTGCGTCGTGAGCGCGTCGAGCCCGTGCGCGGGAAGGTCGGGGTAGACGGCACGGGCCAGTCGCAGCGTGTCCAGTAGGTCGGTGGTGGCCAGCGTGGGGCAGTGCTCGCGGTAGGCATGCAGGATTGCGGCCTCGGTGGGGGCGTGGTGCGCCACCAGCAGATACGGCGGGGTGATTAGCCGGGCGTCGAGGTGGGCGAGAACCTCGCTCGCGGGGGGTTGCCCGGCGAGCACGGCCGCGGAGATCCCGGTCTGGGCGGTGTCGAAGGCGGTGACGGCTGCGTGCGGCGGTGGCCGGATCAGGGCCGCGAAGCGGCCCGATTCGGCCAGGTCGTCGCCGCGCACTCGGACCGCGATGGCGGCGACCTCGATTGGCTCCGGTCGATGGCCCTTCGGCGTCGTCCCCTCGAAGTCGATCACCACGAAGGTGGTGGCGGACAGCTCGTCGTCCGCGTCGGTTGCTGGCCCCATCCGCGGCTCCCTGGGTGGTGATGTGGTCATCGTCTCGCGTTGGGGCTGGCGATCCCGGCTGGCGCGCCGAGTTGACGGCCCGCCTTTCGCGTGCCGGGGCGTCACCAGGCGGACATGACTGACGGTGACCCGCGTCCGGGGTCTTGGTGGGCAAGTCGTGAGACACGCCGGGTACCCACGTGCCTGGGCTGGCTCCACGGACACGGTAGCGTCACGACAGCCTTGGGTTCTTCGCACTTGGCTCCTGCGGGCCATCGCGGGGGATCCGTGTTCCGGTTGATGTGCTTCGCCTGGACCTGTGGGAGGTTGCGGTGCCGCTGCTCGACGATGGGCCTCGTTCGGCGATTGCGGATCTGGCGGCACGAGTCTCGCCGTATGACGGTCTGGAGGAGCGCGACCGGGCGGAGATCCTGCGGTGGGTGGCCTCGGGCGCGCCGCTGTTTCGGGTCCAGCCGCCAGCGACGCCTCCTCGGCACCTGGCGGTGTACTTCGCCTTGCTGGATGAGCACCGGCGCGAGCTGATGCTGGTGGACCACATCAAGGCCGGGTGCTGGCTGCTGCCTGGTGGCCATGTGGACGAGGGCGAGGATCCCAGAACCACGGTGGTTCGCGAGGCGCAGGAGGAGTTGGGTATCGCGGCGCGCTTCCATGAGGGCCTCGGCGGGGATCGGCCGTTTTTTCTGACGGTGACGCAGACCCGGGGACCGCACAGCCACACGGACGTGACGTTGTGGTTCGTGCTGGCGGCTGACCGGGGCGAGCCGATGCGACCGGACCCGGGGGAGTTCCGCGGTGTGAGCTGGTTCGGGCTGGACGAGCCGATCGAGTGGGACGCCGGAACGTTCGATCCGCAGATGCACAGGTTCGTGGCGAAGTTGACCACCGCGGTGGACGGGGCCTACGTCGCTAACGGCGCGTCAGCGCTCTGATTTCCTCGTCGCGGGGCAGCGGGCCGTCGGCGGAACGTCCGCACCACAGGCTGCCGGCTGCGCAGGCGTATGCCAGGCTGCGCGGTGGCGGGTCGCCGCGGCTGCGGCTGTGGATGAGCGCAGCGGAGAAGGCCGCTCCCGCGCCTTGGACCTGTCGGAGCTCGACCGGGATGGCCGGTGCGGTCAGCGCCGGCTGTCCGTGGGCGGCGGCGACGGCCCCGCGGCGGCCGGCCGTGACGACCGCGAGGTCGGCGATGTCCAGCGTCCGCAACGCCTCGAGTTGCCGGTCGGCCGCGACGTCGTCGTGCTCGTCCGCGTTTGTCTGCACCACGGCGACTCGGCGTCCGGCCAGGGTCTCAGCGAGCCACGGTGGGGGCGGTGAGCCCCCGAGGTTGAGCAGCACCTGCGAGCCGGCGTCCAGGGCGGCTGCCACGACGGGCTGAGGCGCTTGGCCGAGCACCTCGTAGCAGTCGACGTAGACGGTCGTGGCGTCGCTGCGGGGGTCGAGGTTGATCTCGGCGAGTTCCGCTTGTATGCCGCGCAGGCCGGAGAACCAGGTTCGGTTGCCCGCCGAGTCGCAGACGACGATGTTGACCCGGGTCTGGGTGGGGATGACCGGGCTGGGCGCCCAGCGCACCCGCCAGTCGCGGAGCCGGGCTTGGATGTCGCGGCCGGCCGGGTCGTCGGCCACCTGGTTGGTGAGAAGGGTGGCGCAGTGCCCGAGCGCCGAGAGGAATGCCGCCACCAGCGGGCCGTCACCAGCGACGAAGCGATCAGTGCGCAGGACGTCGACGCCGTAGTTGATGGGTGGGTACCGGTCGACGTAGAGGGTGTGCACGCTGGCGAGGTAGCTGAAGCAGCTGACATTCGACAGTGAGATCGTCGTCTCCTTCGTGGGCTGGGCTGATCCAGCCCAGGGGCCGGCGGGTGCGGTGCGCGGGCCGGCGGCGGGCGGGCCACGGGTTGCCGGCACCGCGGTGGTCTGTGAGGCGCCCGGCGTCGGCTAGCCGGGTAGGTCCGCGACGACCTGCAGGGCCGCATGGTCGGTCAGGTCCTGGTGGCGGGGTGAGTGCTCGTAGACGCAGCTGCGCAGCACGCTGCTCTGGCCGATCAGGGCGTGGTCGAGCCGTTGGCTGCCGTAGCGGGGGCTGAACCAACTGTGGTCCGCACCCTGGGGGTGGCAGGCGCGGTAGGCGTCGCGCAGCCCTAGGGCGAGCAGGCTGCGGTAGAAGGCGTAGTCGTGTTCCTCGAACGCTGGCAGCGGGGGCTGGTGGTCGGGCTCGACGACGTTGAGGTCGCCGGTGACGCACAGGCCGGGCCGCTGAATCGTGCCGAGGTAGGCCAGGAGCTGCTGCTGGAAGCCGCGTCGGCGCCGGCTGCTGTCCGGTGTCATGCCGTTGGTCGGCCCGTACACCCCGACGAGGCGGATCGTGCCCGCGGCGGAGGTCAGGTCGGCGGCGACGACGCGTGGGTCGAACCCGCCGGGCTCGACGGGGGCGACCTGGAAGCCTTTGGTGGCCACCAGGGTGTGGAAGCGGTTGTCCCGCCAACCAGGGGTGCGGCTGACCTGGTAGCCCTGCGCGTCCAGGCTGGTGCGGATGAGTTCGCCGCCCTGGCCGGCCTGCATCTCGGTGAGCACGAGGACGTTGCAGCCGCTGTCGAGAAGCCAGCCGACGAGTCGTTGTGCGCGGGCCGGGCTGGGGCTGTTGACGTTGAGGGAACACAGCCGCAGTTCCTGGTCGGCGACCCGGTCCTCGACTACGGGGTCGCCGCCGAGGCCGGCGAAGAGCATGCCCTGCATCGCGTCCTCGCCCATTCAGACCTCCGCCGGTGCGGCGCCCGCCGCGATCAGCGACCGGACCCGGCTGATGGTCCGGTCCAGGTGCGCGCCGCTCATCTGCTTGCTGGCCCGCGTCTGCGGGGATTCCTGCGCCGCGCCGTAGACCCAGAACGACTCGCCGGCCCGGTCGAGGATGAGGAACCGGTCCTTGGCCGCCGGGCCACGCAGCAGGATCGAGATGCTGTCGGCCTCGGCCTGCACGGTGTGGACGCTGGTGTGGTGCAGGGCGTAGCCGGCGCCGACGCGTTCGACGCGCTCGTGGATCGGTTGCAGCGTGTTGGGGTCGGTGTCCTCGCCGAACTGGTCGTCGCGGCCGAAGATGCGGTGCAGGTAGCTGCCGCGCAGGATGTGGCTGGCGAACGACCAGCGGTGGTTGTGCGGGCGGTCGAAGTAGCCGGGCCGGTACAGGTGGAGCCGGACGCGGACCTGGGCGTCGGCGTCGTCGTAGAGCACCAGTTTGTCCATGAAGTCGTAGCCCTCGCACATCGGCCGGAGATGCTCGTCGACGCCGAGGTTGTCCAGCAGCGCGGCGAGCAGGTCGGGTTCGGTGGTGAACGCCTCGAAGATCGGCGTGGCGTGGCGCAGGATGGAGCCGGTGTCGTCCCAGTTGATGTCGTTAAGGCCGAGGAACGTCGGGTGCGGCGCGGTGGTCATGGCGGTCGGTCATCCCCTTCCGGTGGGGTCGAACTGATCGGCGCGGTGGTCGGTCCAGGCGTCCAGGACCCGCTTGAGGTGCGGGTGCAGGCGGTAGAACTGTCGGCCGCCGCGTTGCGGGGTGGCCGACGGTAGTCGGCCGGTGGTGGCGACGAACCGGGTGGCCGCCAGCAGCAGGCGTAGTTGCGCGGTCTTGACCCGGTTGCGCAGCGTGCCCGCGGGCTCGAACGGCACGGGCTGCGTGGCGAGCACTTCTCCCTGGTCGACGGCGGGCCGTGCCAGGTGCAGGCTGCACACGATGGGATCGTTGTTGATCAGCGCCCAGCCGACGGCGTCCATGCCCCGGTAGTGGGGTAGGGCGCCGTTGTGGGCGTTGATGACACCGAGGCGCGCCTTCTGGAGGATGGGCGCGGGCACGATCGGCATGCCGAGCAGGACCACCAGATCGGGCCGCTGGTGGTGCAGCGCCGTCGCGACCGCGTCCCAGGCGGGTGTGTCGATCTGGACCGGGTGCGGCGGCGGCGGTGGCTGCCCGGCGGCCGAGACATGCCCGGCGTGTTCTCGCGGGTACCAGGCGGTGGAGTACCCGGAGGTGTCGAGGGCGCCGCCGTCGCGGTCGGGGCCGTACCAGCACACCGCGGCGATCGGCAGGGTGGGGCTGGCGGCGGCGAGGAACCGGCGCGCCCCCGCCGACCCGGCCGTGGCGAGGACCACGACCGACGGTGTCGGGGACGGTGCGGGTGCCGGTGGCCGGAGCAGGTCGTCTGGTTCCGCCGTGGCGGTGGGCGGTGCGGGCAGGACAAGCCGGTGACGTAGGTCGGTGGCCAGGCGTTCGGTCGCCCCGTTGGCCTGGTGGGCCACCGCGGCGAGCGGCTGTGCCAGGGCGGTCCAGCCTTCGTGATCCGGGGTGTGGTGGTCGGGTGCGGCGTGGAAGCGGATCCACACCGCGCCGAGCAGCTTGCAGGCGGCATTGAAGAACCGCAGGTCGCGCGTTGTGGCGGACAGCCCGATCCAGTGCCCGGCCAGGGCCAGCCACGCCTGCGCCAGCGGCGGGGTCAGTTCGGGCAGGCGGGTGGCCACCGGCGGTCGCCACAACGGGGACACCTCGAAGGCGTGCAGCAGGGCCAGGTCGTCGCCGCTCGGGTGGTCGTGCCAGTCCCCGGGGTGCGCCGGCCGTGCGGCGGCGGCCAGGACGCGCGCGGCGGCGCCGCCCACCCGGTCGAGGCGCCACAACTGCGCTCGGTGTGCGGCTGCGGCCAGGCCGGGCCGTGGCTGTGGGGCGGCAGGACGGTGCGGATGCCCCACCGCCGAGACAATCTCGGCGAGGCTGAAGTCCCCGTCGAGCTCGCGCTGGACGGGGTAGCGGGCGGCCCACGCGGCGGCCGGGTGGGCGGGCGCCATCGCGTTACACCGCGACCGCTTCGCTGACCTTGGTCAGCGCCGCGAGGTACCCGTCGACGAGGGTTTCGTCGCCGTCGTAACCCCAGATCGGTATCTTGACGAACGCGTCCTGGAATCGCCGGACCCCGGGCAGGTGGGTCGGCTGCGGCGCGGTCGCATGGTAGGGCTGGTGTGGGTCGCGCCGGGCGAACAGCGGCTCCTGGCTGATGTCGCGGGTGGAGCCGGGGACGTCGACCTCGGCGGCGCCTTCGGCCAGGCACAGCTTGACGAACTCGTCGCGGGTCACCGTCGCGTTGTCCGGATGGAACCGCAGCCCGACGACGTACAGTCCGTGCCGGCCTCGGCCGGCGGGCACCACGACCGGTCTGATCACGGGGTTGTTGTCCAGGCCGGTGACGAACCGGTCGAGCACCTCACGTCGGCGCCGCTCGATGTCGCCGGCGCGGGCGAGTTGGTGCACGCCGATGGCGGCGGCCAGGGGGTGCATGCGGTGTTTGAGGCCCATGCCGGTGAACGCGAACGGGTAGTACTCGGCCGCTGGGTCGATCTCGGTTTGGCAGCGCTTGTTGTAGTGGCCGAACAGCAGGGCCAGGTCCCGCAGCCGCCGCTGCGCCATGGTGAGGACGCCGCCTTCGCCGGTGGTGATGGCCTTCTGGTTGGTGGAGTAGACGGCCATGTCGGCGAGGCTGCCGACGTGCTGGCCCGCCCAGGACGCGAAGTGGGCGTGGGAGCAGTCCTCCAGCAGCAGCAGTCCGTGCTGGCGGCAGAACTCGGCGATCTCGGTCATGTCGCAGGGGTTGCCCCACATGTGGGTGACGATGACGGCCCGGACGTTGGGCTGCAACCGTTCGGCCAGGGTCGCCGCGGTGACGTTGCCGTACTCGTCGGCGTCGGCGAAGACCACGTCGACGCCCTCGAACGCGAAGGGTGACGCGGTGGCCAGGAAGGTGTAGGCGGGCGCGATGATCGCATCGCCGGGGCGCAGGCCGGCGATGCGGCTCATGGCATGGATGGCCGACGTGCCGGTGGAAAATGACACCGCGTAGGGGGCATCGACGACGTCGGCGAAGGCCCGCTCGAACTCGCCGATGACGCCGCAGGCGTCCCGGTCGGACAGGGACCGCTCGGCCTGGGCGAGCAGCGCCTGCTTGAGGGTGTCGTCCATGACGGGCCACCGGTAGTGCGGGCCGGGGATGTCGATGGTCTTGGGTCCGCCGTGGGCGGCGAGGGCTGTCATGGGATGCAACCTCCGGGTCATGGGTGGGTGCCGATGGGGTGTGGCCGCACTGGGGCCCGCAGGGCGGTGACGAGGGGCTCGATCCTGGTGACGCAGTCGTCGATGGTGGCGTCGGGGTCCAGCGGGACGGTCGACCAGCCGCGTTGGGCGGCGAAGGCCAGCAGGTGGTCAAGGCCCCGTTGCTGGTACTCGATGAAGGTGTCGCGGCCCGGCGTGGGGTAGCCGGCGTGCATGCCGAGCTCGGCGAGGCGGAACTGGGCGCTGCGCCGGTCGTAGAGGGCGCCGACGTCGGCGGTCAGCAACACGACGGTGTCGGGCATCCGGATCCGGCTGAAGATCACGTCGAGGCCGTGCGGGGTGTAGCCCTGCAGCAGCAGCTTGGAGAAGAACTTGTACATCCAGCCGTCGACGATCACGTCGTAGCCGGCGGCCAGCAGCGGGCCGACGACGGTGGTGGCGTGCGCGGTGAACCAGGCGGCCTGCACGCCAACCCAGAACGCGTCGGGCAGGTCGGGGGCGTCGCCGCTGTGCCACAGCACGGTCGCCAACTGGTGCATCAGGTTGGCCGCATACTCCGACGTCGCCGAGACCTGCCGGCGGCTGACGAACACCAGCGGGGCCACGGTGTCGCCGGCCCGGTCCAGGTGGGCGACCGCGGTGGGGTAGTCGAGGGTGCCGAGCCGGGCCGCGAGTGTCGACTTGCCCACGCCGTCAGGGCCCTCCAGGGCGAGGAAGCGTCCGGGCACGTGGCTCCTTGTCTGTTGTCATGATCTGTTGTCATGGCTGAATCTGTTTGTTATGGCCGAGCTGTCCGTAGCCGGTGGTGCGGCGCCGCCACCAGGGGTCAAGTACCGCACGGGTCCGCCGAGTTGATCAGCCGCCAGTCGCGCGGTTGCTGCCACCGGCGGTATTCACGTTCGAGCACCGCGGCCGCGTCGGCGGGCAGGTCCGGCACCAGGGCGTCGATCGTGGTCGCCATCTGGCGGCCGAGTTCGGCGAGCTGGTTGCCCATCGCCTCGCGCAGCGCCCGATCGAAGCCGTCGACGTCTGCTGGGATCAGCGGCGGCGCCTCGGCGATGAGAGTGAGCACGCGGGTCAGCAACGCGAATGCCGCGTCCTTGATGACGACCCGGGCGCCGCGCACGAGCCGGCGAGGCGGGCCGTCGAGGATCTTCTCCAGGCTCTTGAGCGTGTAGTCGAGGGCGAAGTGGCGGTCGACCCACAGCTGGGCGTGGTGGGAGCAGCGCCCGATGCGCCAGTCGGCGAACCGCGCGTCGACGCGGCCCATGGAGGGGCGGGCGGCGCCGGCGAGCCCGGCTGCCTGCACCTTGCGGGTGTAGGCGGCGCCGATCAGACATTCCATCGACACCAGCGGGTAGGAGATGCCGGTGTAGAACGGCCGGCCGGTGCGGTGCGCGGTCACGAAGTCCTTGTCGCGGACGCCGTCGACGATCTCCTGGACGCTCAGGTGGGGCAGGGGGCGCAGCAGCAGGTCGGTGCGGGCCTGGAAGGCGTGGCTGGCCTTGAGTTCACCGAGGTCCATGAGCTGGTCGAAGGTGATGTAGGTGAACCGGGTCGGTACGCCCAGGGCCGACAGGGTCCGAATGGCGAGGGTGTTCTGCTCGGCGGTGGTCTCCTTGTTGAACCGGTCCAGGATCGAGGTCACCCCCGACTCGACGCCGAACAGCATCCTGCGCAGTCCGTGGGCGACGAGCTGACGCCACATGCGGGCCCGCTCGATGTGCCAGGCGCGGTCCTGGGCGGGATCGACGACCTGGTCTACCCGGCAGGAGGACTCCCAGCGGAAGCCGGCTGCGTGCAGGGTCTCGGCGAGGGCCAGCGCCCGCACCACCGCGTCCGGGCCGGCGCCGATGGCCTCCTCGTCGACCAGGTACAGGGTGCGCGACACCTGGGGGTGCCGGTCGAAGACCTGGCTCATCTCCCGCAGGATCCACACGAGACTGTCCGGTGTCCCGCCGGCCCAGGTGCCCTTGTGGCCCCGGGGGCAGAACGAGCAGAAGTTCGTACAACCGCGCGAGGCTTCCAACTGGGCGACACCCCTGCGGGCGAACGTCGCGTCGAGCAGGTCGAGTTCGGGCAGGAAGTCGGTCTGAGCCCGGTTGGCCACACCAGCGGTGCGGCGGTGGCGGCCGATGGCCAGCCCGCCGCCGCGGGCGGCGCCGACGTAGCCGATCCCCCGCACGTCGGCCAGGTCCAGGTCGCCGTGGAAGTAGCCGACGACGTCGGCGATGGTGGGTTCGCCGGCGCCGCGGGCGACCAGAAGCCGAGGGTAGCGGTCCAACAGCAGGCGTTCGTTGCGAGCGGTCAGGCTGCCGCCGGCCAGCACCAGCGGTGGGGCGGGCAGCGTGTACAGCCGGCCGAGCAGGGTGGTCATGAGGTCGTGCTGCCCGAAGGTCGCCGAGACGCCGACGACGTCGGGTTGCCAGGCGTCGACGGCGGTGAGGATGTCCTTGATGCTCATCCCGAGCTGCATGTCCATGAGCCGCACCTGACCGAGCAGGGTGGACCGGGCGGCGCGGGCCAGGTCCGAGATGGCCAGCGGGAAGCGGGGCAGCGGGAACCACTCCGGGTGGTACAGGGCGACCAGCAGCACGCGGGGGCGCAGCAGGCGGTGGACGGCCTCCGTGGTCAGCGTGGCGGCCGACAGCCACCCGCGGTCGTCGTCGATCGCGATGCGCCCGCCGGTCCACTGCGGCCAGGCTCGGGTGGCGTGGGGTTGCCCGGACAGATCCGCCGCGGTCCAACCACCGAGGCCGTGGGCGCGTTCGGCGAGCAGCAGGCGCCGGTCCAGGCTGCCGGTCAGGCTGAACCGGCCCGGCAGCAGCGGCGTCAGCGCGGCGGACAGCGCCACCGGGTCGGTCGTCGCAATGCCGCGCAGCGCAGCGGTTGCGTTGTGGTCGACCGGGTCGCCGAGGGCGTGGGCGATCGCGTCGAGCAGCCTGCCATGCGCGGTGATGGCGGCGGTGACGGTGGCCGGCATGGGTGCGACCTCCCCAGGGGTTGAGAAGCAGCGGAAGCTGTTCGTGGTCGTTTGACTGCGGCGGGTAGTCGGCTGTGGGTGTACCGGGCTGCCGGCTCGGTCCGCGAGCCGTGGACGGGCCTGGCCGCCACCCCCAGGCAGAGGGCTGCTCGTCTACGGGGGTGGGTCGGGCACGGTGACGTCGGCGGCGAGGGCGGCGTGGTCGGACAGGCCGGACGTGCGGGGCTGGTGCAGGTACCGGCAGTCGCCAAGCGTGTCGATGTGCGGGCTGGTGCAGAACAGGTGATCGAAGCGGTAGCCGGCGCCGGAGCGGCCGTACCACGAGTGGTCGACGGTGCCGGGGTGGCGGTGGCGGAAGGCGTCGGTCAACCCGGCCGCGGCGAAGGCGCGGTAGAAGTCGTACTCCCAGGCGCCGAACACGCGGTGATGCGGCTCGTGCCCTGGCTCCACCACGTTGAGGTCGCCGGCGACCACGACGGGCACCTGCGGTCCGAACGCCGCGGGCAGGGCGGGCAGCACGCCGGCGACAGCGGCCTGGAAGGCTCGCTTGGCGGCGTTGCGTTTGTCCCGAGGGCCCCGGGAGGGCACGTACAGCCCGACCACGCCCAGGCGCCGCCCGTCCGCCACGGTGACGCTGGCGGCGGCCAGCCGATGCGGCAGGTGCCCCACCCGCACGCTGACGACCGGTTCAAGCTGGCCGACGCGGCCAGCGAGCAGGACACGGTAGTCCTCGCCGCCGGCGTCGGTCAGATGGGTGGTGTAGCCGTGCCCGGTCAGCGCGTCGGCGAGGTGGTCTCCCGCGACACCGCGGGCAACCTCGGTCAGCATGACGATGTCGGCCTCGCGCCGGCTGGCTAGCCAGTCGGCCTGGCGGGCCGCCCGGGCCGGGCTGGCGTGCTGCACGTTCCACGTCAGCACGCCGACCGTCGCGACGCGACCGTTGGCGGCCGGGCTGGTCACCGGTTCGGCGCCCAGATGCGCCCGGGTGACCGTCATTGCCGTGCTCCCGTACCGCCGGCCAGTTCGTCGATGAACACCTGCCCGTCAGCGTCCAAGCCGGCCTGCACCTCAGCCATGATCGCGCGGGCCCCGGCGATCACCGCGTCGTCGGGCCGCTCCCCCAGGCAGGTGAGGTTCACCTCGACCTGGTCGGGATGGGTGAAACCCACCAGAACGGCGGCGCGGGGCGAGCGAACCAGGCAAGCCCACAAGGCGATGCGGATCAGGTCCGCCGGTTCAGACCCCACGAGCTCGCGGAGCCGGTCGATGCCGCCGGCGATCACCGCGATGGCATCTGGGCCGAAAAAGCGTTTGCGGCGGCGGTGGTCCCCGGGCCCGAAGGTCCTGGGGCGGCCGGGCTGGTAGCTGCCCGTGAGCAGGCCCTGGCCGAGCGGCTTGTTGACCAGAACCCCGCAGTCGTGGGCATCGGCCAGGGCGAAGATGCCAGCCGACCGGCCGTGCGGGGTCAGCAGGTTGTCCCGCACAGCCAGCACGTCGGGCCCAACCACGTCGAGCAGCGCCTTGAATCGTGCGATCTTGTCCCCGCGCAGTTCGGGCTCGGTCGTCAGCCGGTCCAGGGCGAAGCGGTGCGGACCCCGCATCCCGATCGCCCGGACCAGCCCCTGCGCTTTGAACCCGCGCATCACCTCGACCGCACCGTCCAGGTAGCGGTCGTCCGCACCGAAGTCCAAATGATGGAGGAAGTAGATGTCGAGGTGGTCGGTGCCGAGGTTGTCCAGGCTCTGCCCCAGTTGACTACGCATGTGCCGGGGCTGGTAGCCGTGGGGTGCGGTACCGGCGAAGTAGCCGACCTTCGACGTCAGCACCACAGCGTCCCTGGGTACCTGCGCCACCAGCCGGCCGAGGAGCCGCTCGGAGCGGCCATGCCCGTACACGTCGGCGGTATCGAACAGGTTCGCCCCGAGCCCGACGGCACGCTCCAGCCCGGCCAGGGCGGCGGCCTCGTCGACGTCCGACCAACCCATCGGCAGACCCAGGTTGTAGTCCGGGCCGCCGATCGGCCAGCAGCCCACACCGACTACGGACACCTCCAATCCTGTTCGGCCCAGCACCCGCCGCGGGATCGCCACCGTCGCCGCCGACCTCATCGCACGCCTCCGTGCTGCTCGCGGCGCCGGCATCCGACGCCTGACAACCTTGCCGGGCCGGTGCCCATGACGAGCGCCGTTCCCGTCCTGCTCAACGCGGCTGCCACCCGCTGCCGCGCGACCCGGCCCTGTCCTGCCCGCCGCCTGGCCGCGCCGGTCCCGGCCGCTATGACACAGGAGAAACGAACAGCACGGCGTCCGGCAAGCAACCAGGACGTAATCGGACCCACCGCACGGCAGCCGCTGGTCAGCGGGCGTTCGCACCAGTTGCCGAGCGACCCGCCGTGGTTACACTTCCGGACAGTGCCGGACACCCCGCAGACGCCAGGAGCATGATCCCCCCAAGCGACATCGATCCCACCACGGCCCGCTCCGTCGCGGAGTTCGCCGGCTATCTGCGACGGGTACGCGCCAGGGCCGACAACATCTCCTACCGGGAACTCGAGCACTGGGGCAAGCGGCACCACAGCCCGCTGCCGCGCAGCACCCTCGTCGACGTCCTGGCCGGCCGCCGGCTGCCCCGCAAACCGCTGCTGCGCGCGTTCCTGCAAGCATGCGGGGTCGACCCGCGCACCGACGCACGGTGGGAGACAACGTGGAACAGGCTCTCCGAACAGCGCGTCGCCGTGCCCGGCCCCCGCACCGGGCGTGCCGCGCCACCAATCGCCGCCGCAACGGCACGCGCCGACCCGGCCGCGGCAGATGCCCGCGCTGATCAGATCATCGCGGAGGCCGTGGCCGTCCGCGCGGCCGCGCAGCGAGAGGCCGCCCTGCTGCGCGCCGCCGCGCAACGCGACATCGAGGACATGCGCGCCCAGGCCGAACGAGAGTTCGGCCCACGAAACCAGCTCGCCGCCAACCTGGGCGCGGACGTACGAGCCGCCGGGCTGCTTCGCATCGGCGCCAACTACCTCAACGAACTGGAATGGGACACCCTGTTCACCGACGCGCGGGAGCTGGACATCTTCGTCGCCTACGGGCAGACCTGGCGCAACCTGCACGCCCGGCAGCTCCATCAACTCGCCGAACGGGCCGGCTGCCGCATGCGCGTATTCCTGCCCGACACCACCGACGAGGCGACCATGTCGGTGCTCGCCAACCGGTTCGCTATCACCACGGACGAGATGGTCAGGCGGATCGAAGCCACCCGCGCAGACTACGAGAAGCTGCGCCAGCCAGCCGGGGCCCAGATCCAGATCTACTATCGAGCCGGCGACCGCATGTTCTCCTTCTACCGCCTCGATGAGACCGCCGTCGTCGGGTTCTACAGCCACCGCCACAACCGGCTGTCGTCGATCCCGGTGTTCGTCTGCGCCGCCCCGGGCAGCCTGTACCAGTTCGTGCTGGATGAACTGCATGCGATCGAGCAGCAAAGCCGGCCGGTGCAGGGACAATAAGGGCGCCAGGCCGGCCGAGGCTGCCCACGCGGCCGGCGGGTCTGTCGGGTTGAGGGTCCTGTACGTCGGCGCCGTCGTCGTCATCGAGCACCGCTCTCATCGGGCGGCTGCGCCACCCGTGGCCGGCCGTGGAGGGAGCCCGTTTCCCAGGCCGGCCAGGACAGCCTGAACCCGTCGATGCGACGGGGACCGTCGGTGCCCATGTGCCCGGCGGTGGGCTGCCAGGGCCCGCCGAGCAAGCGGGCGGCTTCGACGAGTCCGGCCCGGCGCAACAAGTTGTGCGGGCCGCCGGTCGCAGCCGCCGCCACCCGCCGACTCACCGATGTTCCTTGTTGAGTCACCACGACATTCCGATACTGACCAGCCGGTCGATGCGTTCGGTGGCAAGCGATCCCCGTCGGTGCAGCTTGCGTTGGTGGGCAAGCCACGTGTACAGGTTGATGTCGCCTTCGCGGTGCCCCCAGGGTGGTTGGAGGTGTCCCTCCCGTCGGGCGAAGGCGGTGGCCGCGGCGAAGCTGTCCTGCCAGCGCGCCTCGTCGAGGTCCCACACCATGCCGATCGCGTCGAGCGCGGCGGCCCGCTGCGCTGACAGCTTGCCACTTCGGGCATCTCCTCGCTGCTGGCACAGCCAGAAGTACAAGTCGAACCCGTCGACCGTGTACCCGGTCGGCAAGCGCAGGTGCCGGTGTTCGGCGTAGAACGCGGCGGTGAGGTCGTAGGCGTCCTGCCAACTGACGCGGTCGAGTTTCTCCCACCGCATGCCCAGGCCGGTCAGCGCGGTCCTCAAGTCAGCGGGCAGCGTTCCCGACGCGTGGCGGTTGCGCTGATGCGCCAGCCAGGAGTGAAGGTCGATCCCCTCGGACGGGTAGTTTTCCGGGACTATGAGGTGGCCGTGCTCGGCGTGGAACGCCTGCGCGGCGGCCAGACCGCGCTCCTGTGCCCGTTGTTGAGGCGCCCACTCGAACCCGAGGCCCTCCAGCGCCGCGATCCGCTCCGGCTCCAGGGCGTGTCTGCGGTAGAACCTGCGCTGGTTACGCATCCAGTCACCCAGCCGTGTGCCATCGGGTACCCGGAAATGCTGATGCTCGGCATGGAACGCGCGAAGCTCACCGAAGCTGGCCCACCACGAGCTGGTCGTGTCTTGCAGCACCCGCACGGTGATGTGTCGCAGAACCTCGCGCATCGCGTAGCCGTCGGGAAGCCGGATCAGGATCCGCTCCGGCAAAGCCGCAGCGCCGCCGCTGTTGGCGGTGGCGGTGCGGGTGCGTTGTTCGTCGAGCTGGGCGCCCAGCGTGGTGTCGTGCGCCCGCAGCGCCCGCACCACGCGACACACCGTGGCCCACTCGTCGTAGTCATCGGCGGCGTGGTCGGGGTCGTCGGGCAGCAGTACCGGCACCAGGACGGTGGCGATGCCGCTGCCGCGCGGGTTGCGCCGCAACGCTCGCCCCACCGCCTGCACAATGTCGATCTCGGAGCCTTTCGGGCTGGCGAAGACCACCCCGTCGACCGCAGGCACGTCGACGCCCTCAGACAGGCACCGGGCGTTGGACAGCACCGTCCACCCGTCCTGCGGGGGGTCGGCCAGCAGGCCCAGCGCCGCCTGGCGTTCGCCCACGCGCTGGGCGCCATCGACGTGCACGGCCGTGAGCAGGCCCTTGGGCCGATACGCTGCCGGCAGGCTCGCGAGGGTGTCGCCCAGGGTGGCGGCAAAGTCTTGGGACTCCTTCACCAACGCGGTGAACGCCAGCACCCGGCGCAGTCCGAATTCCACGGCGGCCTTGCCCAGCGCCGCCTGGACCACCATGGTCCGCAGCGACGCGCCGGTCAGCTCCAGCGCGGCCGTGCCGTCCACGCCGCGCAGCATCCGCAGCACCTCGCCGCGGGTCACCCCGATGACCACGACCCGGTAGTCGTCGAGCCACCCGTCCGCGATGGCATCGGCGAACGGGTAGATGAACAGGCGCGGCCCGAACGTGTCCGGGCTGTCCATCGACAGCGCCGCCGCGTCACCATCGCCGCGCCGGGTGGTCATCACCTTCGGCGTCGCGGTCATGTACAGGCGCCGCCGCGCCGGGAGCACCTCGTCGTGGTGCAGCGCGGCAGCCTGCTTTCCCATCCGGCCAGCGGTGCGGTGGGCCTCATCGACGACCAACAGGTCCACCGTCGCGTCGGCAGCGATCAGACCCTGCCCGAGGACGGCCGCCGACTGATGGGTTACCAGCATCAGCCGCAACCGCGCCCCGCTCGTGCGGCGCAGCCACGCAGCGACCTGGTGCGCATCCGTGGTCACCGGGCAGCGCAGATCCGACACATGCACGGCGGTATCGGCGACCGTGGTGTCGGAGCACACCGCGAGCACCGCATCCGGAACACCGGCGGCGCTCCACACACCCAGCGTCTGCGCCACCAGCGCCAGCGACGGGCAGGCGACAACCACGAGGCCCGCCGCCACCAGCTCCACCGTCGCGTGGGCGCCCACGAGCGTCTTACCGGTCCCGCACGCCAACACCGAGGTCCCGCGTCCACCGCCGGCCAGACCGTCGACAATCGCCGCGACCGCCTCGTCCTGGTAACCCCGCCGCGGCGGCAACCCCACACCGTGCGCCGCGACGGAGGTCTGCCGTCGGCGGCCACCACCCGACAAACGCATTCCTGTGCTCATCGTCCGATCCGCAGTTCCCAGCTCACCGCGCGGTGGTCGGAGTACCGTACACCGGGGGCGGCACGTGGATCTGGAAGGTGCCCGGGATCGTGTGCTGGGCCGCTCGTGGGGTTGGCGGGCATGGTCAGGACCTCCGAAGGGTCGTTGATAGTCGCGGTGGTCATGGGCTTGCCAGCGGCCGTGGTCTGGGCGGGCGCCGCCGAAGGCGAGCAGTGGCAGGATGGCCAGGCGCGCGGGCGGCAGGTCGGACATCGGGCCAGCTTGCGCTTGCGGCCAAGGCGGCTGCAGGAGCTGGCCCGCGGTTTTGGGGGGTTCCCGGCGCCAGCGTTGACCTGCTGAGGCACACGACGGTGTCTGTATCGGCATTGCTGCTGCCTCCAGGAACGGTGCCTGCCCGGACTCGTCCCGGCCGCAGCGCGGCCGGGACGAGCCCGGCGAGCAGGCGCTACATCGAGCCGGCCCAGTGATAGGAGCGACCCGTGACCGCGCTGTCGGCGGTGGCCTGGCCGCCGTCGGTGCGTGGCGGAACCACGCCCGTTCGCATCACCGTGAACATCCAGTCCCGGTAGTAGGTCGCGTCCGTGTACACCGCCGGACCGGTCCCACAGAAGGGCGTGGTTTCACGGCTGGCGCCACCTACGGCCGCCCAGCGGTGGCGGGCGACCCGTTGCAGGGCCGGGCCGCCGCTGTCGCCGTAGCAGGCGCCGTCGGTGCCGTGCGGGTTGCCGACGCAGATCTCCCCGACGGTGATCCCCGCCGCCGCGCACTGCTCGGCCGGCACGAGCCGGGTGTCCAGCTCCTGCAGGTCGATCGGGAGCGGCCCCTCACCATCGGGTTCGGTCACGCCCCAGCCCAGCAGCCGAACGGTTGACCGGTCGTGGAGCTGCGCGGCGATCTCGAACGGCTGGAGCTGCACGTATGTGTCCAGCCGCAGCAGGGCGACGTCCGCCACGGGACCGGGGCCGGCCGCCCAGTTCCAGTTCGCGTGCGGCAGGACCTGGGCGACGCCTGCGACCACACCGCCGCTGGTGCGGTTGGCCGACCCGATCCGTAGGTGGAACAGCTCGGGATCCTTGGCCGATCCGTCCGGGAAGTTGGTCACGCAGTGGGCGTTGACGGCGGCGTATCGATGCGACACGAGGTACGCGCCGCAGATGTGCCAGTTGGGGTCGCCGTTGTGGTCGATCTGCAGAGACGCCATCGCCGGGTACGGCTGGCTGGGTTCGTGCCCGCCGACGATGTCGGGGGTGACGGTGCCCGAGGGCGAAGGCTGATCGCCGGATGCGAACGCGGGAGCGGCGCCGGCCAGCAGACCGAGCAACACCGCGCTAACCGCTGCGGCGGCCAGTACGTTGGTCTTGTTCAAGATGATCCTTTCTGGCTCACCAGGAGCCTGTCGTTGGTGGCGGTTCCATCCGGCGCAAGCCACCGGATGCTCGCCGCTCGGGGCGGCGGGTCAAAGGGGGCGAAGGGGCGCCCGCTCATCGCGGGGCCGATCGGGAGGCGCGTCGATGAAATGGCCAGGGCGCGGCTGCGAGGCGCGGGCGTGCGGCGAGGGCAGCAGCACCACGGCGATCGGCTCCTTGCGCGCACGGAGGCAGCCAAGGCCGCCGGCCACATTCGGCGATGGCGGCGGTGGTCACCGCTGTCCACCGTCGATCAGGTCGTTGACGCCTCGACGACTCGCCACGAGCGGGGCGGCGGTTCGACGGCGACGCACGCGTGCGCCGCCGCGCTTGCGCAGCGTCACGCCGGCTTCGACGAGTAGCCGGTGCACGAATCCGTACGATCGCCCCGTCTCCTCGGCGATCTTGCGAATCGGGGAACCGGCGCCGTAACGCCTGACGTGGTCGTGCTTGCACTCCTCGCGCTCCGCGCCGGTGATCCTTCGGTGGGAGCGGCCTTGCGTGGCAGGAGGCACCGCTGTTCTCTCCTTGTCGCGGTTGCAGACGGACGGCCCAGGGGGCTTGTGGTGAACGGTTGGCGGTGAATCGTTGGCGGTGAAGGTGTGGGCGATCGCGGAGACGGGCTGATTGGCTTAGGCGGCCTGCGTGCTCGGTCGGGCAGGGGGTCGGCGGTGGCCACGAGCCGGGGGGTGCTCCAAGTGGCCACCGCCGACGTCGGGCGGAGCGGACATGGTCAATGCCGAGCGAATGGGCCGCGGAAGCCGTCGGAGCGTCCCGCCGCCGTCAAGGTTCTCCGCCCCCGCCGCCCACGTGCTGGGTGAGTGCGTAGGCAAGGCGAGCGCGTCGTGGCGGCGATCGGGACAGCAGTCCGGTTCAGCCAGTGTCATTCGTCGCCGCCCGCTAGCCGACCAGCTCCGGGGCGCGCACCTGCCGGGCGTAGGCGCGGGCCGTGGCGATCCGCTCCACGATCGACGGGTGGTCGGCGGACAGCACATACCTGAAGCGGCCCGGCTTTGCCTCGGCCAGGTTGACCTCGACGACGTGTCGCCACACGCCCCTCGAAGGCGGCCGGATCACCGGTGAGGTCCAGCGCGTGCCGGTCTGCGCGGGCCTCAACCCGGCGGGACATCAGATTGGTGACCGGGCCGAGCAGCGCGCCGATGCACGACATGGCGACGAGGAACAGCCCGAGCGCGCGGGGGTCGGTGAACGAGCCGACCCCGGCCATGTGCAGCAGCCCGGCCCAACCGCCCAGCAGATACAGGCCGCACATGACCGCGGCAAGGCGGAACGCGCCGAACACGCTGCGGGTGAACAGGTCGTGGTACTTGGCGTGGGCCAACTCGTGGGCAACGATCACGGCGATCTGCTCGTCGGTCGCCCCGCGCAGCAGCGTGTCGCTCATCGCCTTCGCGGCATCGCCGTCCTTGACCGTGCCCTCCTTGACGACGTCGTGCTCCAGTGGGCTGGCTGGCGGTTGGAGCAGGTTGTCGAAGAGGATGATGCGACGGGTGGCGCCCAGCCCGCCCACGGCGGCGTTGACCGCCCTGGTGCGCCGGGACGCATCGGCGACGAACACCTCCCACACCTTCACCGCATCCCGCGCGGCCAGCGCCAGCAGCCGCTCGCGCAGCGGACCATCCTCCAGCGGGGTGAACCTGTTGAAGATCGGCGCGATCACCACCGGGAAGATGAAGGTCAACAACACCGAGACGACGGTGAGGAACGCCGCCGCCCACACCCACCACCACCGGGGGACGTAGTGCCCGGCCCCGTAGAAGCCCAGCAACATGATCCCGAGGATGACGCCGCCCACCGCGAGCGCCTTGAGCCCGTCGACCACCCACGCCCGCCAGCTCTGCGTGGACAGGCCGTAGCGGACGAGGATCGCGTGCGCGCGGGCGGCGAACGGCAGCGCGAGCACCTGCATGACCAGCGTGAAAGCGAGCGCGCCGAGGAGCACCTGCGCCACCCAGGACCCGCCCGCCAGGCGTCCCGCCCAGGTGACCAGGGCAGAGCCGGCTGGGGTCAGCCCAAGCCCCAGCGTTGCGGCGAGGGAGACCGCCTTGCCCGCGTACGCCCAAGGCCGCAACTCGGCGTGCAGCCGTTTGCCGCGGGCCACCTGGTCGGCGGGTAGATCGGCGAGGGCGGCCACCTGGTCAGCGCGTGGGGCGGGCAGGCGACGCCACGGCACCAGCACCGCCGCCAGTGCCAGCATCGCCACCACGAGGACCCCGAACACCACGGCGGCGGCCTGGCGAGGGTCACCGGCCAGGCGGGTCGCGGCGAAAGCGGCGGCGACCAGTGTGACAGCCGCCAAGGCCAATGCTTTCAACGCCGACCGCCCACCGTCGTGGGGAGTCAGCGGCGCGGCCGCCACCGGCAGGGACTCCTGCGGAAGCTCGTCGACACGAGTCGTCACAACGTTCGCCTTTCGATGAGGAAGGCCCTCGGCGTCGCAACCGACCGAGGGGTGGATGCGTACGGGAGCGCGGATTCGTTGCCGGTCATCGGCAACCGCCCGGGCCGGTCTGGTTGGGGCTTCGCCGACGTCGCTGGTCGATCAACGGCGTGCAGTGGGTAACCGGGCCGACCGGAACGGGCACGCAGGAGCGTGGGGCGATCAGTCGCTGTTCGGCGGCGAGGAGTTGCCCGCTGCTCAGATCGAAGCGCATACGACGGCTCCATTCCTGACATGCTGCGAGTTGCTTTCCTGGGCTTGCTTTCTTGGGCTACGGCGACGTCCGGGCACCCACCACGACTGGGTTCGGCCCATCCGACAGGGCGCATTGCGGCCAGGTGGGCACCGCCGCTGCGGTCCCCGGGGCCGACGGCAGCCTCGATCGTCTGTAGCCCGGTTCTGGGATCCGCCGGTCGGTCGCGCCGGTCGGTCGCGCAAACGCGAGCACGGTCGGTCGATCGACGTCGCAGCCGGAAGGGGACTTGCCCGCGGGCGCGGGCAGATACAACACCAGTGAAGCGGCGGAGGACGCATCCCGCGTGCGCGGGGCGGGTCACCGGTCGTGGACGAGACCTGACTGGTCCGGTCGTCCTCGTCTCACCCGCGGACGCGGGGGCGGCCCGTTGTCCTGGGCCGACGAGAGTCGCTGGTCCGTCTCGGCGAGCCCGGGAAGACGCGCTCAACAGACGGTGCTGACAGATCTTACACGTTCATCGCTGTGCGCGGGCGCCGCCGCGTCCGGCGGCATCGTCGTGTCGGGTCACGGTTCTTGCGGGGCTTGCAGCCTCATGATCAGAAGACCATGACCATAGGCTTTGTCGGGTCCGATGCCGGCGACAACGTGTCGGCGCAGCGCAGTGGGGTCGGTGACCTCCAGTAACCCGTTGAACGTCACCGAGGTGAGCGTGACCGTTTGGCTGCCGCGGCGTCCGGTTGTCTTCGTGGGACGGGTGACTTGGACGTCGGTCAGGGTGGCTGCGCCGTCCAATCGCCTGGTGAGCCAGTCGATCTGTTCCCTCGGATCGCCGATCGCCGTACGAGTGCCACGGATCCGGTTGCCGCCGTGACAGCCGACCGCGCGCGATGGGGACGCGGTGAGCCAGAAGCGGTACAACGCGCCAGCGCGGACCCGATCCCAGAACGGGCCGATGTCCTTGACCTGGGCGATGGAAGCTCCGTGGCGGCTCGGCAGGAATGACCAGTCCGGTTTCGTTGTGGACTGCACGAGCAGCCGCGGTGGCTGCCCCGACGTGGGTGCGGTGTAGAGGTACAAAACGCCGGCCTGCTGTCGGCAGGTGGCACCGGGGAACCCGTTGAGAGCGATGCGGTACCGGACCTGTGCGTCTGTGAGCGCCGGGCGGATTCGGCTGTGACGCATGTCAAGGTCGATCAGGCTGAGCCACAGGTCGCCGGTCATGCTGCCACCGACCATCTCCATGTGAACGGTCTGTCGCCTCGTATCGCGCCGACATCGGGTGGGGCCGGGGGCTGCGGTTGGCTGCAGCGCCCCCGCTGGCGCCGGGGATGGGCAGGAGGCGTGACGATGCGAACGGTGGCGGCGAACGGCTCGTCCTTGTCACACAGCCAGTAGGCGTCAGTGGGCAAGGCCGCCGCCCCCGTCGCCAAGCACCGAAGACGGTGCGGGTTTGACCGCGACGCCGGCGAGGACGCGCGACCGGTGCCGCTGTTCGGCTCCGCCTTCGTCGTCGCGGTCTGGGCGCCACCGCGGGGCGTGCACCAGCCCTGGCTCGACCAGATCGAAGCCGGTGAATAGCCGTCGGATCTGGTGGCTGGTTCGCACCGTCTCCGGCAGGCCGGCGCGCCGGATGAGCTCGCGCCGTACCGGCACGTCCCCTCCTGGACAGTCGGAGGTCGTGTGGCTGATCACCAAATGGCTGCCCGGCGCGAGTCGGTCACCGAGCCGGGCGACGACAGCCCACGGGTCGTCCTCATCCGGTACGAGGTGCAGGACCGAGACCAGAAGCACCGCCACCGGTTCGTCGAGGTTCAGCAGCGCCGTCAGGTCATGGTGGTCGAGGACGTGGTCGGGCCACCGTAGGTCGGCCTGCAGGACGCCAACCCGGTCGTTGTCTCGCCACAGGTACCGGGTCAGCTCGACCACGACCGGATCGATGTCGACGCAGAGCACCCGCGTGTCGGGGGCCGCGTGCTGCGCTACGTGGCAGGCGTTTCCGACGGTTGGGGTACCCGATCCCAGATCGAGGAACTGCCGGATGCCGACGTCGACGCAGAGGCGGACGGCCCGGTGAAGGAAATACCGTTCGGCGCGCGCATCCAGCTCGATTCCTGCCACGGCCGTGGTGAGTGCGCGCGCCAGGCGCCGGTCAGCGGCGAAGTTGAACGCGCCGCCCAGCAGCGCATCGTGAACTCGGGCCGGGTTCGGATAGTCGAGTTCGACGGCGTCGCCTGGCCACGTCAAGCGGCTCATGCCGGGTCCTGCGCAGGTGAGGTGGACCGCGGTGACGGCGCCAACATGGGTGTTCCTTCGGGGGACGGTGGTCGGTGGGCGTTGCCGCCCGGCGTTAAGGGTCGGGTGGTCGCGCGGACAGCGGGTGGCGGGGCTGCCGGCCAGAAGCTGCGGCGGGGCTAGATGGCGACCATCGAGGGGTCAGGCAGGGGCTCGAAGCGGAGGTTGTGCTGGATGCCGCGCCGGATGCCGATGTCGACGTACCGGCTGTTGAGGGTCTTCAGCCGGCGAGCGGTTTCGTCGGCGTCGAGCCAGTACCGCTCGTCCGGTTCGCCCCAGTCAGCGGCCAGGAAGCACTGGTGGGTGTAGTCGCCGCGCCGCCAGCCGAAGTAGTCCCAGTCGGTGGGCTGCGCGACGAACCTGACCCCAAGCTGATGGGCGGTCTGCAGGCAGAGCGTGTGCTGGGCCAGGATCAGACGGATCATGTTGTCGACCGGCAGCGGGACCACGAGCGTGGCGGCCGTCTCGTCGCTTCCGGTCAGCTGGTACACGGCGGCCCGCAGCGCCAGCGCGTGCATCGCCTCGACCAGCAGCGGCCCCGCGTCGTGGGCCAGGTCGAGCCGGGCGATGAGGGGGAAGCCGGTGAAGGTGGCGCCCCGGTCGGGGTGCGCCGCGACCGCCCCGGCCAGCCGCTCCCACAGCGGGCTGGTGAAGACGCGGTCGAAGACCTCGGCTGCCCGCCGGCCCACCGCCCGCGGGTCGGGCCTGGCCAGGTGTGGGGACAGGAAAATCAGCAGGTCGTCCGGGGTGCTGTCCGCCCGCAGCTCCAGCGAGACCTCGTCGTCCTCGGTGATCAGATGCACCGGCGGGTCGAAGCCGGGCAACTGGGCGGCGTACCAGAGTGCGAACTCGGTGGCGGTGGCCGGGTCGGCGGCGTCGACAACGACCGCCCAGCCCTCGGCGTCCACGGCGATGCCTAACTCCCGGCGAGGCGGGCCGAACGGGACGAGGGCGTGCAGGAGCATCGGGGAGCCGGGCAGGTCACCGCAGCCGACACGGGCGTGCGGCCAGCGGTTCTTGATACGCGCGGCGAGGTCATCGGCCGTGAACCGCCACGGCGGCCGCTCGCGGGGGGTGAGCGTGTATGTGGTCATCAGTTGTGTCCTCCACGGGTGTCACAGGGCTGGTGTGTGACGTGCTGGCCCGTTGCTGCGCCGCGCTGACCGGCCGTGTCGGCTTGCCGCCGGCCGGCGCTGCCGGTCAGGGCGGGCCGGTGGGTAGCGTCAGGCGCTGCCAGGTGACGCAGGCGGGGCGTTGCCCGCCGCTGGTCATGAACTCGACGACGGCGGCCCGGATCTGGTGGACGGGCAGTTCGCTGTCGCGGGGGAACGGTGCGGCCCAGCCCATGTGGTGGTAGCAGAGGTGCTCGTGCCGGCTGACCGCGCCGGCGCTGAACCAGGTCCCAGGCCCGCCCATGTAGCGCAGGCCGCCGGTATCGCCGGCGGCGTTGACCGCGATCCGCAGTTCGTGGTCGGGCAGGCCGACCCGGCTGAGGGGGCGTTGCATGACGTACAGCGCGGCGACGCTGTGGCCGAACGGCTCGGCCAGCAGCCGGTCGATCAGGTGGTTGGCGTCGGCCGGCGTGCGCGCCACGACCGGGTCCTGGCCGTGGTCGTGGCGCCAGTACGCCACGACCGTGTAGCCGTCGGGGTCGTCGAGCGGTTGTCGGGTCCAGGCCGGCGGCACGGTGGACAGCAGCGTGGCGCAGCTGAGCGGGCCGACGCACGGTATCCCGGGCAGGACGACGTCGGGGCGCTCGGCGGCGTGTTCGCGCATCCACAGCGCCGCCTTCATCTCCACGTGCGCCGCGACCTCGGGGATGTGCCGGTCATCGACGACGCGCAGCGCCCGCAGATACGCAAGGGCAAGGCCGGACAGGCGGTCGCCGTAGCCGCTGACCAATTCGTCGTCGTGGCTGTCGTAGGTGAGGCACCAGGCGCGGTCCGGGTCGGCGCGGCCGAGTTCGCGCGGGGGTCGGGCCGGCCGAGCGTGGTGGCGGTCCGGGTCGAACGGGCCTGCGGTCATGCCGCCGCTCCCATCGTGAAGGCCGGAACGGACCGTTGGCCCATCGGTCTTCCTTCCTGCACTGGTTCTGCGGGGCGGTTTCTGGGCGGTTATTCGGTGGTGGCGTGCTGGATGCGGGTCAGGGTGGGCGGCTACCTGCTGGACGTGCTGGTCCCAGGTGAACTCGTCGTGGCCGGTGTCGTGGGCGCCGCTGCCGCCGACGCGCTCGTCGCTGTGCAGGACCGCGTGGAGCCCCGGGACGGCGTCGGGGGCCGGTTGGCCGAGGTCGGCGAGGTATTGCATGGCCGTGACGCCGATACTGTTGGTCCGCCCCGACGTGTTGGTGGAACGCTGAAGGACGTTGAGTAGCACAGGGAGCACGTCGGTGTGGTCGCCGGTGATGCGCCACATGGTGTGCGCCGCCTCAACCCGTATGGCGGCGTCGCCGTCGGCGAGGAGGAGGGCGCGGACCGTATCCACGCTGCTGGGCGCGGCCGGGCCGAGGTCGGCGAGCATCCGCAGCGCCCGGTATCCGTAGGATGGGGTGGTTGCGGCGCGGGTGAGGGTGGCGACGACGGTGCTGGCGTTCCGCTCGCCGCTGATGCGCCAGCACGCCCACGCCAGCACCGCGCGGGTGGCGTCGTCGGCGCTGTGTGGTGGGGGGTCGAGGACAGGGATCAGGTCGGCGGCGGCCGGTCCGATGCGGCCGAGCGCGGTGGCGACGGTCGGGGTGTCCAGCGGCCCGCGCAGCAGGGAGGTCGCGATCGCCCGGGCGGCCGGGCCGGCGTCTGGGCCCCAGCATCCGAGGCCGCGTACGAGGTCGTTGGCGAGGGGGCTCCAGCCGTCGCCGGCTTCGCCCAGGCGCTCGATTAGGGCGGGCAGCAACTGCGCGGCGTGGGGGCGTAGGGCGTCGAGCAGCCGCGCCGGCATGCGTAGGTTGGCGCCGTAGGCGTTGCCGGACGGCCAGGGGCAGCGGTCCTGCCCGAACAGGTGGGCCAGCGGCTGAATCGATCGGTGGTCGCCGCAGTGCGCCAACCCCACTGTCGCCCAGGCGCGGACCTCGTCGTCGTGATCCAACGCGGCGGCCCGGATCGCGGCGATACGGGTCTGTGGGTGGGGTGATGTGGCCAGCCGGAGGGTCAGCGCGGTGTCTGGGCCGGGGGTGTCGGCGCGCAGCAGGGCTACCGGCCAGGCGCCGAGGCCGCCGTGGTCGTCGATGTCGTCGGGCCAGGGCACGTGGCGCATCCATTCGTGCGCCTCGGGGGTGGCGGCGTCGGCGAGCGGGTCGAGCAGCCCGTCCGGTGGGGGTGCGTCGGTCAGGCACAGCCAGGCGATGGCCGCGCCGAGTCGGATGTCGAGCGGCTGGGCTGGATCTGACCACAGGCCGTGCAGCCATGTGGTGGTCGCGTCGAGTTGGTGGTGGTGGTGCTCGCGGGCGGTCTGCGCGATCCCGAGCAGCAGGCTGATGCGCACCGAAGGTTCGGTCTCGCTGCCCAGTCGCTGCCGCAGACCGTCGGTGATCTCGGCTGGGTGGTCGGAGGCTGCGGCTAGGGCGTACGCGGCGCGGCAGCGCACGTGGGGGCCCGGGTCGTGCAGCAGGGACAGCAGGATCGCAGTGTCGGGGGCCAGCGCATCGCGGCCGGCCTGGACCGACCAGTGCCCCGGGTAGCCCCAGTTGTCGTAGCGTTGTTCGTCGTCGGCGGCTTGCAACAGGTCGCATCGCGAGTCGCGGCCGAAGTGGTTACGCCGTGCGATCTCCGCGGCCAGGTCCAGCAGGTTCCAGCGGTGGCACACGTCGGGGTCGGCAGCCAGGCGGATCAGGAACGGCACGGTGAGGGGCGCGGCCATGCTGGTGCCGCCCTGGTGGCGCAGGTTGTTCCACAGCACCCCCAGCGCCTGCGACGCGGCGGCGGGGTCGGGGTCGCTCACGCGTGTGAGCAGGGCCGGCACGTCGGCGGCCGAACCGTAGGTGTGGCGCAGCCGGCCCCACTCGACGTCGTCGAGGCGCGGCGGCCGGTCGCCGCGGGGAAGCTGCGCGACCACGGCCCGCACGTCGAGGTCGCCCCAGCGTTCCTCGTCGGTCTGGTCGTCGCCGGACCCGCGGAACATTTCCGCCCAGGCATCACGGTCCGGCTCGGTCTCGCTGCCGGACGGCTCGTGTCGGTCGACGTCTAGATCACCCGGCTGGTCGCCGTATCCGCTGGCCGGCGCAGCCGGGGGCGGGTCGTCCGTCGTCGAGGTCATGTGAGCTCCATCCATGTCGTTCGGTGTTCGGCGCGTGTCCCAGCTGGTTGCCAGGCCGGCAGCGGCGGCCGGCGCGTGATGGTGGTGAACTCGGGGTCGGCAGCGGCCCAGGCGCGGATCCGGTTCCGGCACCGGACGCGGTCCGAGCCCAGGTGCACCCACAGGCCGACGTAGTGGTCCCACCCGATCGGCTCCCGGCACCACCGGCATCGGCTGCGCAGCGGATAGCCGGCCGGTCCGTCCTCGTCGGCAGCCGGCACGACCGCGACCCGGTCGCCCCAGGCGGAGGCCGGACCGGGACTGGTCGGGATCGTCGTGGCGGGTTCGGCGGGACGGCGACGCCCGGTCGGAGCACCGCCGCACATACGCCCTCGCCTCGCCGAGCGGAAGGGCGTGGGCGCGGCCCCGCCACGACCGGCGAAGTCTGGCTCCCCGTCAGGTCGCGGCGAACGCGCGGTCCCAGGTCGCAGGAATGGTCGAGACCCGACCTGCGGATCGTCGCCGTCGCCGTCTGCCCGGCTGGCGCGCGACAGCACGTCGAGCGCGTGCCGGATGCACCCGACCGCCCTGCCGGCCATCCACCGCCGCCCCGGTCCGGCTGCGTTGCTGGTCATGGCCGACTCCCGGCCAGCGTGGCCGCCTCGGCGAAGTCGGCGAGCGCCGCAGCAACCAGGACGGGCTGTTCCAGCGGCAGGTCGTGCCCGCCGGGCAGCCATCGCACCTCGACCCGGTCGGCCAGAACCTGACGGGCTTGGCGGATCGACTCGCGGCGGCGCCGGTTGCGGTCGTCGTCAAGCGCGGCGACGACCAGGACCGGCGCCCGGAGTGCGTCCAGCAGCAGCTGGGGCTCTTGCGTCCAGAGGCTGTGGGCGAGCTGCTCCTCATGGTCGGGGTGCAGGCGTAGCCGCAGCCGGCCGTCGCCCGCGTCGCGGTAGTTGGCCAGCAGGCACGGCAACGCGTTGGCAGACAGATCGTTGGCGCGTAGCCATTCCCGCAGAACCGGGACGGTCGGGTGGCCGCGGCGGTCGCGCAGCATCCGGCGACGGGCGTGCTGCCAGTCGGCGCCGAAGCACAGCCGCGGGTCGTACACGCCTCCCTCCACGCAGGCCAGCGCGCTGACCAGGTCGGGTCGTGTCACGGCGACGGTCAGCGCCACGGCCGCTCCGGCGCTGTGCCCTGCCAGCACCACAGGGCCCGGGCCGAGACGGTCGACCACGGCGGCCGCGTCGGCGGCGAGGCGGTCGACGGTGCACCCGCCGGCAGGGTTGGCGGATTGGCCGTGGCCGCGGTGGTCGTGGCGCACCACCCGATGGCGGCGAGCCAACCGGGCGGCCACCGGGTCCCACCAGCGCCGGTTGCTGGCCGCGCCGTGCAGCAACACGACGGTGGGCGCGTCCGGGGGACCCAGGTCGTCCCCGGCCAGGGTGACCCCGTCGTCCAGGGTCAGCCGCCATGGGCGCGGCGACAGTAGGGGCATGGCCGTCACCGCGCCTGCCCGACCAACGCTCGCTGTTCGACGAGCGTGGCCAACCTGCCGGCGGTGCGGTGCTCGGCGACCTGTCTCGCCTCGACCGGCACGCCGAAGCGTTCGGTGAGGCGGACCGCGAGTTCGGCGGCCAGCAGGGAATGCCCGCCGATGTCGAAGAAGTCATCATCGACGCCGACGGTGTCGTCGTCCAGCACGAGTCGAACCTCGTCGAGGACCGCGCGCCCGACGCTTTCCGCGGGCCCTTTGCTTTCCGCGGGCCCTGTGCGCGGCTGCGGGTTGTCCGCCGTAGGGGCGGCTCGTAACATCGCCCGGTCCAGCTTGCCCTGATCCGTCAGCGGCCACTGCTCGACGAGGCGGATCTCGGGCACCATGTGGGACGGCAGCCGGTCGGCCGCCGTGGCGGCGAGGTCGGCCGCCGACACGGACGCGTCGGTGACCTCGACCCAGGCGACAAGCCGGCCACCGACGGGCATGACGACGCAGGCGCGCACGGCCGGGTGTGTCTTCAGCGCCGTCCCGACCTCGCTGGGCTCGATTCGGTGACCGTGGAGCTGGATCTGGTCATCCAGTCGATCAACGAAGACGAGGCTGCCGTCCACGCGCTGGCGCACGATGTCGCCGGTGCGGTACCAGCGGCCGTCGGCGTCGGCGAAGAACGGCCCGCCGGTGCGCACGGTGGGGCCCAGGTCGGGGTGGGCGTCTTCCGGGTCGGTGAGATACCCGCGCGCCACCCCGACCCCGCCGACCAGCAGCTCACCCGGCTGCCCGACCGGCACCGCCGTGCCCGTGTCGTCGACGACGCGCACGCGCACCCCGGGCAGGGCACGGCCGATCGTGACCGGGTGGCCGGGCCGGCAGACGCCGACCGACACGGCCACCGTGGCCTCGCTGGGACCGTAGCCGTTGAGGAATCGGCGCCCGGGCTGCGCCCACCGGGTGACCAGGTGGGGCGGGCAAGGTTCCCCGACCGCGACGACAGTCCGCAGATCGGGCAGGTCGCGGTCGGGCAGCGCGGCCAGCACGGAGGGGGTCAGGGTGGCGACGCTGACCCGATGGCGGCGCAGGAACGCCGCCAGGTCGTCGCCGCCGCGGCGCACCGTCTCCGGGGCCAACACGAGGGTGCCGCCGGCGGTGAGGGTCACCAGGATCTCGCACACCGCCGCGTCCCACGCCCAGTGGGCGAACTGCACCATCCGCTCGCCCGGTGCCACCCGGAACAGCCGGGCGAGTTGGTGGGCCATGTTGGACACACCGGCGTGCTCGACCGCGACGCCTTTCGGCGCACCGGTCGACCCGGACGTGTAGACGACATAGGCCAGATCCCGGGGCTCGCTGACGGCCACGGGGTCCGGGTCGCCGTCGGCTGGTGCGGTAAAGACCCGGTCCAGGCCGACCGTCGCCGGGCCGAGGTCCTCGGCGAGGTCGGCCGCGTGCGGGTCGGCGACCAGGATCGGCATCCAGCACTGGGCCACGACACGTCGTAACCGGTCCGGCGGCCACGCCGGGTCGAGATAGGTGTAGCCGGCGCCAGCCAAGAGGATGCCTAGCAGCCCGGCCAGGCCGTCGGTGGATCGGCGGCAGGAAAGCCCGACGACCTGGTCGCGGCCGGCGCCGGCCTCGCGTACCGCCCGGGCGACCCGGGTGGCCTGGGCGAGCAGTTGGCCGTAGGTCAACATGTCGTCGTCGGTGAGGACCGCGACCGCGTCGGGGTCGGCTGCCGTGCGGGCGGCGATCGCCTCGGCCACGAGCGGAGTGTCGTCGGTGGCGTGGGTCATGATGTGCCTCCATCGGCGAGGTTGCGGGGACGGAACGTGATCGGCAGGCTGTCCAGGCCGCGCAGGTTCGGATTGGGCCGCCAGCGCCGCGCACCCGCCGGCCGCAGATCGGTGCAGCGGGCCAGCAACCGGTCGACGGTCAACCGGGCTTCCAGGCGGGCCAGCGGGGCGCCGAAGCAGAAATGCGGGCCGTGGCCGAACGCGACCGGCTGTGGCGTGGCCGGGCGGTCCAGCCGCACCACGTCGGGGTCGGGGAAGGCGCGCGGGTCGCGGTTCGCGGCGGCCAGCATCAGCACCACGCTGCTGCCGGCCGGGACGACCTGTCCGGCGAGGTCGATGTCGACCAGTGTGGTGCGGGCGGTGTACTGGGTCGGGGAATGCAGCCGGGCCAGCTCGTCCACCGCCGCCGGGAGCAGGTCGGGGCGCTGGCGCAGCAGGTCGGCCAGCTGCG